>JAESFP010000069.1_pt1 | contig 174638 bp, 185 predicted proteins | sample 9266181 | NCBI WGS metagenome assembly JAESFP01 (sample SAMN14502547, study PRJNA617102) | algae metagenome | isolation source: Pegethrix bostrychoides GSE-TBD4-15B and co-occurring heterotrophs from... | place: USA: Grand Staircase-escalante National Monument, Utah | collected 2006-08-15
GCGGGGCTCGCCGCCATGTCTGTCGCCGCCATTGCCGCCCTGATGACCGGGTCGGGACCCTGGAGCGTCAGCGGCGGGGAGCTCGCCGACCGGGCCGTGATGCTGCAGATGACGCTGCTGTTCGGCTATGTGCCCATCGTGCTCGTCGCGTCCCTCCTGGAGGAGCGGGATCGCCTGTCGGAGCGCGCCAAGGCCGGGCAGCTTCGCGCCGAGCGGGCGTCGGAGGCCAAGTCGCGGCTGCTCGCCAACGTCGCGCACGAGATCAAGAGCCCGATCGGCGGGGTGATCGGCATCGGCGATCTGTGGTCCTCCGGCCAACTGGGCCCGGTCACCGAGACCCAGCGCGAGATGGCCGAAATGATGGTCAAGACCGCGCGTCAGGTGGAGGCGCTGTCGCACGATCTGCTGGACGTGGCCCGCGCCGAGTCGGGGGCGGTCAAGGTCGAGCTTCGTACCACCGACGTTCCGGGCGTGCTGGACGATGTCTGTCGCGCGACGGCGCTGCGCCCGGAGGCCGCGCGGCTGAAGCTCACCGTCGTCGCCGAGGGCGATGGTCTGGTGGCGCTCGCCGATTCCCAGCGGCTGGCCCAGGTGATCGACAACTTGGCGACCAACGCGGTCAAATACGCCGCCGCAGGGGGAGAGGTGATCTTCCGCGCCAGCCGCATCTATGACGGCGTTCGCATCGAGGTCATCGATCGGGGCCCGGGTCTGTCGCCCGAGAAGCAGGCGCAACTTTTCGAGCCCTTCAACCGGCTGGGCCTCGAACGATCGGCTGTCGAGGGACACGGCATCGGCCTGGCGCTGGCCAAGCGGCTGGTCGAGCTTCAGGGCGGAACGATCGGGGTGGTTTCCGCTCCGGGCCAGGGCTCGACCTTCTGGATCGAACTGCCCGCCGCCTGAGCGGCGCTAAATCATCATCTGATGAATTCCTGCGACCTGTGGACGCGCGACCGCGTTCGCCATGGACTTCCTGCTCCCAAAGGCGCAAACCCCTAAGAATACTAGGGTCATTAGGAAGACATCCGTGGACTTCGACGCCCTGCTGCTTTCGCGGCTTCAGTTCGCCTTCACCGTGGCGTTCCACATCCTGTTTCCGGCGTTCACGATCGGGCTGGCGGCCTATCTGGCCGTGCTGGAGGGGCTGTGGCTGAAGACGCGGAACGACGCGTTCAAGACGCTGTATTTGTTCTGGGTGAAGATCTTCGCGCTCAGCTTCGGCATGGGCGTCGTGTCCGGGGTGGTGCTGAGCTACCAGTTCGGCACCAACTGGTCGGAGTTCATTCGTCTGACCGGCGGGGTCATCGGGCCGTTGCTGGCCTATGAGGTCCTGACGGCCTTCTTCCTCGAGGCGTCCTTCCTGGGCGTCATGCTGTTCGGCTGGAAGAAGGTGGGGCCCAAGCTGCACTTCGCCTCGACCGTGCTGGTCGCCGTCGGCACGACGATCTCCGCCTTCTGGATCCTTTCGGCCAACAGCTGGATGCAGACGCCGCAGGGGCATGAGGTGCTGGCCGATGGCACCTTCGTCGCGGTCGACTGGATGCAGGTGATCTTCAATCCCAGTTTCCCGTCACGGCTGGCCCACATGCTGCTGGCCGCCTTCATCACCACGGGCCTGGTGGTCGGCGCGGCCTCCGCCTTCCACGTCCTGAAGGACCGCGCCCGGGGCATCAAGACCGAGGGCTGGAGCGAGAGTCGCATCTCGCTCGTCATGGCGATCGGCCTGGTCGCCGTCCTGGCCCCGATGCAGCTGGTGGTCGGCCACTGGTCGGGCGAGGTCACGCACAAATATCAGCCGTCCAAGACCGCCGCCCTGGAGGGCTACTGGGAAACCCGCGCCGACCAGCCGCTGCACCTTTTCGGCATCCCGGATCGCGAGGCGCAGAAGAATCATTTCCAGGTGTCGATCCCGGGCGTTGGAAACATGATCCAGAACCTGCCGCGCGACGAGGTCATCACCGGGCTGGACGCCTACGCCCGAGAGGACCAGCCGCCGCCGTTCATCCCCTTCTTCGGGTTTCGGATCATGGTGGGGCTGGGCCTGCTGATGATCGGGCTGGGGGCCTGGGGTGCGTGGCTCATCTGGCGGCGCAAGGTGTTCGACAGTCCGTGGTTCCTGCGGTTCTGCGTGGCCATGGGGCCGTCGGGGTTCGTCGCCGTGCTGGCGGGTTGGATGGTGACCGAGGTGGGGCGCCAGCCCTGGGTCGTCTATGGGGTGCTGAAAACCCGAGATGCGGTGTCGCCCGTGATCGCCAGCCAGGTGGCGACGTCCTTGCTGGCCTACGTCGTGGTCTATTCCATCGTTTTCACGGCCGGGGCCCTGTTCATCCTGCGCCTGATGGCCGAAGGGCCTGTGGCGGCCAAGACCGAGCCCGCGCCGCGCGTCCAGCGGCCTCCGGGAACGCCCCTCGCCAAGGCTCCGGAGGACACGGACCCTTCGGACGACGACTTTCCAGACGGGCCTGACGGCCTGAGAGGAGACCGGTCATGAGCCTCGATCTGCCCCTGATCTGGGCCGGACTGATCGCTGTCGCCGTCCTGCTGTATGTGACGCTGGACGGGTTCGATCTCGGCATCGGTATCCTGTTTCCCTTCGCCCGGTCCAAGGAGGAGCGGGACGTGATGATGAACACCGTCGCGCCGGTCTGGGATGGCAACGAGACCTGGCTGGTGCTGGGGGGAGGGGGGCTGCTGGCGGCGTTCCCGCTGGCCTATTCCATCCTGATGCCCGCCTTCTATCTGCCGATCCTGCTGATGCTGGCCGGGCTGATCCTCAGGGGCGTGGCCTTCGAGTTCCGGTTTCGGGCGAGGAACCGGGGCCGGCGGTTCTGGACCCAGATGTTCGCGGGCGGTTCGATCCTGACCACGGTCGCTCAGGGGTTCGTGCTGGGTGGCTTCATCCAGGGGGTAACGGTGCGCGACGACCGGTTCGCCGGCGGACAGTTCGACTGGTTCACCCCCTATACGCTGCTGGTCTCGGCGGGGCTGGTGGCCGGCTATGCCCTGCTGGGCGGGGCCTGGCTGATGATGAAGACCAAGGACAATCTGCATGGTGACGCCAAGCGGTGGACGGGCTGGAGCGCGGTCGCGACGGCCGTGCTTCTGGCCGCAGTCAGCGTGGCGACCCTGTTGATCCATCCCCGCGTCGCGGCGCGCTGGGGCTTCGATCTCGGGGACGGCTTCGCGCTGGAGCTGGCGACGCTGCTGCCGCTTCTGCCGATCCCGCTGCTGGGGCTCGGCGGGCTGGCCCTGGTCTGGATCATGTCGCAGAGGGGATCGCATCGCTGGCCCTTCGTCGGGGCGTTGCTGGTCTTTCTGTCGGGCTATCTCGGCCTGGCGGTCGGGTTCGTGCCCTATATGGTGCCCTATGCGCTGGACTTCCGGCAGGCGGCGGCGCCGGACAACGCCCTGGCCCTGATGATCGTCGGCACGGCGATAATTCTGCCGATGATCCTGGCCTACACCGCCTGGGTCTACTGGGTGTTCCGGGGCAAGATCGACGAGGAGGCCGGCTATCATCATTAAGCCCGTTCCCCCGCCGGAGCCGGGCGAAGAGACCGGTCCCTTGTGGAAGAAGCTGGCCTGGTTCGTGGGCCTGTGCGTGGCGGGCGTCACGGTGGTGGCCGCCGTCGCCTATACGCTGCGGAGCTTGCCGTTCATGGGCTGAGGCGCGATGGTTGCGACCATGTCCAACGTCCTTATCCTTTCCGTCTTGTCCGCCCTCCAGACGGCGTCGCCGCAAAGCAGCGCCAGCGATCTGACGCGCATGCTGAACGGGGGGCCGCCCGCAGCGACGCGGCCACCCGCGCCGGTGACCCGACCGGCCGCCCCGGCGGCGACGTCGGGGTCGAGCGCGCCCCGGCCTGCGCCAGCAGCGACGGGAACGGCTCCGTCCGGGATCGTCGGTCCGGCTCCGGTCGCGACGCCCGCGCCAGGGACAGCGCGAGCGACGGTCCCGGCCCCGGTGCCTGCGACCGCGACGTCGCCCGGCGGCGTGACGACGCGTCCAGTTCCCTCCGTTCCGGCGGCGAGCAACGCCACGCCGCCTGCCGCGCGTCCGGCTACGGCACCGGTATCAGGCTCGCCTGCCGTTGCGCCGCCCGCCCCCGCCTCGACAGCGGTCCCATCCGCTGAGCCCGTCGCCCCGGCCGAACCGCCGCCTCCGCCACCACCGACGGTGCTGAACGCCTCGGCCATCGCGGCCCTGCCGTTCAGCCTGGATCTGCCGGCCGGGGTCACGGTGACGACGGGGAGACCGGGTCCGAACTTCACGGTGTGGACGGTGCGGCGGGGCGAGCGGTCGCTGGTGATGATCTATGCCGGGCCGGTGTCGCAATTTCCGATCTATTCGGGCGAGATGGTCGAGGCCGGCGGGCGCGCCTCGATCGTGGCGAACGAGGAGGGACGGCGCGTCGCGCTTGAACATTTGTTCACCCGGGCGGCGGCTCCGAACGAGATCCATGTCTGGATCACCAGCGTCGAGGGCGAGGACCGGCTGCTGGCCGAGCGGATCGCCCAGAGCGTCGATCCCCGCTAGGCGCGCCGGACGACGGTATCCGTGGAGCCCAACCGGAGTCCCCGCTTGCCGGCGAAGACCAGGACTTCCTGCCCCTCGGCGGCGGCCCAGCGGCGGAGCTGGGCCTCGTAGGGGTCGCGACGCCAGTCGTGGGGACGGGCCGCGTCGCATTCGACGATCAGCCGCGCGCCGCCCTGTTCGGCGTGCAGCACGAAGCCGGAGACGGTCGGCTTCCAGGCCTCGTCCAGCGCCTCGGTCAGCAGCCACAGGCAGCTGAAGACCCGGCAGTCGGAAGGCCGGTCGGCGTAGATGGCGCAGCCCGTGGTCTTGCCGAAATGGCGGCACCAGCGGCCCGCGGGCTTCTCAAGGGCGGTGACGCCCATGATCTTGCAGCACAGGCCGCAGTCGCCGCAGGCCTTCATGTCGATGTGATCGCGCGACGTCTTGCCCGCGCCGACGAAAGCGGTGCATCCTGCGAACGATTCTCAGAAGAGGGCTCTTCGATGATCGTTTTGACCACGGGCGCGTCCGCCCTGCTGCGGCTGATGCGCGAGCGGCGTGAGGCCGAGGACGAGACACCGGACGACGCCATCACGCGCTGATCCAGCCGTTCCGGCGGCCGAAGGCGAGCACGAGGTCGGGCCAGACGGCGGCGGGCCTGCCTGCGATCAGGCGGACGCCGAACCCGTGGCCGCCCTCCTGGAACAGATGGGCCTCTGAGACCACGCCCGACGCGCGCAGGGTGGAGAGCAGCAGCAGGCTGTTTTCGGGCGGGACGCCGACGTCGTCCAGGGCGTGAATCAGGACGGTGGGCGCCACGCTGGTCCAGTCCATCCGGTCCAGCGACCAGGCGGCGATCAGCTCCGGGGTGGGGGAGGGGCCCAGCAGATGCTCTCGCGATCCGGCGTGTGCGAAGGGCTCGGCGAGCGTGACCACGGGATAGAGGAGGATGTTCAGGTCAGGCCGGAAGAGCGCGTCGTCGGCCGCGTCGACCGGATCGTAGGTCGCGTCGGGACGGGCGGCGAGGAGACCGGCGAGGTGGCCCCCTGCGGAGGCCCCCAGAACGGCGATACGATCAGGTGCGACGCCGAAGTCCGCCGCTCGGTGGCGGATGAGGCGCAGGGCCCGCTGGGCGTCCTGAAGCGGGGCGTTCGGTCCGGCGGCCCAGCCGTCGGCGGGCAGGCGGTAGCGCAGGACGAAACAGGTGACGCCGGCGGCGGCGAAGACCCGGGCGACGTCGAGGCCTTCCTTGTCGACCACGGCCCAGCGATAGCCGCCGCCTGGTATCAGCAGGATGGCCGCGCCGTTTGGACGTTCGGGGCGCAGAACCGTCAGGATCGGGTCGGTGGTGTACTGGGCGTAGCGGTCGTGGAAGGCCGGAACGGTCGAGCGTTCGGGGACGACGGCGGTGACGGTGACGCCCTCGCCGCCCGGCGCGCCGCCGGGCCAGAGGCGGATCGTCTCGGTGGGATCGGGTGGAGCGAGCGTCGCAGCGTCCGACGTCTGCCGCGCGAGACCGGGCGTTGAGGCGACCAGCGCCCCGACGCCCAGCAGGCTGCGGCGGTCCAGGGTCACGCGATCTCGACCGCGAGGGCCACGGCCTCGCCGCCGCCGATACACAGGCTGGCCATGCCCTTCTTGCCGCCTCGCGCCTGGAGCGCCGCCAGGAGGGTGGTCAGGACGCGGGCACCCGATGCGCCGATCGGATGACCCAGGGCGGTCGCGCCGCCGTTCACGTTCAGGCGGGCGTGGTCGATGCCCATCTCCTGCATGGCGATCATGGGAACGACGGCGAAGGCCTCGTTGATCTCCCACAGGTCGACGTCCTCGACGGACCAGCCGGCCTTCTTCAAGGCTTTCTGCATCGCAGGAACGGGCGCGGTGGTGAAAAGGCCGGGTTCGTGCGCGTGGGCAGCGTGGGCGACGATGCGGGCGACGATGGGCAGGTTCATCGTCCGGGCGACGCTCTCGCGCGTCATGACCAGGGCGGCGGCGCCGTCGGAGATGGAACTGGCGTTGGCGGCGGTGATGGTGCCGTCCTTGGAGAAGGCCGGTTTCAGGGTCGGGACCTTCTCCGGCATGGCCTTGCCGGGCTGTTCGTCCTCGCTGACCGTGACGGTGCCCTTGCGACCCGCGACCTCGACCGGGGTGATCTCGGCGGCGAAGGCGCCGGTCTCGATGGCGGACCGGGCGCGGCTGAGGCTCTCGAGCGCATAGGCGTCCTGGGCCTCGCGCGTGAACTGATAGGTCCGCGCCGAATCCTCGGCGAAGGCCCCCATCAGCTTGCCGGGGGTATAGGCGTCCTCCAGGCCGTCCATGTACATGCTGTCGACCAGCACATCGTGGCCGATGCGGGCCCCGCCGCGGTGCTTTGTCATCAGGTAGGGGGCGCCGGTCATCGACTCCATGCCGCCGGCGACGATGATGTCGGCCGAGCCGGCGGCGAGGCTGTCGGACGCCATCATCACCGCCTGGAGGCCCGATCCGCACATCTTGTTGACCGTGGTGGCCTCGACGTGTTGCCCCAGACCCGCGCCGATCGCGGCCTGGCGCGCGGGTGCCTGGCCGAGGCCGGCGGGCAGGACGCAGCCCATGACGATCTGCTCGACACCGGCCGGATCGAGGCCCGCGCGCTGGACCGCCGCCTTGACCGCCGTCGCCCCCAGCTCGGTCGCCTTGACGCCGGTGAACGCCCCCTGGAAGCCGCCCATGGGCGTGCGGGCGAAGGCGACGATGACGACGGGATCGGACATGGGGGCTCTCTCGACTGACGTGCCGGGGATGTAGCGTCGGGCGAGAGGGATTGCGAGGGGTAGGGGCAGGGAGCGGCGGGTCACCGCCGGAACAGCAAACTCCCGTCGCCGTAGGAGTAGAACCGGTAGCCCGTCGCCACGGCATGGGCGTAGGCGGCCTTCATCGTGTCCAACCCGGCGAAGGCGCTGACCAGCATGAAAAGGGTCGACTTCGGCAGGTGGAAGTTGGTCATCAGGACGTCGGCGGCGCGAAAGGCGTGGCCGGGCGTGATGAAGATGGCCGTGTCGCCATGGAAGGGCTGGATCGCCCCGTCAGGCGTCGTGGCGGATTCCAGCAGGCGCAGCGAGGTGGTGCCGACGCAGACGATGCGGCCGCCCGCCGCGCGGACGGCGTTCAGGGCGGCGGCCGTTTCGTCGGACACCGTGCCCCACTCGCTGTGCATCCGGTGATCGGCGGTGTCGTCGGCTTTCACCGGCAGGAAGGTGCCCGCGCCGACGTGCAGGGTCACGGCGTGGGTGGTGACGCCACGCGCCCGGATCGCGTCCAGCAGGGCAGGGGTGAAGTGCAGGCCCGCCGTCGGCGCGGCGACGGAGCCGTCATGCTGGGCGAAGACGGTCTGATAGTCGGAGCGGTCGCGGTCGTCCTCCGGGCGTTTGGCGGCGATATAGGGCGGCAGGGGCATGACGCCGACGGCGCGGATCGCCTCGTCCAGCGTCGGGCCCGAGGCGTCGAACCGAAGAGCGATCAGGCCGTCGTCCGACTTGGCCTCGACCGTCGCCGTCAGGCTCTGGAAGACGATCCGGTCGCCGGGCTTGATGCGCTTGCCCGGCTTCATGAAGGCGGACCAGACGTCGGGAGCGTCGCGGTGGTGCAGGGTCGCCTCGACGGGGACGGTCAGCGTCTCTCCGTCCGGGCCCGCCCGTTCGCGGACGCCGGACAGGCGGGCGGGGATGACGCGGGTGTCGTTGAACACCAGGGCGTCGCCGGGGCGCAGGAAGTCGGGCAGGTCGCGGATCGCGTGGTCGGAGAGGCCGCCGTCGCGGACCACCAGCAGCCGGGCGCTGTCGCGCGGTTCCGCCGGCCGCAGGGCGATACGGTCTTCGGGCAGGTCGAAGTCGAAGTCGGCGGTCTTCATCAGTCGCGCGAATGGTCACGACCGCCGGGGGTGGTCAAGACAGGTCATGGCGGGTCGGCGCGCATGTCCGTAAGGTCGACTCCGCGCATTGGGGGGCGCGGTCCGATCGAACTGACGTGGAAAATGGGCTTCGAGATCGAGCTGATGGCCCCTGTGGGCCGGACGCGGCTGGATCTCGCGCAGGCGACCGCCCGGCGCATCGGGGGCAGCGTCCAGCGCTTCTTTCATCCCCAGTCGAAGGTCCGCGCCGCGCCGGGACAGGCGGTCTTCGACAATTTGACGCCCGGCTTTCGGGTCCGGGACGCTCTGGGCGCCCGAGGCGTCGGTCGCGGGGCCCGGCGGCGTTGACGCTGCCGTCCGGAGCGGCCAAACCCGCGCCTATGCCGACCGATCTCGTCCCCCTGGCCCGCGAGGCCAAGTCCTGGCCCTTTGAACAGGCGCGGGCGCTGCTCGACCACGTGCTGAAGAAGCGGCTGTCGGACGCCGACCGGGTCGCGGCCAAGCTGCTGATCGACGCCGGCAAGGCGGACCAGGCGCTGGCCACGTTCGCGGCGCTGAACCGGCCGGTGGTGCTGGAGACCGGCTATGGACCGTCGGGCCTGCCGCACATGGGCACCTTCGGCGAGGTGGCGCGCACGACGATGGTCCGGAACGCGTTTCGGGCCCTGACCGGCGATCACTGGCCGACGCGTCTGATCGCGTTCTCGGACGACATGGACGGATTACGGAAGGTGCCCGAGGGGGTGCCGAACCCGGAGATGCTGAAGGCCGATCTTCATCTGCCGCTGACGCGGGTGCGCGATCCGTTCGGGACCCACGACAGCTTCGGGGCGCACAACAACGCGCGCCTGCGGGCGTTCCTGGACGGCTTCGGCTTCGACTACGCGTTCATGAGCTCGACCGAGACGTACCGCTCGGGCCGGTTCGACGCGACGCTGCTGAGGCTACTGGAGCGGTTCGACGCGGTTCAGGCGATCATGCTGCCGACGCTGGGGCCGGAGCGGCGCGAGACCTATTCGCCTTTCCTGCCGATCAGCCCTGTGACGGGGCACGTCCTGCAGGTGCCGACGCTGGAGCGGAATGTCGCCAAGGGCACGATCGTGTTCGACGATCCGGCAGGCGGGCGCACCGAGGTCCCCGTCACCGGCGGCCATGTGAAGCTGCAGTGGAAGCCGGACTGGGCCATGCGCTGGACGGCGCTGGACGTCGATTACGAGATGAGCGGCAAGGACCTGATCGAGAGCGTGCGCGAGAGCGGAAAGATCTGTCGCGCCCTCGGCGGGGTTCCGCCGGAGGGGTTCAACTTCGAGCTCTTCCTCGACATCAAGGGCAAGAAGATCTCCAAGTCCAAGGGCAATGGCCTGACGATGGAGCAGTGGCTGCGTTACGGCACGCCCGAGAGCCTGTCTTGGTACATGTTCCAGTCGCCGAAGTCGGCCAAGAGCCTGCACTTCAACGTCATTCCGCGTGCGATCGACGACTATCTGGGAGCCATCGAGGCCTATCGGACGCAGGAGCCGGCGAAGCGGATCGACAACGCCGTGTGGTCGATCCATGCGGGTGATCCGCCCGAGGTCGCCAGCCCGGTCAGCTTCGCCCTGCTGCTGAACCTGGTCGGCGTGGCCAATGCGTCCAACAAGGACCAGCTGTGGGCCTACATGGCCCGGTATCTGCCCGAGGCGACGCCGGCCAACGAGCCCGTGCTCGATCAGCTGATGGACCGGGCGCTGAACTACTACGAGGACTTCGTGCGGCCGACGAAGGCCTATCGCGCGCCGACGGAGACGGAGGCGGCGGCGCTGATGGATCTGGCGGACCGGCTGAAGGCCCTGCCGGCGGATACGACCGACGGCGAGACGATCCAGAACGAGGTCTATGCCGTGGGCAAGGCGCACGCCTTCGAGCCGCTGAGGGCCTGGTTCGGTGCGCTGTACGAGGTGCTGCTGGGCGCGTCGCAGGGGCCGCGGTTCGGCTCGTTCGCGGCGATATACGGCCTGCCGCAGACCATCGCCTTGATCCAGGCCGGAGCGCGTGGGGAGCTGGCCGCCGCGAATGGTTGAGCGGGCTCAAGCAGCGAGCGACCGCGTCGCGAGCGGTAGCCCGCAGAAACATGAACGGAAAATAACGGCAAGGCTTGGGGAGCCTTCATACGGTAGCGTGCATTATGCTCCTCATCGACCAACCTCGATGACAGGAGAGAGCCATGTCGAAGTTTCTGAACACCTCTATCGCCACCGCCGCCGCCCTGGCCGCGCTGGCCACCGCCGTCCCGACCGTCGCCTCGGCCCAGTCGAACGGCATCACCAGCTGTGACGCTCCCGGGGGTCGCCAGCAGGCGGGCGCCGTGATCGGCGGCGTGCTGGGCGCCCTCGCGGGAAGCCGGATCTCGAGCAACGAGCGCGCGCTCGGCGCCGTGGCGGGTGGCGCCGCCGGGGCTGCGGCCGGGTCCTACATCGGCTGCAACCAGCAGCGCGCCCGGGTGAACGCCCAGGCCAGCTCCAGCGGGGCCCAATACCGCGCGGCCTCGAACTTGCGCATCCGCTCGGGTCCGGGCACCAACTATCGCCAGTCGGGCAGCCTGTCCGCCGGTCAGCCCTTCACGGCCGTCGGCTCGCAGGGTGAGTGGGTCCAGATCGCCGGTGGCGGCTGGGTCAACGCCAACTATGTCCAGCCTTACTAGGGTTTAGGGCGCTAACGCTCGCCGCGCGGCGGCTCGCTGCCTGAGCGCATACCTTGTGGGCTAACGCTCGCGACGCGGTCGCTCGCCGCCTGAGCGCGAGGTGAGTGTGGATAAGGGCCGTCCCGGGAGGGGCGGCCCTTTTTCGTGACCTACTGACTCACCCACAGGATGCGCGATATCCAGGCGATGTCGGCGCGCGGGATGATCCGGGGTGGGTAGTCGGGGTTGATGGAGGTGAGGGTGACCGTCCGGGCCGTCAGTCCACCAACCTCTTTGGCCAGGGTCTCGCCGGCCAAGGTTCGCGCCACGACCCGGTCGCCGCGCCGGACGTCGACCCGCTCACGATCGACCAGGACGCGGTCGCCTTCCCGATAGAGGGGCACCATGGAATCGCCCGTGATTCGCAGGCTGAACAGGCTGTCGCGCGGGGCGGGCAGTTCGGTCTGGTCCCAGCCCTCGCCCGTCGGCAGACCCGCGTCGTCGAAGAAGCCGTCCTGTCCCGCCTGGGCCATGCCGATCAGGGGCGCGGTGGCCACCCGCGGCCCGGCGTCGTCGGCCAACACAGCGAACTCGGCCAGGGTCACGTTCGTGACCTCCAGGATGCGGTTCAGGCTCTCGGTCGAGGGCCAGCGCGGGCGGGGCGGCGTGCCCGGCCCCATGCGTTTGGACGGATTGAAGGCGGTGGGGTCCAGCCCCGCCTTCCTGGCCAGGCCCGAGGCCGACAGGCCTTCGCGCCCTGCGAGGGCGTCCAGGGCGGACCAGAGGCGGGCGTGGGACAGGGGCATGGCACGACAGGGGGCGCGGACGGTGCCGCCAGTGAGTTGCCCAACGTTACATGGGAACAAATCCCTACTCCAGCCCTGCCGCGCGCCGGTCCTGCCAGGCCCAAAAGGTGCCGACCGCGATGGCGGCGAGGATGCCGTACCCGGCGACGTTCAGGACCGTGTAGAAGGCCGTCATCGAGGCCGCTTTGGCGAGAGGGAAGGCGATGTGGCTGGTCAGGATCACCAGCTGGCAGGCCCCGGCCCAGATGGGCCAGGAGCGGCGGTAACGCCAGGTCAGGGCCGCGAACACCGCCAGCATGGCGATGTCGAGAACGAAGAGACCGAACTGGAACCCCTGATAGAGGTTCCCGTCCTGCTGCAGGAGCATGCCGGCCATCCACCCGAGAACCCAGGCCCCCATCCCCAGCCGCTCGGCGTCGCCACCCTTCCAGAAGGCGAAGACGCCCACCAGAAGCGCGGGCAGAAGACCGACCTGGGACCACAGGGTGTCCAGCATGAAAAAGCCCCCGCGCCGGGAAGGACGCGGGGGCAATCTGACCTGAGTCTGCCTAACCGGCTATTGAAGTCGGTGAAGGTTACCTCGAATTCACGCGGCGCGCTTGTTCGAGACGCCTTCGGGCGGACGGCCCGCGTCCCAGTCGCTGGGCTTGTCGAGGATGCCGACGGCGTAGGCGCCGAAGCCCATGCGACGGTGGTCCTTTTGCAGTTCGGCGTGGCAGGCGACGATGGCTTCGCGCGCGGCCGACAGGGCGGCGATCGTCTCCATGGCCTTGGTCTGCGAGGCCGCGCCGGACACCGGCGAGAGGCCGAGCATGGCACGGGCACCGATCATCGACTGGACCAGGGTGGTCGTCGAGGTGATGGCGGCGTCGATCGCCCGTTCGCTGGCATGCAGGTCGCTGGCAACGCTCGCGACGACTTCAGTGCGGTCCATTGTGTAGCCCCTTCCAAAAAGAACAGTTGGTAAGTGTGACGTTAACACGTTTAAGGAGCGGTCGGTAGGGATTTGTTAACCTCTGGGGCGAGCGCGGTCCGGACCCCGCCGCCGCCGTGTGGAGGTTCGTCCTCGGGCTTGTCGAGGATCCCGACCGCCACGGTCCCCAGGCCCATCTTCCTGGCGAGGGCCGCCAAACTATTGTGGGTGTCGACGATATGGGACCGCGCCTCGGCCAGGGCACCGATCGAGGCCGCCGCGCCGTCGAACGCCTTCTGGCCCGAGACCGCCGACAGATAGGCCTGAGCGCGCGCGGCCGGCAGCAGGGCCGCGAGTTGAGCCGTCTCGATCAGAGCTGCGTCGATAGCGGCCTCCGCCGCATGAAGTCGGGCGGCGACCTGTTCGCTGATGGTGTGTCTGGACATGATTTCCCCCTCGAAGTGGCGACATGCCACGCCGAACAGGCAACCATGAGTCAATTATTCTGACAAGTCAGAGTTGTGGTCGAGCGAGAAATGCGCCGTCAGGCTGGCGATCGGCTGGGTCGGATCGTCCTGCCAGGCCTCGGCCAGGACGTGGGCGACCCGGCGGCCGGCGCGCGAGATGCGGGCCCGGGCGTACACGTCCTGCGGGCGGCCGGAGCGGAGGTAGGCGGTCGTGACCGTGATGGGACGCGGCAGGCGCAGGCGTGGCCAGGTCAGGGCGACCTGGGCGATGGCGGTCAGTTCCAGCATCGCCGCCGTCGAGCCGCCGTGCAGGGCGGGCAGAAGGGGATTGCCAATCAGGTGGTCGGCGAACGGCATGATGACGGTCAGGATCTCTCCGTCCTGTTCGGTGCGCAGGCCGAGGAACCGGGCATAGGGCAGGGTGTCCAGAAGGGCGGTCATGCCGCGCCTCCGGTCTTGAGATTCGCGCCCAGTTTCCGGCCGCCGTCCGAATCGATGACGTAGGTCGATTGGGCGGCCGCGACCGGATCGGCAGGGTCGTCTTCGAAGGCCCAGGCCCGGACGAAGCCGATGGTGCGGGTCAGGCGATAGCAGCGCGCTTCGGACAGCAGGTCGGCGCGAGGCCGGGCGGCGCGCATATAGTCGACCCTCAGATCCAGGGTGGCGATGGGGCGAAAGCCGCCGAGCGCGACCCAGACGGCCAAGCCGCCGACATGGTCAAGCATGGCGGTGACGAGGCCGCCGGCGAACACCCCGGTCTCCGGATCGCCCACGAGATCGGCCCGCCAGGGCGTCCGCAGCCGCACCCGGTCGCCCTCGACGCCTTCATAGGCGAACCCCAGGGCATGGGTGTGGGCCGCGCCAGAAGCCAGTTGCGGCAAGATGTCGGTCAGGAACGGATCGCTCATGAAACCGTCCTTATCGGGCACGGTTGGTGGCGCAAGCGGCAAGGGCCATATCTCTCGCCATGATCCGTCCCGAAGACCTGCTGCACCCGACGCCCGCCGGCCTGTATTGCCCGCCCGGGGACTTCTACGTCGATCCCGTCAGGCCGGTGGATCGGGCGGTGGTGACCCATGGCCATTCGGATCATGCGCGGTCGGGCCACGGCGCGGTCCTGGCCACGCCCCAGACCCTGGCCATCATGGCGGAACGCTATGGCGAGGACTTCACCCGGGTGAGGCAGCCCGTCGCCTATGGCGAGACAGCATCGCACAATGGGGTGGAAATCCGGCTGGTCCCGGCGGGCCATGTGCTGGGCTCGGCCCAGGCGGTCATCACCCATCAGGGCCTGATCATGGTGGTGTCGGGAGACTACAAGCGGCGTCGCGATCCCACCTGCGCGGCGTTCGAGCCGGTGCCGTGCCACGTCTTCATTTCCGAGGCGACCTTCGGCCTGCCGGTCTTCACCCATCCGCCGGACGCCGAGGAGATCGGGCGGCTGGTCCAGTCGCTGGGCCAGTTCCCGGACCGGGCGCACCTGGTCGGGGCCTATGCCCTGGGCAAGGCGCAACGCGTCATCCGCCTGCTGCGCGAAGCGGGGTGGGAGCGGCCGATCTATGTTCACGGCGCGCTGGAGCGGCTGAACCGGCTGTATGAACGCGAAGGCGTCGAATTGGGTCCGATCTTGCCCGCGACGGGATTGAAGAAGGACGCCTTGGGCGGGGAGGTCGCGATCGCCCCGCCGTCGGCGATCCAGGACCGCTGGGCACGGCGCTTCGCCGATCCGGTGACGGCGTTCGCCTCCGGCTGGATGCTGGTCAAGGCGCGGGCCAAGCAGAGGGGCGTTGAACTGCCGCTGGTGATTTCCGACCACGCCGACTGGCCCGAATTGATCGCCACCTTCGAGGAGATTCGCCCCGACGAGGTGTGGATCACCCATGGCCGCGAGGAAGGCCTGTTGCGCTGGGCCGAGTTGAACGGAATGAAGGGGCGCGCCTTGCGGCTGGTCGGCTATGACGACGACGACGAGGAAGCCGCCGTGGCGGCCTGAGTTCGCCGACTGCTTTATCCCGCCGAACGGTCCAGACGGATATCGACCTCGTGCTCCACGAACGCCCATTCCGGTGTCTCGCGCAGACGCTCCAGCAGGCGTTCGAAGTCGCTCTCGTGCTCCGGTGCGAACTCGAACCAGGTCAGGAAGTCGAAGGGCTCGCCGAGGTCGCGCGAGTGGTGTAGCCGGCGCGCGATCTGGGGCAGGTAGTCGAGGCCGATCGCGGTGTGGCGGGACTGTTCCTCCAGGATGTCGCGGCGCTCGTCCTGAGCCAGCGCCCACCAGGCCTCGGTCTTGCGGATCGGGATGAGGGCCGCGCGGGTCGCTTCGGGACGCTGGAGACCGGCCTGTCGCGCGCGCAAGGCGGTGACCTCGGCCCGGTTTGCGTAGCGGACGTTGCTGACCGTGCCGGTGAGGGCCCAGGTGCCCGTGAGAGGATCGGCCCCCTCGGTGATCGACAGTCGCTCGACCGGCTCCAGGGGTACCCCTGAGACCGCGGTGATGCGGGTCACCCGCCACTCGCCGGCTGACGCGCCGGTGAAGGTGACGGTCGTGGGCATGGTCATCGGCGGCTCCCCCTCTGCGTCTCCGACTACGACGCCGCGCCGAGGTGGGTTTCAGCCGATCCGCTCAGTCGTTCAGGGGCGCGCCCAGCTCGAAGCGCCAGGCGTCGGCGGCGGCGCGGATGGGGGCGCGGGCCTTGGCCTCGGTCTCGGCGTATTCGGCGGCGGGGTCCGAGTCGGCGACGACGCCGGCGCCCGCCTGGACGAAGACCTGGCCGTCAGCGAACATCGCGGTTCGCAGCACGATACAGATGTCGGCCTCTCCGCCCGCCGAGATGTAGCCGACGCCCCCGCCATAGCCGACGCCGCGCTTGGTGATCTCCAGCTCGTCGATGATCTCCATGGCTCGCACCTTGGGCGCGCCCGACAGGGTGCCGGCGGGCAGGGCGGCCAGCAGGGCGTCGACGGCGTCCAGGTCGTCGCGGGCCCGTCCCTCGACGTTGGAGACGATGTGCATAACCTGGCTGTAGCGTTCGACGACGAAGCTCTCGGTCACGCGCACGCTGCCCGGCGCGGCGACGCGGCCGACGTCGTTGCGGCCCAGGTCCAGCAGCATCAGGTGTTCGGCCAGCTCCTTGGGATCGGCCAGAAGCTCGGCCTCCAGCGCGCGGTCGGCCTCGGGCGTCGCGCCGCGAGAGCGGGTGCCCGCCAGGGGGCGGATGGTGACGCCGCCGTCCTTGAGCCGCACCAGGATCTCGGGGCTGGACCCGGCCAGCTGGAAGTCGCCGAAGTTCAGGAAATACAGATAGGGCGAGGGGTTCTGACGCCGCAGCGAGCGGTAGAAGGCGAAGGGATCGCCGCCGTAGGGCGCGCTGAACCGGTGGCTGAGCACGACCTGGAAGATGTCGCCGGCGGCGATGTAGTCCTTGGCCCGGGCGACCAGGTCGGCATAGGCGGGCCCATCGACCGGCGAGCCGAACGCGGGCGCGTCGGCCGGCTGGATCGGGGCGCGGGCCAGCAAGGGACGGCGCAGGTCGGCCTCGAAGGCGTCCAGCCGTGCCGAGGCGGCGTCTGTCTCGCGCTCCGCATCGCCGCCGGGCCAGACCGGGGCCATGACGACGATCTCGTGCATGACCGAATCGAAGACGGCGATCAGGGACGGCCGCGTCAGGACCGAGTCGGGCAGGCCGAGCGGGTCCGGGTTGGGGGCACCCAGCGGTTCCAGCAGCCGGACCGTGTCATAGCCGAACACGCCGAACAGGCCGGCGGCCATGGGGGGCAGGCCCTCGGGAATCTCGAACCGGGTCTCGGCGATCAGGGCGCGCAAACTGTCCAGCGCGCCACCGGGCTGGGGCGTGAAGCGGCCGAGGGCGATGTCCTTGCCCCGGGCGATCTCGGCGCTGTCGGCGTGACAGCGCCAGACGACGTCGGGGTCCAGGGTGATGATCGAATAGCGGCCGTTCAGGGCCCCGCCCTCGACCGATTCCAGCAGGAAGGCGTGGGGGCGGCCCCAGCCGACCTTCAGATAGGCCGAGACCGGCGTTTCCAGGTCGTCGACGATGCGCCGGTGGACGATGGCCGGGCGGCCGGCGCGAAGGGCGGCGAGGACGGCCTCGCGCGCCGGATCGGCGCCGGCGGCCAGGCTCATTGGGCGGGTGCGGCGGGCGTGGCGGCCCCGGGCGAGGCAGGGGCGTCGACGCCGAGAGTCTCCAGCGCCAGGGCCGGGTCGTTCTCGGCCTTGGACCGGTCGGCGGCGGCGTTGACCACCCCCTCACCGATACCGCCGACGAACTCCTGCGAGATGCGGGGGCGGATCTGGTCGGCGAACGGGGCGCTCACGGCCGGATCGGCGGCGCGGATGGCGTCCACGCGGCCGACGATGGCGCTGGTCTCCGAGGCCGGACTGGAGAAGACCTGACCGCGGCCCTGGCCGAACAGGCCCTGGAGCACGCCGTCGCCGAGATCGGCCTGGGCTTCGGCGTTCTGCTGGACGTTGGTGCGGGTGTTCAGGGTGGCGCCGGCCGAGGCGGCGACGGCGGCGATGTCCTCGCCGCCGCGAACCCGGGTCGCCAGGCGCTCGGCGAGGGCCGACAGGCGGCGGGCGTTCTCACGCTGGATCCAGGCCTGGGTCAGCGGCTCGCGGACCTCGGCGAGGGACGGCAGGGCGGCAGGGGTGATCTCGTCCAGACGGACGACGAAATACTGGCCGTCGCCCGCGTCCACGACCTCGCTCTCGGCCCCGGCGGTCAGGGCATAGGCATTCTGAAGGATCAGGGGCGGGGCGTTCAGGGGTTGGCCGTCGGGCAGACGGCCGTCCTGGGTGAAGGGCGGCAGCTGGACGACACGGGCGCCGACCTCCTCGACCGCCTGGGCCAGGGTCTTGCCCTCGGCGCGCGCCTTTTCATAGGCCTCGACGCGGCTGAAGACGCGGGCGCGGGCGTCCTCGAGCTGCAGCTCCTGGATGACGGCGTCGCGGACGCTGTCGAGAGTGGCGGCCTGGCCGGGGCTGACGGCGGTCACCTTGGCGACCGCGAAGCCGACACGCGCCTGGATAGGGCCGGAGACCTGGTTGGCGGCGAGACCGAAGACGGCGGTGCCGATGGCCGGGTCGGTCACCGCGCTCTGGGGCTGGTCGACGTAGGGCACAGCCTCGATATTGTTGGCCTCGGCCACTGCCTCGGGCGACTGGCCCGCGCGCAGGGCGGCGGCGATGCGCTCGGCGGCGGCGCGGTCGGCGACGGTTAGGGTGGTGAAGCTGCGGCGTTCGGGCGTCGACAGGGCCTCGCGGCGGAACTCGAAGCGTTCGACGATCCGGGCCTCAGGAATGGCGGGGGCGGCGGCGTTCGGCGCGTCGCTGAAGACGATGACCGAGGCGATGCGGAACTCGGGACGCCGCAGCTGGGCGGCGTTCTCGTTCAGGAAGGCGGTCAGCTGGGCGTCCGTCGGGGGCGGCGTGGTGCCTGCCATGGCCTGGGTCACGGTGAACCAGCGGCCGTCGCGGACCTCGAAGGCACGGGCGGCGACGAGGGCGCCATAGACACGGGGCGCGCGCAGGCCGGCGGCCACGGCAGCGGCGAAATGCTCGGACACGGCGGTGTCGCGGAACTCCTCTTCCAGCTGCAGCGGGGTGATGTTCTGATCGGCCAGCATGCGCTGGTAGGTGGCCTCGTCGAAGGCCCCGGTGATCTGGTCGAAGAAGGCGGGGATCTCGCGGATCCGGTCCAGCACCAGGCTCTCGTCCACGCGGATGCCGACGCCGTGGGCCCAGTTCAGGAAGCCCAGGCGGCGGGTCTGGCTTTCCAGATACTGGATGTGGGCGTTCTCGGCGACGAGGTCGTCGAGGGTGACGGGGCGGCCCTGTTCCTGCTGCAGGTTCTCGCGGATACGGTCGAAGTCGGCGCGGAACTGGGCGGGGGTCAGGGAGCGGTCGCCGGCGTCGATGACGTTGCGAGGCCCGAAGCTGCCGAACACATCGGTCTGGGTGCCGCCGACGACGGCGAAGCTGAGGATCAGCAGCGCGAACAGGGCGATCGCCCACTTGGACTTGGCGAAGTCGCGGAAGCCGGAAATCATGGAAGCAGGCCTGAGAAGCGTCGGACGGCGGGAAGCGCCTCGCTGGCCTATAGGGGAGGGGGGGCGACCCTCGCAAGCGCAGACCGGAGTGTGCGCCGACCGGTGGGCTTGGCGCCGGTCGAGGCGGTGCCTAGACAGGCCGCCATGAAACAATCCGTGAAGATGATCGTCGGCAACTGGAAAATGAACGGCCTGGCGGCGTCGCTGGGCGAGGCGGAGGCGGTGCGCGACACCCTGGTGGGCCAACCGACGGCCCACCGTGTCGGTCTGTGCCTGCCCGCGACCCTGATCGCCCAGGCGGCATGGCGACTGAAGGGCGGGTCGGTCGAGATCGGAGGCCAGGATTGCCATGCGGAGACGTCGGGGGCCTTCACCGGCTCGGTCTCGGCCGAGATGCTGAAGGATGCGGGCGCGTCGCTGGTGATCGTGGGGCATTCCGAAAGGCGCGCGGGCTGCCGCGAGACCGATGCCGACGTGGCCGCCAAGGTCGAGGCGGCGCTGCGGGCGGGACTGGAGCCCATCGTCTGCGTCGGCGAGACCCTGGATCAACGCGACGCGGGCCGTGCGGTCGAGGTGGTGACAGGTCAGGTGGCGGGATCGCTGCCCGACAGTCTGCGGGGCCGGGACTTCGCCGTGGCCTATGAGCCGGTCTGGGCCATCGGGACGGGACGGACGCCGACGGTCGACCAGGTCGCCGAGATGCACGCCGCGATCCGCGCGGCGCTGGTCGAGAGGCTGGGCGCGTCGATGACGCCTATTCTGTACGGCGGCTCGGTCAATCCGAAGAACGCGGCGGAACTCCTGTCCGTCGCCGAGGTCGGGGGTGCCTTGGTCGGCGGGGCGTCGCTGAGGGCGGACGATTTCCTGGCCATCGTGCGGGTAACCTGAGGGGCGCGTTGCCGTCACGGGTCAGGGATGATAGACGCCGCCGCTTGATCGGCGGGGGCTCTCGCCACACATAAGCGGCACCATGCTCCAGACCATTCTCCTCGTCGCCATGATCATCATCTCGATCGCCCTGACGGCGGTCGTCCTGCTGCAGCGCTCCGAAGGCGGCGCTCTGGGCATGGGCGGCGGGCCTTCGGGCTTCATGACCGCGCGCGGCGCCGGCAATCTGCTGACCGTCGCGACCTGGTGGCTGGGCGGAGCCTTCGGAGCCTGCGCCATCCTGCTGACCATCGTCGGAAACATCGAACGCTCAAGCCAGTCGGTCGTCGACGCCGACGCCCTGGGCACCATCGCCATCGGCAGCACGGCCACGCCTGAGACGGCCCCGAGCACCGCTCCCGCCCCGACCGCCCCGGCCCAGCCGGCGGCTCCGTCGCTCGACGACCTGGAAGCCAGCCTGCCGACGGTCGGCGCCACCCCGGCCCCCGCGCCGGAGCAATAAGGGGATGGCGGGTCCGGCTCCCGCCGCTCCTCCCGCCCTCATCGCCTCCGCTCCGGACCCGCTCCGGGGCGGAGTTTTGTTTTCAACAGAGGATCGGGCTCCGATCCCTATTCCTGCAGAAGGGATCGCGACGCGATCCTTTGGTGCCGCCGAATCAGCGCCTAAGGTGAGCCCCCGTGGCTAGATATGTCTTCATCACGGGCGGCGTCGTTTCCTCGCTGGGCAAGGGGCTGGCCTCGGCGGCGCTCGGGGCCCTGCTTCAGGCGCGCGGATACAAGGTCCGCCTGAGGAAGCTCGACCCCTATCTGAACGTCGATCCGGGGACGATGAGCCCCTATCAGCACGGCGAGGTCTTCGTGACCGACGACGGGGCCGAGACCGACCTGGACCTGGGCCACTACGAGCGGTTCACCGGTGTTTCGGCGGCGAAGTCGGACAACATCACGACCGGCCGGATCTATTCGACCATTCTGGAGAAGGAGCGGCGGGGCGATTATCTCGGCGCGACCGTGCAGGTCATCCCCCACGTCACCGATCAGATCAAATCCTTCTGCCTGACGCCGGCCCTGACCGACGACGGCGAGGAGGTCGACTTCGTGCTGGTCGAGATCGGCGGCACGGTCGGTGACATCGAGGGCCTGCCCTTCTTCGAGGCGATCCGCCAGCTGGGCCAGGATCTGCCGCGCGGGCAGAGCTGTTTCGTCCACCTGACCCTGCTGCCCTTCATCAAGACCGCCGGCGAGATGAAGACCAAGCCGACGCAGCATTCGGTCAAGGAGCTGCGCTCCATCGGCATCCAGCCCGACATCCTGCTGTGCCGCTGCGAATTCCCGATCCCCGAGGACGAGAAGCGCAAGATCGGCTTGTTCTGCAACGTGCGGCCCAGTGGCGTCATCCAGGCGATGGATTCGGCCGACATCTACGCCGTGCCGCTGGACTATCACCGCGAGGGACTGGATTCCGAGGTGCTGGCGCACTTCGGTATCACCGGCGCGCCGGAGCCTGACTTGTCGGGCTGGCAGGAGATCGTGCGTCGCCGATTGCAGCCCGACGGCGAGGTGACCGTGGCCGTGGTCGGCAAATACACGGTGCTGAAGGACGCCTACAAATCCCTGATCGAGGCCCTGCATCACGGCGGCGTGGCCAATCAGGTGAAGGTCAACATCGACTGGGTTGAGGCCGACACCTTCGAAGGCGATCGGGAGATGTGCGAGCAGCGCCTGCAAGGCGCGCACGCCGTCCTGGTGCCTGGCGGCTTCGGCGAGCGAGGGGCCGAGGGCAAGATCGAGGCGGCCCGCTTCGCCCGCGAGCGCAACATCCCTTATTTCGGCATCTGCTTCGGCATGCAGATGGCGGTGATCGAGGCGGCGCGGAACCAGGCCGGGCTCGCCGGGGCGTCTTCCACCGAGTTCGGCCCGACCGAGGAACCGGTCGTCGGCCTGATGACCGAATGGACGCAGGGCAATCAGCGGGTGCTGCGCCAGCAGGGCGGGGACCTGGGCGGGACCATGCGGCTGGGCGCCTATGATTCGACGCTCGCGCCGGGGTCGAAGATCGCCGAGATCTATGGCACCAGCGCCATCAGCGAGCGGCATCGCCACCGCTACGAGGTCAACATCAACTATCGCGACGCAATCGAAGCCGAGGGGCTGCGGTTCGCCGGGCTGTCGCCCGACGGCGTATTGCCCGAGACAGTCGAACGGACGGACCACCCCTGGTTCATCGGCGTCCAGTATCATCCCGAACTGAAAAGCCGACCGTTCGCGCCGCATCCTCTGTTCGCCAGCTTCATCGGCGCAGCCGTGGTGCAGAGTCGGCTGGTCTAAGGATTGCCAGAGTTCAGGCGCGTGGGGTGTGTACTCCAGAGCCAAAAGGAGCCGAATGGCACCAGAAGAAATTTACCCATAAACTTCAATGGTATGAAGACCATATCTTTACGGCGACATTAGGAGTCGCACCCGTTGGACTCGGTCCTTCGGGAGTCCAATCCGCCCCTTTGAGCCAGCCAACGCTCTAAGGGTTTGGCGTCTCGCGGGGCAGGGTCGGGTCCGCGACCGTGCCGTCCGGATTGGCGACGTTGTTGGATTCGTTCGACGAGCCGGGCACGCCGCCGCCTTCGGGCGGGGCATAGCCGACGCTGGGTTCGGCCGGGCTGGTCCCCTCGGGCGCCGTGGCGTTGGTGTCGGGCACCGAGGCGGGCTCCTCGGGCTGGGAACAGGCGGCCAGGGTCAGGGCGGCGGCGACGGGCAGGGCGATGCGGGCGATCAGGCGCATGGGTGTCTCCTAATGGTAAAGCTGCAACCCGGATCACGCCGTTCGGGTTCCGTGACCCGTGCGGCGGGATGACCGTTGCCACCGGTGACGCGGTCGCCTAGGTCCCGTCCGGTGAGCCTAGAACCCATTCCAGACGACGCCGTCAGCCAGAGCGAGGCCCGGGCCTATCGTGACGCCCTGGGGGCGTTCGCGACTGGGGTGTGCGTCGTGACGGCCGATGGGCCGGATGGGCCGGTTGGCATCACCATCAACTCCTTCACCTCGGTGTCTCTGAAGCCTCGACTGGTGATGTGGTGCCTGGACGAGCGGTCGGAGCGGTATCCGGCCTTCGCTGAGGCCGAACGGTTCGCCATCCATGTGCTGGACGCCCAGTCCGAAGCTCTGGCCCGCCGGTTCGCCAGGGGCAGCGGGATCATGGTCGAGGGCGAGTTCGAACGGATCGGCGACGGGCCGCCGCAGCTGGCCGCCGCCGCCGCGCGCTTCGACTGCCGCACCCATCAGCGGGTCCAGATGGGTGACCATGTGATCCTGGTCGGGGCTGTCGAAGGGTTCGCCGCGTCGGACAGCGCGACCCTGACCTATTTCCGGGGGCGCTACGGCATCGCGGGCGGAGCGGGGGCATGAGGATCGGGTTCGCCGGGTTGGGCGTCATGGGCGGGCCGATGGCGCGGCACCTGATCGGCACCGGGCATTCGGTGGCCGGCTACAACCGCTCGCCGGAGAAGGCGCGGGCCTGGGCCGGGGCGCATGGCGGCCGGTTCGCGGCGACGGCGGCCGAAGCGGCGGAGGGGGCGGAGCTGTTCGTCCTGTGCGTCGGCAACGACGATGACGTGCGGCGGGTCGCAGGCGAGGTCCTGCCGGTTCTGACGTCCGGCGCTGTGATCGTGGATCACACCACGACCTCGGCGAAGGTCGCGCGCGAGATGGCGTCGGTGGCGGCCGAACGCGGCGTGGCCTTCATCGACGCGCCGGTCTCGGGCGGTCAGGCCGGGGCCGAGAACGGGCAGCTGAGCGTCATGGCCGGCGGCGACGCCGAGGCGCTGGAACGGGTGCGGCCGGTGCTGATGAGCTATTCCAAGGCGATCCAGCATATGGGGCCGTCGGGGGCCGGCCAACTGACCAAGATGGTCAACCAGATCGCCATCGCGGGCGTGGTCCAGGGGCTGGCCGAGGCGGTGCATTTCGCGCAAGGAGCGGGTCTGGACACCGACGCGGTCTATGAGGCCATCTCCAGGGGCGCGGCCCAGTCCTGGCAGATGGACAATCGCTGGAAGACGGCGGCCGAGGGCCGGTTCGACTTCGGCTTCGCCGTGGACTGGATGAGGAAGGACCTCGGCCTGGTGCTTGACGAGGCGCGGTCGAACGGGAGCCAGCTTGCCGTCACGGCCCTGGTCGATCAGTTCTATGCCGAGGTGCAGGCGATGGGCGGATCGCGATGGGACACCTCGAGCCTGAAGGCGCGGCTGAAACCGCGAGCCTGATCTCCGCCCTGTGCCGCGAAGGGGGCCGCCGCTCGGCCGCCCCCTTAGCCCGCGCCTGGATCAGAACCGGAAGCTGGCCCGCAGCAGCAGGGTGTAGCGGACGTAGTCCTCGATCATCTCGGCGTCGGCGGTGACCGAGAGCCGTCCCAGGTCGTTGCCGACCGACAGGTTGAAGCCCGCGATCGGTCCGCCGCCCTCGATCGAATCCGGCGTCAGGGTGAAGGGACCGCCGCCCGAGACGAAGCGGGCGATGGTCTCGCCCGGATCGACCGAGATGTTCTGACGCCAGCCGAGGCGGAGCTCCGGCCGGATCCAGCCGTTCTCGCCGAAGCCGTAGCCGATGTTCACCGCCGCCACGCCCGCGAACATGTGGCCGTCGCGGTCCTCGATCTCGAGGTTGAAGCCGTCGTTCAGGCCCTCCTCGGCGTGGGCGTCCTCGCTTAGCGAGAAAAATTCCAGATAGGCCTCGGGCCGGACGCTCAGCCGCCCGAAGTTGCGCTCATACGAAGCGCCGCCCGCCAGCGACAGGGTGAATCCGTTCCAGCTGGACTGGTTGATCAGGTTGATGTCCTGGGTCACCAGCTGGCGCGTGGACTCGAAGGTGGCATAGCCGCCGGCCGCGCGGGCCCAGGTCGACCAGGCCTGCCCTTGAGCGCGCCAGGACAGGCCCAGCTCGATCAGGCTGGCGGACAGGATTTCCTCGGCCTCGGCCTCGGGGTCTTCGATGTCGGACGAGGTGAAGGCCACGGTGACACCCAGCGCCCCCAGGCTGGTGCCGCGCTCGACGCCGCCGGCCACGCCGAAGCCCTCGGAGCGGAAGCCGTAGGTGTCGGTCTTGTCCTTGTCGGCGTAGAAGTTGATCTCCTGCAGCCATGCGCTGGTCTCGCCGGGGGTGACCGTGGCGTTGCGGCCGGACAGGGCGCGGGTGACCGCGTCGACGCCCGACGCCAGCGACAGCAGCGGTCCGCCGGAATGGTCGGGCAGGATCTGCTCGTACAGATCGATGAAGCCCTCGCGCCCCGCCTGGGCGATGAAGAGTTCGCGCAACGGGGTGTTGCCGGACAGGGCGCCGTAGAAGGCGTCGAAGGCCTGGGCCTCGACCGCGATCAGGTCGGCCTCGGCGGCGGTGCGGCGACGGGCATCGACGAATACGTCGCCGGCGGCGACGTCGGTTCCGGCCGAGACCAGGAACAGATAGGGCGAGTTCGCCTGCACCGCCGACTGGTCGATGGCACCGGCGTTCAGCACATCGGCGTCGATGATGGTGAAGCGGCGAGGATCGGTGATCAGCGAGTTGAAGCGAATACCCAGTCCGGCACCGGCCGCCAGGGTGGCTGTGCCGTTGACCCTGAAGCCGGCGTTGCTGCCGGTCGCGGGATCGAGCGTGACGATCAGGTCTCCACTCGAGCCGATGCTCAGGCTGGTCGCGCCCGTGACGCCCACCTGGCGGGCGTCGAGGGTGCCGTTGGCGACGTCGACGGTCAGCAGGCCATCGGTGTCCGTCACCGCGCCCGTGACGACGCCGCCCCCGGTGATCGACAGCCGATCCGCGCCGGCGCCGAAGGCGATGGCCCCGCGGACCTGGCCGTTCTCCACCGACAGGATGTCGGCGCCCGAGCCGAATCGCACATCGCCCACGATCGCCGGCTCGCGCGAATTGGGCACGCCGTCACCGTCGGTGTCGGGATCCAGGTCGGACGGGGTGCTGGTCACGCCGAACTGGCGCACGGTCACGCCGGTGGTGTTCGCCGACACGTCGATCGCGGTCGCCGTGCCCGTGACCGCGTCGCCGGCCAGATTGGGGGCCACGAGGGCCTGAACGAAGCGGGAGTTGGTCAGCGTCGTCAGGGAGCCCGACAGGTCCCGAATGCCGTAGGCGCTGGCCAGGCCGCCGTTGGCATTGACCAGGATGGAGCCCGAGTTGTTCAGCGTCGGCACGCTGGCCCCGGCCCCGATCAGCACGCCCCCCGCGCTGACGTTGTCGACGGTCGAGACGATGCCCGTGCTGATCGCGCTGGTGTTGTCGAAGCGGGGAGTCGAGACGCCCGCGCCGATCGAGACGCCCGTCGTCGATGCGTTGCGGCCAACAGCCGTGATATTGCCCTCGTTGCGGACGCCGCCGGCGATCGCAACGGTCTGGCCACCCGCCACGCCCAGCTGGATGCCGGTCGTGCTGATGCCGTCGTAGACGCCGTCGCTGTTGATCGTGCCCCGGTTGATGAGGCCGTAGTTCAGGTCGCCTGTTCCAGCGGCACCCAGTGTGATGGAGCGGGTCGAGGAGCCGACGAGAAGCGCCGGCGCGGCGCCGTAGCTGGTCAGGGCCGAGTTGCCCTCGACCGAGTCCTGAATCCCGTCGTTGTCCTCATCGGTCGAGGTGGTGCTGTTGTCGGCCGGGCGCACGTCGAGCACGACGCCACCGGCCACATTGCCCGCGACGACGACCGTCGATCCGCCCTGTAGCAGATCGTCGGGCTCCAGCCGGCCGATGGCGGCGTCGCTGGGTCGACTGATGTTGCGATAGCCCGACGAAGACATCGCCCCCTGAAGCGTCAGGCGGCCCCCGACATCGCCCTGGATGTTGACGCCGGTTGCGCCCTCGCCCTGGGCCGCGATCGTGCCACCCAGGTTCACTGGACCGGAGATGGAGCCGGTCTGGTTGTAACCGATGGCATTGGTGCCGATGGCGCGCATCGAGCCGAACACCGTGACATCGCCGGTCAGGTCCCGTTCCAGCGAGACGGTGCGGGCACCGTTGCCCTCGACCTGAAGATTGGCCGTGCTTTCGATCAGAATGTTGCCGGTCAGGGCCGTGCCGCCTGTCAGGCGCAGGGCGTACCGATCGACACCGTTCGCGAAGGGACCATCCAGATCGCCGTCGCTGTCGGTGTCCGGATAGGTTTCGATATTGTCGGTGGCGGTGATGTTGCCGCCGATGGTGACGTTCGCCGCCGTGGCGCCGGGGCCCACCAGGATGCCCGTCGATCCGTCGGCCGAGTTCAGCATGCTGATGCTGGAGCCGGAATCCAGGTCAATGAAGTTGTTGGTGTCGACGGTGACTGCCACGCCACTGGTCACCGTGATCGAGCCGCCTGAGGCGATGCGGATGTCGTCGCGCGCCGAGCCGGTGGCGTTCGAGGTCAGGATCGGCGTCGTGCGCGCATTGGAGATTACGGTCTGGGCCTGGACGCCCGTGGCAGCCATCAGAGGGGCAAGCGCCACCGCGGTCGCAAGCAGTCTACGCATTCGAGAAATCACCCCAGATGGATACGCGCAATCGGGCGCCGGACGCCTTCTAACAAGGGCTGCGCGGCCTGTCCCAAGTTTCGCGAATTTGAGGCGAATGCAAGGCCGAAAGTCAGGCGCTGGGGGAACGGCGGTCCCTCTGCTATTGCAAAGGTCGCAATCAAAATGATATCACTTTCATATCGATTGGGAGGCTGAGATGAACGACCGCAGAACCATTTCCACCGAACGACCCGCCAGCACGGCCAACGGCATCACCATGCTGCTGGCGGGTCTGGGTCTCGTCATCCTGGGGCCCGTGTGGATCGCTCAGGGGCCGGACGCGCTGCTCAATCTGATCGGCGGGATCGCGCTGGCCACCATCGGCCTGTTCCTGATGTGCGGTCTGTATTCGCTGCAGCCGAACGAGGCGGCGGCGATCCTGCTGTTCGGCGACTATCGCGGCACCGACCGGGCGACCGGCCTGCGCTGGGTGTTGCCCTGGTATACCCGCAAGAAGATCTCGCTCAGAGCGCGAAACGTCACCTCGGACACGTTGAAGGTGAACGACAAGCGGGGCAGCCCCGTCGAGATCGCGGCCAACGTCGTCTGGCGGGTCGAGGATTCGGCCCAGGCCCTGTTCGACGTCGATGATTACCAAGCCTTCGTGAACATCCAGATCGAGACGGGTCTGCGCGATATCGCGTCCCGCTACGCCTATGACCACGGCGAGCAGGAGGAGGGGGCCGACGCCGAACTGACGCTGCGCTCCGATGCGGAGGAGGTCGCCGACAAGCTTCAGATCGAACTGGCCAGTCGCGTTCGGGTGGCGGGCGTGACCGTGGACGAGGCGAGGCTGGCGCACCTGGCCTATGCGCCCGAGATCGCCGGGGCCATGCTGCGTCGCCAGCAGGCCGAGGCCATCCTGTCGGCGCGCCGCCTGATCGTGCGTGGCGCGGTGGGCATGGTCGAGAGCGCCCTGGCGGACCTCAGCGACCGGCGCGTCGTCGATCTGGACGAGGATCGCAAGGCGGCCATGGTGTCCAACCTGCTGGTCGTGCTGTGCGCCGACCGCGAGGCCCAGCCCGTGGTCAACACCGGGACGCTGTACGGCTGACGCGCGATGGCACGGGCGCGTAAACCTTTCCTGATGAGAGCCTCGCCCGGGCTGATGGCGGCGGTCGAGCGCCTGGCCGCCGCCGAGCTTCGCTCGGTCAACGCCCAGATGGAGATGCTGGTCCGGGAGGCGCTGGCCCGGCGCGGAGTGGCGGTTCCGGCGGAAGACGATCGGCGTGACGATAGCGCTTGAGCTTGGCGGTTCCCGGGCGTAGGGGCGCGTCATGGTCCGGCGCACATCGTCCGCACGCATCCAAAAACGTCGTGCGCGCGTTGAGCCGCCGCGATCGCAGGAGCACGACCCCATGAGCATGACGGATCTCGATGTCCATGAGGGCGAGCTGAGGCTCATTCCCGGGCTGGACGAAGAGGTCGCCGAAACGCTTCGGGTCCTGAAGGCCTCGACCAGCGATCCGCGCCCCCGGATGGTGGACACGACCATGCTCTATGCGCCGCGGTCCGGCGGGGTGAAGCGGTATCTGCTGTCCAAGAAGGCGTGGCTTGAGGAGAACCGGCCGGGAGTGGCCCATTCCCTGGTCGTGCCGGGCACCCGCCACCAGGCGGGCAAGGACGGCATTATCAAGCTGCATGCCACCAAGCTGCCCTTCGGCGACGGCTACCGCTGGCCGACCTCGGTCAAGCGCTGGGGGGCCTGGGTGGCCTCGATGAAGCCCAGCCTGATCGAGGCGGGCGATCCCTATACGCCGGGGCAGGGAGCGCTGGAGGCCGGACAGAGGGCCGGCTGCCCGGTCGTCGGCTTCTGCCACTCGGACCCGGCGGGCCTGGCGGCGCTGCATTTTGGCGAGTGGGCCAAGAAGCCGGTCGAGAAACGCTGGGCCCGCCTGTTCGGACAGTTCGACCGCGTGATCTCGCCCAGCCGCTTCATCGCCCGGCGGCTGGAGGAGGCGGGCATCAGGGACATCGTCATCCGGCCCCTGGGCGTCGAGATCGACACCTTTCGGCCCGACCGGGGCGACCGCGACTGGCTGCTGAAGCGGCTGGGCCTGCCCGCGAGCGCGCGTTTGCTGTGCTTCGCCGGACGTCCGGCGCGTGAAAAGAACATCGACGTTCTGATCGAGGCGGTCCAGCGGCTGGGCGCGCCCTACCACCTGGTGCTGGTCGGGGCCGGGGCCGGCATGCCGCCCGAGGACCGCGTCATCGCCCTGCCGTACGAGCGCGACCCGCGCGCGGTGGCCCGGATCATCGCCAGCTGTGACGCCTTCGTCCACGCCAACGACAAGGAGCCCTTCGGCCTGATCGTGTTGGAGGCCATGGCCTGTGGTCGGCCGGTCGTCGGCGTCAACGCGGGTGGCGTGGCCGAAACGGTCAACGACAGCGTGGGCCAGCTGGCCCGCAGCGCCGACCCCGACGACTACGCCCAGGCCATCGAGGCCCTGTTCGCGCGCGACATCGAGGCCCTGGGGGCCGCCGCGCGGGTCCACACCGTACAGACCTTCTCTTGGAACCGGGTCTTCGAGGACCTGTGCATGACCTATGGCGAGGTCAGCGGGCGTCCGGAGTTCGTGCAGCCGGCGGAACAGCCGGCGGTTCACTGACCTCGCCGGCCTCGGGCATCAGCCCGTAGGGCGCGACCAGCCGCCAGACGTGATCGGGGATCATCGACTTCATCCGGCGGGGTTCCTCGCGGCGAAGGTGGATGACGGTCTCGGCGGCCTTCATCTCCAGCCGGGTGCGGGCGAATTCCAGGCCGCGCGGGCCGGTGCGCGGTTGCAGCCAGCTGACGATCGGGCGGACCCAGTCGGGCATGCGGCGCAGAGGCAGGCCGCCCGCGGCGCGTTCGACGTTGGCGATGAAGCCCTGGACCGCGACCTTGCGCTTGCCGTGGCTCTCGGGCTCCGAGACGCGGACTTCGTCGCCCAGCAGGTCCAGCAGGGCCTGGCCACGTTCGTTGCGCACGATCAGCCATTGCTCGCCCTGACCGGCCATATAGCCGACCGTGATGTCGGACAGGGCGTTGGTGTAGTCGACGCAGGTCCGGCAGGTCAGGGGGAAGAAGTCCGGGGCCAGTTGGGAGATCGGCAGGCTGAGGAAGGGGATCGTCTTCACCCGTCCGTCCGTGAAGCGCAGCTCGACGTGATAGTCGGCGCGAAACTCCAGATAGCTGATGGTCTCGGGCTCGTCGGACAATAGCGCAAGAAAGGCGTGGAAATTCTCTGTCGTGGTGTTGTCCGAGCAAGGCGTGCCGATGACCGTGATGGCCTCGAAGCCCAGCTCGGCCTCCAGAGCGCGCAGGGCATAGACCTGGCAGGGGATGCCGATGACGGCGAGTCGGCGGACGCCCCGCTCGCGCGCGGTCTCCAGCAGGGCCAGCAGAGGCGCATAGCCCATCCGCATGCCGCGCGCCTGGGCCATACCCGACGCCTGTGTGATCAGGACGGGCATGGGCTTCCAGCGGTCGTCGGGGTCCGGGGCCATGGTGAGGACGGCCTGGACCGCGCCGGTTTCGAGCAGGCGCTCGCCGATCCGGGTGGTGATGCCGGTCCACTGGGCCCCCTCGGCGGGCGGGGTCAGGGAGGCGCGGATCATCCGGCGGAACGGGCCGAAGAACAGCTCGTCGCCTTCCGACGCGCGGGCGCGACCGTGGATGCGCGTCTCCATGGCCGGATAGTCCGGCTTGATGAACTGGCAGGCCCGGCCGCACAGGCTGGGATCCTCCATGCGCGAGACGCCGCAGTCGGTGCAGAGGTTGCGAGGGACGGGGGGGCGGAGCGGAGGCGTGATCGGCGAGTCGGATGTGTGCGGCAGCCCCATGTCGCCACCGTGCACGCCACACCCGCCGCGCTCAAGCCACGAACACCGCGTCGCGAGCGTTAGCGCACAACCGCGCGCTCAAGCAGCGAGCGACCGCGTCGCGAGCGTCAGCGCACAACCGCGCGCTCAAGCAGCGAGCGACCGCGTCGCGAGCGTCAGCGCACAAACACGCGCTCAAGCAGCGAGCGACCGCGTCGCGAGCGTCAGCGCAAAAACAAGATGGGGGGGGCGGACGCGCCACTTTCTGGATCACAGAAAGTGGCGCGAGTGACGGGGCTCGAACCCGCGACCTCCGGCGTGACAGGCCGGCACTCTAACCAACTGAGCTACACCCGCGTTTCCCGCTGCGTCGGTGTCCGGCGCGGCGAGGGGCGTCGTTTAGGCGGGGGCGCCCGACAGTGTCAAGCGCCATTCCGACGACTAGGGCACCGTCGCCGCCTGGACCGCCTGACGGGCCTCGTTCAGGTCGTAGGTGACCACCTCGCCACCGCCGAGCGGGATGTTCAGGAACACCCAGGCCCCCGTCATGATCGCGCCCGCGATGAAGAAGAAGAACGAGTAGGGCAGCATGGTCGCCATCAGGTTGCCGATGCCGAAGCCGGGCGTCCACCGCTGACAGAAGGCCAGGATCAGCGGGAAATAGACCATCAGCGGCGTGACGATGTTGGTGACCGAATCGCCCATCCGGTAGGCGGCGGTCGCCATCTCGGGGCTGATGCCCAGCAGCATCAGCATGGGGACCAGGACCGGCGCCATGGCGGCCCATTTCGCCGAGGCCGAGCCGATGAAGATGTTGACCAGGGCGGCCAGGAACAGGATCGCGATCAGCAGTTGCCAGGCGGGCAGGCCGCTGGCCTGGAGCCGTTCGGCGCCGAGGATCGCCAGGATCACCCCCAGGTTGGACCAGTTGAACATGGCCACGAAGTGCGCCGCGACGAAAGCCAGCACGATGTACGGGGCCATGACCGCCATGGAGTCGACGAACATCTTCACCAGCTGGCGGTGGTCGGTCAGGGTCTTGGCGGCGATGCCGTAGGCCACCCCGGTGGCCAGGAACAGCACGAAGAAGCCCGCCACCAGCGACTGATAGAAGGGCGTCATCCGCTCCGTCGCGGGTGCCTCCAGGTCGATCAGAGGCGGGTTGGGGCCCACGCTCATCGCGGTCCAGGCGCCGATGACCAGCAGGGCGGCCAGACCGGCCCAGAGCAGGCCGCGCTTCTCGTCGCGCGACAGCTCGGATTCCGACAGCTGGATCGGCGCGTCGGCCGACGGCTGCCAGGGGCCCAGGCGCGGCTCGACGATCCTGTCGGTGACGAACCAGGCCAGTGGCACGAAGACGACCGTCATGGCGACGATGAAGAACCAGTTGCCCGCGATGTTGGCGGTCCAGTCCGGCTGGATCAGTCGCGCGGCGGGCTCGGTGATGCCCAGCAGCAGCGCATCCAGATGCCCGGGGAACAGATTGGCGGAGAACCCGCCCGACACCGCCGCGAAGCCGGCGGCGATGCCCGCGATGGGATGACGCCCGGCGGCGGCGAAGATCAATCCGGCGAGCGGCACCAGGACGACATAGCCCGCGTCCGACGCGTGGTTGGAGACGATGCCGACCAGGACCACGATGGGCGTCAGCAGCGCCTTGGGCGCGCGGCGGATGCCGGCCCGCATGCTGGCCGAGAACATTCCCGTCCGCTCGGCGACACCGGCGCCCAGCATCACGACGAGGACATAGCCCAGCGGCGCGAAGCCGGTCAGGGTTCGAGGCATGTCCACGAACAGGCGGCGCAGGTTTTCCGACGACATCAGGCTCTGTGCCACCACCGCCTGACCGTCGACCGGATTGACCGCCGACACATTGTAGGCGGCGGCCGCCACGCTGCCGATCACCAGGAAGCCGATGAACCAGAGGAAGATGAAGACCGGATCTGGAAGGCGGTTGCCCGCCTTCTCCACGAACGTCAGGACACCGCCGCCGATGTTCACAGGCTACTCCATGGCTGATTGAGCGCGAGAGTTGGACGGCAAACGACCGGCTTGGCAAGAGAGCCGATGAAAATGCGACTAGTTCGCAGAAAAACCTTTCCTCGCATGGGTTTGAACCGGCCGAAGGTTGGGTCTAGAAAGCGCCGAATCCGCCGCCACCTCCCCCGCGGCGAGGACCAAATCGAATGAACGCATTCCTTCTGCAGTACCTGCCGATCGTGATCTTCATCGGGATCGCGACGGTGCTCGGCATCGGCTTCATGGTGGCGGCCTGGGTGCTGGCGCCATCGAACCCCGACAGCGAGAAGCTGTCGGCCTATGAGTGCGGGTTCAACGCCTTCGACGACGCGCGGATGAAGTTCGACGTGCGGTTCTATCTGGTGTCGATCCTGTTCATCATCTTCGACCTGGAGGTCGCCTTCCTGTTCCCGTGGGCGGTGTCGATGTTCGACCTGGCGCGGCCCGACATGATCTTCGCCTTCTGGTCGATGATGGTCTTCCTGGGCGTGCTGACCGTCGGCTTCATCTACGAATGGAAGAAGGGCGCGCTGGAATGGCAGTGATCTCTCCGCCGCTGTCCGGCCCGTCCTCGCCGCTGCCCACCGCCTATGGCCAGGGCGCGCGCTCGACCGTCGAGGGCTATGACCCCAAGCTGCACGACAAGTTCTTCGAGGCGGTCAACACCGAGGTCGCCGAGCACGGCTTCCTGACCGCGTCGCTGGACGACGTCATCAACTGGGCCCGCACCGGCTCCCTGATGTGGATGACCTTCGGGCTCGCGTGCTGCGCCGTGGAGATGATCCAGGCGTCGATGCCGCGCTATGACCTCGAACGCTTCGGCATGGCCCCGCGCGCCAGCCCGCGTCAGTCCGACCTGATGATCGTGGCCGGCACCCTGACCAACAAGATGGCTCCCGCCCTGCGCAAGGTCTACGACCAGATGCCGGACCCGCGCTACGTCCTGTCGATGGGCAGCTGCGCCAACGGCGGCGGCTACTATCACTATAGCTATAGCGTCGTGCGCGGCTGTGACCGGATCGTCCCGGTCGACGCCTATGTGCCGGGTTGCCCGCCGACGGCCGAGGCCCTGGTCTACGGCCTGTTGCAACTGCAGAAGAAGATCCGTCGTACTGGGACGATCGAGCGATGAGCGGCCATCTCGCCACTGTCGCCGCCAACACCGCCGTCCTGACGCCGCTGGGCCAGGAGATGGTGGCCGAGCTTCAGGTCGATGTCGCCGTCGCATATGGCGAGCTGACCCTGACCTGTCACCGCGACCGGATCATCGGCGTGCTGACCGACCTGCGCGACCGCTTCGGCTTTCAGCAGCTGCTGGACGTCTGCGGGGCGGATTATCCCGATCGGGCCGAGCGGTTCGAGGTCGTCTACCACCTGCTCAGCCTGACGCGGAACGCGCGGGTGCGGGTCAAGGTCTCGACCGACGAGGTCGCGCCGGTGCCCAGCGTCATCGCCGTCTATCCCTCCGCCGGCTGGTTCGAGCGCGAGGCGTTCGACATGTACGGCATCCTGTTCTCGGACCACCCGGATCTGCGTCGGCTGCTGACCGACTATGGCTTCCAGGGGCATCCGCTGCGCAAGGACTTCCCCATGACCGGCTATGTCGAGGTCCGCTACGACGAGGCGCAGAAGCGGGTCGTCTATGAGCCCGTCAAGCTGACGCAGGAGTTCCGCAACTTCGACTTCCTGTCGCCCTGGGAAGGGGCCCAGTATCCGACCGACGTCCTGCCGGGCGACGAGAAGGCCATCGGTTCGGCGGGAATGCCGTCGGGAGGCAAAGTCTGATGGCCGACGGACAGCCCATCGCGAACAAGACGCCCGAGCGGGCCGAACTGGACGTCGTCACGAACGATCTGGGCCAGATCGCCTTCGACGCGCCGGATAACCGCACCGCCCACGCGCGCGAGATGGACGACCGCAAGTTCACCATCAACTTCGGACCCCAGCACCCGGCCGCGCACGGGGTGCTGCGTCTGGTGCTGGAGCTGGACGGCGAGGTCGTGGAGCGCGTCGATCCGCACATCGGCCTGCTGCATCGCGGCACCGAAAAGCTCATGGAGGCGCGAACCTATCTGCAGAACGTGCCCTATCTGGACCGGCTGGACTACGTCGCGCCGATGAACCAGGAGCACGCCTTCTGCCTGGCCATCGAGCGGCTGCTCGGCATCGAGGTGCCTTATCGCGCCCAGCTCATCCGGGTGTTGTATTCCGAGATCGGCCGCATCCTGTCGCACATGCTGAACGTGACGACCCAGGCCCTGGACGTCGGCGCCCTGACGCCGCCGCTGTGGGGCTTCGAGGAGCGCGAGAAGCTCATGGTCTTCTACGAGCGGGCCTGCGGCGCGCGTCTGCACGCCAACTATTTCCGGCCGGGTGGGGTGCATCAGGACCTGCCGATGGCCCTGATCGACGACATCGGTCGCTGGTGCGCCGAGTTCCCGCGCGCGCTCAAGGACATCGAGAGCCTGGTCACCGAGAACCGCATCTTCAAGCAGCGCAACGTCGACATCGGCGTGGTGTCCAAGGAGCAGGCCCTGCAATGGGGCTTCTCCGGCGTCATGCTGCGCGGCTCGGACATCGCCTGGGACCTGCGCAAGTCGCAGCCCTACGAGTGCTACGCCGAACTCGATTTCGACGTCGTCGTGGGCAAGAACGGCGACTGCTGGGACCGCTATCTCGTGCGCGTCGAGGAGATGAAGCAGTCGGTTCACATCATGGAGCAGTGCATCCACAAGCTGCGCAACTGCCCCGGCGAGCCGGTGATGGTCGAGGACAACAAGATCGTCCCGCCCAAGCGTGGCGAGATGAAGCGGTCGATGGAAGCCCTGATCCACCACTTCAAGCTCTACACCGAGGGCTTCCACACCCCGGCGGGCGAGGTTTACGCCGCCGTCGAGGCGCCCAAGGGCGAGTTCGGCATCTACCTGGTCTCGGACGGCACCAACAAGCCGTACCGGGTCAAGATCAGCGCCCCCGGCTTTCGCCACCTGCAGGCCATGGACTGGATGAACCGTGGCCACATGCTGGCCGACGTTTCAGCGATCCTGGGCTCGCTCGACATCGTGTTTGGAGAAGTGGACCGATGAGCGTCCGTCGTCTCGCCAAGGACCAACCCGCCGGCTTCGCCTTCTCTAAAGAGACCAAAGCCAAGGCGGACTGGTGGTTCGCCAAATATCCCGCCGACCGGCGCCAGTCGGCGGTGATCCCGATCCTTTGGCTGGTCCAGAAGCAGGAGGGCTGGGTGTCGGAGCCCGCCATCCGCGCGATCGCGGACCTGTTGGGCATGGCCTATATCCGGGTGCTGGAGGTCGCGACCTTCTACACCATGTTCATGCTGGAGCCGGTGGGCTCGGCCGCCCTGATCCAGGTGTGCGGCACGACGCCCTGCATGCTGCGCGGATCGAACGACCTGATGAAGGTCTGCAAGGACCGGATCGGTCCCAAGCAGACCCTGTCCGCCGACGGCCGCTTCTACTGGGAAGAGGTCGAGTGCCTGGGGGCGTGCGTCAACGCGCCCATGGCCATGATCAACGACTACTATTTCGAGGACCTGACGGCCGCCGATCTGAACCAGATCATCGACGACTTCGCCGCCGGCAAGACGCCCGAGCGCGGGCCGCGCGTCGACCGGATCAACTCGGCGCCCGAGGGCGGGGCCCTGACCCTGACCGATCCCAAGCTGTATGACGGCTCGGCCGCCAAGCCGATCAAGAAGCTGCCGAACACGGAGCCTGTGTCGGCGTGACGTCCTCCGACCCCCACACCGACAACAGAGTCGCCGCCTATCGCGCGGAGATACGCGCCGTGGGCCGCACCCAGCGGCTGGCGGGGTTCGGGCTGGTGCTGCTCGGCGCCGTGCTGGTGTGGGGCGGGACGCGGGCGGGCGGGCTTGCCGAAATCGTTCAGATGACCGGGTATGCGGCCCTGGCCGCCGGGTGGGCCCTGATGCTGGCCGCCATCTTCCTGCGCACCCGGTATCATCGCCGCCGCATGGCCGAGATGGACGGAGGTTCGCGATGACCGCGCTTCTCCTGACCGGAGAACCGTCGCACGGCTGTCCGACAGTCGGCGCACAGTGGCTGATCTCAAGACGCTCGGGGGTCCGTCGTGGCATCGTCGAAATCGGGCAGGCGCGGCACGGCCGGCCTGTTTCTGGCCAATCTGATGGGCGCGGGGGCCTTGCCGCTCGGCGGCGTGGCGCCGCCGCAACCGCCCGCAACCACGCCTTCGGCACCCGTGCCGTCCCCTTCGCCTTCTCCCGGTACTCCGAATGCGCCTGAGCCTCCGTCATCCCAATCCCAGCGCCCGCCACCGCGCGAGGAACGCGACACCGGCGATCGGCGCAGCGAAGTCTCTCGCCCGCGCGGCCGGGGCGTCGGGGGCGGCGGCCGTGGTCGGGGGGGCGCGCTGATGGTCGGGATGCTCGCCGACAAGGATCGCATCTTCACCAATCTCTATGGCCTGCATGACTGGGGCCTGGAGGGTGCCAGGCAGCGCGGTTGCTGGAACGCGACCAAGGACATGCTGGACATGGGCCGCGACTGGCTCATCACCAACGTCAAGAACTCGGGCCTGCGTGGACGCGGTGGCGCGGGCTTCTCGACCGGTTTGAAATGGTCCTTCATGCCCAAGGAGGTGAAGGACCGGCCGCACTATCTGGTCGTCAACGCCGATGAGTCCGAGCCCGGCACCTGCAAGGACCGGGAGATCATGCGCCATGATCCCCACCTGCTGATCGAGGGCTGCCTGATCGCCAGCTTCGCCATGCAGGCCCACGCCTGCTACATCTATCTGCGCGGCGAATATGTGCTGGAACGCGAGCGCATGGAGGCGGCGGTCAAGCAGGCCTATGAGGCCCGGCTGATCGGCAAGAACAACGTCCACGGCTGGGACTTCGACGTCTACATCCACCACGGTGCCGGGGCCTATATCTGCGGTGAAGAGACGGCGCTCTTGGAAAGCCTGGAGGGCAAGAAGGGCCAGCCGCGCCTGAAGCCGCCGTTCCCGGCCGGCGCGGGTCTCTACGGCTGTCCGACCACGGTGAACAACGTCGAGTCGATCGCGGTCGTCGGCACCATCCTGCGGCGTGGGGCGGACTGGTTCGCGGGCTTCGGCCGGCCGAACAACACGGGCACCAAGCTGATGAGCATCTCCGGCCACGTGAACCGGCCGTGCAATGTCGAGGAGGCGATGTCGATCCCGCTGCGCCAGCTGCTGGAAGAGCACTGCGGCGGCGTTCGCGGCGGCTGGGGCAATCTGAAGGCCGTGATCCCGGGCGGCGTCTCGGTGCCGCTGATCACGCGGGAAATGTCGGAAGTCGCCCTGATGGACTTCGACAGTCTGCGGGACATGAAGTCGGGCCTGGGCACGGCGGCGGTCATCGTCATGGACAACGACACCGACCTGGTGAAGGCGATCGCCCGCATCAGCTATTTCTACAAGCATGAGAGCTGCGGCCAGTGCACCCCGTGCCGCGAGGGCACCGGCTGGATGTGGCGCGTGCTGGAGCGGATGGCCGTGGGCGAGGCCGATCCGTCGGAGATCGACCTGCTGCTGGACGTCGCCGGTCAGGTCGAGGGCCACACCATCTGCGCTCTGGGCGACGCCGCCGCCTGGCCGGTCCAGGGCCTGATCCGGCATTTCCGTCACGAGATCGAGGACCGCATCTCCGACTACCGCAGCCGTCGCGCGAACTTCGCCGGCCACGCGATCGCGGCGGAGTAGGAATGCGGGTCTGGCTCCCATTGTTGGCCGCCGTGAGCCTCTCGGCTTGCGGTCAGGCGGGCGACACCGCCGAGCCGACGCCGGTCGAGACGACGGCGGCGGAGGCGCCTGTGTCCGACGCCGTGGCGGAGACGCCGGCGGTGCTGACCGCCGTCGATCTGCGCCGGGTTTGCCGTGCGGGACTGGCGGCGATCCACGGCCAGACGCTGGACGCCATCCAGATCACAGGCGCGGAAGGCGAGGTGCTGAACGCCCAGTGGCGCGCGCCGGTCGACGGCGGCTGGATGAAGGCGCAATGCCGGGCCGGCGACGGTCTGGTGGTGTGGAAGCCGCTGGAGCTGCCCGACCCGGCGCAGGTCCGCTGGATGAACGAAGCAGGCGACCCGGTCGTGCGCTACACGATCCGCGGTGAAGAGATCGAGATCGTCCAGGCTCTGCCGGACGGCACGACGCAGCAGGCGATGATGTCGGTTCCGGCAACGGAAGAGGTGGGCTGATGGCGGAAGAACCGGACAACATCGTACTCGCCTTGCTTCGCCGCATGGACGGCAAGCTGGACCGGGTCGTGGACGATCTTTCGGACCTCAAGGTCCGCATGACCCATGTCGAGGAAGGCCTTGCCGGTGTGAACCGCAGGCTGGATCGCCTCGAATCCCGCGTTGATCGGATCGAGAAGCGTCTCGATCTGGTCGATCACCCCTACGGCGGAGTCCGAGAATAATGCCGATCGCCAAGGTCAACGGCGTCGAAGTCGAGTTCGAGCCCGGCATGACCGTGCTGCAGGTCGCCGAGCGCGCCGGGCACGAGATTCCGCGCTTCTGCTATCACGAACGGCTGTCGATCGCCGGCAACTGCCGCATGTGCCTGGTCGAGGTGAAGCCCGGACCGCCCAAGCCGCAGGCGTCGTGCGCGCTGCCGGCCGCCGAGAACCAGGAGATCTTCACCGACACGCCGATGGTGAAGAAGGCCCGCGAAGGGGTGATGGAGTTCCTGCTCATCAACCACCCGCTGGACTGCCCGATCTGCGACCAGGGCGGCGAGTGCGATCTGCAGGACCAGGCCATGGGCTATGGCCGCGACGGCTCCCGCTATGCCGAGAACAAGCGCGCGGTCGAAGAAAAGCACATGGGTCCGACCATCAAGACCTTCATGACGCGGTGCATCCAGTGCACCCGCTGTGTGCGGTTCGTGTCGGAAGTGGCGGGCGTGCCCGACATCGGCATGATCAGCCGTGGCGAGGACGCCGAGATCACCACCTATCTGGAAAGCGCGGTCGGCTCGGAGCTGTCGGGCAACGTCAACGACCTGTGCCCGGTCGGTGCCCTGACGCACCGTCCCTGGCAGTTCCACTATCGCCCGTGGGAGCTGAAGCGGACCGAGACCATCGACGTCATGGACGCTCTGGGATCGAACATCTCGGCCCAGGCCAAGGGCGCCGAGGTCATGCGCATCCTGCCGCGCGTGCACGAGGGCATCAACGAGGAGTGGCTGTCGGACAAGAGCCGCTATGTCGTCGACGGGCTTCAGGCGCGCCGTCTGGACCGGCCCTACGTCCGCGAGAACGGCAAGCTGCGTGCCGCGAGCTGGGACGAGGCGCTGAACGCGGTGGCGGCCAAGCTGATGGCGGCCAAGCCCGAGAAGATCGGCGTCATCGCCGGCGACCTCCAGGACGCGGAGTCGATGAAGGCGGCGCTGGACCTGTTCCGCGCGCTGGGATCGGCCAATACGGATTGTCGTCAGGACGGGGCGGCGCTGGGCGTCGGTCCTCGCGAGGGCTGGCTGTTCAACAGCGGGCTGCAAGGCATTGAAAACGCAGATTCCATCCTGCTGGTGGGGACCAATCCGCGCGCCGAGGCGCCGCTGCTGAATCAGCGGATCCGAAAGAGCTGGCTGGCGGGCAGGACCCGCGTCGGCGTCATCGGCGAACAGGCCGACCTGACCTATGACTACGATCTGGTCGGTCGCGGCACGAAGACGCTGGCCAAGCTGCCCAAGGCGGCGGTCGACGCCCTGTCCAAGGCCGAGCGGCCCGCGATCGTGATCGGGGCAGGGGCCCTGACCGGCCCGGACGGCCCGGCGGTTCTGAACGCGCTGGGCAAGCTGGCGGCCAAGGTCGGCGTGGTGAAGGACGGCTGGAACGGTTTCAACGTGCTGCACACCGCCGCCGCCCGGGTCGGCGGTCTGGACATGGGCTTCGTGCCGTCGACCGGTGGCCTGTCGGCCCATTCGATGGTGCAGAAGGGCGCGCTGGACGTGCTGTTCCTGCTGGGGGCCGACGAGATCGAGACCGGTGGGTCCAAGGCCTTCAAGGTCTATCTGGGCAGCCACGGCGACCGCGGCGCGCACACCGCCGACGTCATCCTGCCGGGCGCGGCCTGGACCGAGAAGCCGGGTCTCTACGTCAACACCGAGGGCCGGGTGCAGATGGCCGAACGCGCGGTGTTCCCGAAGGGCGAGGCGAAAGAGGACTGGGCCATCCTGCGCGCCCTGTCCGAGCGGGTGGGGCAGACCCTGCCCTACGACACCCTTGACCAGCTGCGGACCCGGCTGATGACGGATCACCCGACCTTTGGCCGCATCGACTATCTGGCCCCGGCCGGATCGTTCGACGTCGCGGGCCTGGGGGCCAAGGGCGAGTTGGGCGACGTGGCTCTGCGCTCCATCGTCGTCGACCCCTACCTGAACAACCCGATCGCGCGGGCCAGCGCGACCATGGCCGAGCTGAGCGCCCAGCGCGTCGCACCGGCCCTGATGGCGGCGGAGTAGGCCCATGCAGGAGATGTGGAGCACCCCCGGCGGCTGGACGCTGCTGACCAGCGTCGGCATCCTGATCGTGACGGTCGGGATCCTGTTGTCGCTGGCCTTCCTGCTGCTCCTGGATCGCAAGATCTGGGCGAGCGTGCAGATGCGCAAAGGGCCGAACGTCGTTGGCCCCTTCGGCCTGCTTCAGTCCTTCGCCGACTTCTTCAAGTTCGTGCTGAAGGAGATCGTCGTTCCGGCCGGCGCCGACAAGATCGTCTTCATCCTGGCGCCCCTGATCACCTTCGTCCTGGCGTTCATCGTCTGGGCGGCCATTCCGTTCGCGCCGGGGTGGGTCATCTCGGACCTGAACGTCGGCATCCTCTACATCTTCGCGATCAGTTCGCTGGGTGTGTACGGCATCATCATGGGCGGCTGGGCGTCCAACTCGAAGTACCCTTTCCTGGGGTCGCTCCGTTCCGCCGCGCAGATGGTGTCCTATGAGGTCTCGATCGGCCTGATCATCATCAACGTGATCCTTCTGGCCGGAACCATGAACCTTTCGGCTATCGTGACGGCGCAGGAGGGCTGGTTCTGGAACTGGTTCGGCTTCGGCGGCGGGCTGGACAGCTGGCCCCTGCTGGTCGTGATGTTCCCGATGTCGATCATGTTCTTCGTCTCCGCCCTGGCCGAGACCAACCGCCCGCCGTTCGACCTGCCCGAGGCCGAAAGCGAGCTCGTGGCCGGCTATCAGGTCGAATACAGCTCGACGCCCTACCTGCTGTTCATGATCGGCGAATACGCCAACATCGTCTTCATGTGCGCCATGATCAGCCTGCTGTTCTTCGGCGGCTGGAACCCGGGCTTCCCCATCGACTTCGCCGCCGACTGGCCGCCGCTGCTGGTCAACTTCCTGCTGTTCCTGGTGTTCGCCGGAAAGATCGTCTTCTGGTTCTTCATGATCTCGATCGTGAAGGCCTTCGTGCCCCGCTATCGCTACGACCAGCTGATGCGGCTGGGCTGGAAGATCTTCCTGCCGACCTCGCTGGTGGCCGTGGTGATCGTGGCGGCGTGGCGCGTCTTCGTGGTGGGCGGGTGATGCGCGCCCTGATCCTCGCTCCTCTGGCCTTGGCGACGAGCGGCTGCCTGCCTGCGCCCTACGATCCCCTGCCGACGTCGGTCTATCAGTGGGAGCGCCGCCAGCAGGAAATCACCCGCCGCGAGGCCGAGCGCGTTCGCCTGTGCGCCATTCGAGACAAGGACAGCGACGGCTACGACCGCGACTGCCGCCGTCCGGGAGACCCCGAGTAATGCTGACCCGCATCGTCCAGGCCGCGAAGGGCGCCATGCTGATCGATCTGATCGGCGCGGTCGGTCTGTCGCTGAAATACATGGCGCGGCCCAAGGCGACCGTGAACTATCCGTTCGAGCGCAATCCCAAGTCGCCGCGCTTCCGTGGCGAGCACGCGCTGCGCCGCTATCCGAACGGCGAGGAACGCTGCATCGCCTGCAAGCTGTGCGAGGCGATCTGCCCGGCTCAGGCCATTACGATCGAGTCCGAGCCTCGCAGCGACGGCAGCCGCCGCACGACCCGCTACGACATCGACATGGTCAAATGCATCTACTGCGGCTTGTGCCAGGAGGCCTGTCCGGTGGACGCCATCGTCGAGGGCCCGAACATGGACTTCACCGTCGAGACCCGCGAGGAGCTGCTCTACGACAAGGCGCGCCTGCTGGATAACGGCGACCGCTGGGAGCGGGTCATCGCCAGGAACCTGGAGCTGGACGCGCCCTATCGGTGACGCCGGCTCGAACCCGTCGGACGACGGGTGAATTGGCCGCTTCATTTTGAGGCGGTCGCTGTCTAAGAGGTGCGGCGTTCTGGCCGCGCTGAATCGGAAAGGGGCACGCGCCTCCCATGCTGCAAGGCATAGCCTTCTATCTGATGTCGGCGGTCGCCGTTCTGTCGGGCCTGCTGGTCGTGACGGCGCGCAACCCCGTGCATTCCGTCCTGTGGCTGATCCTGGCCTTCTTCTCGTCTGCCGGGTTGTTCGTGCTGCTGGGGGCCGAGTTCCTGGCGATGCTGCTGGTGGTGGTCTACGTCGGGGCCGTGGCGGTGCTGTTCCTGTTCGTCGTCATGATGCTGGACGTCGACTTCGTGCGACTGCGCGAGGGTTTCGCCGCCTATCTGCCGCTGGCGGCCATTGTGGCGGGCGTGCTGCTGGCCGAGATGGTCATGATCTCGATCGTGGTGGCCCAGGGTGGCGCGGCCGCGGACGCCGTGGCCCCGGTCGTGGCGAGTGCCGACACCACGAACGTCGAGGCCATCGGGCGGGTGCTCTATACAGACTACGTCTATGTCTTCCAGGCGGCCGGGATCGTGCTGCTGATCGCCATGATCGGGGCCATCGTCCTGACCCTGCGCAGGAAGGAATCGGTGCGCCGCCAGGATCCGGGCGCCCAGACCAACCGCGACCGCCGGACCTCGGTCGAGATCAAGGGCGTGACGACCGGCGTCGGCGTCACCGGCGAGGAGTTGCGCTGATGGAGGTCGAGCTCCAGCACTACCTGGCGGTCGCCGCCATGCTGTTCACCATCGGGGTGTTCGGCATCTTCGTGAACCGCAAGAACGTCATCATCATCCTGATGTCGGTCGAGCTGATCCTGCTCGCGGTGAACATCAACTTCGTGGCCTTCTCGACCTATCTGAACGACGTCCAGGGGCAGATCATGGCGATGTTCGTCCTGACGGTCGCGGCCGCTGAGGCCGCCGTGGGCCTGGCCATCCTGGTGACCTTCTTCCGGAACCGCGGCGACATCGCGGTTGACGACGCCAGCGTGATGAAGGGCTGATCGTGTCTCTCGAACTGCTCGTCACCCTGGGCGTCTTCGCCCCTCTGCTCGGCGCGGCGGTGGCCGGCTTCTTCGGCCGCCGCATCGGCGACATCCCTTCGCAGGCGGTCACCACCGGCCTGCTGTTCTTCTCGTGCGCCGTCGCCTGGACGGTGTTCGGCCAGTGGACCTGGGGCCATCTGGAGCCCTTCACGGTCCAGATCGCGCCCTTCATCAACGTCGGCGACTTCCAGTCGAACTGGGCCATCCGCATCGATGCGCTGAGCGCCGTGATGCTGGTGGTGGTCACGACGGTGTCGTCGCTCGTCCACCTGTATTCCTGGGGCTATATGGCCGAGGACGAAAGCCGGCCAAGGTTCTTCGCCTATCTGTCGCTGTTCACCTTCGCCATGCTGGCGCTGGTCACCGCCGCCGACTTCATGCAGCTGTTCTTCGGCTGGGAAGGGGTGGGGCTGGCGTCCTATCTGCTGATCGGGTTCTGGTTCAAAAAGCCAACGGCCAGCGCCGCCGCAATCAAGGCCTTCGTGGTCAACCGGGTCGGCGACTTCGGCTTCGCGCTCGGCATCATCACCGTCTTCTGGATGTTCGGCACCATCCAGTTCGCCGAGCTGTTCCCGATGATCGCGTCGCGGCAAGGCGAGGGCTGGGAGTTCATCGGTCAGACCTGGTCGGCGCTGGATCTGGCGGGGGTGCTGCTGTTCATCGGTGCCATGGGCAAGTCGGCGCAGTTCTTCCTGCACACCTGGCTGCCCGACGCGATGGAGGGCCCGACGCCGGTCTCGGCCCTGATCCACGCCGCCACCATGGTGACGGCGGGCGTCTATATGGTCTGCCTGCTGAGCCCCATCTACGAGTACGCGCCGACGGCGGCCTTGCTGATCGCCATCACCGGCGGCATCACGGCCCTGTTCGCCGCGACGGTCGGCCTGGCCCAGAACGACATCAAGCGGGTCATCGCCTATTCGACCTGTTCGCAGCTCGGCTACATGTTCTTCGCGGCGGGCGTCGGCGCCTACCAGGCGGCCATGTTCCACCTGTTCACCCACGCCTTCTTCAAGGCCCTGCTGTTCCTGGGTGCCGGCTCGGTGATCCACGGCATGCATCACGAGCAGGACATGCGGAAGATGGGCGGGCTGTGGAAGCTGCTGCCCGTGACCTATGCGGTGATGGTGATCGGCACCATCGCCATCACCGGCATCGGCATCCCCGGCCACGAGTTCAAGTTCGGCTTCGCGGGCTTCTATTCCAAGGACTCGATCCTGGAGAGCGCGTTCGCGGCGGCGGACTACAGCCCCGTCGGCCTGTTCGTCTTCTTCATCGGCCTGTTCGCGGCGGGCCTGACGGCCTACTATTCATGGCGTCTGATCTTCATGACCTTCCACAACAAGCCTGTGTGGAAGGACGATCATGCCCACGACGATCACGCGGCTCCGCACGCGCAGATCGAGACGCATTCGGAGCCGCTGCATGATGACGGCCACGCTCACGACGATCACGGCCACGGTCACCACGGCCCGCTGAAGCCGCACGAGAGCCCCTGGGTCATGCTGGTGCCGCTGCTGGTGCTGTCGGTCGGTGCGATCACTTCGGGCTTCGCCTTCTACGAGTTCTTCGTCGGCCATCACGAGCACGAGTTCTGGCGCGGCGCGATCTTCACCGGACCCGAGAACCACGTCATCCACGACAGCCATGAAGTTCCCACCTGGGTGCTCTGGGCGCCGCTGGTCGTGTCGGCGATCGGCACCTTCGCCGCCGTCTATTTCTATGTCCTGCGCGAGGGCCTGGCCCGGCGCATGGCCGAGCGGGGCGGGCCGCTGAACAGCTTCCTGTCCAACAAATGGTATTTCGACGAGATCTACGACTTCCTGTTCGTTAAGGGGGCCCGGGCGCTGGGCGACCTGTTCTGGAAGGTCGGCGACGTCCGGATCATCGATGGTCTCGGCCCGAACGGCGCCGCCTGGGCCTCGCTGAAATCCGCCGCGCGGCTGGCCAAGGTCCAGTCCGGCTATGTCTATCACTATGCGTTCGTGATGCTGCTCGGCGTGGCCGGCCTGCTCGCCTTCGCCATCTACGCCTGGGGCGCATAGAATGGGCGCGATCCCCAATATCCTGAGCGTCGTCACCTTCCTGCCGCTGGTCGGGGCGCTGCTGATCCTGATCGGGCGTTTCGCATCCAAGAACGCCGACGGCCTCGCGCGCTGGATCGCGCTGGCGACGACGCTGGTCACGCTGGCCGTGTCGTGCGTGCTGGTGGCCCAGTTCGATCCGTCCAGCGCCGCCTATCAGTTCGTGGAACGCTATGTCTGGTTCGCGGGCGCCGAGTACCACCTCGGCGTCGACGGGGTTTCGATCCTGTTCGTCCTGCTGACCGCCTTCCTGATGCCGATCTGCATCGCGGCCAGCTGGGAGACGATCGAGACGCGCGTCGTCGACTACATGATTGCCTTCCTGGTGCTGGAGACGCTGGTGATCGGCGTCTTCACGGCGCTCGATCTGTTCCTGTTCTACATCTTCTTCGAGGGCACCCTCGTTCCGATGTTCATCATCATCGGGGTGTGGGGCGGGGCGAACCGGATCTACGCGGCCTACAAGTTCTTCCTCTACACCCTGCTGGGGTCGGTGCTGATGCTGCTGGCCATGCTGTGGATGGCCAACGAGGCAGGCACGACCAGCATTCCGGAGCTGAAGGACTACGCCTTCGGGCCTTGGGCGCAGTCGATCCTGTGGCTGGCCTTCTTCGCCTCCTTCGCGGTGAAGATGCCGATGTGGCCGGTCCACACCTGGCTGCCCGACGCCCACGTCCAGGCGCCGACGGCGGGCTCGGTGATCCTGGCCGGCATCCTGCTCAAGCTCGGCGGCTACGGCTTCATCCTGTTCAACGTGCCGATGTTCCCGGACGCCTCGGTGCTGTACCGGCCGCTGGTCTTCACCCTGTCGGTGATCGCCATCGCCTACACCTCGCTGGTCGCCTTCCGGCAGACCGACATCAAGAAGCTGATCGCCTATTCCTCGGTGGCGCACATGGGCTTCGTGACCATGGGCATCTTCGCCGGCAACGCGCAGGGGATGCAGGGCGCCATCTTCCAGATGCTGAGCCACGGCCTGATCTCGGGCGCGCTCTTCCTGTGCGTCGGCGTGGTCTATGACCGGATGCACACGCGAGAGATCGCCTTCTACGGCGGCCTGACCAGCCGCATGCCCTGGTACGCGGCCATCTTCCTGATGTTCACCATGGCCAACGTCGGCCTGCCGGGCACCAGCGGTTTCATCGGCGAGATCCTGACCATGACCGGCGTCTATCAGGCCTCGACCTGGGCGGCGTTCGTGGCGGCGACGGGGGTGATCCTGTCGGCGGTCTATGCCCTGACGCTGTATCGCAACGTCATGTTCGGCGAGATCACCAACCCGGCGCTGGCGACCATCAAGGACATCGACCTGCGCGAGCTGGCGATCTTCGTTCCGCTTATCATCGGCACCATCTGGCTGGGCGTGCAGCCGGGCCTGGTGCTGGACTACACCGCCGCCTCCGTCGACGCCGTCGTCGGCGGCTGGCGCCTCGCGACCGGCGGGTGAGAGACGAATGACCCCTGACCTGCTCAAGGACCTGAACATCGCGGCGTCGGAAGGCGTGCTCGCGCTCGGCGGCCTGGTGCTGCTGATGATCGGCGCCTTCCTCGGCGAGAAGTCGGCGCGGCTGGTGTCGATCCTGGCCGTGGCTCTGCTGATCGCCGCCGCGGCCGTCGCCGCCACCGGCCCGCTGGGTGTCGCCTTCAACGGAGCCTACGTCGCCGATCCCCTGGCCATCTACGGCAAGGTCGCCATCTACATCGCCTCGGCCGTGGCCGTAGTGCTGGGCGGGGGCTGGATGCAGCGCGAGCGGATCGCGCGGTTCGAATACCCGGTCCTGATCGTTCTGGCCGCCGTCGGCATGGGAATGATGGTGTCCTCGGGTGACCTGATCAGCCTCTATGTCGGGGTCGAGCTGCATTCGCTGGCGCTCTATGTGCTCGCCGCCTACCATCGCGACGACCTCAAGGCGTCCGAGGCGGGCCTGAAGTATTTCGTGCTGGGCGCCCTGTCGTCTGGCCTGCTGCTTTACGGGGCCAGCCTGATCTACGGCTTCACCGGCTCGATGCGGTTCGACGAGATCGCGGCCTATGCCACCGCCAACCCGGGGCCCGGCCTGATCTTCGGGTTGGTGTTCCTGATCTGCGGTCTGGCGTTCAAGGTCTCGGCCGCGCCGTTCCACATGTGGACGCCCGACGTCTATGAGGGCGCACCAACGCCGGTCGTGGCCTTCTTCACGACGGCCCCGAAGATGGCGGCCATGGTGCTGTTCGCGCGGGCCCTTTCGGAAGGCTTCCTGGAGGCCCACAGCCAGTGGGCGCAGGTGCTGATCCTGATCTCGCTGGCCAGTTTCGTGGTCGGGGCCTGGGGCGGCCTGGCGCAGAAGGACATCCAGCGTCTGCTGGCCTATTCGTCGATCGCCAACATCGGCTACGCCATCCTCGGCATCGCGGCGGGGACCGAGGCGGGCCTGCAGGCCATGATCGTCTTCATGACCCTGTATATGATCGACACCATGGGCTTCTTCGCCATCCTGCTGTCGCTCAGCCGGAACGGGCGTCCGATCCGGACCATCGCAGACCTGGCGGGACTGAAGAACGACCGGCCGGTGACGGCCATCGCCATCACCGTGCTGTCGCTGTCGGTGCTGGGCATGCCGCCGCTGTCGGGCTTCTGGGGAAAATACTACGTTTTCGGCGCGGCGGCCTCGGCCGGCTACTGGATGGTGGCGGCGGCGGGTCTGGTGGCCTCGGTCGTGGCGGCCTTCTATTACCTCCGGATCATCAAGCTGATGTGGTTCGACGCGGCGCCGGACGGCGTGGCCAAGACCGACAAGGCCCCGGTCGAAAGCCAGTGGATCGGCTGGGCCTGCGCGGCCTTCGCCTTCCCTCTGGTGATTGTCGGTCTTACCTGGCTGGAGCCTGCGACCCGCGTCGCCGCCTCGGGCTTCGGAGCAGGGTAGGGCGGTGATCCCGCCCATCGACCTGCTCGACGACATCGATTCCACCAACGCCGAGGCGCGCCGCCGGGCCGAGGCCGGCGACCCGATCAGCCGCTGGATCGTGGCGCGCCGCCAGACCGCCGGGCGGGGGCGCCGGGGCCGGGCGTGGGACAGCGACACGGGCAATCTATTCGCCACCCTGACCCTGCTGACCCAGAAATCCCCGGCCGAGGCGGCGCAGGTGACCTTCGTGGCGGCTCTGGCCGTCGCCGACCTGCTGGAAGCCTTCGCCGCGCCGGGCTCGGTCAGCATCAAATGGCCCAACGACGTCCTGCTGGCGGGCGACAAGGCCGCGGGCATCCTGGTCGAGTCCGGGGCCCATCCGGCGAGCGGCCTGTGGCTCGCTGTGGGCATCGGCGTCAACCTGGCCCATGCCCCCGGCGGGACCGAACGCCCGGCGACCAGTCTGAAGGCGCATCTGCGGTCCGACATCGCCTATCCGCCCTCCGTTGAGTCGGCGGCGGGTGTGCTCGCCGAAGCCTTCGACGCCTGGCAGACGCGCTGGGACACCCTGGGGTTCCAGCCCGTGCTCGACGCTTGGACGGCGCGGACCAAAGGGCTGGACGGTCCGTGCGTGGCTCGCCTGGGGCATGAAACGGTCAGCGGGGTCGCCGAGGGCGTGGCCGCGGATGGATCTTTGCGGCTGAGGACTGCCGACGGCTCGCTACGGCTGATCTCGGCGGGCGATGTCTTCTTTGGAGAGGCGGCCTGATGCTGCTGGCGATCGAACAGGGCAACACCAACACGCTGTTCGCCGTGCATGACGGCGCCAGCTGGATCGCCCAGTGGCGCACGGCGACCGAGGCCAGCCGCACGGCCGACGAATACGCCGTCTGGCTGACGCAGCTCTTGGCCATGCGCGCCATCGCCCTCAGCGGCCTGGACGGCTGCATCATCTCCAGCGTGGTGCCGCAGTCGATCTTCAACCTGCGGAACCTGGCCCGCCGCTACCTGTCGGTCGAGCCTCTGGTCATCGGCGACAATGTCGAGCTGGGCATTCCGGTGCGGATCAACAAGCCGAGCGAGGCGGGGGCCGACCGGCTGGTCAACGCCATCGGCGCGCATCTGGTCTATCCCGGCGACCTGATCGTGATCGACTCCGGGACCGCCACCACCTTCGACGTCATCGCCGCCGACGGCGCCTTCGAGGGCGGGGCGATCGCCCCGGGCATCAACCTCAGCCTTCAGGCCCTGCACGAGGCGGCGGCCATGCTGCCCCGCATCGCCATCCAGCGGCCCGACCGCGTGATCGGCAAGGACACCGTGTCCAATATGCAGTCGGGTGTCTTCTGGGGCTATGTCGGCCTGATCGAAGGCATGGTGGCGCGCATCAAGGACGAGTGGGCCAAACCCATGACGGTCGTCGGCACGGGCGGCGTGGCCAGCCTGTTCGAAGGGGCCACAGACAGCATCGACCGGTTCGATCCGGACCTGACCATCCGCGGCCTGCTCGAAATATGGCGCCGCAATACCCATCTGACGGACGCATGACAAAAATCAAAACAAAGCCGAACTCTGGCGATGAACTCGTCTTTCTGCCGCTGGGTGGCTCGGGCGAGGTCGGAATGAACCTCAACTGCTATGGCTACGGCTCCGAAGAGGACCGGCAGTGGATCCTCGTCGACGTCGGCGTGACCTTCGGCGATTCCACGACGCCGGGCGTGGACATCATCGTGCCGGACCCCGCCTTCCTCGAGGGCGAGACCATCCGGGGCATCCTGCTGACCCACGCGCACGAGGATCACATCGGTGCCCTGCCGTGGCTGTGGGAGCGACTGAAGGCCCCTCTGTATGCCACCCCCTTCACCGCCTTCCTGATCCGCGAGAAGCTGCGCGACCGGGGTCTGCGCGACGTCAAGATCATCGAGGTGCCCATCGGCGGCCACGTCGATCTGGGGCCGTTCTCGGTCGACTTCATCACCATGACCCATTCGATCGCGGAGCCGAACGGGCTGAAGATCACGACGCCGCTGGGCACGGTCTTCCACACCGGCGACTGGAAGCTGGATCCGGCCCCCGTCATCGGCAAGCCGACCGACGTCGCCGCCATCCAGAAGATGGGCGACGAGGGCCTGCTGGCCATGGTCTGCGATTCGACCAACGTCTTCGTCGAGGGCGAGGCGGGGTCCGAGACCGAGGCCCAGGCGGGGCTGATCGAGCTGATCGGCTCGCTGAAGACCGGCAAGATCGCGGTCGGCTGTTTCGCCTCCAACGTCGCCCGCATGGTCAGCGTCATCAAGGCGGCGGACAAGGCCGGGCGTCGCGTGGCGCTGGCCGGCCGCTCGATGCACCGGATCACGGCGGCGGCGAAACACGTCGGCCTGTTCAACGAGTCCAGGGCCATCCTGTCCGAGGACGAGGCGCGCCACTGGCCCGCCGACGAGATCCTGTATCTGTGCACCGGCAGCCAGGGCGAGGATCGCGCCGCCCTGTCGCGCATCGCCGACGGATCGCACCCCTTCATCAAGCTGGGCCTGGGCGACCACTGCCTGTTCTCGTCGCGGGTGATCCCGGGCAATGAACTGGCCATCGCCGACCTCCAGGACCGGCTCGCCGACCGGGGCGTGCGCCTCTACACCGAGAAGGACCACCCGGGCATCCACGTCTCTGGCCACCCGTGCCGCGACGAGATGCGCCAGATGTATGCCTGGGCCCGGCCGCGCATCTCGGTGCCGACCCACGGCATGCGTCGCCATCTGATGGAGCACGCCGCGCTGGCCCGCGACCTGGGCGTGCCGGAGACGGTGACGCCTCGCAACGGCGACCTGGTGCGTCTGGCCCCCGGCAAGGCGGCCATCATCGACGAGGTGCCGAACGGCCGCCTCTATGTCGACGGCGGCATGGTGGTGACCGAGAAGGGCGAGGCCCTGCGCGAGCGTCGCCACGCCTCGACCAACGGCGTGCTGGTGGTCAGCTTCGCCATGGACAAGCGCGGCAAGATCGTCTCGGACATCGATGTGCGCGGCATCGGCCTGCCGGGCGACGAGGTCACGCCACTGGGCAATGCGCTCGACGACCTCGCCGAACGCGTCGAACAGGCCGTCACCAGCCTGAAGGGCGAGGCGCGCGACGACGACATGGTGGTCGAACAGGCCGTGGCCCGCGTGCTGAAGAAGGCGTCGCAGCAGATCTGGGACCGCCGTCCGATCGTCGAGACGGTCATTCTGAGGCTGTAGCGGTGCCGACGGCCTGGCTCGCCGCGATGCGGAGCCGGGCCGACCGGCTGTTGAATCGCGTTCGGCGGGCGCGCCACCCGTTTGGCGGCTGGCGTAAATGGGCGGTGATCGCGGGGCAGGGGCTGGCGGGGATCGTCATCCTGTTCGCCGTGGGCAATCTGACGCTAAGCCTTTCGACGTTTCGAGGCGAGGATCCGCTGAACCGCACGGCACACGAACTGGGTGTGCTGTGGTTCTCGACGCCCGACGGACGGGCGACCTCGGAGGCGGCGTTCGAGGCTATCCATGGGCGCGACCTGGGCGACGATCCGACGGCCGCCGAGATCAAGGCCCATTTCCTGGCGGCGGCGCGGGGCGGCACCTTCCTGCTGGATCAGGTCATGGTCGACCGGATGGAGGCGATCAACGGGCGGGTCGACGCCGCCGTCCTGCCGCCCGGCGTCTATGTCGGAGCCCATGCGCTGGGGCCGGACAAGCCGCCGGCGGTGTGGGTGACCAAATGGCTGGCGCACTATGTGCTGTTCCCGCGCCACGCCTACATCCTGGTGGTGCCCGAGACCGGCCCGGCCTGGGCCTTTTCGGCCAGCCAGAACGGCAAGTTTCCGGGCGATACCGACAGCCCCGACCGCCTGTCCGCGCGCCTGACGCCCTATACGGACGCGGCCTATGACTTTCCGAGCTCGGGCGAGGCGCTTCACGAGATGACCATCATCAGCGACGACCCGGCGGTCGTGGTCGGGGCGTTGGCCCGCCTGACCGAGGCGCGCGACGGGCTGGAGGTGCTGGACCAGCCCTATGGCCTGCTGGCCCCCAACTCCAACACCGTGGTGGGCTGCATCCTGGAAGACGCCGGCCTGATGACGCGCAAGACGCGACGATCCGCCCTGCTGGCCCTGCGCGCGCCGGGCATGGGCGCGGCTTGCCCCGGCGCGGGCAAGACGCCATAGCCAGCGCATGATCGGTCGTCTGAACCATGTCGGCGTCGCCACGCCCTCCATCGCCGACAGCGTGCGGATGTACGCTGAGCTGCTGGGCGCGACGGAGGCCCACGAACCCTTCGACCTGCCGGCGCAGGGGGTGCGCGTCTGTTTCATCGACCTGCCCAACAGCCAGATTGAGCTGATCGAGCCGCTGGGTGACGACAGCCCCATTCACGGCTTTCTGGCCAAGAACCCCAAGGGCGGCCAGCACCACGTCTGCTTCGAGGTCGAGGACATTCTGGCCGCGCGCGACGCGCTCAGGGCCAGGGGCGCGACGATCTTGGGCACCGGCGAGCCGCGCATCGGGGCACACGGAACGCCGATCCTGTTCCTGCACCCGAAGGACATGGGCGGGGTCCTGGTCGAGCTGATGGAATCTCCCAAGGAGCCGCACTGACATGCCCATCGGTCCCGTGACCATGTTGGCGATTTACATCGTCGTTTGGTGGGTGGTGCTATTCGCCATCCTGCCGCTGGGCACGTCCAGCGAAACGCACGAGCCGCCGACCGACGGCCGTCAGTGGGGCGCGCCCGAGGCTCCGAACCTCAAGAAGAAGTTCATCACCACGACCTGGGTCGCCCTGATCGTCTGGGCCGGGGTGATGGGGCTGGTCTACATCGGCTGGATGCCCCTGCCGGACCTGGCCCCGCCGGTTTGATCCTCACCCGTAGGGGGAGGGGGACCACGAAGGGGTGGAGGGGGTCAGCCGCGAGTGACGGCGCGCGCGGCTGACCCCCTCCTTCTCCTGCGTTGCGCTCCGGATCCACCTCCCCCAACGGGGGAGGATTGGCCTAGCTTTCGCCCCGTCGTCCCGGTTAAAGCTCGTCGCCCCAGAGCCTTCGCATTCGAGACGCCCATGCGCCTGTCGCGCTATTTCCTGCCGACCCTGAAAGAGGCGCCCTCGGACGCCCAGATCGTCTCTCATCAGCTCATGCTGCGCGCCGGCATGATCAAGCAGGAGGCCGCGGGCATCTATGCCTGGCTTCCGCTGGGGCTGCGGGTGCTGAACCGCATCGAGCGGATCGTGCGCGAGGAGCAGGAGCGGGCGGGGGCGATCGAGCTGTTGATGCCGACGCTGCAACTGGCCGACCTGTGGCGCGAGTCGGGGCGGTACGACGCCTATGGCCCGGAGATGCTGCGCATCACCGACCGGCACGAGCGCGAACTGCTGTACGGCCCCACCAACGAGGAGATGATCACCGACATCTTCCGGGCCTATGTGAAGTCCTACAAGGCGCTTCCGCTGAACCTGTTTCACATCCAGTGGAAGTTCCGGGACGAGCGCCGCCCCCGCTTCGGCGTCATGCGCGGGCGCGAGTTCCTCATGAAGGACGCCTACAGCTTCGACATCGACGAGGCGGCGGCGCGGCGGGCCTACAACCGCATGTTCGTCGCCTATCTGAACACCTTCGCCCGCATGGGTCTGAAGGCCGTGCCGATGCGCGCCGACACTGGCCCGATCGGTGGCGATCTGAGCCACGAGTTCATCGTCCTGGCCGAGACCGGCGAGAGCCAGGTGTTCTGCGACAAGACCCTGGTCGAGATGCCCGCGCCTGGCGGCGACGTCGACTGGAACGATCTTCAGTCAATCGTTGATCAACGAACCTCGCTCTACGCCGCGACCGAGGAAATGCACGATGCAGCACAGTTCGAGAGCCAAACGGCAGAGGCCGACCGCTTGACCGCGCGGGGGATCGAGGTGGGCCACATCTTCTACTTCGGCACCAAATACTCCGCGCCGATGAAGGCCCGCGTGGCCGGGCCGGACGGCCAGGACACCGAAGTCCACATGGGCAGCTACGGCGTCGGCGTATCGCGCCTGCTGGGCGCCATCATCGAGGCCAGCCACGACGAGGCGGGGATCATCTGGCCTGACGCCGTCGCCCCCTTCGATGTGGTCGTGATCAATCTGCGCGCCAACGACCCCGACGTCTGCCAGGCCTGCGAGGCGGCGGTCGAGGCGCTGGAAGGCGCGGGCAAGGCGGTGCTCTATGACGACACCGACGAGCGACCGGGCGGCAAGTTCGCGACCGCTGACCTGATCGGCATTCCGTGGCAGCTGACCATCGGCCCCAAGGGCGTGGCAGAGGGGGTCGTCGAGCTGAAACGGCGGGCGACGGGCGAGAAGATCACCCTGCCGCTCGATCAGGCCATGGAGCGCATCGGTTGACCGCGACCCCCGTCGGCGCGCCCGTGAAACCCGCAGGGGCTTTCTCCGCGTGGGAGATCGGGCTGGCGCTCCGCTACCTGCGCGCCAAGCGCAAGGAGGGCGGGGTGGCGACCATCGCCATCATCAGCTTCGTCGGCATCATGCTGGCCGTCGCCGTTCTGATCAGCGTCATGAGCATCATGGCCGGGTTCAGGAACGAGTTGCTGGGTCGGATGCTGAGCTTCAACGGCCATATGTACGTCCAGGGCGAGGTGCTGAACGCCGCGGATCGGGACCAGGTCATCACCCGTATCGCCGGCGTGCCGGGCGTTCAGAGTGTCAGCCCCCTGACCGAGAACCAGGCGCTGATCCGGGCGGCCGGGCAGACGACGGGGGCGATCGTTCGAGGGTTGCGTCCGCAGGATCTGGAGTCGATGCAATATGTCTCTTCCAGCCTGTCCGAGCGCGCCCGCGTGAACTTCGGCCTCGGGGCCTACGGCGGCGACAACGTGCTGATCGGACAGGCTCTGGCGGATCAGCTGGGTCTGCGCGTTGGCGATCCGATCCAGATCTATTCCCCGACCGGGGCCGACAGCGCCTTCGGCAATCTGGGCGGGCTGGAGAAGACCTATGTCGTCGGCGGCACCTATTCGTCCGGCACGGCCGACTATGATCGCGCCTTCATCTTCATGCCCCTGGAACAGGCCCAGCTGTTCTTCGGCAAGGAGGGGCTGTGGGACGTCATCGAGCTGAAGGTCGACGATCCCGATCGGGTGCAGGCCTATCTCGAACCCGTCGCCACCGCCGCTGGGCCGGGGGCCTTCGTCCAGGATTGGCGCGATCGCCTCGCCGCCTTCTGGGGCGCGCTGAAGGTCGAGCGGGTGGCCATGTCGATCATCCTGGGCCTCGTGGTCGCCATCGCCGCCATGAACATCATCTCGGGCATCGTCATGCTGGTGAAGAACAAGGGCCGCGACATCGCCATCCTGAGGACCATCGGGGCCAGCCCGTCGTCGATCCTGCGGGTCTTCTTCATGGCCGGCGCGACCATCGGCGTGGCGGGCACGCTCGCGGGGTTGATCCTGGGCCTGCTGTTCTGCCTGAACATCGGCCCGATCCAGCATTTCCTGGAGGCCATCACGGGGGTCCAGCTGTTCAACGCCGACGTCTATATGCTGGACGCCATCCCGGCCGAGGTCGATCCCGTCGACGTCTTCTGGGTCGCTCTTTGGTCGCTGGTCATGAGCTGCGTCGCCAGCCTGCCGCCGTCGTGGAACGCCTCGCGCATCGATCCGGTCGAGGCCCTGCGCTATGAATAGTCCCGTCCTGTCGCTGCGGGGTGTGACCCGCACCTATGAGACCGGCCAGGGCGGGCTGACGGTGCTGAAAGGCGTCGATCTGGACCTGTTTCCGGGCGAGCTGGTCGGGCTGATCGGGCCGTCGGGTTCGGGCAAGTCGAGCCTGCTTCATGCCGCCGGCTTGCTGGAACGGCCGACCTCCGGCGAGATCCGCATCGACGGCGAGGACGTCGGCGCGCTGGACGAGCGGGCCAGGACGCGGCTCAGGCTCAGCCGCGTCGGCTTCGTCTACCAGTTCCACCACCTGCTGCCGGAGTTCGACGCGCGCGACAATGTCGCCCTGCCGATGCGGATCGCCGGCTGGCCGCTGGCGGAGGCCCAGGCCCGGGCCGAGGCCTCGCTGGCTTCGCTGGGCCTTGCCGAACGCACGCGGCACCAGCCGGCCCAGATGTCGGGCGGGGAACAGCAACGCGTCGCCCTGGCGCGCGCGCTCGCCAACGGCCCGCGCCTGCTTCTGGCCGACGAGCCGACCGGCAACCTCGACCCGGCCACCAGCCAGTCGGTGTTCGAAACGCTTCAGGCCCTGGTCAAGGAGACCGGCGTCGCCGCCCTGATCGCCACCCACAACATGGAGCTGGCCGGCCACATGGACCGCGTCTTCGCCCTGAAGGACGGCCATCTGGAAGAGCGTCAGGCCGAGAGCCGGGAATACTGACGCAGCCGCGTTCCCGGCCTTCACCTGCGACGCTGGCGGGCTTATGAGCGACCCATGACCTCCGACGACGTTCTCGACGAATTCCGCTCCGCCGGGGCCCTGCGCGAGGGGCATTTCGTGCTGTCCTCGGGGCTGCACAGTCCGGTCTTCCTGCAGAAGAATCTGGTGTTCATGGACGCCGCCCGCTGCGCGCGGCTGTGCAAGGCGCTGGCGGACAAGATCGTCGCGGCCGTCGGGCCGGTCGACGTGGCCATCTCTCCGGCGGTCGGCGGGATCATCCCCGGATACGAGACCGCGCGGCACCTGGGCGTGCCGTCCATGTACGTCGAGCGCGAGGGCGGGGCGTTCAAGCTGCGTCGCGGCTTCCATGTCGAGCCGGGCCAGAAGGTGGTGATGGTCGAGGACATCGTCACCACAGGCCTCAGCAGCCGCGAATGCATCGCCGCGATCCGCGAGGCAGGAGGAGACGTCGTGGCGGCCGCCTGCATCGTCGATCGCTCCGGTGGGCGGGCCGATGTGGGCGTGCCATTGGTGGCCTTGGCGACGCTGGACGTGCCCGCCTATCCCGCTGACGCTCTGCCGCCGGAACTGGCCGCCCTGCCGGTCGAGGATCCGGGCAGCCGGAGGCTGGTGAAGTGACCCAGCGCGTTCGACTCGGCGTCAACATCGACCATGTCGCCACGGTGCGGAACGCGCGCGGCGGCGCGTCGCCCGACCCGGTTCGCGCGGCGCGAGAAGCCCTGGCCGCCGGAGCCGACGGCATCACGGCCCATCTGCGCGAGGATCGGCGGCACATCTCGGACGCCGACATCGACCATCTGTCGGCTGTCCTGCGCGAGCAGGAACGCCCGCTGAACCTGGAGATGGCGGTCACCCAGGAGATGCTGGCCATCGCCCTGCATCACCGGCCCCACGCCGTCTGTCTGGTCCCGGAAAAGCGTGAGGAGCGCACGACCGAGGGCGGCCTTGACGTCGTCGGCGGCCACAACTGGATCACCCCCTTCGTGGGTCGGCTGAACGAGGCCGGGGCGCGGGTGTCCCTGTTCATCGGCGCCGACCCGGCCCAGATCGAGGCGGCGCAGCGCACGGGCGCGGCGGTGGTGGAACTGCACACGGGGGCCTATTGCGACGCCGTGCGCGATGAGCGGCCTGAGGACGCCGCCGCCGAACTGGCCGCCCTGACGGCCGGGGCCGCCCGCGCCCACGCCCTGGGGCTGGAGGTCCACGCCGGTCACGGCATCGACTACGACACCGTCGCCGCCGTCGCCGCGATCCCGCAGATCATGGAGCTGAACATCGGCCATTTCCTGATCGGCGAGGCCATCTTCGTCGGTCTGGGCCCCTCCATCGGCCGCATGCGCGCGCTGATGGATCAGGCGCGCGTGCCGGAGCCGGCGGCGTGATCATCGGCGTCGGAGCCGACCTGAGCGACATCCGCCGCATTCAGGCGTCGCTCGACCGGTTCGGCGACCGCTTCAAGCGTCGCTGCTTCACCGAGCTGGAGCAGCGTCGTTCCGATCGCAAGCCCGATGCCGCCTGGAGCTACGCCAAGCGATTCGCCGCCAAGGAGGCCTGCGCCAAGGCGCTGGGCACCGGCATGCGGCGCGACGTCTACTGGAAGGACATGGGGGTGGTGAACCTGCCCAGCGGACAGCCCACCCTGGCCCTGACCGGCCCGGCGGCGGCGCACCTGGCCCGCCTGACACCGCCGGGGCACGAGGCGCGCATTCACCTGACCCTGTCGGACGAGCACCCCTATGCACTCGCCTTCGTGGTGATCGAAGCCTTGCCGATGGCGTAATCGCGCTATACCCGTGCCGAGATGATCAGACCGCGTTCGGCGGGCGGGGACAGACCTTCACATGAGCGAAGAGCACAAGCACGGCGTGCCGGCCGACGGCGTGGAACCGGCTTCGGTCGATCTGCCCGACGCGGCCCCTGCCTCGGCGGACACGACGCCTGCGGGGGTCGGCGAAGTCGACGCCGCGGAGGCCGCCTTCGCCGCCTCGGAAAGCGGTGTTCCGGTCGAGCCCGATGCGCCGGAGGAGGCCGACGCCTCCCACGGTGGAGCAGAGGACGCCGAACCCGCCGAGCCGACGGTCGCCGTCGAGCCGGAGCCCGCTCCGGTCGAGCCCGAGCCCACCGCGCCGCCGGTCGAGCCGGTCGTGGCCGCCTCCGCCGCCGGAACCGTCGCGGCCTCGCGCCCGATCTGGAGCGACCAGGGCGACGCCCCCTTCGAGGACAAGAAGGAGAAGATCCCCGGTCCCGCTCGTGTCCGGGTCAAGGAGGACGATGACGACGGCGGACGCTCCGCGGGGTCCGAGACCCTGGAGATCGTCAAGACCGTCGTCGTGGCCCTGGCCATCGCCTTCGTGCTGCGGGTGCTGCTGTTCCAGCCCTTCACCATTCCGTCGGCCTCGATGGAGCCGAACCTCTACGAAGGCGACTACATCGTCGTGTCCAAGTGGGCCTATGGCTATTCCAAGTATTCGTCGGGCCTGCCGATCAACCTGCCGCTGGGCGAGGACCGGGTGTTCGGCCGCGCGCCCGAACGGGGCGACATCGTGGTCTTCAAACTGCCGCGCGACGACAAGACGGATTACATCAAGCGTGTGATCGGCCTGCCGGGCGACCGCGTCCAGATGATCGGCAACGTCCTGCACATCAACGGCGCCCCGGTCGATGACGTCGTGGTGACGCGCGGCGAGGTCGAGGACATCTTTGGCCCGCGCGCCATGACCCAGTCGCGCGAGACCCTGCCGGGCGGCCGGTCCTTCCTGATCCAGGATTTCGGCCCCGGCGGCGATCTGGACGACACCCCGGTCTATGAGGTGCCCGAGGGATACTACTTCATGATGGGCGACAACCGCGACAACTCCATCGACAGCCGGGTTCAGGAATCCGCCGGCGTCGGCCTGGTGCCGGACGAGAATCTGGTGGGCAAGGCCGAGATCATCGCCTTCTCGTGGAGCCCGGGGGCCTCGCTGTTCAACCCGGTCAGCTGGTTCGCCAACGTCCGTCCCAGCCGCTTCTTCCGCGTCCTCGACTGATGGCCCCTTCCTGATGGTCAATGCTCGGGCCGAGGCGGTGGCCGCTCTGGTCGACCGCATCGGCCACGATTTCCGCGACCCGGCCCTTCTGGAGCGGGCCCTGACCCATTCCAGCGTGGGGGAGGGGGCCGACAAGGCCGCGGGCAGGCCGGCGCGCCACAATGAGCGGCTGGAGTTTCTGGGCGACCGTGTGCTGGGCCTGCTGGTCGCCGACCGCTTGCATCGCGACCTTCCCGAGGCGGACGAGGGCGAACTGTCCTCACGCCTGCATGCCTTGGTCGACAAGTCGGCCTGCGGTCGCGTCGGGGAGCGGATGGGGGTCGGGTTGGCGCTGCGTCTGTCGCCCGGCGAGACCAAGACCGGGGGCCGGCGCAAGGAAGGCGTCGTCGCCGACGCCATGGAGGCGATCCTGGCGGCGGTCTGGCTGGACGGCGGCATCGAAGCCGCGCGCGCCGTCTTCGACCGCGCCTGGGCCGAGGAACTGGCCGCGCCCGCGCCGCGCGCCCTGAACAATCCCAAGTCCGCGCTGCAGGAATGGTCGCAAGGGCAGGGCAGGGCGCTGCCCGCCTATCGCGTCGCGGCTCAGACCGGCTCGGACCACGCCCCGACCTTCACCGTCGAGGTGTCGATCCCCGGCCTCGAACCCTTGACCGCGCAGGGGCGTTCGCGTCAGGACGCGGAGAAGGCCGCCGCCACGGCCATGCTGAAACGTGAAGGCGTGATTTGACCGAGACCTCCCAGACCCGCGCGGGCTTTGCCGCCATCATCGGCGCGCCCAACGCCGGCAAGTCCACGCTGGTGAACCGGCTAACCGGGTCCAAGGTCTCGATCGTCACCCAGAAGGTCCAGACCACCCGGTTCCCCGTGCGCGGCATCGCCATGGAGGGCGAGGCCCAGATCGTCCTGGTCGACACGCCCGGCATCTTCACCCCGCGCCGGCGTCTGGACCGGGCCATGGTCGCCTCGGCCTGGGGCGGAGCGCAGGACGCCGACGTCGTGGTCCACCTGGTCGATGCGGCCTCGCACATCGCCTCCGAGGGCAAGGAGGGCCAGGCCGCCGACCGCCGCTCGGCCGAGGACACCGAGACCATCATCGCCAACCTGAAGGCCACCGGGACGCAGGTTATTCTGGTGCTGAACAAGATCGACGGCATGCGGCGCGACACCCTGCTGGCCCTGTCGCAAAGCCTCTTTGAAACCGGCGTCTACAGCGAGGTCTTCATGATCTCGGCCCTGTCCGGCGACGGCGTCGACGACCTGAAGAAGCGCCTCGCCGCCGCGATGCCCGAGGGTCACTGGCTGTATCCCGAAGACCAGTCCGCCGACGTGCCGATCCGCGTCCTGGCCGCCGAGATCACGCGCGAGAAGGTCTATCTGCGCGTCCATGAGGAACTGCCCTATTCGGCCGCCGTCGAGACCACGGCCTTCGACGACAAGGCCGACGGCTCGGCCCGCATCGAACAGACCATCTACGTCGAGCGCGAGAGCCAGCGGCCCATCGTCCTGGGCAAGGGCGGCCAGACCCTGAAATGGATCGGGCAGAAGTCGCGCGAGGAGCTGACCGAGCTGCTGGACCGGCCGGTCCACCTGTTCCTGACCGTCAAGGTCGACCCGAAGTGGCAGGACAGCCGCGCCCTGTACGCCCAGTTCGGGCTGGAGTTCGACGTCTAGGGTGTTCCACGTTCCGCGTTTCGCCGGGAATCACCCCCGGATCGTCCTCGGCGGCCTGATCGCCGTCGTGCTGCTGGTCGGCGCGGCCTTCGTGGCGACCGGATACGCCTCCCGTCATACAGCCGCAGCCTCCGCCGACGCCGCAGACGTCGCGCTGCCGCCTCGCCCGCCCGTGGTGGTGATCGAAGCCCTGCCTCAACTCGCCGCACGGCTCCGGCGCGAGGCCGAGGCGGGCCGGTTCATGGGCGGGGTTCTGGTCATGCGCGGCGATCAGGTCCTGTTCCGCCAGGTCTATGGCGTCGCCGACGCCGACACTGGCGCGCCCCTCGCGCTGGACTCGCGGTTCCGCCTCGCCAGCCTGTCCAAACAGGTCACCGCCGCGGCCATCCTGCGGCTCCAAGACGACGGCGTCCTGTCGGTCGACGATCCCGTCTGCCGCTGGATCCAGCCGTGCCCCGCCGCCTGGGCGCCTCTGCGTATCCATCATCTGATCTCTCACACCTCGGGCATCCCCGACCTGATGCAGCGGCCGGGCTGGGGCGCGCGGCGCACGACGCCGGCGACGATGCGCGAGCTGACCGGGGACTCGGCCCGCTACGGCCTGTCCTTCGTCCCCGGCGAGGACCTCCGCTACAACAACGCAGGCTTCAACCTGGCGGCAGACATCGTCGAGCGCGCCTCGGGGATGGCGTTCGGCGCCTGGCTCCAGAGCGCCTTCTTCGATCCCCTGGGCATGGACGACACCGGCATCGGCGACGGTCCCGGCCTGGTCGCGGGTCATGCCACCTTTCCCGAGGGCCTGACGCCCCAGCGGCTGGCCAATGTCTCGATCATTCCCGGCGCGGGGGCCCTGTATTCGACGCTGGACGACATGCGGGTCTGGCAGGGGGCCCTGCACGGCGGACGCCTGCTGAGCGCCGAGAGCCACGCCGCCATGATCGCCGACCACGCTCCGCCCGATCAGGCAAGCGAGCGTGGCCGCGTCCGCCGCAGCTGGGGCTATGGCCTCATGGCCAATCGGCTGGGTCGCCGGGTCGACCCGGGGTTCGACGACATCCAGCTCTATCACACCGGCAGCTGGTCGGGGTTCCGCAACCTGATGAGCTGGCAGCCCGGCGCGCGGATCAGCGTGATCGTGCTGTCCAACAACTATCACCAGCAGGAGCAGGTCTTCCTGATCGCCCAGCAGGCCATGGCCGAGGCCCTGGGCCACCCGTTCCCCGGCGCGTTGGCCGCGACGCGCTGATCGGTGTCAGTCTGGTCTCTGGCTCAGTTCTGACCGCCAGGAGACCTCTGCCCCGTTCCGCTCAGGGCGAACGCCAGGCCCTCCGATCCGGTCTCCACCGGCCGCCATCCCGACGCGGCCCAGTGCGTCCGGTCGATACAAAGCGGATCGAACAGGCTGGAGACGATGCCGGAGCGCCCGACCAGCGCCAGGGGAGCGGACAACAGCCCCCGTGGCACCGGCCACAGGACCGGGCGACGTCCTTCCAGGGCCGCGATCGCGACGATCAGGTCGCGGGGAAGGATGTCGTCCGGATCGGCGGGCAGAAGGACCTCCCCCGCGACGCCTGCCAGGATCGCATGCTCCACCGCCGATGCGGCGTTGTTGATCGAGCACAGACTACGGGGCGAACGCGCCAGAGCCAGCGGCAAGGGAAGTCCGCTCCGAACCAGGGCGACAAGCTGCGCGAAGCTGCCGCCCGCGCCCGGGCCATAGATCATCGGTGGACGCAGGACGCACACCTCCAGACCCGTCTCCTGCGAGACTGCGGCGAGCGACTGCTCGGCCGCGACCTTCGACCGTCCATAACCGTCGGTCGGCTGGAAGGGCGAACCCGGCCCGACGGCCGCGACCGATGACCGTCCGTAGACGTGCAGCGAGCTTGTGAAGACGAACCGCCTGACACCGGCGGACGCGGCGGCCCTGGCGGTGTCGCGGGCGAGCTCGACATTGGCCTGCCACAGCTCCGCCTCCGGCGCCCGGGCAGTGGTGAGAGCCGCCAGGTGAACGACGACATCCAGGCCCTCCAGGGTCGAAGGTCGCGTCGGATCCAGTCGCTCGATGCGGTGGCCGGAGATCGTGCCGTCCCTGCGCCCGAAGAGCCTTGGCTGAACCTCGCCGCGTCTCGTCAGCCGGTCGACCAACGCGGCTCCGAGGAAGCCGGACGCGCCGACGATACCGACATGCCTAGGTTCGGATGGCATCGCCGCGCCCCTTGCCGAAAATCGTGATCAGGATAAGCCAGACATAGTCGCGAAGATTTGGACGGGCGGACCAGATCGCGTCTTCCGCGGCCAGCTCGACCGGCGTGGACATGTCCAGCCCCCCGGTCTGACCCCGACCCGTTATGCCGGGACGAACCTCATAGACGCCGCGCCGGCGCCGCTCCTCGATCAGCTGGGTCTGCATCGGCAGGCATGGCCGAGGGCCGACCAGACTCATCTCCCCCCTGGCGACATTCCAGAGCTGAGGCAGTTCATCGATCTTCAGACGACGCAGAACCCGCCCGACCGGCGTCACGGACGCGGCGGAGACCTCGTCTCTTGAGCTCTGAAGAGAAGGAAGCTGACGACAAGAAAGGTGACCGCCGTCAGGACCGTCGTGCGGAACAGATCGAAAGCGTCATGGATCGAGACATAGCGCCAGCTGGACCGTTCGGATTTCAGCAGGAGTTCGAACGCGGTCGCCAAGGTTGCGTAAAGAGCCGCGATGCCCAGCGTCATGACCGAGCCGTTCGAGAGCCACCAGGCCGAATCCGGCCAGACCACCAGCTGGAAGGCCAGCAGATAGGCGCAGAGCGCCATCGCGACGTGAATCGCCGACTTTATCAAACGCTGCAATGCCGATCCCCCAGCACATCACGCAGTCAAGCACGCGAGCGCACCGCGTTATTCTAAGGGGAAGCGTCCCAATTCAAAACACAACGTTCATCTTGGGCGGTAAAAACCTGCGGGATGATGCAGGGATAGCGCACCGGTCGTCCCCGGCGCGCCGGCCGCGTCAGCCCCCTACCCGCATCCGCTGCTGGCGCGCCTTTTCCAAGGCGTTGTCCGCCGTCGGCGCGATGGCGGCGGTCTCGACCGGGCCGGCCCGGTCGTAGCGGTTGCAGGTCACGCCCGAGGGCGAGGTTCGGGCGTCGGTCATCCGCCAGGCACCGGCGCCGGCGTCATCGCCGAACAGCCGTTTGCCGCGTCCCAGGATGACGGGAAAGACCATCAGCGTCATCTCGTCGATCAGGTCGGCGGCCAGCAGCGCCTGGGCCAGGCGGCCGCTGCCCTGGATCAGCAGGTCGCGGTCGCCCGAGGCTTTCAGCCAGCGCACCGCATCGGCCGGATCGCCAGTCAGGCGGTGGCTGTGAGCCCAGGTCAGGGGGGTGTCGGGGCCGGCGACGACGAACTTGTCGATGGCGTTGAAGACCCGGCCGATCCCGTCGTCCTGATCGGGCCAGTAGGCGGCGAAGATCTCATAGGTCTTGCGACCCAGCAGCAGGTCGAAGTCGCGGCCGATCCAGTGATCCATCATCTCGCCGACCGTTTCGTCGAGATGGGGCGCGAGCCAGCCGCCATGGGGAAAGCCCCCGGTCCAGTCCTCGGTCGGGCCACCGGGCGCCTGCATCACGCCGTCGAGAGTGAGGAAGGTGGACAGTCTGAGCCTGCGCATGGCGATGTCTCCTCAGCGCGCCCTGGCGGGCTTGGTCGGATCGCCGAGGTCGGCGTTCAGGGCGACACCGGCCCGGATCAAGGCGCGGGCGACGGTGGGGTCGAGGGTCTCGCCCTCGGCCAGGCTGATCGAGGTCATCTCGAACTGCCCGCCGGGCCTGAGGCGGGGCTCGGTTTCAAGCAGTCGCTGACCGCGCCAGAGACCGAACAGGACCCGCTGGCTCTCGGCGCGGATCAGGGCGACGGGGCCGTTCGACAGATAGACGAGATGGCCCCATTTGATGACCTCCTCGATGCCGTCCACCGCCAGGGCGGCGGAGCGCAAGAGGCGGAGTTCTTCGCCTCGCCACGCGTCGAAAGATGCGGCATAGGCGTCGGGTGTCACCCCCGGCTTGACCTTTTCCATGTCAGCTCTGGCCCGGCGTCCACCCTTCGGACGGATTGGTGTTGACCATCCACGGGATGCCGAAACGGTCCGTCAGGCTGCCGTAGCCGGGCGACCAGAAGGTCTCCGAGAAGTCCATCCCGACCTGACCACCCTCGGCCAGGGCGCGGTAGACGCGACGACCCTCCTCGATGTCGTCGGTGTGGAAGGTGACGTCGAAGCCGTTCTTGGGCTTGTCGATATTGGGGGCCCACTGGCTGTCCATGTCGGCGCCCATGATCGCCTGATCGCCGACCTCCAGCCAGCAGTGCATCAGCCAGTCCTTCATCTCCGGCGGGATGGGCATGTCCGGCGGTCCGTCGCCATAGGGCAGGGCGGCGGTGATCTTTCCGCCCAGGACCTGGGCGTAGAACTCGAACGCCTCGCGGCAATTGCCCTGAAAGCTCAGGCTGGTCACGATCTTCATGGTCGTCTCTCCTGTCGGGGGTTCAGTCGGGGTTGGCGGCCAGCCAGACCTCGAGCCTGTCCAGCGTGGAGTTCCAGCCGTATTCGTGGCCGGTCAGGCTGCGCTCGGACTTCAGACCCTCGTGGGTGAAGTCCATGCGGGTGCGGCCATCGTCGGTCTCGCGCAGCGTCACGGTGACCAGGGTGTCGGCGGGCGGACCGTCCTCGTGGCTCTCGTCCCACCTGAAGGTGAAGACCAGGCGTTCAGGCTCGACGATCTCGCGGTAATGGCCGCCCTGCCAAAGGTTCTCGCCGGTCTCGACCGAGCGCAGACAGGCGCGCCATTCGCCGCCGACCCGCAGGTCGTTGAATCCCTCGACCATCGGCCAGTCGACCGGACCCAGCCAGTTCACCCGCATCTCCGGCCGGGTCCACGCCATCCAGACCAGGGCGCGGGGCGCGGCGAAGGTGCGTGTCAGATCCAGCCGGCGCGGCAGCAGCGGCGGCAGTGCGGGCAGGGCGGTTTCGACCAGCGACATGTCACAGGGTCGGCAGGATGGCGTTCAACTGGTCGGCCACCGTGCCCCAGCCGTCGTGGAAACCCATGGCCTCGTGCTGCTTCATGGTTTCCTCGGACCAGTGGCGGGCCGTGGCGACATAGCGGGTCTTGCCGTCGGCCAGGGGCGTCAGCACGATCTCGGCCACCATGAAGGGCATGCCGGCGGGCAGCCAGCCCTTCACGAAGGCGTCGGTGGTGATCCAGCGGCGGTTCGGCTCTACAGCCAAGAAGACGCCGTCGTTCGGCATCACTTCCCCGTCAGGGCCGTGCATGGTGAAGGCGAAACGGCCGCCGACCTCAGGCTCGATCACCGCGTCGGTGATGGACCAGGGCTTGGGGCAGAACCACTGGGCCAGGATCTCGGGCGTCATGAAGGCCTTCCAGATCTTCTCCGGCGTGCCGTTCAGGACGCGGTCGAGCACGAGCGCATGGTTGTGCGCGCCGGTGGCGACGCAGGGGTCGATTTGGGGGTCGATGGTGTCAGTTTCTTGGGCCACGGGGGTCTCCCTTCTGGATCTTGGTCAGGTAGGCGTCGAGGCGGTCGAAACTGGAGTCCCAGTATCGCCGATAATGTTCCAGCCATTCGGCCACGCCCTTCAGGGCCATGGGCTCCAGCCGCGCGGGTCGCCACTGGGCCTCGCGCCCCCGACTGATCAGTCCGGCCTTCTCCAGCACCTTCAGATGCTTGGAGACGGCGGGCAGGCTCATGTCGAAGGGCTCGGCCAGCTCGTTCACACTGGCCTCGCCCTCGCACAGCCGCGCCAGGATGGCCCGACGGGTCGGGTCGGCCAGGGCGGCGAACTTGGCGGAGAGGTCGTCGGTCTGCATGGTGGGTTTCGCGTTGAACTGATCGGTTAAATGCCGGGATCGCATTTTCTTGTCAACCGATCGGTTAAATAAAAGCGGGGAACGGCCGCTGCGACACGCCGTTCAGGCCTGAACCCCAACCGGAGAGCCCCATGCGCGCCGTCATTCTCAGTTGCACCCTGAAACCGTCGCCCGCCACCTCCAACACCGAGGCCCTGGCCGAGGTGGTCGCGGCGGAGCTGAAGAAGGGGGGCGCGACGGTCGAGACGATCCGGCTGGTCGATCTCGACATCAAACCCGGCGTCAGCGGCGACGAAGGCGAGGGCGACGACTGGCCCGGTGTCGACGCCAAGCTGAAGGCGGCGAACATCGTCGTCTTCGCCACCCCGACCTGGCTGGGTCAGATGTCCAGCGTCTGTCTGCGCGCGCTGGAGCGCCTCGACGCCTGGTTCGCCGACACCGATGACGCGGGGCGCCCCATCGCCTTCGGCAAGGTCGGAGGCGTGGTGATCACCGGCAACGAGGACGGGGCCCACAACATCGTCGCGACGGTGTGCCAGGGCCTGATCGACATGGGCTTCACCATCCCGGGGCAGAGCTGGACCTACTGGCACCTGGGGCCGGGGCCCGGGCCGGACTACACCGAGACCGACCAGGGCCATGACTATTCCGACCGCGTGGGCCGCAACGCCGCGCGCAATCTACTGGCCATCGCCAGGGCGATCACGCCGGAGACCTATCCGGTTCCGGAATCCGGGGAGTAGGCCTAGGGTAGGGGGCTTTCCCGGAGATCCCCGCCATGATCGCTCCGCTCGCCGCCGCCCTGATGCTCCAGCTCTCGCCGGAAGCTGAAGTCGCCGCCGTCCTGGACCAGCTGAACGCCGCGTCAAGCGCCGCGGACGGAGACGCCTATTTCGCCTTGTTCACGACGGACGCCCGCTTCGTCGGCACCGACGCGACCGAACATTGGACCATCCCGGAGTTCCGCGCCTATGCGGCCGCCTCGTTCGGCAGGGGGCGCGGCTGGTCCTATCCGGCGACCGAGCGGACCATCACCATCGCTCCGATCGACTGCCGCTGCATCGCCTGGTTCGAGGAGAAGCTGGTCAACGCCAACTATGGCGTGACGCGCGGGTCGGGCGTGCTGCGCCGGACCGACGACGGCTGGAAGATCGAGCAGTATGTTCTGTCCTTCGCCGTGCCCAACGACCGCGCCGACGCCGTCGTCGAGGTCATCAAGGGCGATTGATGGAGTTTCATGAAGAGGCCTTCGTCCTGTCGGCGCGGGCCCATGGCGACACCGGCGTGGTCGTCGATCTGCTGACCGAGACCCACGGTCGCCACGCCGCCTATGTCGCGGGCGGGGCCTCGCGACGCATGAAGCCTTTCCTCCAGGCCGGGGCCCGGGTCATCGCCGAGTACCGCGCCCGCACCTCCGACCATCTCGGCTCTGCACGGCTGGAGCCGGTCGGGGAGGGGCCCAGCGGTCTGTTCGATGACGCCCTGGCCCTGGCCGGGCTGGCGGCCGCCGCGTCCGTGGCTCAGGGAGCCCTGCCGGAGCGCGAGGCGCACCCCGGTGCCTTTCTGGCCTTCGAGGCGCTGATGAGCGCCTTCGCCATCCCCGACATCTGGCCCGCCATCTTCGTCCGCTTCGAGGCGGGCTTGCTGGAGGACCTGGGCTTTGGTCTGGATCTGGGATCGTGCGCCGTCACCGGAGCGGTCGACGACCTGATTTGGGTCAGCCCCCGTACGGGACGGGCGGTCAGTTCCGATGCTGGCCGACCCTATGCCGACAAGCTTCTGAAGCTGCCTCCTTTTCTGCTCGGCGCCCAGGCCGGGTTGGCTGAGGGCGACGTCGGCGCAGGCCTTGACTTGACCGGGCATTTCCTCGAGCAGTTCGTCTTCCATCCTCAGAACCGGCCGCTGCCGCCCGCCCGCGTCTGGATGATCGACAAGCTGCGCGAGGCGGCGCGTTTGTGAGCGATGACAACGCGCCCTTAAGCGAATCCACCTAGGTTCGATTGCGTACAGTCCGGATTTCGCCAGCATGTCCTTCGACGCGATCGCAGACCTCGTCGTGCCTCGGCCCGCGGCCGGCGATAGCGCGGTTGATCTGAGCACCTTTTTCGAGGTGTCTCTGGATCTGCTCATCATCCGCGACCTCGACGGTACCGTGGTCAAGGCCAGCCGCTCCTGGCTAACCACCCTGGGCCACGATCCGGCGGAGATGGTCGGCCGTCCCCTGCTTCGCCTGGTCCATCCCGACGACATGCCCGGCACCCTGGGCAGCGTCGTCGAGGTCGAGACGCGCCGGCCGGGCGCGCCCATCCTGGGCTTCCGCAACCGCTACCGGCATCGCGACGGCGACTACCGCATGCTGGAATGGCGCGCCCAGAGGCACGAGGATCGCATCTACGCCGTCGCCCGTGACGTCACAGAACGGGTGGCGGAGGAACGCGCCCTGATCGAGGCCAAGGCCGCGGCCGAGGCGGCCAGCCAGGCCAAGTCCGACTTCCTGGCCAATATGAGCCACGAGATCCGCACGCCGCTGAACGGCGTCATCGGCATCGTCGACGCCCTGTCGCGCACCGCCATGACGCCCGAGCAGGCGGAGATGGTCGATCTGATCCGCCAGTCCGGCGTGACGCTGGAACGTCTGGTCTCGGACGTGCTGGACGTCTCCAAGATCGAGGCGGGCCAGTTGACGCTGGAAGAGCGTCCCTTCGACCTGGACGAGGCCTTCGCCTCGGCCGCCGAGGTCGCGCGCCAGCGGGCCTGGGACAAGGGCTTGCTGTTCCGCCTCCAGCGCTCGCCGTCCGCCTTCGGCACCTTCAGCGGCGACAGCACCCGCATCCGCCAGGTGGTCTCGAACCTGTTGTCCAACGCGATCAAGTTCACCGAGGACGGCTCTGTGACCCTCTCCATCAATCTCGAGCCCGACGACTTCGGTCAGGCCTGGCTGGCCCTGGTGGTCGAGGACACCGGCGTGGGGTTCGACTCCGACCACGCCACCCGCCTGTTCGACCGGTTCAGTCAGGCCGACACCAGCATCACCCGCCGGTTCGGCGGCACGGGCCTCGGCCTGTCGATCTGCCAGTCGCTGGTGGAGATGATGGGCGGCGACATCTCGGCCATGTCGCGGCCGGCCGAGGGCAGCCGGTTCGAGGTGGTGATCCCCCTGCGCCGCGCCGATGCCGAGGTCGCCCTGGTCCCCGCGCAACCTGCTCGACCCGTTGCGCCACTGGGGGAGCGCCCGCTGCGCATCCTGCTGGCCGAGGATCACCCGACCAACCGCCGCGTGGTCCAGTTGATCCTCCAGGCCCATGAGATTGACCTCGTCATGGTCGAGGACGGGGCCCAGGCGGTCGCCGCCTTCGCCGAGAGCCATTTCGACCTGGTGCTCATGGACATGCAGATGCCCGTGATGGACGGCCTGTCCGCGACCCAGGCCATCCGCGCGCTGGAGGCCCGGAGCCGCACCCCTATCGTCATGCTCAGCGCCAACGCCATGGCCGAGCACCGCGCCCAGGCGCTGGCCGCCGGCGCCGACCTGCACCTGCCCAAGCCCATCACGGCCGAGACCCTGATCGCTGGCATCCAGACCGCCCTGAGCGCCTGATCCACAACGGCGGACCCGCAGGCTCAGGTCTGGGCTAGACTCGCGGCTTCGCATCCCCGATTCGCTAGGCCATGACCCTCCACACTCCGCCGCCGGAAGGCGGTCGCATCGTCGACGAGCCCATGGGCGAGGCGCTCAGCCGCCGCTATCTGGCCTACGCCCTGTCGACCATCACCAACCGGGCCCTGCCGGACGTGCGCGACGGCTTCAAGCCCGTGCACCGCCGCATCCTCTACGCCATGCAGCAGATGCGGCTGAACCCCCAGGCGGCCGCCCGCAAATGCGCCAAGGTCGTCGGCGAGGTCATGGGCGGCTATCACCCCCACGGCGACGCCTCGATCTATGACGCCCTGGTGCGCCTGGCTCAGGACTTCGCCCAGCGCTATCCGCTGGTCGACGGCCAGGGGAACTTCGGCAACATCGACGGCGATAACCCCGCCGCCATGCGCTACACCGAGTGCAAGCTGACCCCGGCGGCCATGCTGCTGATGGACGGAATCGATCAGGATTCCGTGGACTTCCGCCCCACCTATGACGACCAGGATGAAGAGCCGATCGTCCTGCCGGCCGGCTTTCCGAACCTCTTGGCCAACGGCTCTTCCGGCATCGCCGTGGGCATGGCGACCTCGATCCCGCCGCACAATGTCGGCGAACTGATTGACGCCTGTCTGGTGCTGCTGGAGCGGCCGGACGTCACCACCGCCGAACTGGCCGAGATCGTTCCGGGCCCCGATTTCCCGACGGGTGGCGTGGCGGTCGAGGGTCACGCCTCCATCCTGGACGCCTATGAGACCGGGCGGGGCGGGGTGCGTCTGCGCGCCCGGTGGGAGCGCGAGCCGCTGGAGCGCGGCGGCTGGCAGGCCGTCATCACCGAGGTCCCCTATCAGATCCAGAAGGGCAAGCTGATCGAACAGCTGGCCGAACTGCTGGAGCAGAAGAAGCTGCCGCTGGTCGCCGACGTCCAGGACGAGTCAGCCGAAGACATCCGCATCGTCATCGAGCCCAAGAGCCGCAACGTCGAGCCCGAGGCGATGATGGAGACCCTGTTCCGCCTGTCGGATCTGGAGGTCCGGTTCCCGATCAACATGAACGTGCTGGACGCCACCGGCACGCCCGGCGTCCTGGGTCTCAAGGCCTGTCTGCAAGCCTTTCTGGATCACCGCCGCGAGGTTCTGAACCGTCGCTCGCAATGGCGGATCGAGCGGGTCGAGAAGCGGCTGCACCTCCTGGAAGGCCTCCGGATCGTCTTCTTGAACCTGGACGAGGTCATCCGCATCGTGCGCGAGGAGGAGCAGCCCAAGGCCGTCCTGATCGCTCGCTTCGGCCTGTCGGAGACCCAGGCCGACTTCATCCTCGACACCCGTCTGCGCCAGCTGGCGCGGATCGAGGAGATGACGATCGAGAACGAATACAGGGCCCTGTCGGAAGAACTGGCGGCGCTGCGTTCACTGTCGGCCTCGCCCGCCAAACAGTGGAAGGCGATCGGCAAGGAGCTGGAGGCGACCCGCAAGGCCATGGTCTCGCCGCGCCGCACCACCATCGCCGAGGCCGTCGACGCCTCCGCCTTCGTCGCGCCCGAGGCCTACATCCCGCGCGAGGCGATCACCGTCATCCTGTCCGAGCGCGGCTGGATCAGAGCCGTGAAGGGCAAGGTCGAGGACCCTTCGGAGCTGAAGTTCAAGGAGGGCGACGCGCTCGGCTTCCTCGTGCCCGCCTTCACCACCGACAAGTTGCTGGTCGCGGCGTCGGACGGCCGGGTCTTCACCGTCGGGGCCGACAAGCTGGCCTCGGGCCGCGGCCACGGCGAGCCCCTGCGCCTGATGATCGAACTTGAGGAGAGCGCCGGCATCGTAGCCGTCCTGGCCCACCAGCCAGGGGCGAAGCTGCTGATCGCCTCGAAGGCCGGCTATGGATTCATCGCGCCGGAGGACGAGCTGCTGGCTCAAAAGCGCGGCGGCAAACAGGTGCTGAACGGCGACCTTCTGGCCGCGCTTCGGCTGGGCTCGGCCGACCATGTCGCCACGATCGGCGAGAACCTGAAGACCCTGATCTTCCCGGCCGCCGAACTGCCAGAGATGGGACGCGGCAAGGGGGTCAAGCTGCAGTCCTTCAAACAGGGCGGTTTGTCCGACGTCACGCTCTTCGACGGCGGCCATGGTCCCGAATGGGTCGACGGCGGGGGTCGGCGACGCAACTGGCCCGACTGGAAGGACTGGCTGGGCAAGCGCGCCGGGGCGGGCCGCATGGGGCCCCGGGGCCTGCGCAAGTTCCGCTGAGCCTCGGATCTTCTCTCCGTCCTCGCCCGGTTGGCCGATGCAAAAGGTGTCCTCCGTGCCTTCCTCTGTGGTCTCCGTGATGAACCTCTTTCGCGCCTCAAACCGCGGCGGGGCCGTCGAACAGAAAGCTCAATCATCCGAACTCGCTCAGATTCTCCCCATGATCTCAACGTCCACACCGTTTGAGACCCGCTAACCGCGCCCGCATTGACGCGCGTGCTACCCTCCCCCTCGGTTCCGTCGCCTGGGAAGGGCGCAAGGCCTTGCGAGCTTGTCGCGGCGGGAGCGGTTGGAGCGGGAGCTCCCGAAGTCCAACGACCGGAGGCCGTGAAGAGCGGTCATCCGGCGTCCCGGGCCGAAGGAGTGGTTCGCGCGATCTCCGGATCGCGCGGCGATAAGGCGGCGAGCAGAAGACTCGTCGCGTTCAGGGGATCGGCTCTCGCAAGGACGCCGACCCTCCCGCCGGAGGCGTCAGTAGCGGCAAGGCTCTAACAGGGCCGTTGGTCCCCGGTCAGTCGGCTTCGAGCGACGCGGGGCCGTCCGCTTCCGTTCAGACCAGCCGCGCGGAGCAGTCGTCTTTCGCCGAAACACACTCTCTTACGGTCTCCGGGCGAAGGCCCGGCCGCTCCGCCCGCCCTTCCCACCCGTTCGCAGCGGAAGAGCGATGACGCATGGCCGCCGTCCTGGCTCAGCCGAACCGGGCCTGAAGATCGACGCTGGACTGGACGCCGACCTCGGCGAGGCAGTGGGACAGCCAATCGTCCGCCGCCGCCCGCCCCCGCGTCTTCAAATCGTTGAGGAAGGACCATTCGGTGTTGAACTTCGACCCCAGCGACAGGTCGCCCAGCCAGCTGTCCGCCTCGATGGCGTGCATCAGGACGTTGCGATACCGGTCCTGGGCCGAGGGCGTCAGCCGCCCCTGTTCGATCAGTTCCTGCACGAAGGCGATCGCGCGCAGTTCCGCCACCAGGGGGGCGTTGAACACCACCTCGTTCAGCCGGTCGACGATATCCCCCGCCGCCTTTGGCGTGTCGGCCCGCTCGAAGGCGTTCAGCGTCACCAGAAGCACGTCGTTCGGCGTGTCTTCATAGAACAGCGGCCACAGTGGCGGATTGGCCAGATAGCCGCCGTCCCAATAGGGCTCCCCCTCGATCTCCACCGCCTGGAACAGATGTGGCAGGCAGGCCGAGGCCAGCAGGACCTGATCGGTGATCTCCCCGGAGCGGAACACCCGCGACCTGGCGTGTCTGACGGCGGTCGCGGCGACGAACAGCTTCACCTCGGAGTTCCGCACCGCCTCGAAATCGATCGAGGCGTCCAGCACCCGCTTGAGAGGATTGAGGTTGAATGGATTGAATTCATAGGGTGACATCGACAGGGCCAGGGTCTCGGACGCCCGCCAGAAGGCCGAGTCCTTCAGCCAGCCGGGCGTCAGGGCATTCGACCAGATCGAGCTGTCGCCGAAGACGTTCTTGCCCCCCGACTGATTGGTTTCGCGCCACAGCCTGTCCAGCGCCGCCCGGGCTCCGTCCGTCCCGCCGGTCGCCAGCCCCGACACCAGGGCCGCGCCGTTCATCGCGCCTGCGGATGAGGCCGTCACCGCGCGAATGTCCAGGACGTCGGCCTCCAGCAATCGGTCCAGCACGCCCCACTGGAAGGCCCCGTGCGCCCCGCCGCCCTGAAGCGCCAGGCAGATCGGTCGCCGTGCGGGCCCGGTCACGACCGGCTGGGCCGCTTCGGCTCGCGTCTTTCGCTTGAACAGCGCCATGCCTACCCCCCGGCGTCGTCGTTCGCCCTATTGCGCGGTCCAGCCGCCGTCGATGGAGAAGCTGGCCCCGTTGGCCGAGGCCCCAAGATCGGAGATCAGATACAGGAAGATTCCCGCCAGCTGATCGGTCGTGACGAACTGCTTGGTCGGCTGGGCCTCCAGGATCACGTCGGTCACAACCTTCTCCTTGGATATGCCGCGCGTCCGCGCCTGATCGGCGATCTGCTGGGCGACCAGGGGCGTCTCGACGAAGCCCGGACAGATGGCGTTGCAGGTGATCCCGTCTCGCGCGACTTCCAGCGCCACCGTCTTGGTGAAGCCGATCACGCCGTGTTTGGCCGCGACATAGGCCGACTTGAACGGGCTGGCGACCAGGCCGTGGGCCGAGGCGATGTTAACGATCCGGCCGCGCCCCTGCGCCTTCATGATCGGGATGGCGGCTCGGGTCGCATAGAAGGTCGAGGACAGGTTGATGGCGATGATCTGTTCCCACTTCTCCGAAGGGAACTTCTCCACCGCCTCGACGTGCTGCACGCCGGCATTGTTCACCAGGATGTCGAGCCGACCCAGCTGATGCTTGGCATAGGCGACCATGTCGGCCACCTCGTCGCCCTTCAGCATGTTGGCGGCGTGATAGCGGACCCGCACGCCGCAACTGGCCTCCAGCTCCGCGCGGGTGCGTTCGATCTCGGAGGGATCGCCCAGGCCGTTCAGCACCACGTCGCCGCCGCGCGAGGCCACCGCGCGGGCCAGGGCCAGGCCGATGCCGGAGGTCGATCCGGAGATGACCGCCACCTGGCCGCGCAGGTCGTCGGGATTGCGATAGACGGGACGTTCGGTCTCGCCGCCGTCCTTCTTTCCGGGCCACTGGAACATGAGGCTGTCGTCCGTTCTCGTTTCTTGCCGCCGTCCGTGGACGTCGGGGTCAGGGTTCGGAGGACACTAACCGTTCGCGCCTGCGAAGGCGACAGGTCAGGACGCCCGGATGAAGGTCCAGTCCAGCTCGGTCGATGCGGCCTTGTCGAAGGCGTAGCCGTCGCGGTCGAAGGCCTTCAGGTCGGCGACGCGCTCGATCCGCTCCTCGACGGCGAAGCGCGCCATGGTCCCGCGCGCCTTCTTGGCGAAGAAGGAGATGATCCGGCTTTCCCCGTCCTTCGCCTCGCGGAAGTGGCACGTCACGACCGGGATTCTCAGCGCCCTGGCGTCGACCGCGCCGAAATATTCCTGGCTGGCCAGGTTCACCAGCGTCGGGTCGACGTGCCTTTCGGCGTCCGCGTTCAGCTGTTTCGACAGCCGATCGCCCCAGAAATCGTACAGGCTGGATCCGCGCCGCGTCTTCAGCCGCGTTCCCATTTCCAGCCGATAGGGCTGGATCCGGTCCAGCGGCCGCAGCAGGCCATACAGACCCGACAGAATACGAATGCGATCCTGAGCGAAGGCCAGGGCCTCGAGGTTGAGCGATCGGGCGTCCAGCCCCTGATAGACGTCGCCGGCGAAGGCGAAGGCTGCAGGCGTCCCGTCGGTCGCTTCCGGATCGAAAGCCTGGAAGCGCTCGCGATTCAGCCGGGCCAGATCGTCCGAAATCCCCATCAGCCGACGCAGATCGGCCTTGGTCTGGCGCCGGGCCGTCTTCGCCAGGCTGGCCGTATCTTCGGTCAGGCGCGGCAGCGTCGGTTCCACCGCGACCGGAGCTTCGGTGAAATCCAGCCGCTTGGCCGGGGACAGGACGATCAGCAAGGCAGGGCGCTCCGTTCGTTCGGCGGGCGGTTTAGGCGCGTTCGGCGACGGTTTGAAGCGGGGCGCGACGATCTAGAACAGGACAGCCGGGTTCATGATCCGCTTCGGATCGATCGCCAGCCGGACGGCCTGCATGGTCGAGACCTCCAGCGCGGACTTGTAGCGTCGGGCCTCGTCGGTCTTCAGACGGCCGAGGCCGTGCTCGGCGGAAATGGACCCGTCGTAGCGGGCCACGATGTCGTGAACGACCTCGGACCCCGCCTCCCAGCGACCCAGAAAGGCCTTCAGGTCCCCGCCCGGCGGACACAGGATGTCGTAGTGCATATTGCCGTCGCCGACGTGGCCGAAGGCGCTGACACGAGCGCCGGGCTCGAAGCGTTCGACGGCGGCTGTGGCCTCTTCGAGGAAGTCGGCGATCTGGCTGACGGGGACGGAGACATCATGCTTCCAGCCGCCACCCTCGGGCTTCTGGGCGGCGGATTGTTCCTCACGCAGTTTCCAGAAATCGCGGACCTGGGTCTCGTTCTGGGCGATGGCGGCATCGACGATCAGGCCCTGATCGAAGGCGGCTTCCAGAATGCGCTCCATCCCGGCTTCGGCCGCCCCGGGCTCGCCGGAGGTCAGCTCGATCAGGACGTACCAGGGCTGGACACTGTCCAGCGGCTCGCGCACGCCCGGGACGTGGCGCAGGGCGAACTCGACGCCGATCCGCTTCATCAGTTCGAAGGCCTCGACCCCGCCGCCGGTCTCGGCCTTGGCGGTCGCCAGCAGTTCGATGGCGGCGTGGGCGGTCTCCAGCCCGACGACCGCCGTCGCCCGACTACGCAGGATCGGAAACAGCTTCAGCGTGGCGGCGGTCACCACGCCCAGGGTGCCCTCGGCCCCGATCAGCAGTTGCTTCAGGTCATAGCCGGTATTGTCCTTCCTCAGCCGCTTCAGTCCGTTGAACACCTGCCCATCCGGCATGACGGCCTCGATGCCCAGGACGAGATCGCGCATCATGCCGTAGCGCAGAACCGCGGTGCCGCCCGCGTTGGTCGAGATCACGCCGCCGATCGTCGCCGTGCCCTCGGCCGCGAGGCTGAGCGGAAAGAACCGCCCCGCCGCCGTGGCCTCCTGCTGCGCCTCCAGCAGGGTCACGCCCGCCTCGACCGTCATCGCGTCGTCCAGCGGGGTCACGTCACGAACCGCGCGCAGCCGCCGCGTCGACAGCAGCACCTCGCCATAGGGAATCTGCCCGCCCACCAGCCCGGTATCGCCGCCCTGAGGGACGATGGCCACGCCGTGCCGCGCGCAGACTTCCACCGCACGCGCGACTTCCTCGGTCGATCCCGGTTTGAGCATCAGCGGCGTGTGCCCCTGCCACCTATTGCGCCATTCGGTCAGCCAGGGCGCGATCTCCTGCGCGTCCTCGGTCCAGCCGGAGGGACCGAGTGCGGCTTTCAGCTCTGCGATGGCGGAGGGGGGAGGGGAGGCCATGCCTCGTTGTCTCAAAGCGTCGCCGCCCGCGCCAGTGCAAACCGTCTAGGCTGTGCCACATGTCCGAGTCGCTGCCCCCTCCGATCCCCGCCGTCGGCGTCGTTTGCCTGCGCGGCGACGAGGTTCTGCTGATCCGGCGTGGCACACCGCCACGGGTCGGCGAGTGGAGCCTGCCCGGCGGGCGGATCGAGGCCGGCGAGCCCGTGCGAGACGCCGCCTTGCGGGAACTGCGCGAGGAGACGGGGATCGAGGCGCGGCTGATCGGCCTGATCGACGTGGTGGACGGGATCTTCCCTGAGGTCGGTCGCCACTATGTGCTGATCGACTTCGCGGCCGAGTGGACTGGCGGCGAGCCCGTCGCCGGTGACGATGCTGTGGAAGCTCGCTTTTTTCCTCGGGCCGAAGCCGGACAGAGGGTGGCGTGGAGCGAGACCCGGCGAATCATCCAGGCGGCCCTGACGATGCGCGACGCGGCGTCTGCGTCGGGCTGAGCCCTGTCAGCAATCGTATGGCCGCGGTCGTCCGGTTTCAGTGGCGCGGGGCCGAGCGTCCGGCTAGCCTGAGCTCAGGAGGACTTCATGACCTATTTCGTGCTGGCGCTGGTCGTCTTCGCCGCCGTGTTCCTGTTCAGCCTGGTCAAGATCGTGCCTCAGGGGCGCGAGCTGACGGTGGAGCGGTTCGGCAAATACACCAAGACCCTGAAGCCCGGGATCAGCATCCTTGTGCCCTTCGTGGAGCGGATCGGCCGACGCATGAACATGATGGAACAGGTCCTGGACGTCCCCCAGCAGGAGGTCATCACCAAGGACAACGCCATGGTGAAGGTCGACGCCATCGTCTTCATCCAGGTGATGGACGCTCCAAGCGCCGCCTATCGGGTCGAGAACCTGCCCTATGCCATCACCCAGCTGTGCTCGACCAACCTGCGCACCGTCGTCGGTTCGATGGACCTCGACGAGGTCCTGTTCCAACGCGACAACATCAACTCGCGCCTCTTGACCGTGATCGACGCGGCGACCGAGCCGTGGGGCGTCAAGGTCAACCGGATCGAGATCAAGGACCTGACGCCACCGGTCGACATCACCAACGCCATGGCCCGCCAGATGAAGGCCGAGCGTGAGCGGCGCGCCGTCATCACCGAGGCCGAAGGCGAGAAACAGGCCGCCATCGCCCGCGCCGAAGGGGCCAAGCAGGCCGCGATCCTCCAGGCCGAGGGCCGAAAGGAAGCCGCCTTCCGCGACGCCGAGGCCCGCGAGCGGGAGGCCGAGGCCGAGGCCAAGGCCACCGCCATGGTGTCCGAGGCGATCGCCCGAGGCGACGTCAACGCCATCAACTACTTCGTGGCCCAGCGCTACGTCGACGCCTTCGCCGAGCTGGCGCGCAACCCGACGGCCAAGACGGTGATCGTGCCCGCTGAGATGAGCGGCCTGGTCGGCACCATCGCCGGCATCGGCGAACTGGTCGGCCTCGCCCGCGAGCAGCAGGGGCCCACCCGAGCCGCGCCGCCGCCTCCGCCCCGTGCCGCGCGCGGCGGCAGCGTTCCCCCCACGACCTGACCGGAGACGACGGCGATGGATGCGGTGATCGAGGTCTATAACAGCCAGCCCTTCTGGATCTGGCTGGCCATCGGCGTGCTGCTGCTCGCCGTCGAGGCGGCGGCCTCGACCGAGTGGCTGCTGTGGCCGGCGGTCGCCGCCGGTGTGGTCGCCGTGCTGACCGCCCTGGGGCTTCAGATCGGGTTCGCCGGCGAGGTCGGACTGTTCGCGGCCCTGACGGTCGTGGCGACCCTGTTCTCGCGACGGCTGATCCAGCGGGTCAACCCGGGTGATCGACCTGACATCAACGACCGCGACGCGCGCCTGATCGGGCAGAGGGCGCGCGTGGTCTCGCCCTTCGTCGACGGACGCGGGCGGGTCTTCGTTTCGGGCGCCGAATGGGCCGCCGAGATCGACGGGCAGGGCCCGCCGGTCGGCGACAGCGTGATCGTCGAGGCCAGTCGGGGCGGCGACCTGAAGGTTCGTGCCGTCTAGGCCTTCGCCGCCCGCATCTCTTCGATGCCGCGATTGGCCAGCTGGTCCGCGCGCTCGTTCAGTTCGTGACCGGCATGACCCTTGACCCAGTGCCATTTGACGTCGTGCCGCGCGCGGGCGGCGTCCAGTCGCTTCCACAGGTCGTCGTTCTTGACCGGCTTCTTGTCCGCCGTCTTCCAGCCGCGCGCCTTCCAGCCGTGGATCCAGCCGGTGATGCCGTCCATGACGTATTTGCTGTCGGTGTGCAGATCGACCCTGCACGGCCGGGTCAGAGCCTCCAGCGCCATGATGGCCGCCGTCAGCTCCATGCGGTTGTTGGTGGTCAGGGGCTCGCCGCCCGACATCTCCTTGGTCCGGTCCCCGAACTGCAGGATCGCGCCCCAGCCGCCGGGGCCGGGATTGCCCTTGCAGGCACCGTCGGTGTGGATGATGACATGACTCATTCACGCGGCCTTACAGCTTCCCTTGGCGCGTCGCCATCCGGTGGCCTATATGCAGCGTATGTTCGATCCGGGCCGAGACCGGTCCGTCTGAGGAGAGTACGCCGTGGGCGCTATGAGCATCTGGCACTGGGCCATCGTCATCGTCGTCGTGGCGCTGCTGTTCGGCGGGCGGGGCAAGCTGTCTGGCCTGATGGGCGACGCCGCCAAGGGCATCAAGGCCTTCCGCGAAGGCCTGAAGGACGACGACAAGACCGGGCCCGCCGAGGGCGTGTCCAGCCTGCCGCGCACCGACGCGGAAAAGGAAGAGCTGAAGCGCTGAACCCGCTGGCGGAAAGAGCCTGACGCATGGGCGGCCTCGGCCCCGGGATCGGGGGCCTCGAATATCTCGTGATCGCCGCCGTCGCCCTGATCGTCGTCGGGCCCGAACGGCTGCCCGGAATGCTGCGGCAACTTGGAAAATGGGTCGCGAAGATGCGCGGCATGGCCAATGAGTTCCGCGCCAGCTTCGACGAAATGGCCCGCCAGTCCGAACTTGACGAGCTCCGCAAGGAAGTCGAGGCGCTGAGAACCGGTCAGGGTGCCGTCGGTCAGGGCATGGTCCGGCTGGGGGCCGAGGCCGACGCCGCCTTCAAGGACATCAAGTCCGAGCTCGACAAGCCGGCCCTCCCGGGACCCCCGCCGCCGATCTCTCTGAACCAGCCCGAGTTTCCAGAGCCGGTCATGACCCCGCTGCCGTCGACCGACGCCGAGGTGGCGTCAGCGGCTGTGACTGAGGCCAGCCCGCCCAAGCGCGCCGCGAAACCCCGTGCCGGCAAGACCGCGACGTCCGCGTCATCGCCCGTACCCGGCAAGGCCCGCAAGCCAGCTTCCGCCAAGACGTCGCCCGCCACTCCCGCGCGCAAGCCGCGCACGCCGAAGACCGAAACGTGACCGACCACGACGAAGCCGAGATCGAGGCGTCGCGGGCGCCGCTGATGGATCATCTGATTGAGCTGCGCGGCCGGCTGATCTGGTGCGTGGCCGCGTTCGCTGTCGCCTTCATCGTGTGTTTTTTCTTCGCCGGCCCGATCTATGTCTTTCTGGTCAAGCCGTTCGCGGCGGCCAGCGCGCTTTACGCCGGAAGCGATGGGCACAATGTGTCGCCGATCTTGCTGATCCAGGTGACGGCAGGGCTCGCTCCGATGCCGCCCACCACGGCCGAGGCGGCCCAGCTGATCTATACGGCGCCGCTCGAGATCCTGTTCACCAAGATGAAGCTCGCGGGCTTCGGCGCAATCTTCCTGGCGTTTCCGGTGCTGGCGTTCCAGCTCTGGCGGTTCGTGGCCCCCGGCCTTTACCGGAACGAAAAGGGTGCCTTCCTGCCCTTCCTGATCGCCTCGCCGATGCTGTTCATCCTGGGCGCTGCCCTGGTCTACTTCATCATGTTGCCGTTCGTGATGTGGTTCTCGCTGAGCCAGCAGATCAGCTCCGAGACCGTCGCGGTCGCCCTGCTGCCCAAGGTGTCGGAGTATCTGAACCTGGTCACCGCCCTGATCCTGGCCTTCGGCCTGTGCTTCCAGTTGCCGGTCGTGATGACGCTGCTGGGCCTCGCCGGGCTCATATCGTCCAAGTTGATGAGCGAGGGGCGCCGCTATGCCATCGTTGCTGTGGTGGTCCTGGCCGCCATTGTCACGCCGCCCGATCCGATCAGCCAGCTGATGCTGGCGGTCCCCCTGGTCATCCTTTACGAGATCTCGATCTGGTGCGTCCGACTGATCGAGCTGCGCCGGACGCGCGAGGATGAGGCCGAGGGTCTCGCCGCCTAATCCCGGCGCAGCAGCAAGACGATCTGCTCGGTGGTCAGGGCGTCCCGGTCGTAGGCGGTCAGGAGTTCTGAGGGCGGCTCGCGGTCGATGCGGTCGATCTGGCGACGCAGGAGACTGAACCCCGCTCCTGCAAGTCGGGCCTCGAAGTCCGTGGCGGTGAACCGGTTCAGGCGCAGAAGCAGCTTCCAGTGCAGTTCGCGCTGTCGGTCGTTCAGAGATGAGGCGTCCAGATCCTCGCGCACCTCGCTCAGCTCGCGCGTCAGGTGCTGCCAGTCCGTGTAGCCCAGCGCCCAGAAATGCGACCCTTCCGGACTGAAGAACAGCGGTGACACCTGCATGAACAACAGACCACCGGGCTTCAGGCGAGTGATCAGGCGCTCCATGACGGCGTCGAACTGGTTGCGCTGGATATGCTCGAACACTGACCAGCTGACGACCAGATCAAAGTCCCCGTCATCGCCGACCTGACCCAGGGGCACTTCCCGGAACGACAGGTTCGATGGGGGTTGGAGACCGAGCGGCTGGAGGGCGGATGCCAGTCCCGTAGGCTGGTCGGTGACCTCGACGCCAATCACTTCGGCCGTGGGTTCGGCGAAGGCGAGACCCGCCGCGAGGTCGCCGAGCCCGCAGCCGAAGTCCATGATCTTGCGGCCCGCCAGACCCCCGTGCGGCGCGACCCAGTCGGCCACGATGTCAGGCAGCGTCAGCAGCTTCTGCCGCAGGTCGGGCGACGCGGTCTCGGCCAGGGATCGGAAACGGTCGGCGTCCATCCGTCCTAGCTGCCGGAGGGCCGCCCAAAAAGAAAGGGCCGGGCGTCGCCGCCCGGCCCTTCCAGCTCATCTGCCGTCGGATCAGCAGCTGTAGTACATGTCGAACTCGACCGGGTGGGGGTGCAGTTGCAGTCGCATCACCTCTTCCATCTTCAGCTCGATGTAGCTGTCGATGAAGTCGTCATCCATGACGCCGCCCTTCTTGAGGAAGGCGCGGTCCTTGTCGAGCGCGTCCAGGGCTTCCTTCAGGCTGCCGCAGACCTCGGGGATCGAGCCCCGCTCTTCTGGTGGCAGATCATAGAGGTTCTTGTCGGCCGGCGCGCCCGGATCGATGCGGTTCTCGATGCCGTCCAGGCCCGCCATGAGCAGGGCCACGAAGGTCAGATAGGGGTTGCCCATCGGATCGGGGAAGCGGGCCTCGATGCGCTTGGCCTTGGGTGACGAGACCCACGGGATCCGGATGGAGGCCGAACGGTTGCGCGACGAATAGGCCAGTTTGACCGGGGCTTCGTAGCCGGGGACCAGACGCTTGTAAGAGTTGGTGGTCGAGTTGGCGAAGGCGTTGATGGCCTTGGCGTGCTTGATGATGCCGCCGATGTACCAGAGGCAATAGTCTGAGAGCCCGGCATACTTGTCGCCCGCGAACAGGGGCTTGCCGTCGCGCCAGATCGACTGGTGGACGTGCATGCCCGAGCCGTTGTCGGCGTACATGGGCTTGGCCATGAAGGTCGCCGTCTTGCCGTAGGCCGCCGCGACGTTGTGGATGACGTATTTGTAGAGCTGCAGCCGGTCGGCCATGGTCAGCAGGTCGGAGAACTTCAGACCCAGCTCGTGCTGGGCCGGGGCGACCTCGTGGTGGTGCTTTTCGGGCTGCAGACCCAGGTCGCGCATGACGCCCAGCATCTCGCCACGCAGGTCCTGGCCGCTGTCGACCGGGTTGACGGGGAAATAGCCGCCCTTGGGCCCCGGGCGGTGGCCCATGTTGCCCTCGGTGTATTCCGCGCCGGTGTTGGCCGGCAGTTCGGTCGAGTCATAGGCGTAGCCGGTGTCGTGCGGCTGGGTCGACCAGCGCACGTCGTCGAAGATGAAGAACTCGGCTTCCGGGCCGAAATAGACCGCGTCGCCCACCCCCGACGACTGGACATAGGCCAGGGCCTTCTTGGCCATCGAGCGGCTGTCGCGGTTGTAGGGCTCGCCCGTGTCCGGGTTCATGACGTCGCAGAACAGGAACATTGTCGTCTGCTGGTAGAAGGGGTCGATATAGGCCGTGGTCAGATCGGGCTTGAGCAGCATGTCGCTCTCGTTGATCGCCTTCCAGCCGGCGATCGAGGAGCCGTCGAACATCGTGCCTTCTTCGAGGAACTCCTCGTCGATCAGGTCGATGTCGAAGGTGACGTGCTGCAGCTTGCCGCGCGTGTCGGTGAACCGGACATCGACGTATTTCACGTCCTTGTCCTTGATCTCCTGCAGGATTTTCTTGGCGCTCATGAGTTCGATGATCCTTTTCGCGTTTCTTCTGGGGAGGAAGCTTTACTGAAATGAGCCGGCCCTAGACGGCCTGGGCACCGGTCTCGCCGGTGCGGATGCGGATGACGTCGGCGATGTCGGAGACGAAGATCTTGCCGTCGCCGATCTTGCCGGTGCGGGCTGCGGTCTGGATCGCCTCGACAACGGCCGGGGCCAGGTCGTCGGCGACCACGACCTCGATCTTGATCTTGGGCAGGAAGTCGATGACGTACTCGGCGCCGCGATACAGTTCGGAGTGACCCTTCTGGCGGCCGTATCCCTTGGCCTCGAGCACCGTCATGCCCTGGACGCCGATGTCCTGGAGGGCTTCCTTCACCTCGTCCAGCTTGAACGGCTTGATGACGGCTTCGATCTTCTTCATGGGCGACCCCGAGGCGGCGCGGACCCGGCCGTTCTCGGGCCGGACGCTCGGGAACCAAAGGGACACCGCATCGCACAATAAGGCAAGGGCCGGACTGAATTTTCAGGTGTTCCGACGACGGAGGATCCGATGGCCGAAATGAACGACCCCTCATTGTGGCGCGAGGCCCTGCCATGGCCGGGCACCGAAACGCACAAGCATTCCCGGGGGCGGCTCGGCGTCGTCTCGGGTGGACCCCTGAACACGGGGGCGGCTCGGCTGGCCGCACGGGCAGGGCTCAGGGTCGGCGCGGGACTGGTCAAGGTCCTGTGTCCGCCGGATGCCGCGCCTATCGTCGCCGGGGCGGTGGAGGCCGTTATGGTGGAGGTCTTCGTGTCTCCCGATGCGCTGGGTGCCCAGTCGGAGGCGATGGATTGCGTCGTCATCGGCCCCGCGGCGGGCCTGAATGACGCGACCGTCCAGAACCTGGCTGCTCTGTCACGGACGGGGGCGGCCCTCGTCGTCGACGCGGACGCGCTGACGATCTTCAAGGGGCGGGGCGTGGACCTGTTCGCCAGTCTGGATCGCGACGACGTCCTGACCCCGCACGAGGGCGAGTTCGAGCGCGTGTTCCCTGGCCTGCTGGCGGACGGGCGTGAGGCGGCCGCGGGAAAAGCCGCGTCGGCGGCGGGGGCTCACATCGTCCTGAAAGGCGCGCAGACGGTCATCGCCTCGCCCGACGGCCGGGTGCGATGCAATCCCAATGGGTCGCCGTGGCTCGCGACGGCCGGCAGCGGCGACGTCCTGGCCGGGCTGATTGGGGGTCTGATGGCTCAGCGCATGGACAGCTTCGATGCCGCCTGCGCCGCCGTCTGGATCCACGGCGCGGCCGGAGACCGGTTCGGCCCCGGCCTGATCGCCGAGGACCTGCCCGACCAGATCCCGGCGGTGCTGCGCGCATTGCGTCCCTAGGCCACCTCGGCCAGGGCCTCCTCGGCCTGCATCCAAGCGGCCTCGGCGGCGTCGAGATCGGACTGGGACTTCGCCCGGGCGCGGGTCAGGCCCTCCAGCGCCTTGGGGTTGGACACGGCGGCGTTGGCCAGGTCGTCGTCGATGCGGGCGATCTCTGCGGTCAGTGCGGCGACGCGCTCCTCGGCCTTCTTCGCCGCATGACGCAGGGTGGAGGGCGAGGGTCCGCCCTTCCGGCGCTCGGCCTTGGCGGCGGTGTGGGTCGGAGCCGCCTGGGGGGCCTCTGCCTTGATCTGGCTAGGCTTGACCGCCGCCTGCTTGGCGCGCTCCAGCACGAAGCGGGCATAGTCGTCCATGTCGCCGTCATAGGGCCGCACCGTCCCGTCGGCCGCCAACCACAACCGGTCGGCGACCAGTTCCATCAGCGACCGGTCGTGGGTGATCAGGATGACGGCCCCGGAATAGTCATTCAGCGCGTCCAGCAAGGCCCGGCGGCTGTCGATGTCCAGGTGGTTGGTCGGTTCGTCCAGGATCAGGACGTGTGGCGCGTCCATGGCGACCATGTTCAGCAGCAGTCGCGCCCGTTCCCCGCCCGACAGGGCCTCGACCTTGGTCTCCTGCTTCTCGTAGCCGAGACCGAACTGGGCCAGCTTGGAGCGACGGGCGCTCTCGGGGGCCTCCGGCATGGCGCGGCGGATGATCTCCAGCGGCGTATCGGTCGGATCCATCGCCTCGATCTGGTGCTGGTGGAACCAACCGACGCGCATCTTCCTGTCGCGGTGCAACTCGCCATCGGAGACGTTCAAGGCCCCGGCGATCATCTTGGCGAAGGTCGACTTGCCCGCGCCGTTGACGCCCAGAAGGCCGATGCGGTCGTCCAGGTCCATGCGGAGGTTCAGGTTGCGCAGGATCGGCTTGCCGGTTTCATAGCCGACATTGGCGCGCTCCAGCCGGATCAGGGGCGGAGCCAAGGGACGCGGCGGCGAGGGCAGAGTGAAGGGGGCGACGCGTTCCTCGATCGTGGTCGAGACCGGCTGCATCTTGGCCAGGCGCTTCATGCGGCTCTGGGCCTGGGCGGCCTTGGAGGCCTTGGCCTTGAAGCGGTCGACGAAGGCCTGGAGGTGGGCGCGTTCGGCGTCCTGCTTGGCCTTGGCCGACAGCTGCAGGCGGGCCTTCTCGGCGCGCGCCTGTTCGAACTGGTCGTAGTTGCCGGTGTAGAGTTCCAGCTTCCTGTTCGCGAGATGGAGAATGTGGGTGCAGACCTCGTTCAGCATCTCGCGGTCGTGGGAGATGATCAGGGCGGTCGCGGGATATTTCTTCAGCCGCGCCTCCAGCCACAGCGCCCCTTCCAGGTCGAGGTAGTTGGTCGGTTCGTCCAGCAGCAGCATGTCGGGCTGGGCGAACAGGGCTGCGGCCAGAGCGACGCGCATCCGCCAGCCGCCGGAGTAGTGCGACATCGGCCGCTGCTGGTCCTCGTGATTGAAGCCCAGGCCAGCCAGAATTTCCGCCGCGCGGCTGGGCGCGCCGTCGGCGTCGATCTCGATCAGCCGCGACCAGATTTCGCCCATCTCCTCGGGCTCGGCGGTTTCGAGGCGGCCCAGCAGGTCGTGGCGTTCGGTGTCGGCTTCCAGAATGGTCTCAAGGACGCTGACCGGGGTTGCCGGGTGTTCCTGATCCACCGAGCCGATCCGGGCGGTCCTGGGCAGGCTGACCTCGTCGCCGTTGCCGGCCAGTTCGCCCAGAATGATCTTGAACAGCGTCGACTTGCCGATGCCGTTGCGGCCCACCAGACCGACCTTGGCTCCGGGCGGCAGGCTGACCGAGGCGTCGTCCAGGAACTGGCGACCCCAGGCGTTGAACGTCAGGTTGGTGATCTGGAGCATAGAAGGGTCAGACTGCGGGTTGGCGCGGGGGAGGGGCGTCGCTATAAGCCCGCGACCTTCAATCTCCCAAACAAGAAGTCACATCATGGCCGAACGCACCTTCTCGATCCTCAAGCCCGACGCCACGCGCCGCAACTTGACTGGCGCGATTAACGCCGTGATCGAGGGGGCGGGCCTGCGCATCGTCGCCCAGCGCCGGGTCAAGCTGACCGAGGCCCAGGCTAAGAAATTCTATGAGGTCCACGCCGAGCGTCCGTTCTACGGCGAACTGGTCGGCCAGATGACGGCCGAGCCGGTCGTCGTCCAGGTGCTGGAAGGCGACAACGCCGTGGCTAAATACCGTGAAGTCATGGGTGCCACCAACCCCGAACAGGCCGCCGAAGGCACCATCCGCAAGCAGTTCGCCCTGTCGATCGGCGAGAACTCGGTTCACGGCTCGGACTCGCTGGAGAACGCCCGGATCGAGATCGCCCAGTTCTTCACCGACGACCAGATCGTCGGCTAAGGCGTGCTCAAGCCGCGAGGCTCGGCGAGCCGAGCGTCAGCGTCCAAGACAAAAGGCCCCGGAGTGATCCGGGGCCTTTTATCGTTCCGGCCTGAACCGGTCGAAGCACAAGCGCGCCAGCACCTCAGGATAGAGCGCATGCTCGGCCGCGAGCACGCGCTGAGACAGGCTGGCCGGCGTGTCATCCCTCAGCACAGGCACCTCCGCCTGGCCGAGGATCGGACCCTCGTCCACACCGTCCGTCACCAGATGAACTGTGCAACCCGACACGGCATCTCCAACGGCCAGGGCCCGGGCGTGGGTGTCGAGGCCAGGATATTTCGGCAGCAGGCTGGGGTGGATGTTCACCAGCCGATCCATCCAGCGACCCACGAGCCAGGGCGTCAGCAACCGCATATAGCCGGCGAGGGCAACGATCTGAATCTCCGCCGCCTCCAGTTGGGCCTGGACGAGGGCTTCATGGCCGGCTCGGTCCTTGCCGAAGGGCCGATGGTCAATCGCCACGGCCGCCACCCCCTTCGCCCGCGCGATCGCGAGACCGCCGGCGTCGGGATCGTTGGAGACGACCAGAACCACCTCATACGGCGCGTCCGGCCGCTGCCCGGCATCGATCAGGGCGGCCATGTTGGAGCCGGCACCGGAAATCAAGACGGCCACGCGAACGCGGCCACGCACGTCGCCCATCGTCAGTTGGCGGGGGCCGGGTCGCCGACCGAGACGAACGCTCCCGCAGGACCCGGGAAGACGACCGGGCTTTCGTAGCCGTCTTCCGACACAGCCGAGACGCCGAAGAAGTAGTCGTCGATGGGGATGCCGGCGAGCACCAGGCTCGTGGCGTTCCCGGCCCAGCGGCTGTGGGTCCACTGCGGCGCGGTTGTGGAACGCCACCAGACGCGGTAGCCCGCCGCGCCCGGAGCGGCGGTCCAGGTCAACGTCGTGTCCGGTCGCACAGCCCCGGCGATCGTCACGCCCGACGGCACCATGGGCGCATTGGCCAAGGCCGCCATGGTGGCGATGTTCAATCGCGCGACCTGGCCGAGGTATTCGAAGTCCATCTCGTCGATGGTGTCGCCATAGACCACGCCGTTCTCGGTCCGGAGGTCCTGGTGCTGGTGATCGTAGTTCTCGGCTCCCTCCGAGATGCGAACGGCCGGGAAGCCGGCCCGCAGCATCTCGACCTGGTCACCGCCCCGGCCGAAACGGTCCGTACGATAGATCATGTCTACGTCGAAGTTGGTCAGATAGCGATCGGCGATGCCGTCGACGTAGCGGGCCAGGTTGCGCGACGAACTGTCGACCTCGCCGCCATTGTAGCGGCGGCGGTCGGCCTGGGCGGTCGTTTCGACCGTCTTGGTGCCCTCGGAGAAGACGCGGACGCGGGTGGTGTCGCGAACACCGGACTGGCCCTGGGAGTTGCCGACGATGTCGTTGTTCAGATTGGCCTCGACGACCCAGCCCTGGGCCTTGGCGTAGTCGGCCAGGATGCGGCCGCCGAACAAACCCTGCTCCTCGCCTGACAGGACGGCATAGACCAGGGTCGCATCGAAACGGCGCTTGGACAGCACCCGCGCCGCCTCCAGCACGGCGGCGACGCCGGACGCATCGTCATTCGCCCCGGGAGCATCGGAGGTGAAGTCCATGACGTCGGAAACGCGGCTGTCGATATGACCGGAGATGACGATGACGCGGTTAGGATCGCCGGTGCCGCGCTGGATGGCCACGACGTTGACGACCTCGACAGGTTCGGGGATGCGCGGACCTGTCACCATATCGGCAGGGAGGGCGATCTCGAGACAGTCGCCGCACTCGCTGGAGATTCGCCGGAACTCGCCTTCAGTCCAGCGGCGGGCGGCGCCGATGCCCCGCGTCTCGGACCGGGTCTCGGACATGGTGTGGCGCGTGCCGAAGCCGACCAGGGCCGTTACGTCGGCCAGCAGGCGGTCCGGTGACACCTCACCGACCACCTCATGTAGCAGCGGCTGTTCGACCGCCGCAGGGGTCTGGGCCAGGGCGGAGGCCGGCAGGACGGTGAGCAGGGCGGCGAGGGCGATGAGGCGCATGCGAGACTCCGACGAAGCGACCGGGACTTTGGAGCGGGGCCCCGCCGACTTCAACCCCGCCTCGGAGTCACAGGTAGAGACGTTCCACCCGCGGCGTGATCGAGGTCAAAAGTTCGTAGGAGATGGTGCCGGCCGCAGTGGCCGCGTTGTCCAGCAGCCGGTTGGCCCCGAACAACTCGACCCGGTCCCCGACGGCGACGTCGGCGTCAGTGACGTCCACGGCGATGACGTCCATGGAGACCCGCCCCAGAATCGGGCGCGGGGCACCGGCCGCCCAGATTTGCCCAACCTGGCTCTGGCTGCGCAGGACGCCATCCGCATAGCCCGCGCCGCAGGTGGCGATCCGGCGGGGCCTGTCCGCGACGAAGCCCCGGGAGTACCCGACGCTTTCGCCCGCTGGAACGTCGCGCAACTGGAGGACCTCGGCCGTCAGGGTCGCGACGGGCTTCAGGCGCGGATCGGGACGGCCTTCCGGCCCCCCGCCGTAGAGACAGATGCCCGGCCGGACCGCGTCGAAGGCGAAATCAGGCCCCAGGAAACATCCGCCCGAATTGGCGAACGACTTCAACGCGGCGGGATACCGTGCTGCGACGGCGGCGAAGGCATCGCGTTGACGGCGGTTCATGGGCTCGACGGGCGCATCGGCGCAGGCGAGGTGGCTCATCACCAGATCGAGGCCGTCGAAGGCCTCGGGCGCGGCCTCGGGTCGGAAGCCGAGGCGGTTCATACCTGTGTCGATCTGCAGCCCGCAGGCTCCGCCCCCGGACCCGAGCCAGGCGCGGAGTTGGTCGCAATGGTTCAGGACCGGCCGCAACGACGCCTCGCGTAGCGCCGCCGCCGCGTCGCCGACGCAGCCGTCCAGCACATAGATCGTCGGCTCCGGACCGAGGGCCGCTCGCAGGGTCTCGCCCTCCGCCCGCCGCGCGACGAAGAAGGTGCGCGCGCCTTCGGTCATCAGCCTTTTGGCGACCGGGACGGCGCCCAGGCCATAGCCATCGGCCTTGACGACCGGATGCACGGGAACGCCGGTCACCGCTTCCAGCGCATGGAAGTTGTGCGAAAGCGCGTTCAGATCGACGGTCAGCAGGGCCGGGGCGGTCATGGCCACCTTATGCCGCAAGATCGTTGCGGGAACAGGCGAAATCTGGATCCGGCGCGGTTCGGGCTCGCCTTGACTTGGGCGGCGCGGCGGACGACCTACGCGCCTCGCTTCCCCGAAGGTCCGCCACCTCATGTCCGTCAAGGTCCGTTTCGCTCCGTCGCCCACCGGAAAGCTGCACGTCGGCAATGTGCGCACCGCCCTGGTGAACTGGCTGTTCGCGAAAGGGCAGGGCGGTCAGTTCGTGCTGCGCATCGACGACACCGACCTGGCCAGATCGACGCCGGAGTATGAGCGCGGCATTGAGGAGGACCTGACCTGGCTGGGCCTTGTCTGGGACGAGCGGCACAATCAGTCCAAGCGTTTCGACCGCTATCACGAGGCCGCCGACCGCCTCAAGGCGGCGGGGCGGCTGTATCCCGCCTATGAGACCGCCGAGGAGCTGGACCGTCGGCGCAAGGTGCAGCTGTCGCGTGGCCTGCCGCCCATCTACGACCGCGCGGCGCTCGATCTGACCGCCGCCGACAAGGCCGCGCTGGAGGCCGAGGGCCGCAAGCCACACTGGCGCTTCAAGCTGGATGGCGGCCGCGTCGCCTGGGAGGACCTGTCGCGGGGCCACGCCGAGGTCGACACGGCCTCCATGTCCGATCCGGTGCTGATCCGCGAGGACGGCCTTTATCTCTACACCCTGCCGTCGGTGGTGGACGACCTGGACATGGGGATCACCCACGTCATCCGGGGCGAGGATCACACGACCAACACCGGGGCCCAGATCGAGATCTTTGAGGCCCTGATCGCGGCGGGCATGGGGAGCGAGGTCCCGCGCTTCGCCCACATGCCGCTGCTGGTCGGGGCGGACGGCGCGGCCCTGTCCAAGCGGTTGGGCTCGCTGTCGGTCGCGGAAATGCGTGACCAGGGCTATGAGCCCCTGGCCATCACCAGCCATCTGGGGCGGATCGGCACATCGGACGCGCTGGAGGTGGGCGAAAGCCTGGAGGCGCTGGGCCGGGGCTTCAGCTTCGACAAGATGGGCCGCTCGCCCGCCCGCTACGACACCGAGGACCTGGATCGCCTGAACGCCCAGGCCCTGCACGCCATGCGCTATGACCGGGCGCAGCCGCGGCTGGCGGGGCTGGACTGCGATCTGGGCGAGACCGTGTGGAACGCCCTGCGGCCGAACCTGGCCCGGTTCGTCGACATCCAGGCGCTGACGCGGCTGGTGCGGGGTCCAGTCAGTCCGGTCATCGAGGATCCGGCCTTCGCCGCCGCCGCGCTGGAGGTCTTGCCGGAGACGATCGACGACGGCGTCTGGGCGACCTGGACCGAGGCGGTCAAGGCCAGGACCGGGGCCAAGGGCAAGGCGTTGTTCATGCCGTTGCGTCACATCCTGACGGGACAGGAGCGCGGACCGGACATGGCGTCCCTCGTGCCCCTGATCGGCCGCGACCGGATCGTCCAGCGGCTGCGTGGCGAGACGGCCTGAGGAGGGCGGCGCACCGCCTCCCGTCAGAGGGGTCAGGCGTTGCAGGCCGCGATCTGTTCGGCGCTGAGGGCCGTTCCGCGCCAGGTGAATTCGGTCACAGTACCCAGGCGGGCGACCACGCGACGACAGGCGCGCGTCGCGGGCTGGTTCGCCCCACCGGACGCCGTGCAGGCGGTGCCTTCACAGCGCCAGCTGGCGCCATCGACGATGACGGGGCGGCCGGGCGCGCTGGTGGCGTCCGCGAGGACGAGGCGAGTGCCGCCTGGAGTCTGGGCGACCGCAGGCGCGGCGAGGGCAAGACAAAGCGCGGTGAGGGCGAGGATCGAGCGCATGGGAGTAGCTCCGGGTTCAGGGCCATCGAGAGCTCGGCCCCTATAGTGCGTCTTGTTTAAAAACTGTCAAGGTGAGTTTTTAAACGAGATGCAGTCAAGCCGCCGAGTGACCGACGATTACTTATCGCCGATCATGTTGCAAGGCCCGTCGCGTCTCCGGCGCGTCGATCGCAATCATCGCCGCCTCCACGGTGTCGCAAACCAACCATGCGTCGAGGAATGACGGCGGCGTGAAGCCGGTCTCCACGCTGTGGCGCATCAATCCGAAAAAGGTTTCCCAGAAGCCGTTGATATTGAGGAAGATCACCGGTTTGCCGTGCAGGTCCAGCCGCTTCCAGCTCAGCAGTTCAACCACTTCCTCAAGGGTCCCGATTCCGCCCGGCGCGACGACGAAGGCGTCGGACTGGTCATACATGATCTGCTTGCGCTCGTGCATGGAGGTAACGACCAGGGTCTCCACCTCGTCAAAAAGCCGCTCGCGGCTGCGCAGGAACTCCGGCATGACGCCCAGCACCCGGCCTCCGGCCTCATGGGCCGCGCGCGCCGAGGCCCCCATCAGGCCGACGCCGCCTCCACCATAGACCAGCCGCCACCCCGCCCGTGCCGCCGCCGCTCCGAAGTCAGCCGCAGCCTGGACGTACACCGGATCGGCGGCGTCGGACGATCCGCAGAACAGACAGACGGAGCGGCCGTCGAAGGGCGCGATAGCGGGATGGGCTGGCGACATGAAACCTCTGCGAGAAAGGGGGACAGCCGAGGGCGGCCGCGCTATTTCCGACGGGGGTCATACAGACACGGCAAGCACGATGAAACGATCGATCGTCCTCCTGATGACGGCGGGCCTCTCCGTCGCCGCCTGCGGCGATGACGCGCCGGGTCCGGCGGCGTCGAACGCCGAGAAGGCGTGGGTGACCCCCCCGGTCATCGAGACGGCCGAGATTCGCGGGGCCTCCCTAGTGATCGGCGGCGCGGCGTCCCCCTCGGGGCGGATCGTGTTGGTGGCTCCGGGTGGCCAGGTCTTTGCGGCGGCAGCGGACGAGCGAGGGCGCTTCAGCCTGGTGACGCCGAGGCCCAATGCCGACACCCTGTTTACCGCAGAGGTGCAGGTCGGTCAGGCTCGATATCCGGCACCTGGGCGACTCCTGGTGTCCAGCGCGCTTGGGGGGCCGATCGCCTTCGTCAGCGCCGGCGCGCCGACGCGCCGCTTCGATCCGGCTCCGGCGCTGGACGCGGTGGACAGCGACGGTCGTGCGACGTTCCTGAGCGGCCGGGGACGTGCGTCGGCGGTCGTGACCGTCACGGCAGGTGTTCAGCGCCCCATCGAGGTCGGAGCGGACGGTCGCTGGAGTGCGGCCCCAGTCGGACTGCCCTCTGTGGTCGTCGTCGATGGCCAGTCCTTCGTTCCCAGCGTCGGTGTGGAGGGCGAGGACGGCCTGAGCGCCACGCCGGGCGGCTGGCGTCTGATCTGGACAGCGCCCGGTGGGGCGCGCCAGGCGACGTGGTTTCCAGCGAGACAGGCTGAAACCTCTCCTTAACCAAATCGGATCACCCACGAAGCCGTTCTCCTTGAGGACACCCACCACCAATCCACCTTCGCCCGATGCTCGCATCGGGCTTTTCTTTGCCAGTCGCGTCGGGCTAAGCCGCCCTGATGAGCGAGACGGAAGTTCTGACACGCATCGATGGCCGGGTGGGGCGGATCACCCTGAATCGACCCAAGGCCCTGCATGCGCTGAACCTGGCAATGTGCGAGGCCATGACCCACGCCTTGCTGGCCTGGCGCGATGATCCGGACGTGGTCTCGATCCTGATCGATCATGCCGGTGAGCGTGGCTTTTGCGCGGGTGGCGACATCCGGATGATCGCCGAGAGCGGCGCGACCGACGGCGTTGAAGCCAGGGCCTTCTTCCTCGCCGAGTACCGTCTGAACCATCTGATGTTCGTCTACCCAAAGCCGATCATGGCCATTGTCGACGGGGTCGTCATGGGGGGTGGCGTAGGCATTTCGGAGCCCGCCACCGTCCGCATCGCGACCGAGCGTACCACCTATGCCATGCCCGAGACCGGCATTGGCCTGTTCCCCGATGTCGGGGGTGGCTGGTTCCTGCCGCGCCTGCCCGGTGAGACCGGCACCTGGCTGGCCCTCACCGGCGCGCGTCTCAAGGCAGCAGACACGGTGGCGCTGGGGATCCACAGCCATTTCGTCCCGAGCGAAACGCTCTTGGATGTGATCGACGCCGTCATCCACGCGCCGGAGCGACCGGATGTCGCGGCGCAAAAGGAAGCGGTCGAGCCCGCGCCGTCGCCCATGGCGCCTCATCGCTCGGCGATCGACCGGCTGTTCGCTTTCGACACTGTGGAGGCGATCGTCGAAGCCTTGGAGGCGGACGGAACCGAGTGGGCCTTGGCGCAACGGTCGATCCTGACGACCAAGTCGCCCCAGTCACTGAAGGTCACGCTGCGCCAGCTTCGGGCCGGACGCGAGATGTCCGATTTCGCCGAGGTGATGGCCATGGAGTATCGGCTGGGCGGCCGCGTGGTGCGGACCCACGACTTCCAGGAGGGGGTCCGGGCTGTGATCGTCGACAAGGACAATGCGCCGCAGTGGTCGCCCGCGACGCTGAACGGCGTGTCCGACGCCGATCTCGACGCCCTGTTCGCGCCGTTGCCGGTTGGCGAGGAATGGACTCCGCTGGATTGAGGCTTGCGTCCCAGGTCGATCGCGGGCGTAGCTGGCCGTTCGCCGAGGAGAGTCCATGTTCAAGCGCCGGATCGTCGTCGCCGTTCTCCTGACCGCCTTGTCGGCCTGCGCGTGGATGAACGCCGACGCTCCGCCGACCGTGGGTCCGGTCGAGACCCTGATCGCGGCGGCGGTGGCCGACCCGCGTCGTCCCGCTGACGAGGTGGCCCGCGACGACCTGCGCAAGCCCGTCGAGATGCTGGTCTTCGGCGATATCCGACCCGGTTCGCGCGTCGCTGACATCCGTCCGGAAGAGGGTTATTTCACCCGTCTGTTCGCGCCCGTGGTGGGCGAGACCGGTCGGGTTTACGCTTTCGTTCCCACCCGCACCGCGCCGCGCGAGACCCCGCTCGCCGAGGCTCTGGCGGCCACCTATCTGAATGTCGTGCCTCTTTCCGGGCCGCTGGACTCCATGCGTTTTCCTGAGCCCCTGGACGCCGTCTTCATGGTCCAGGAATACCACGACTTCCACATCCCGGCCTTCGACACCGACGTGAACCGAATGAACCGGGCGGTGTTCGAGGCGCTCAAGCCGGGCGGGCTCTACATCGTGATCGATCACGCCGGCCGGACGGGCACCAACGCCGCCGAGGTCCAGACCCTGCACCGCATCGACGGGGATTTCCTCAGGGCCGAGGTCGAGGCCGCCGGCTTCGTTTTCGACGGCCAGAGCGATGCGCTCCGAAACCCGGCCGACGATCGGACCATCAATGTCTTCGACCCGGCGATCCGGGGGCGGACGGATCAGTTCGTCTATCGCTTCAGAAAGCCGCTTTAGGTTTCCGTCGTCTCGTACATCAGCATCGATGCCCCGCCGGACGCGAAGTTGGCAACGTCTGCGGCGGCCGCCTGACCCTCCGGGCTGGCGAAGGCGGTCCCGATGTCGGCCAGGCTGTCGAAATGGAGAATGGCGATCAGGTGGACGTCGGACGGTCCCTCGGGCGTCATGACCGGTCCCGCGCTCGTCTCGAAGCGGCGCAGACCGGGGATCTTGCGCGCCAGGAGCGCGTGGATGTCGTGGTAGTGCCGGTCGAAGGCAGCGGTGTCGGACGGGGTGCGATAGGTGACGACGAGCTGGGCGGCCATGGACGTCTCTCCGGATTAAGCGTCACCGCTAGCATGAATTCGGCGACAGGTTCGCCATGCGGACATGACCCGGGACGCGCGGCGGCGTAGAACGTCACCGCGCCGCTGGGCGCTCGAGGAGGTTTCGATGCGCGTCGCGTTCAACCGGTCCCTGATTCTCGCCGCTTCGGCGGCCCTGCTGCTCTCGACCGCGGCTTTCGCGCCTCCGGTTCAGGACACGGGCAGCTACGCCGCCGTTCTGGCCGACACCGACCGGCCCGAGGCGGATCGGGCCCGCGACGCGGTGAGAAAGACGGCCGAGATACTCGCCTTCGCCGAAGTCGCGCCGGGCCAGACGGTCGGCGACATGATCATCGGCGGGGGGTATTTCACCCGTGTTTTCGCCAGCGCCGTCGGTGAGGAGGGCGAGGTCATCGCCTGGCAGCCGGCCGAGTTCATCGCCTTTCAGGCGAGCTACGGCGAGAGCCTGACGACGGTGGACGAAGAAAACGAGAACGTCTCCGCCATTCGCTCACCCATCGGCGCGCCCGCGTTTCCGCAAGCTCTGGACCTGGTGTTCACGGCCCAAAACTATCACGACCTGCACCTGGCGCCGTTCCCGGCCGACACGGCGGCAAAGGTCAACGCGGCCGTCTTCGCGGCGCTGAAGCCGGGCGGCCTTTATGTCATCGTCGATCACGCGGCGACCTCGGGCACGGGGCTGGGCGTGGCCGACACGCTGCACCGGATCGACATGGCCGATGTGCGGCGCGAGGTCGAGGCGGCCGGGTTCGTGCTAGAAGCGGAAAGCGGCATTCTGCTGGACCCGGCGGACCCGCTGACGACCAACGTCTTCGACCCGGCCATTCGTGGGCGCACCAGCCAGTTCGTGCTGAAGTTCAGGAAGCCCGCCTGACGGGTCTGGCGGCCGCGCGGGCCAAAGGCTAACCGGAGCGCAACCAGAAACGCGCTCGGGAGACGCTGTGATGACCGCCAGAAAGATCGCCTTCATCGGCCTGGGCAACATGGGCGGGGGTATGGCCGCCAATCAGGCCGGGGCGGGGCACGTCGTGTCGGCCTTCGACCTGTCGCAGGCCGCCCTGGATCGGGCGCAGGCTGCGGGATGTTCCCCTGTCGCCTCGGTCGCCGAGGCCGTGAAGGATGCCGACGTCGTGATCACCATGCTGCCCGCCGGGCCGCATGTGCATCAGGTCTATTCCGAGCAGATCATCGGTGCCGCCCCGTCGTCCGCGCTCTTGCTCGACTGCTCGACCATCGATGTGGAGACCGCGAGAAAGGTCGCGGGTCTGGCCAAGGCCGCGGGCTATGCCTTCGCCGACGCGCCGGTGTCGGGCGGAACGATGGCGGCCGACGCCGGGACCCTGGCCTTCATGGTCGGATGCGACGAGGCGGACTTCGCGCGCATCGAAACCGCGCTAGAGCCGATGAGCCGGGCGACCTTCCGCGCGGGCGACCACGGAGCGGGGCAGGCGGCCAAGATTTGCAACAACATGATCCTCGGCATCACCATGCTGGGGACTTGCGAAGCCATCGCCCTGGCGGAAAAGCTGGGATTGGACCCGGTGAAGTTCTTCGACATCGCATCGAAGTCGTCGGGGCAGAGCTGGTCGGTGACGACCTACTATCCGTGGCCCGGCCCCGTGCCGACCGCGCCGTCGAACCGAAACTATGACGGCGGGTTCGCGACGGCGATGATGCTTAAGGACCTGAAGCTAGCGCAGGACGCGGCCGCCAAGGCGGGCGCCGCCACGCCGCTCGGCGCTCAATCAGAGGCGCTGTTCCAGTTGTTCGATCGTCTGGGCTACGGCGGCCGCGACTTCTCCGGCATCCTGCAGATGCTGCGGGGCCGGCTGGATGATCTGCCCAAGACCTAAATGAGAACCGTTATCGATTAAGGGCTTGCGACCTTTTTGCCTTGCCCGCCGTGTGGACTTTGGAGTGTCATCGGCGCATCACCGCGCCGTTTCCGACGCAAGCGAAAGCCGCCCGACGTGTTCGATTACACCGCCGCATTCCAGTCCGCCGTCGATCAGGTGAAGGGCGAAGGCCGCTACCGCGTCTTTGCCGACCTGAAGCGTGTGCGGGGCCAGTTCCCCAAGGCGGTTCGTCGTCTGCCGGACGGTTCCGAGCATGAGTGCGTGATCTGGTGCTCCAACGACTATCTCGGCATGGGCCAGAACCCGATCGTGCTGGAGGCCATGCGGGCCGAGATCGACGCCGTGGGCGCCGGCGCCGGTGGCACGCGGAACATCAGCGGCACGACGCGGTCGGCGGTCGATCTGGAAGCCGAGCTGGCGTCCTGGCACCAGAAGGAAGCGGCGCTGCTGTTCACCTCGGGCTATGTGGCCAATGAGGCGACGCTGACGACGCTGCAGCGCATTCTTCCCGGGCTGGTCATCTTCTCGGACAGCCTGAACCATGCCTCGATGATCGCGGGCATCCGCAATGGCGGCTGCGAGCGGCACGTCTTCCTGCACAATGACCTGGCGCACCTCGAATCGCTGCTGGCCGCCGCGCCGGTAGATGCGCCCAAGCTGATCGCGTTCGAGAGCGTGTATTCGATGGACGGCGACATCGCCGATCTGGCCGGGACCATCGCCTTGGCCCGCAAGTATGGTGCCCTGACCTATCTCGACGAGGTGCATGCCGTGGGCCTGTACGGCGCGACCGGCGCGGGCGTGGCCGAGCGGGACGGGGTGCTGAACGGCATCGACATCGTCGAATGCACCCTGGGCAAGGCCATCGGCGTCATGGGCGGATACATCGCCGCCGACGCGGTGATCGTCGATGCGGTCCGCAGCTGGGCCTCGGGCTTCATTTTCACGACGTCGCTGCCGCCGGCGCTCACCGCTGGAGCGCTCGCCTCGGTCCGTCACCTCAAGACGCACCCCGAACTACGCGCGGCGCACCAGGAGCGGGCCGAGACGTTGAAGCGCCGGTTCGCCGAGGCCGGCATTCCCGTCATGCCGTCCGAGAGCCACATCGTGCCGGTGTTCGTCGGTGACCCGGTCCACACCAAGATGATCTCGGACATGCTGCTGGAAGACCACGGCATCTATGTCCAGCCGATCAACTATCCGACCGTGCCCAAGGGAACCGAGCGGCTGCGCTTCACGCCGTCGCCCAACCACGACGACGGCATGATGGACGCCCTGGTCACGGCGATGGACAGGCTGTGGACCCATTGCAACGTGGCGCGGATGCCGGTCGCGGCCTGATGCCCGACGATCTCGGCGATGTCATCGTCGAGGCGACCCGGAACGGGACGTATCTCAAGGTTACGGCCGTCCATGTGGCCACGGGGATCGAGGCCTCGGCGGTCGGACCGGCGGTGGAGCCAAAGGCGGTCGAGCGCCTCGCCATAGCCAAGCTCAGGCGTCTGGTCGCCGCATCCTGACACAAGATGTTGTGGCGAACGCTCCGGAGGCCTAGATTGCGGCCCTCCCGCCACGACCAGCCCGGACGCCGCCCGTGACCGCACATTTCATCCATGACGCCTACTTCTCGCGCAGCCTGGATCAGGCCGATCCGGACGTCGCCGCCGCCATCAAGGGCGAGCTGCATCGGCAGCAGGAGCAGATCGAGCTGATCGCGTCCGAGAACATCGTCTCGCGCGCCGTGCTGGAGGCGCAGGGGTCGGTGCTGACCAATAAATACGCGGAGGGCTATCCCGGACGTCGCTATTACGGAGGGTGCGAGTTCGTCGACGTCACCGAGGATCTGGCGCGCGAGCGGGCCAAGGCGCTGTTCGGCGCGGCCTTCGCCAACGTCCAGCCGCACTCCGGCGCCCAGGCGAACCAGGCGGTGTTCCTGGCCCTGCTGCAGCCCGGCGACACCTTCCTGGGCATGGACCTGGCGGCGGGCGGGCACCTGACGCACGGCAGCCCGGCGAACCAGTCGGGCAAGTGGTTCCGGCCGGTGACCTACAAGGTGACCGAAGACACCCATCTGATCGACTACGACCACGTCGCCGAAATAGCTCAGAAAGAGAAGCCCAAGCTGATCGTGGCGGGGGCCAGCGCATACAGTCGGCACATCGACTTCAAGCGGTTCCGCGAGATCGCCGACAGCGTTGGGGCCTATCTGATGGTCGATATGGCCCACTATGCGGGTCTGGTCGCCGGCGGCGTCTATCCGAACCCGGTGCCGCACGCCCATGTGGTGACGACGACGACGCACAAGACCCTGCGCGGGCCGCGCGGCGGTCTGATCCTGTCCAACGACGCGGACCTGGGCAAGAAGATCAACTCGGCGGTCTTCCCGGGCCTGCAGGGCGGGCCGCTGGAGCACGTCATCGCCGCCAAGGCCGTGGCCTTCGGCGAGGCGCTGAAGCCCGAATTCAAGGCCTATGCCAGCCAGGTGGTCAAGAACGCCCAGGCCTTGGCCGCGGTGCTGGTCGAGCGCGGGCTGGCCATCGTGTCGGGCGGCACCGACAGCCATCTGATGCTGGTCGACCTGCGGCCCAAGGGCGTGACCGGCAAGGCGACGGAGCTGCAGCTCGAACATGCCCTGATGACCTGCAACAAGAACGGCGTGCCGTTCGACACCGCGCCCTTCACCGTCACCTCGGGCGTGCGGCTGGGGACCCCGGCCGGCACCACGCGGGGCTTCGGCGTCGCCGAATTCCAGCTGGTCGGACACTGGATCGCCGACGTCGTCTCCTCGATGAACGGCGGGGACGAGGCCGATCCGGCGGTGATCGCCGAGGTCTCGGCCAAGGTGCGCGAGCTTACGGCGCGTTTCCCGATCTACGGATAGGCATACCGCATGAAGTGCCCCTTCTGCGGCAACGCGGACAGCCAGGTGAAGGACAGCCGCCCGTCGGACGACGGCGCGGCCATCCGTCGTCGCCGGTCCTGTCCCAACTGCGGCGGGCGCTTCACCACCTTCGAACGGGTCCAGCTTCGCGAACTGGTGATCCTGAAGCGTAACGGGCGGCGCACGCCGTTTGATCGCGACAAGCTGGAGCGGTCGCTGGCCATTGCCCTGCGCAAGCGTCCGATCCAGCCCGAACAGGTCGAGCAGATGGTGTCGCGGATCGTGCGCCAGCTCGAGAGCCTGGGCGAGACCGAGATCCCCTCCAGCGTCGTCGGCGACTTCATCATGAAGGCGCTGAAGGGCGTCGATGAGGTGGCCTATGTCCGCTATGCCTCGGTTTACAAGGACTTCAGGGCGACCGGCGACTTCGCTCGCTTCCTGGGCGACGAGGGATTGGACGACGATCCGGGGGCGTCGCGCGGCTGATGCGGATCACCTGGAAGGTCGCGACGTCGCTGGACGGTCGCATCGGCACGTCCACGGGCGAGAGCCAGTGGATAACTGGCCCCGAGGCTCGCGCCCAGGGTCACCGGCTGCGCGCCGCCCATGACGCTGTTCTGGTCGGCGTCGAGACGGTGCTGGCGGACGATCCGCGCCTGACGGTCCGCCTGCCGGAGGAACCCGCGCTGGAGGACAGCCAGCCGTTGCGCGTCGTGCTGGACAGCCGGCTGCGGACACCGTCCTTCGCCCGGATCGCTGTCGCGGGCACTCTGATCCTGACGACGCGGGACCCGATGCAGATCGGACCGGCCGAGGTTGTTCGGGTCGCGGGGGACCCGAACAACCGGCCGACAACGCAGGCGGTGCTGGAGACCCTGGCGGCGCGCGGCGTGAGGAGCTTGATGATCGAGGGTGGTGGGCGGGTCGCGGCCTGTTTCGTCTCGGCGGGCGTGGTGGACGCCATCGAGTGGTTCCGGGCCCCGATCCTGCTGGGCGGGGACGGCCGGCCGGGCGTGGCGGCGCTGAACCTGGCGCGGCTGGCCCACGCGCCGCGGTATCGGCGCCTTGCGGTCGAGCCTCTGGGTGACGACCTGTGGGAACGCTACGAGAAAGTCCCATGATGCTTCCCGCCATCTCATTCGAAAACCGGCGTCCACTTTTCAGGACGACGCGCTAGTGTTCACCGGCATCATCACCGACATCGGCCGCATCCGCTCGGTCGCCGAAACGGCGCGCGATCGCCGCTATGAAATCGAGACGGCATGGGACACGTCCGGCATCGATCTGGGGGCCTCCATCAGCCACTCGGGCGTCTGCCTGACGGTTGTGGAAACGGCACCGGGCTCGTTCGCGGTGGAGGTGTCGGGCGAGACCCTGTCCAAGACCACGCTCGGCGGTTGGGCGGCGGGGACGAAAATCAACCTTGAGCGCGCCACCCGGGCTGGGGATGAATTGGGCGGCCACATCGTGTCCGGCCACGTCGACGGCCTGGGCGCCGTCGTCGAGATCACGCCCGACGGCGGGTCGCACCGGCTGACGATCGAAGCGCCCGAACCGCTGCACCGGTTCATCGCCGCGAAGGGCTCGATCACCGTCGACGGCGTGTCCCTGACCGTCAACAGCGTCGACAGTCGTCGCTTTGGTTTGAACATCATCCCCCACACCTGGCGGGCGACGACGCTCGGCGACCTCAAGGTCGGCGACACGGTCAATCTGGAGATCGACATGCTGGCCAGATATCTCGCCCGGTGGCAGGAGACCGCGTGATGCGCAGTTTCTCTGAGGCTATTGGGGCCGCCACAAACCTCGACAGCCCGATCAGCCCGATCGAGGACATCCTGGAGGATGCCCGCAACGGCCGTCCCTATATCCTGGTCGACGCCGAGGACCGGGAGAACGAGGGCGACGTTATTATTCCGGCCCAGTTCGCCACGCCGGACCAGATCAACTTCATGGCCCGCCACGCGCGCGGCCTGATCTGTCTGGCGATCACCTCCGAACGCGCGCGGGCGCTGCGCCTGCCGCCAATGGCCGCCGAGAACCGGACCAGCATGGGCACCGCCTTCACCGTGTCGATCGAGGCGCGGGAAGGGGTCACGACGGGCATCAGCGCGGCGGACCGCGCGCGCACGGTTCAGGTCGCGGTTGATCCCCTGAAAGGCGCCGACGACATCGTCTCGCCCGGCCACGTCTTTCCGCTGGTGGCGCGCGACGGTGGGGTTCTGGTCCGCACCGGCCACACCGAGGCGGCCGTCGACATCAGCCGCATGGCCGGTCTGCACCCTGCGGGTGTGATCTGCGAGATCATGAACGACGACGGGACCATGGCCCGCCTGCCGGACCTGGTCGCCTTCGCCCAGTTGCACGGGTTGAAGATCGGCACCATCGCCGACCTGATCGCCTATCGCCGGCGCACCGAGCGGTTCGTCGAGCGGGTGATGGACACGCCGTTCGACAGCGTCCACGGCGGGCCCTTCCGCCTGATGCTGTACCGGAACACCATCGAGGGAGCCGAGCACGTCGCCCTGATCCACGGCACGATCGAGCCGGGCAAGCCGACCCTGGTGCGCATGCACCAGGTCGATTTCGCCGCCGACCTGCTGGGCCACGTCGAGGCACGTCAGAGCTATATTCCGTCAGCCCTGCGGACGATCACGGCGCACAACGGACCCGGCGTCGTCGTGTTCCTGCGCGACCCGACGCTGCAGGGTCTGGCCGAGCGGCTATCCGGCGCGGACAAGCCCGTCGCCCTGGACCGGTCCCTCAGAAACTATGGTGTCGGCGCGCAGATCCTGCTGGATCTGGGCGTGCGCGACATGATCGTGATGAGCTCCACCCGACCCGAGCCGGCCGCCCTTGAAGGCTATGGCCTCAACATCGTCGGCTGGCGCGGCATGGACGGAGAAGACCCATCCTGAACGACCCGCCCCGCATCCTGATCGTCGAGGCGCGCTTCTACGACGATCTGGCCGACGCCCTTCTGGAAGGGGCCAAGGACGCCCTGACGGCGCGCGGCGCGGCGTTCGACGTCGTCACCGTGCCAGGGGCGCTGGAGATCCCGCCGGCGATCGCCCTGGCCGAGGAGGCCGGCCGGTTTCCGACGGCGCCGCGCTATAACGGCTTCGTCGCCCTGGGCTGCGTGATCCGGGGCGAGACGTATCATTTCGAGATCGTGTCGGATCAGTCGGCGGCCGGGATCATGGCGCTCGGCACCCGTGGCCTGATCATCGGCAACGGCATCCTGACCGTCGAGGACGAGGCCCAGGCCTGGGCCCGGGCGCGTCTGTCCGAGGGCGACAAGGGCGGTGGCGCTGCACGGGCCTGTCTCGACCTGATTGAACTGAAGAAGCGGTTGCGGCTAGGGCTGGGCGGATGACCGATCCGACACCGACCGCGCCCAACTCCATCGCCGCCGTGCTCGAGCAACTCGCCGAGGCGGAAAAGGCGCGGGCCGAGCCGCAGCTGACCAGCCGCCAGCGCCGCGCCCGCACGGTGGCCCGTCTGGCGGCCGTCCAGGCGCTGTATCAGATGGAACTTGCGGGGGAGGGGGTCGAAACGGTCATCTCCGAGTTCGAAAACCATCGGTTTGACGCGCCCATCGAGGGCGTGATGATGGCTGAGGCCGACGAGGACTGGTTCGCCGAGATCGTGCGCGGCGTGGTCACGGGCCAGAAGGACGTCGACACGGCGGTGAAGGCGCGCCTGGCGTCCAACTGGCGCATCGAGCGGCTCGACGCCACGCTGCGTGCCCTGCTGCGCTGTGGGGCGTGGGAGCTGAAGGAGCGGCCCGAGGTCCCGCGCGAGATCGTGATCGACGAATATGTCGAACTGGCCAAGGCCTTCTTCGACGAAGCCGAGGCCAAGTTCGTCAACGCCGCTCTGGACGGCGTTGCCCGCGACGTTCGACCCAAGGCCTGAAGCCATGCCCGCCGTCGACGCCGCCGGCGAGTTCGAGACCATCCAGAAGCTGCTGCGTCCCTTGGCGCACCCGGACTATGCGCGGGGCCTGGCTGACGATGTGGCGGTCCTGCCCTCCCGGCCGGGTTTCGATCTGGTGCTGACCAAGGACGCCATCGTCGAAGGCGTGCACTTCCTGCCGGACGATCCGTTGGACGCCGTCGCTCAGAAGCTGTTGCGGGCGAACCTCTCCGATCTGGCGTCAAAGGGGGCGGAGCCGTTCGGCTATCTGCTGGCCTGTCATTGGTCGCCCCGTTGCGGCTGGCCGGAGCGGGAGGCGTTCGCCGAGGGGCTGGCGACGGATCAGGCCGCGTTCGGCGTCCAGCTGCTGGGCGGAGACACGGTTCTGACGCCGGGGCCGGCGTCCTTTTCCGCGACTCTGCTGGGCTGGTTGCCCAAGGGCGAGGCGGTTTCGCGGGGCGGAGCCCGTCCTGGGGACGCCGTCTATGTCACCGGCACGATCGGCGATGGCTGGCTGGGGCTTCAGGCGGCGCAGGGGCGGTTGTCGTTGGAGCCGGAACGCGTTGAAGCTCTGGCCGAGAGATACCGGCGACCGGTGCCGCGCGTGGTCTTCGGACGGGCGGTCCGCGGTCTGGTCACCGCGATGATGGATGTGTCGGATGGCCTGGTCGGCGATCTAGGCCATGTCGCGCGCGCCAGCGGAGCCGCCATCGTGCTTGATCTGGAGTTGACGCCGCGATCGGCCGCGGCACAAGCGTGGTTGGAGAGCCGGACCGATCCGGAGGCGGCGCTGGAGAGGCTGGTCACTGGCGGTGACGACTATGAGCTGGTCCTGACGGTGTCGCCCAGGGACGAGGCTGCGGTGAAGCGCGAGGCCGATCGGCTGCATCTGCGGCTGACCCGGATCGGCGAGGTCCAGGCCGGGGCCGGCGTTTCCGTGCGCTACCTTGGCCAGGCGCTCACCCTGTCGCGGACGGGCTGGACGCACGACTGAGGGCTGCCGGAAACGGAATCCTAAGCGATCTCCGTCACGCTCGGCCCATGAAACGCAGAGACCTGATCGCCCTCGGAACATTGGCCGTCGCCACCGCAGCCGCGACTGCGGCCAGCGCAGCCGGTCCGACCGAGTCAGCACCCACCGCCAATCCTTCGCTGAACATCGCCGGGGTCGGCCTGCCGATCATCACGGACGGACGCATCCGCAACTATGTCTTCGTGACGGTCCGCCTGACGCTCGGTACCGGCCAGACGCCCGAGATGCTGCGGGCCAAGGAGCCCTATTTCCGCGACGCCCTGGTCCGTCAGGCGCATCGGACGCCCTTCGTGCTGGCTGATGACTGGACGCGGGTCGATTCGGACGCGATCGCGGCCTGGCTGATGCGGGCGGCACCCTCCATCGCGGGCCCGGGCTCGATCTCGGCCGCCGAGGTTGCGCTGCAGACCCCGCGTCGTCGAACGGGCGTGCGTCAGGGCTGAAAGGCCCGCCCATCCTGAAAATGGCCGGTTGCGCCGCCTGCGCGCATTTGGCACGGTTCGCCCGCAATTCCCGCGGGACGCACTCAGGCGTCCGGACTGCGCACGGGGGGACCGGAAGGCGGATAGAGGCGGCAAACGCCCACCGCGCCAAGGGTCCGCGCGCCCAAGACTTTAGGGTTGGAAACGCCAAAATGACGAATGTTCTGTGGCTAGTGATAGCCGCCGGCGCGCTGGGGGTCCTGTACGGGCTCGTCCAGACCGCCAGTCTGATGAAGGCCGAGACCGGCAACGACAAGATGCGAGAAATCGCCGCCGCAATCCAGGAAGGGGCCTCGGCCTATCTGAAGCGGCAATACACCACCATTGGCATGGTCGGGGTCGTGATCCTGATCGCGGCCTGGATGCTCATCGGGCCCTATGCCGCGATCGGCTTCGTGATCGGCGCGGTCCTGTCGGGCCTGGCCGGTTTTGCCGGGATGCTGATTTCGGTGCGGGCCAATGTGCGGACGGCGCACGCCGCTTCGCAAAGCCTGTCAAAGGGGCTGGACCTGGCGTTCCGGTCGGGGGCCATCACCGGCATGTTCGTGGCGGGCGGGGCGCTGCTGGGCGTTGCGGGCTACTACGGTGTGCTGACCGAGGTGCTGGGGCTTGAGAGCACGGGTCGCGAGGTCATCGACGGTCTGGTGGCCCTGGGCTTCGGGGCCTCGCTGATCTCGATCTTCGCGCGACTGGGCGGCGGCATCTTCACCAAGGGCGCCGACGTGGGCGGCGACATGGTGGGCAAGGTCGAGGCCGGCATCCCCGAGGACGATCCCAGGAACGCCGCGACCATCGCCGACAACGTGGGGGACAACGTCGGCGACTGCGCCGGCATGGCCGCCGACCTGTTCGAGACCTATGCGGTGACCACGGTCGCCACCATGGTGCTGGCGGCGATCTTCTTCCGCGACCAGCCCTATGTCGAAACGATGATGCTGCTGCCGCTGGCGATCTGCGGCATCTGCGTTGTGACCTCGATCATCGGCTCGTTCTTCGTCCGCCTCGGCAAGTCCAACAACATCATGGGGGCTCTGTATCAGGGTCTGATCGTCACCGGTGTGCTGTCGGTCGGCGCGGTCTGGTGGGTCATCACGACCCTGGTCACCGGGCCTGTCGTGACGACCAGCGGGCTGCAGATCGAGCCGATGGCCCTGTTCTGGTCGGGTCTGGTCGGCCTGTTGGTGACCGCCGCCATCGTGGTCATCACCGAATACTACACTGGCTCCAACTTCCGCCCGGTGCGGTCGGTCGCCAACGCCTCGGTCTCCGGTCACGGCACCAACGTGATCCAGGGCCTGGCCGTGTCGCTGGAGTCCACCGCGCTGCCGGCGCTGGTGATCATCGTCGGCATCGTGGCCAGCTTCCAGCTGGCCGGACTGTTCGGCATCGCCATCGCCACCACGACCATGCTGGGCGTGGCGGGGATGATCGTGGCGCTGGACGCCTTCGGTCCCGTGACCGACAACGCCGGCGGTATCGCCGAAATGGCGGGCCTGCCCTCGGACGTGCGTCACGTCACCGACGCCCTGGACGCCGTGGGCAACACGACCAAGGCCGTGACCAAGGGCTATGCGATCGGATCGGCGGGCCTCGGCGCGCTGGTGCTGTTCGCGGCCTATACGTCGGACCTGCAGTATTTCGCCTCCAACCCGGCGGACTATCCGTTCTTCGCCAATATGGGGACGGTCGCTTTCGATCTGACCAACCCCTATGTCGTCGTCGGCCTGTTGTTCGGGGGGCTTCTGCCCTTCCTGTTCGGCGGCATGTCGATGATGGCGGTGGGTCGCGCGGCCGAATCGGTCGTCGAGGAGGTCCGTCGCCAGTTCCGCGAGAACCCCGGCATCATGACCTATGAGGTCAAGCCGGAGTACGGCCGGGCGGTCGACATCCTGACCAAGGCGGCGATCCGCGAGATGATCGTGCCGTCGCTCCTGCCGGTGCTATCGCCGATCGTGCTGTTCACGGCCATCCTGTTCATCTCGGATAAGGCCAACGCTTTCGCTTCGCTGGGTGCCATGCTGATGGGCGTGATCGTGACGGGCCTCTTCGTGGCCATCTCGATGACCTCGGGCGGCGGCGCCTGGGACAACGCCAAGAAGGTGATCGAGGAGGGCTTCACCGACAAGAATGGCGTCGTCCACGGCAAGGGCACCGAGGCGCACAAGGCCGCGGTGACCGGCGACACGGTCGGCGATCCCTACAAGGACACGTCCGGCCCGGCGGTGAATCCGATGATCAAGATCACCAACATCGTCGCGCTACTTCTGCTGGCGGTCCTGGCGAGCGGGACCATCGGCTGATCCCGGACCAAGGCAGATGTGACAGGCGTCCCGGCCATGACTGGCCGGGACGCCTTTTGCATGGATGGCGCGGCTATCCGATTGTTTGCCGCTCGACCGTCAGCCCTCGGCGCACGATAGACTTCGATCGGAGAACGATTGTAGCTTGACCACTGTTCGATGAGACGGGCCTCCGGTCACACGGGCCGAAGCCACGAGCCGGGGCAATGCGGGGGCATGACTGTCGTGATGAAGATCTTCGGCCGGGTGTTCCTGGTTGCCCTCGTTGCGGGGGCTGTTCTCGGCGCCGGCTGGTCTGTCTTCGACGGGATGCAGCGCGCGAAGGTCGAGGAGGCGGTGCGACCCTGGATCAGCGACAACGCTGTCGCTTTCGATCCTGGCGCGCCCGACAGCCTGTGGAGCCCGGAGCTGGCTCGGGCGCTTGGCGGTGCCCGCCTGATCGGGGTCGGCGAGGCGACCCACGGGAGTCACGAGGACGGAGCCGCCAAGGCCGCCATCATCAAGGGGCTGGTTACCTCGGGGGCCGTGGATACGGTCATTCTGGAGGTCAACGCCAATGGCGGTCGAGAACTCGACGCCTTCATCCGGGGTGAGGCCGGCGATCCCGCAGAGCGCGTGCGTACGGCCAACATCTTCAGGGTGAACAAAACGTCCGCCCTCGCGGAATTGATCGGTTGGCTGCGAGACTGGAACAGGACGGCTGCGAACCCCGTGCGCATTTACGGGATCGATTGTCAGGCGACATCGCCCGACGCCCTGCTCGCGCATCAGGCGCTGACGAGGTTCGAACCCGCTGAAGCTCAGCGGCTGGCCCCCCGGCTGTCGCCGATTTTGTCGCCGGAGGCGCAAGCGCTCCGGTTCCCGATGCTGATCAAGTCCCTGACCTCGGCGCAACTGCAGGAGGCGATGGCGGCTCTGGTCGAACTCCGCCGCGCCCTCGAGCGCCACCCCGGCACGGAAGACGCGCGCTATGCAGCCCTGACAGCTTGGCAAGGGCTCAAGGCCTTCGAGCTTGAGACCTCTGACGGCCGGATCACGGGCGATGCCGCAGTCATCGCGGACTACTATTCCCGACGTGATGTCTTCATGGCCGAGAACATCCTGAACGGGCCTGCACAGGGCGCGGGGGTGTTCTGGGCTCACAACAATCACGTCGCAGGCGGCGTGCCGGCCGGAACGGGCTACGTCCCCACGGGGGCGCGTCTGCGCCAGGCGCTGGGAAACGCCTATCGCGTGGTAGTGGTTGAATATGGAACGGCGCGTTTCAACGCGGTGCCGATGTGGCTGCCCTTCCCGCAACCCTCCGCGTCGGACGCGCAGAGCGAGATCACCTGGAGCGTGCTGCACGGCAGGCCGGCGGCGCTTTTCTCACGCGCCCATTCGGGCCCATATTGGGTGGCGCTGAGTGATCTGCCCGACAATGAAGCGAGCGCGACTTGGCGAGCCTTGCCCTATACGCTCGACTGGCCCGGCTGGGTCGCCACGCCCGTGCAGTTTCTCAAGGCACCGTTCAGGGTTCCGCTCGGAGAGATGTTCGATGTCGTCGTCTATATCCCCGAGATGACGCCGTCCCGGCCGGTTTGATGACGGCAGCTCGGGCGATCGGCGAGACTTATGTCGCGAGCTCTCGCTATGGCAATCACTCCGAAGGGTGAACTCCAGAACGTTCCTTATTGAGTGGCGGTCTGGGTGCCTCAGGGGCGCGGGCGGGATATCAGTCCGGACGGCGCTGGCCGGGGACGTCCTCGTTGGTGCGGGGCAGCTGGCCGCGGCCGACGTTGCCCAGGAGCTGCTCGATAACAGTCAGCTCGCGGCCGCGCGTCGGGGTCTCGCGCTCGTTCATGGCGATCTGCTGGCCGTCTTCCAGTCCCAGGTTGCGCACCTCGGCGACGGTGTCGTCGGCCTCGTTGAAGGTAATGGCGGTGATCGACCGCTGCGACACCTGGGGGCGGTTGTAGGTGTACCGCTCGGTCGTCTGACTGATGTAGTACCAGATGTTCTCTTCGAAGGTCGACGTGGCCGAGGGCGAACCCAGCTGGGCCAGGACGGTGGACTTGGTGTCCTCGCCGACCTTGATCTCGGCGGGAGCGACATCGACGGTCTGGAAACCATGGGTCCCGACGACCGGTGCGCAGGCCGAGGCCAGGGCCGCGACGGCCGAGACGAGGGCCAGACGGGTGACGAGGGTGGTCATGAAATCGGCTGCCTGCGACGAAACAAGGTCTTTGACCTAGACGGACCTGCGTCCTAGTTCAACGGCGCGGCGGAAAAGGGGCCGTTGATCATGCTGCAGAACCTGTTCAAGAGCCGCCCTCCGGAGCGTATCGGGCTGTCGCTGTACTCCCGGGCAGTCGATCAGGCCCGTCAGCCGGGGTTCTATACCGCGCTGGGGGTGTCGGACGAGATCGACGCCCGGTTCGAACTCTATACCCTGCATGTCCTGCTGCTGATCCTGCGGTTGCGCGACGAGGACGAGCGGGGCGCCGAGATCGCTCAGGATCTGTTCGATGTCTATGTTTCGGCGCTGGACAACGCGTTGCGCGAGTTGGGCGTGCACGACGTCACCATGGCCAAGAAGATGCGGAAGCTGGGCGAAGCCCTGTACGGTCGCATGACGGCCTATGAGACGCCGATCAGGGCGGCGGACCGGCCCGCCCTGGCCGAAGCCCTGGCTCGCAATGTCTATGAGGGCGCGGACGCCGCCTTGGCCGAGGGGTTGGTGGATTACGCGCTGCGCGCGCGTGCCGGGCTCGCTTCGCAGTCGCTGGATGAGGTGCTGGCCCGGCCCACCTGGGCGGAGGTCGTGGCATGAACCCGGATCATCGGCTGCCGTTCAGCGAGGTCGTTCGCGTCAACGTGATCGGCGCGGGCATCACCCGCCATCTGGCGCCGGACGAAACGGCGCGCGCACGGATCATCAAGGCTCTGGACCTGGCGTCTCTGGCCTCCCTGGAAGCCACGATCACCGTCGCGCCGGCCCATGTCGGCTGGACCCTGTCCGGGCGGGTGACCGCAGATGCCGAACAGGTCTGCGGCATTACGCTCGACCCCCTACCGGTCACCGTCGACGAGCGGTTCTCGGTGCATCTGGTCGAACAGGTCGAGGCGTCGTCCGAAGTCGAGGTGACGCTGGACGATGACGCGCCGGACGTCATCGAGGAGGGACGAATCGATCTGGGCCAGTACGTTGTCGAACAGTTCGCCCTGGCGCTGGATCCGTTTCCGAGAAAGCCGGGGGCCGAGTTCGTTCAGCCCGAAGAACCCGCCGAAATCTCACCGTTCGCCGTCCTGAAGGCGTTCCGGCCGTCGGGTAGCGACGGAAAAAGCTGACCTTGCGTCGGGCGTCATTGCATCCGCCCGGCGGGGCGGTATCCTGAACGAACAAGATCGCGTCCTCGAACGACGCGCCGGAGCCTTTCGACCCCTTGCCCATTCCGACCGTGATCTCGCTTGATGCCATGGGCGGAGACCATGGCCCGCCGGTCGTCGTGGCCGGAGTGCGCGACTATATCCGCCGTCACGGCGGGGAGGGCGTCCGCTTTCTGCTGCATGGCGACGAGGCTGACATCGTGGCCGAGATGGCCCGGCACGATCTGACCGGCGACGTCTGCGACATCCGGCACACCGACAAGAAGATCGCGTCCGACGAAAAGCCGGCCCAGGCGATGCGGCGAGGCAAGGGCTCCAGCCTGTGGAACGCCATCGAGGCGGTGAAGCTCGAAGAGGCCGGCGCGGCCGTGTCGGCGGGCAACACCGGCGCCCTGATGGCGATCTCCAAGCTGATCCTGCGCATGTCGGCGCCCGGGCTGGAGCGTCCGGCGATCGTGGCCAGTTGGCCCACGCTGCGCGGTGTGACCGCCGTCCTGGACGTGGGCGCCAACATCGAGAGCGATGCCGAGCAACTGGTCGAGTTCGCCATCATGGGCGAGGCTTTTCACACCGCCGTTCACGGCGGCGTCCGACCGACGATCGGCATCCTGAACGTCGGCTCCGAGGACGTGAAGGGCCATGACGAGGTGCGCGAGGCGGCCCGGATCCTGCGCGAGGGCGGGCTGGGGCTGAACTATCACGGCTTCGTCGAGGGCGACGACATCGCCAAGGGCACGGTCGATGTCGTGGTGACCGACGGCTTCACCGGCAATATCGCCCTTAAGACCGCCGAGGGCGTGGCGCGGTTCATCTCGACCCTGCTGAAACAGGCGCTGACGTCCAGCCTCCAGGCCAAGGCCGGGGCCTTCATCGCCATGCCGGCGCTGAGGGAAATGAGCCGCAAGATCGACCCCAGCGCGATCAACGGCGGTCCGCTGCTGGGGCTGAACGGAATCGTTGTGAAGAGCCACGGCGGAGCCGACGCCAAGGGATTCGGCAACGCCATCCGCATCGCGGTCGACCTGGCCCGAAGCGATTACATGAAGACCGTCGGGGCCAATCTCGGGCGGCTCGACAGCGTCATGCACGCGGCCCCGGCTGGAGTGCCCAGTGAAGAGACTGTTTCGTGAGCGTCATCCGTAGCGCCGTGACCGGCGTGGGTTCCTTCCTGCCCGAACAGATCGTCACCAATGACGACCTGTCCAAGATCGTCGATACCTCCGACGAATGGATCATCGAACGGACGGGCATCCGGCAGCGGCACCGCGCCCGGGACGACCAGCCGACCAGCGACTTGGCCACCGAGGCCTCGTGGCGGGCCCTGGCCGACGCGGGCCGGGTGCCCGCCGACGTGGACATGATCATCGTGGCCACGACGACGCCCGACATGACGTTCCCGGCGACGGCCTCGATCGTGCAAAGGAAGCTGGGCGCGCCGACCTGCATCGCCTTCGACGTCCAGGCGGTCTGTTCGGGCTTCGTCTATGCGCTGAGCGTGGCCGACGGGTTCGTGGCGCGCGGGCTGTCGAAATGCGCGATCGTCATCGGGGCCGAGGAGATGACGCGGCTGATGGACTGGACCGACCGGTCGACCTGCGTGCTGTTCGGCGACGGAGCCGGTGCCTTCGTGGTCGAGCCGCGCGAGGGGCAGGGCACCAGCGCGGACAAGGGCGTTCTGGGTTTCGCGCTGCGCTCGGACGGGACCAAGACGGACCTCCTGTACGTTGACGGCGGCCCGTCCAGCACAGGGACGGTCGGGCATCTGCGGATGGCGGGCAACCAGGTGTTCCGCCACGCGGTCGTCAACATCGCCGAGGCCATCACCGCCGCCTGCGCGGCGTCAGGCATCACGGTGCCGGAGGTCGATTGGTTCGTGCCGCACCAGGCCAATCAGCGGATCATCAAGGGCGTCGGCGACCGGCTGGGGCTGGACGAGAACAAGGTGATCTCGACCGTGGCGATGCACGCCAACACCTCGGCGGCGTCGATCCCGTTGGCCATGGATACGGCTATCCGAGACGGGCGGATCCAGCGCGGCGACCTGGTCCTGCTGGAAGCCATGGGCGGCGGCCTGACCTGGGGCGCCTGCGCGCTGCGGCTCTGAAGGGCCCTTAAAGACGCTCGCGCTTTGACTTCGTGGCCTTTTCGCCTCTTTATGGAACCGGCTGGACCTTGGGGGACCGATCCGTGGGCGAACTTCAGACACTGACGCGTGCCGATCTGTGCGAGGCGGTCCATGACGAGGTCGGGCTGTCGCGACAGGAGTGTTCGACCTTGGTGGAGCGGACGCTGGACCTGATCGTCGAGGCTCTGGAAAAGGGGGAGACCGTCAAGCTTTCCGGCTTCGGCGTGTTTCAGGTTCGTGAGAAGCGGGCCCGGATGGGGCGCAATCCCAAGACGGGGGAGCCCGCCGCGATCAACCCGCGCCGTGTCATCAGTTTCCGCGCCAGCCAGATCATGAAGGCCCGGGTCCACGGCGCGAACGGCGCCTGAGGTGGCCAAATCCCCGCAGGCCTTCCGCACCATCTCGGAAGCGGCCGAGGCGGTCGGCGCGCCGCAGCATGTGCTGCGCTTCTGGGAGACCAAGTTTCCGTTCGTCACCCCGGTCAAGCGGGCCGGCGGACGGCGGTTCTATCGGCCGCAAGACATCGTGATCCTGAAGGCGATCCGGCGTTTGCTGCACGATCAGGGGCTGACGATCCGGGGCGTTCAACGGCTGCACAAGGAGCAGGGCCTCGCGGCGCTGGCGGCCTATGGCGAGCCGGGCGCGGCGTTCACGCTTGAGGCGGGCGAAGGCAACGCGTCCGCCAACGCGCCGCGAGATGCGGTGGCGATCGGGGGCTCGTCGGGCGAGCGGTTGCGCGCTGTCCTGGCCGAGATCGAGGCCGCCCGGTCGCGGCTGGACGCGGTCCTGGCCGGCTGACCGACAATCGGTCCGAGCCCCGCTTTTAGGGTTTGCGACGGGGCGGTCCCGCCGCTATAGGACCGGCCTCTCGGAGCGTGGCGCAGCCTGGTAGCGCACTTGACTGGGGGTCAAGGGGTCGCAGGTTCGAATCCTGTCGCTCCGACCATTTTCCCTTGACCCATTGCTGTTCGCCTTAACGTGAGCCGCGCGGCGGCTCTCTGCCTGAGGACGGGTTGTTCGTCCGACCGATCGCGACGCCGGCGGTCGCTGCTTGAGGCCTGGGTCAGAATCCCCTCACAAGTTGAATGATCCAGCGCTGGTCGAACGGTTCGTCATCGGAGACCGGCAACTCCACACCCATGAGCAGGAACAGACTGTCGACGAGCCGGGTCCTCAACGCGGGTGTCACGGTCACTACGTCTTTGCCCTCGTCCGGCGCGAACCAGTTCACGGCCAGGGAATAGGTGAACTGGCCGAGCGGTGCCGCCTCGGCCGGCGTCACGGTCTGGCCGAGCGCGAGACCCAGGCCGAAGCCGTCCGCGCCGCCTTCGTCGCGCACGGCATATGAGGCTCGACTCCGAAAGGAGACACCGGCCCCGAGGTCCGTCCACAGATTGACCTGGGGCGTGACACCGAACACCTCGCCCGCGCCCACCGAGTCGTCGCCCGTGGGCAGTTCGAGGCCGAGGCCGGCGTTCAGGGACAGGTCTCGCGTCTCGGCGAGCATGACCTGGGCTGTGACCCCGATGTCGCCGATGCCTGAGCCGCCGCTGTCGAGGTCCTTATAGATCGGGGCCTCGACGCCGACCCAGAGCCGGCGCGACAGTGGGTAGTTGAAGCGGGCGATGACGCGATGGGCCTCGCCGCCGTCGGCATCGGTCCAGTCGTAGGCGAGGTGGACCTCGCGGGTGAAGAATCCGTCAGGCGCGCCAAGCCAGCCCTGACGGGGCGCGCCGCTGGACCCGTCTGGCACGCCGATCCAGGGCTGGGTGAACTCCGCGGCGAAGCGGGAGGCCTCCAGCGGCGTCCAGGTCTGGGCGGTGGAGGATGAGGCGGCGGCGACGGTCGCGATCGATGCGACAGCGGCGAGAAGGGCGAAGCGGAGGGACATGAGCGGGTCTTCCGAGCAGGCGCTGCGCGCGCCGGGGCGTCGGACGGCCACAGCGGCCGTCTCGGCACACCAGAGCCCGGCGGTCACCGCCCCTTCTTGCGGCGGATTGGTGTTCGCTTGCGTATTCTTGCCTTTGAGACCCTCAGCGCCGTTTGAAGAACGGCTTGCCCTCGGCCCAGGAGAGAAGGGGGAAGAGGGGCAGGCCCCAGAGGGTGCCGGCCAGTGTGTAATAGGTCAGCAGGGCGAGGGGATGGTCCGGGATCAGCCCCGCGACGGCGATGGCGGCCCAGATGTAGCCGATGAGGAAGATCATGATGCCGAGGGAGGCCACGGCGCGGCGCGTGCGCAGGCCCATCAGCGGGTGCTCCGGAACAGGTAGAAGGTGACGAGGCCGAGCACGGATCCAGCTCCGGACCAGGCGGTCCAGCCGATCTCGTCCATCGACGACGCCCCGAACACGCGCACCGCCAGGAACCAGCCGCACACGGCCCCGGTCGCGGAGACGAGAGAGGCCGCGAACAGCCCCCGGCGGCCGGTCAGCTGATCGCCGGCCCAGGCCAGGATCAGCACGCCGACGATTGCGATCGCGATATCGGCCTGCTCCATGGTGTCCGTCTCTCCTCAGCCCGTTGCCGCATGCGACCTCGCGTCCGGCCGGCGGCTTTGATCTTGCCGCGAACGAGGGGCATACCGCCCGTCGTCGCCGCGAGGCGTCAGTGTATCGGTCGGAGCGTCGGGCGTCGAATGAACCGTTTCGGAAAAGTCGAACAGTCGCGGGTCGTGGCCGTCTGGCTGTTCTTCACCGCCGTCATGGTGTTCGCCATGGTGGTGATCGGCGGGATCACGCGCCTGACCGGATCGGGGCTGTCGATCACAGAATGGCAGCCGATCATGGGGGCTCTGCCGCCGCTGACCGAGGCCGACTGGAACGAGGCCTTCGAGAAGTACAAGGCGATCCCGCAGTACGCCCTGGTCAATGCCGGCATGAGCCTGAGCGAGTTTCAGGGCATCTTCTGGTGGGAGTGGTTTCACCGTCTGTTCGGGCGGCTGATCGGGGTGGTGTTCGCCCTGCCGTTCTTCGCCTTCCTCGCGTTCCGGCTGCTGCCGGAGCGGTCGTTCCTGGGCCGTTTCGCCCTGCCGGACCGGCTGGTGTGGCGCTGTGCCCTGTTGCTGGTCATGGGCGGGATGCAAGGGGCGATCGGCTGGTGGATGGTGTCGTCGGGCCTGTCGGAGCGGGTCGATGTGGCGCCCGAGCGGCTGACCGTGCATCTTGGGCTGGCGCTGCTGATCTTCGCCGGGCTGATCTGGACCGGGCTGGAGGCGTGGAACGGGCCGGAGACCTCGCGGTCGCCGGCGGGATGGAGCCGGGGGGCGGCGGTGCTGTGGGGCGCGGTCTTCTTTCAATGCCTGCTGGGCGGGCTGGTGGCGGGGGCCAAGGCGGGCTTCATCTATACCGACTGGCCGCTGATGAACGGGGCGATCCTGGCGCCCGTCGACTGGGGGCAGGGGGCGCTGGCGTTTCTGCACGATACGGCCCTGGTGCAGTTCAATCACCGGATCTGGGGCTATCTGTTGGTGCTGGGGGCGACCGTCTATGCGGTGCAGGCGTGGCGGTGGAGGCTGGCCGAGGGGCTGGGCGCGGCGGCGATCGGGGTGGCGGTGGCGCTGTGGCTGCAGGCGTTGCTGGGCGTCGTGACCCTGGTCAATGTCGTGCCGATCTGGCTGGGCGGGCTTCACCAGGCGGGCGCGGCCCTGGTGCTGGCGCTGGCGACGGCGAACCTGTGGCTGGTGCGCCGGTCCCAGCCGCGCCTGTTCATGAGCGGGCCGCGCGGCTGATCCGCGAGATCAGGCGCGCAGCGTCTCCCACGGGCCGGTGATCGCCAGGGTGATGCCGGGCCAGTAGATGTTCACGAACAGTGTGCGGCCGTCCGGCGAGAAGGTGGCCCCGGCCAGCTCGGCGTTGCCTTCGAAGACGTTCCTGCCGATCACATAGACCTTCCCCTCGGGCGTGATGCCGCGCAGGTGGTTGCGCTCGGTCTCGGAATAGCGGTCCTCGCAGATGATGATGTCGCCCCAGGGCGCGATCGTCAGGTTGTCGCCATAGTCAAAGACCTTGTCATCGACGGATTCGAAGAACAGCTGCAGCCGGCCGCCGCTCTCGTCGGACTGGCCTTCGCGCGGGGAGGGGACGTAGCGCATGACCTGACCGTCCTGGGACGCGCCGCCCGAGGTGCAGGTGAAGTAAAGCTCGTTCCGACCGAACTCGATGCCCTCGCCGCGCGCGAAATTGGCTGCGCCGCGCTGATGGCCGCGCATCCGCAGGTCGTCGTCGGGGGCCTCGACGTTGTCCAGATCGATCCATTCGACCTCGACCCAGTCGCCCATGTTCCACAGACGGGTGTCGATGTTGGAGGTGTCCGCGCCCGGCTGGCCCTTGATGACCAGGGCCTGGAGCCGTCCGCCCTTGACCAGTTCGCCCGGGGCCTCGGGCAGATAGCGGTAGAACAGGCCGGTGCGGCCGAAGCTGTCCTCGGTCATGTAGACGATGCCCGTGCGGGGATCGACGGTCGCGGCCTCGTGCTGGAACCGACCCATGGCGGTCAGCGGCACCGCCTGCTGCAGGCCGGTGGCGGTCGGGCTCACCTCGAACATGAAGCCGTGGTTCCGGGACAGTCCGGCGGCGAGGCCGTCGGTGTTCTCCTCGCCGCTCAGCCAGGTGCCCCAGGGGGTCTTGCCGCCGCCGCAGTTGACGATGGTGCCGGTCAGGCTGAGGTGCTGGCTGACCGTGCGGCGCTGGTTCATGTCGTAGATGATGGTGGTCGTGCCGCCGGTCAGGGGCATGTCGCCGGTGACGTCATAGGCCAGGCTCTTGTCGATCAGGCCGATGCGCTCGGAGCGGACGCCGGCGGGACCGTAGCTGGTGTCGCGGGGCTTGAGCTCGTGGTTGCGGATCAGGGCGACCTGGCCGCCGCCGAGGTCGAAACAGCCCATGCCGTCGGCCTTGTAGGGCACGAACAGGCCGTCGCTCATGGTCTCGCCGGCCTGGGATACGACGCGGTAGGAGAAGCCCTCGGGCAGGTCGAACACGCGAAACGGGTCGGCGCGCAGGGGGCCGTAGCCATGGACCTCGTTGCGATAGGTCTCGTCGGACGGCAGGTCCTGGGCGGCGGCGAAGCGCGGCAGGCCGGCGAAGGCGAAGCTGGCGGCGCCGGCGGTGAACAGACTGCGACGATCGAGACGCATGGCGAGGCTCCTGGATACAGCCGCCGTTTAGTCGATCGAGGTCCGACGGGTCATCATGGTTCTGTGACGCGGGGTGCGGCCATGCGTCATCGTTCTTCCGCTGTGAACGGGATGGGAAGGGCGGGCGGAGCAGCCGGGCCTTCGCCCGGAGACCGTAGGAGTTTGTGTTTCGGCGAAAGACGACTGCTCCGCGCGGCTGGTCTGAACGGAAGCGGACGGCCCCGCGTCGCTCGAAGCCGACTGACCGGGGACCAACGGCCCTGTTAGAGCCTTGCCGCTACTGACGCCTCCGGCGGGAGGGTCGGCGTCCTTGCGAGAGCCGATCCCCTGAACGCGCCCGGTCTTCTGCCTGACGCCTTTTTGGTGGGCTACCGCCCGGGACGCGGTCCCGGACTGCTTGAGCCCGGCCCCTCATTCCGAACGCTGGTGCGCCCACGCCACCCCGACCCGGATCCGGCGGCGATGAGGTTTTCGGCCCCTCCGTCCGGTCCACGTCAGAGCCCCCGCTCCAACCGCTTCCGCCGCGACAAGCTCGCAAGGCCTTGCGCCCTCCCCCGCGACGGGACCGGGGCGCATTATACAAAGGTCCAGATGAGGGCGAGAAAGTCGGGCCTCGAATCTCTCGGGCGTTGGATTCGTTGGGGGAATCCGGGCGTCGTTGGATGATTGGGCTTTATGTTCGACGGTCCAGGCGGGATTCGAGGTCCGAAAGAGGTTCATCACGGAGGACACGGAGGGGTCACGGAGGACACGGCGGCACCGCGTTCGCGTCCACAGGGCCGATTGGTTCCGGTGAGATCGGGGCCAAGCGGGATTGGCGGCGGAGCCGCCCTTGTTGTCGAGCTGCGGGGGGTGACGGTCGGGGGCCGGACCGTCCGCTCGGTCCCTCCGTGCCCTCCGTGCCTTCCTCCGTGCTCTCCGTGATGAAATCTTTCGGCGGTTCTGAGCTCCCCAACGGGGCATCCGACATGCGGTATTTTAATACCGTGCTTATTTTAATGAGATTATTCAATAGTTTGGCATTGAACAAGTGAGCAGGAGCGCATTGACGCCGACCCCTCGCTCCTCTACAGACCCGCCTTCGCTCGTTCCGGCCCGTCCGGGGCGACCCCGTTTCGTCTCCCGTCCCAAGGACCCCTCGTCATGCTGAAGAGCACCACGGCTGCGCTGAAGCCGTCCGAGGTCGACAAGAAGTGGATCCACATCGACGCCGAAGGCGTCGTCGTGGGCCGTCTCGCGACCTTCATCGCCATGCGCCTGCGCGGCAAGCACCTGCCGACCTACACCCCTCACGTCGATCTGGGCGACTATGTCGTCGTGACCAACGTCGACAAGGTCGTGTTCACCGGCAAGAAGACCACCGACAAGATCTACTATCGCCACACCGGCCACCCGGGCGGCGTCAAGTCGACGACCCCGCAGAAGGTGCTGGGCGGACGCTTCCCCGAGCGCGTGCTCGAGAAGGCCGTCGAGCGCATGCTGCCCAAGGAAAGCCCCCTGGCCCGCACCCAGATGACGCACCTGCGCCTGTTCGCCGGACCGACGCACAGCCACGAAGCCCAGAAGCCCGAAACGATCGATTTCGCCGGCCGTTCGGCCAAGAACACCCGGAGCCTGTAAGCCATGACCGACGTCACGCAAGACACGGCCACGGAAGCCGCCACCGGCTTCGACGCCCTGAAGGGCATGGGCACCGCCGGCACGGCGGAATCGGCTCCCGAATACGTCCAGAAGCTGGACGCCCAGGGTCGCGCCTATTCGACCGGCAAGCGCAAGAATGCCATCGCCCGCGTTTGGGTGAAGCCGGGCTCGGGCAAGATCACCGTCAACGGCAAGGAGCTGAACGCCTATTTCGCGCGTCCGGTGCTGCAGATGATGGTCGCCCAGCCGCTGGAAGTCACCGATCGCGTCACCCAGTTCGACGTGGTCTGCACGGTCGAGGGCTCGGGCCTGTCGGGCCAGGCCGGTGCCATCCGCCACGGCCTGTCGCACGCCCTGACCCACTATGAGCCGGCGCTGCGCCCGGTCCTGAAGCCGCACGGCTTCCTGACCCGCGACAGCCGCGTCGTCGAGCGCAAGAAGTACGGCCGCGCCAAGGCCCGCCGTTCGTTCCAGTTCTCGAAGCGCTAACGCGCGACCGCGAGTGGGATTACAAAGGCGCCTCGGGGAAACCCGGGGCGTCTTTTTCTTTCTTCCCTCTCCCAGCGGGAGAGGGCTTGAGGCTCGGAGAGCGGAGCGATCCGCCAGCCGAAAGGGTGAGGGGTTAGAATGCGAACCGGTAAGGGCGGAACCCCTCACCCTTTCGCGCCAGTCCGATCGCCCGACGGGCTCTCGGGCGCTCAAGCCCTCTCCCTCTGGGAGAGGGGTCAGGAAGAGAGAATGGCCAAGGTTTTCATCGACGGCGAGGCCGGGACCACGGGGCTGGAGATCCGCGAGCGGCTGGAAAAGCGCGCCGATCTGGATCTGATCCTGCTGGGAGAACGGCGGCGCGAGCCCGAGGCGCGGGCCGAGGCGCTGAATGCGGCGGACGCCGTGATCCTGTGCCTGCCGGACGATGCGGCGCGCGAGGCCGTGGCCATGATCGAGAACCCCGAGGTGCGGGTCATCGACGCCTCGACCGCCTATCGCACGGCGACGGGCTGGACCTATGGCTTTGCCGAGATGGACGCGGTCCAGAGGGGCGAGATCGTGGGCTCGCACCGGGTGTCGAACCCGGGCTGCTATCCGACCGGCTTCATCGGCCTGATGCGGCCGCTGGTGAAGGCGGGACTGGTGCCGGTGGACTGGCCGGTCTCGGGCAACGCCGTCAGCGGCTATTCCGGCGGCGGCAAGGCGATGATCGCGGAGTTCGAGGCGGGCGGCGCGCCGCCCTATCGCGCCTATGGGCTGACTCTGAAACACAAGCATGTGCCGGAGATGACCCGGCACAGCGGCCTGCATGTGCCGGTGCTGTTCTCGCCGGCGGTGGGAGCCTATCGGCAGGGGATGCTGGTCGAGGTGCCGCTGCATCTCGCGGCCCTGCCCGAGACGCCGTCGATCGATCGGCTGCAAGGCTGTCTGGTCGAGGCCTATGACGGATGTCGCTTCGTCGAGGTGGCGGGACTGGACGAGACCGAGGCGATGACGGGCCTGGACCCCGAAGGACTGAACGGCACGAACCGGATGCGCCTGCATGTGTTCGGCGATCGGGGCGGGAGCCAGGCGCGGCTGGTGGCCCTGCTGGACAATCTGGGCAAGGGGGCGTCGGGGGCGGCGGTGCAGAACCTGAACCTGATGCTGGGACTGGACGAGGCGACAGGGCTCAGCTGAGTGGCGCGGATGTGACGCCTTGAAACCCGCGCCGTTGTGCCGACGTATGTGAGGTCATGACCCAGACGCCAACCTCCACCCACACCCGCCGCGCCGTCCTGCTGACCGGGGCGGCCACCGCGCTCGCGGCCTGTTCGTCTCCCGGAGAGGCGGACGCGTCCACAACGCAGTACGCCAACTCTCCGTTCCGGCGGATCACCGAGGCACAGTGGCGCGAGCGACTGCCGGCCTTCACCTATGCCGTGCTGCGCGAGGAGGCCACCGAGCGGCCCTACTCCAGTCCGCTGAACGACGAGAGCCGCAGGGGCACCTTCGTCTGCCGGGGGTGCGAGTTGCCGCTGTTCAGTTCGTCGACGAAATACGATTCGCGGACCGGCTGGCCCAGCTTCTACGACGTGCTGCCGGGCGCGATCGGGACCAAGATCGACTTCGCCATCGGCATTCCCCGGACCGAATATCACTGCGCCCGCTGCCTGGGGCACCAGGGTCACATCTTCGACGACGGACCGCGCCCGACGGGCAAGCGGTACTGCAACAACGGCGTGGCCCTGACCTTCCGACCGGCCTAGAGACCCGCCTTGGGGGCCTTCATGGCCGAGCGGACGGTGTAGCCGAACAACACCGAGGATATGACCACCAGCAGGCCATAGTCCCAGCCCCGGAAGAAGAAGGGCACGACGGCCAGCACGGTCACCACGGCGGGGAAGATGGCGGCCCAGAGGGCCGACGTCGGCGCGCGCATGTCGATCATCGGTGGACGGTCCGGGTCCATCCGCATGAGCTTCGACAGGGGGCGGTGCAGCACCACGAACATGGCGGTGTAGAGCCCTGCGAGGAACGGATAGCGCCACAGGGGCCCCGGCTCGCCGTAAACCGCCGAGGTCAGCGTCAGCAGCAGCAGCGGAAGTCCCGTCGAGATGGCGAGGAGCAGGTTCGGTTCGAGACGGTTCAAGACTTCACTTTCACATAGGACCCGGGGGCGGGTTCTAGCGGTGAAAGGGGGCCTTTGTGGGGATCGCGGGCTGCGACCCATTCGCCCGAGCGGGCATGCAGCCAGTCGGCCCAGTGGTTCCACCAGCTGCCGGGATGCTCGACCGCCCCGGCCTGCCATTCGGCGAGGGTGGAGGGCAGGGTGGGGTTGATCCAGTGCTGGTACTTCTTCGCGCTGGGCGGATTCACCACGCCCGCGATATGGCCCGAGCCCGCGAGCGTCAGGGTGACGTCCGCGTTCGAGAAGGCCCGGGCCGAGCGATAGACCGAGTTCATCGGAGCGATGTGATCCTCGCGGCTGGCCTGGAAATACAGCGGAATCCTGACCTTCGACAGATCGACCTTGATGCCGCCGATCTCGAACTCGCCCCGGGTCAGCTTGTTGGAGCCGTACATGCTGCGCAGGTAGTTCATGTGCAGCGCCTTGGGCATGCGGGTCTGGTCGGCGTTCCAGAACAGCAGGTCGAAGGCGGCCGGTTCCTTGCCCATCAGATAGTTGGACACGAAGAACGACCAGATCAGGTCGTTGGCGCGAAGGGCGTTGAAGGTGTCGGCCATGGCCGCCCCGGGCAGGACACCGCCGGCCGCGTCCATCTGTTGCTCGATCTGGCTGAGCCAATGCTCGTCGGTGAAGAGGAGCAGGTCGCCGGCCTCCTCGAAGTCGTGCTGGGCGGCGAAGAAGGTGGTGGCGTTGACGCGGTCGTCGCCCTTGGCGGCCATGTGGGCCAGCGCCGCCCCCATCAGGGTGCCGCCGATGCAGTAGCCGACGGTGTTCAGCCGGTCGGAGCCGGTCTGCTCCATGACCTTTTGCGTCGCGCGATAGATGCCCTTTTCTAGGTAGTCGTCGAAGTCGTTGCCGGCCATCGACGCGTCCGGGTTGACCCAGGAGCAGACGAAGACGGTGAACCCCTGGGCCGACAGCCAGCGGATCATGGAGTTCTCGGGCTGGAGGTCCAGGATGTAGAACTTGTTGATCCAGGGCGGGAAGATCAGCAGCGGGATGGCGCGCTGCTGGTCGGTGGCGGCATCGAACTGGATCAGCTCGAACAGCTCGTCGCGCCAGACGACCTGGCCGGGCGCGGTGGCGACGTTCTCGCCGACGACGAACTTGCCGTAGTCGGCCTGGCTGATCTTGAGGCTGCCCATGCCGCGCTCGAGGTCGGCGGCGAAGTTCTGCATGCCCTTAACCAGCGATTCGCCGTTGGTTTCGGCCATGGCCTTCAGGGCGGCCGGGTTTGAGGCGAGGAAGTTGGAGGGCGAGAAGGCGTCGGTCAGCAGTTTGGTGAAGAACTCGGCGCGGCGCTTGGTGCGGGGGTCGACGTCTTCGACCGAGGAAACGAGGCCGTTCATCCAGTCGGCGGTGACCAGATAGGACTGGCGCATCACGTCGAACATGGGGTTCTCGGACCAGGCGGGGTCCTTGAACCGCTTGTCCCTGGACGGCTGCGGGGGTTCCTCGCCAGAGACCCGGCGGGCGGTGGAGGCCCACAGGTCCATGTAGCGGTTGAACAGGTCGGCCTGGGCGGCGAACAGCTTGTCCGGGCGGGCGGCCAGACTGGTCATGACGGAGTTCATGGCCGGGCCGACGTTGAACGGGTCGGGCGACAGAGCTGCCGGGCGGTCGGCTTGCGACAGGGCGGCCTCGGCGATGGCGGTCTGGGCGGTCATGGCGGCCCGCGCCAGGTTCAGCGAGAGGGTCTCGATCATCTGGCGCTGGTCCTCGCCGGGGAAGGCGAAGGGGATGTCGGGGGCGGGCTGGGCCTCGGGCGCAGCGGGAGGGGGTTCCACCGCGATCATGGGCTCGGCCGCCACGGCGGCTTCGACGGGGGCCTTCTTGGCCCGGGGGGCGCGCGGCTTCGCCGAGGTGGTGCGGCCAGGCTTGCGCGGGGCGCTGGCCACGGCGAGGGGCTTGGGCGGGGTCCGGGGGGTCTTGGCCATGGGGTCTCCGGCGTGTCCTTGGGGGCGACGGGCGCGTCGTCCGCCCTTTGCGCCTGTCACGATCATGGCCTAAGACCGGCCCGATATGAACGCGCACCGAGCGAAAAAGACAGCGGCCCTGATCCTGAGCGCGGGTGCCGTGACGGGATGCGCCGGGGCCTTCGAGGCCGAGACCGACACCGCCTCGCCGATCGCGCCCCGGGTCCAGGCCCTGGTGGACGCCAACCGAGAGTATCCGCGCTGGGCCGATTTCCCCAAGGCCTCGACGACCACGCCCCCCGCGGTCGAGGTCGCCAGCCGCGTGCGCGGCCTGGCCTCGCAGGGGACGGCCCTGGCCGATGAGGCGGCGCGGATCGAATGGACCCTGGGCGATCCGGCCACCCTGGCCCGCGAGATCACCGCCCGCGTGGACGCCCAGCAGATTTCGCCGGTGACGGCGGAGACCCAGGCCGAGGTCGAGGCCTTCGCCGCCGAGGCGCGTCGTCGCGGCGTCGCGCCCCCGCCCGTCGACCGGGCCCCCAGTGCTCAAGGGCCGGCACCGCGCTGATCACCTATCGCCCGGTTGAGAGAATCCGGGGATCATCCTTCGCCTCAGGAGACCGCCCATGGCCGCATCGGCCCCCTTCGCCTCGACCCTCGCTGCCGACGCCGCCATGGTCACCGAACTGGCCGCCATCGCCAGCTGGGCCCAGATCGGGCGCGGCGACGAGAAGCACGCCGACCAGCTGGCCGTCGACGCCATGCGCAACGCCCTGAACAGCCTGGATATCGACGGCAAGATCGTGATCGGCGAGGGCGAACGCGACGAGGCGCCGATGCTGTACATCGGCGAGAAGGTCGGCACCGGCAAAGGACCGGCCATCGACATCGCGCTCGATCCTCTGGAAGGCACGACCCTGACGGCCAAGGCCATGGCCAATGCTCTGACCGTGCTGTCGATGTCGGCGGCGGGCGGCATGCTGCACGCGCCGGACACCTACATGGACAAGATCGCCATCGGCCCGGGATACGCACCGGGCACGGTCGATCTGGACATGGCGCCGGGCGACAATGTGCGGTCACTGGCGGCGGCCAAGGGAGTGCGGCCCGACCAGATCACCGTCTGCTGCATGGACCGGCCCCGGCACGAGGCCCTGATCGCGGCCCTGCGCGAGGTGGGCGCGCGGGTCATGCTGATCACCGACGGCGACGTGGCGGGCGTCATCCATACGGCCGAGCCGGAGACCGGCATCGACCTGTATCTGGGGTCCGGCGGCGCGCCGGAGGGCGTGCTGGCGGCTTCGGCCCTGAAGTGCGTGGGTGGCCATTTCCAGGGACGGCTCCTGTTCCGCAACGATGACGAGCGGGCGCGGGCCGAGCGCACCGGCGTGACCGATTTCGACCGGAAGTACGACCTGCACGAACTGGTCTCAAAGGACGCCGTGTTCGCCGCCACCGGCGTGACCAAGGGGGCGATGCTGGACGGGGTGGTGATGCGGGACGGCTTCGTCACGACCCACACGCTGGTGATGGACAGTTCCACCCGGACGGTGCGGCGCATCCGGACGACGCGACCCGTCTGATGGCGGATGGGGCGGCGACAGGGCTGACGCCCGGCTTTCTGGATGTCGCCCGTTCCCTGTCGGGCCGGGCGTGGCGTCAGAGACCCGCCGAGGTTTCGCTGATCCGGGCTCATATGCAGGGTCTGGGACTGTCGGAGCCGCTGGCGAGGGCGCTGGCGGCGCGGGGCGTGGCGGCGGAGGCCGGCGCGGACTTTCTGGAACCGACGCTGAAGCGGTTGTTTCCCGACCCTTCGGCCTTCATGGACATGGACGCGGCGGCCGAGGCCATCGTCGGCGCCCTGACGGCGGGCGAGGCGATCCATGTCTTCGCCGACTATGACGTGGACGGGGCGTCCAGCGCGGCGCTGCTGGTGCGCTGGTTCCGGGCGATGGGCGCGGATCTGCCGATCTATGTCCCCGACCGCCTGACCGAGGGGTATGGGCCGAGCCCGCTGGCCTTCGACCGGCTCAAGGCGTCTGGGGCCGATCTGGTGATCACGGTCGATTGCGGCGCGGCGGCGAACGAGGCCATCGCCCATGCCTGCGCGATCGGGCTGAAGGTCGTGGTCATCGATCACCACCTGATGCGCGAGGATCCACCCCGGTGCCTGGCTGTGGTGAACCCCAATCGGCCCGGCGACGGCTCGGGTCAGGGGAACCTGGCCGCGGCGGGGGTGGTGTTCGTGCTGCTGGCCGCGTTGAACCGGGAGGCTCGGCGAAGAGGGCTGTTCGAGGGACGGGCCGCGCCGGACATCCGCCGCTGGCTGGACCTGGCGGCGCTGGGCGCCATCTGCGACGTCACGGCGCTGACTGGGTTCAACCGGGCACTGGCGGGGTTGGGCCTGGGCGTCATGTCGGGGTGGGGCAATCCGGGGCTGAAGGCCTTGTTGGCGGTCGCGGGCAGCGAGCCGGGGCCGGCCAAGGTCAACCACGCGGGCTTTATCCTGGGCCCCCGTATCAATGCGGGTGGGCGGATCGGGCGCGCGGACCTGGGGGCGCGGCTGCTGTCGACCGACGATCCGGACGAGGCGCGGGCGCTGGCCGAGGAACTGGACGCCCTGAACGTGGCCCGGCGCGAGGTCGAGCGCGAGGTCACGGAAACGGCGATCCGCCGGGTCGAGGCGACGGGCCAGCACGCCGACGGATCGGCGGTCGTGGTGGTGGCGGGCGAGGACTGGCATCCCGGCGTTGTCGGCATCGTGGCCGGGCGGTTGAGGGAGCGGTGGCGAAAGCCGGTCGTGGTGGTCGGCATCGACGCCGTCGCGGGCGTGGGCAAAGGCTCCGGGCGGTCCCAGCCGGGAATGAACCTGGGGCGAGCCGTGCAGGGCGCGTGGCGAGACGGGCTGCTGCTGGCGGGCGGGGGGCACGCCATGGCGGCCGGCCTGACGGTGCGGCCCGACGGCATCGAGGCGCTGCGCGATTATCTGAACGCGGCCATGGCGGGAGAACAGGTCGAGGCCGAGGCGCAGGACTGCGTCGAGATCGACGTGCTGATCGACCCGGGCGCAGCGACGCGTGCCCTGCTGGAGGATTTCGAGCGGCTGGCGCCCTTCGGACCCGGTAATCCCGAGCCGTCATTCGCCCTGGTGGGGGTGCAGGCGCGCGAGCCGGCGCAGATGAACGGCGGTCATGTGCGGTGCCGTCTGGTGGGCGCGGACGGGGCCTCGGTCAGGGCCATCGCCTGGCGCTGCGCCGACCTGCCGCTGGGGCGGTCGCTTCTGGCGGGGCAGGGGGGGCTGAGCGTCGTCGGACGGCTGAAAGCCGACGACTGGAACGGGCGGCGCGGGGTGCAGTTCGAGATCGAGGACGCCGCCGACCCGCGCATGTCCATTTAGCGACACGGGGTGCTTGCGCCCTCCGGAATCGCCCGCTATATCGCCCGCTCTCGCGCAGCGGTCCCTTCGTCTATCGGTTAGGACGTCAGGTTTTCAACCTGAAAAGAGGGGTTCGACTCCCCTAGGGACTGCCACGCGGGGCTCCTCCGACATCGCCATTCACGCGGCCTGTGTACGGTCGCGACTTTTGCGCCGTGATCGAAAACGGCCTAGCTGAGTTCGGTTCTCAAGGGTTGCTCTCCCGACCCTGCAGCGGAGCCGACCCGAGTGAACGACACGCCTGAACTTCCGCAGCCTCGCGTCCTGCATCCGACCGTGACCCGTGAAGGGTTCGCGGGCACCGACGACATCTTCTTCGCCGCGGTCGAGATGACCCGCATGCCGATGATCGTCACCGACCCGAACAAGCCCGACAATCCGATCATGTTCGCCAACGCGGCCTTCATCGAGCTGACCGGTTACAGCTCCGACGAGCTGGTCGGGCGCAACTGCCGCTTTCTACAGGGACCCGGCACCGACCCGGAGGTCGTCAGCGTCGTGCGGAACGCCATTGAGGCGCGCACCGACGTCGCGGTCGAGATCCTGAACTATCGCAAGGACGGCTCGGCCTTCTGGAACGCCCTGTTCGTCAGCCCGGTGTTCGGCCCGGACCGGAAGCTGCTCTACTATTTCGCGTCGCAGCTAGACGTTTCTCGCCGCCGCGACGCCGAGGACGCCCTGCGGCAGGCCCAGAAGATGGAGGCCGTCGGGCAGCTGACGGGCGGCATCGCCCACGACTTCAACAACATGCTGACCGTCATCATGGGCAACATCGAATCGGCGATCGAGCATGTCGACGACGAGGGTGTCCGCCGTCGCCTGGACCGGGCGATGGAGGGGGCGCGGCGGGCCGAGACCTTGACGGGCCAACTGCTGGCGTTCGCCCGAAAGCAGCGGCTGGACGGTCGTCCGACCAATCTGAACCTGCTGATCGAGGGCCTGCGCGATATGCTGGGGCGGACCCTGGGCTCGCAGATCACGATCCGCCCGAACCTGGCCAGAGACCTGAAGCTGGCGCAGGTCGATTCGGTGCAGGCCGAGGTCGCCCTGTTGAACGTGCTGGTCAACGCCCGCGACGCGATGGCCGACGGCGGAGAGCTGGAGATCCGGACCGAGACGGTCACTGTGACCGAGCGCGGCGAGCTGGGCGATGCGGACGCCGGCGAATATGTGGTGGTCTCCGTCACCGACCAGGGCGCAGGGATGGCTCCCGCCGTCCTCGCCCGCGTCACCGAGCCGTTCTTCACCACCAAGGACGTGGGCAAGGGCACCGGGATGGGCCTGGCCATGGTCTATGGCTTCATGCGCCAGAGCCGGGGGCACCTCGTGATCACCTCGGAGGTCGGAGAGGGCACCACGGTACGGATGATCTTTCCGGCGATCGGTGGCGAGGCGGCCCAGGCTCTGCACCGCCCGGTGCGAGACATTCGTGGCGGGACGGAGACCATCCTGATGGTCGAGGACAATCCCGACGTCATGGACATGGGACGGAGCATCCTGGCGGACCTCGGCTACACCGTCCTGGCGGCGACGACGGCGGGCGAGGCGTTGCAGCGGCTGGAGGACGGCGCGCAGGTCGATCTGCTGTTCTCCGACATCGTCATGCCGGGCGGGATGAACGGGGTGACCCTGGCCAACCAGGTCCACCGGATGTGGCCGAGGATCGAGATCCTGCTGACCACCGGCTGGGCCGACCGGGCGCTGGACCACGAAGACGACCGCAGCGGGTTCGAACTGATCGGCAAGCCCTATCGCCGGGGCGACCTGGCGCGGAAGATCAGGGCCATCCTGGACGGTCCGAACGGGGTAAGCTGAGCCGTTTCTGAAACAGGCGTTTTTCGCTTTTCCCGGCTTCACAGAACCGTGTTAAACATGAACCGTTCGCAATGTGCGCGGACGGGGGGCTGAACGTGTCTGACGACGAGGGGCTGGACCTGCTGGACACCGTCCGCGTGGTCGGCCGAGTGAAATGGTTCGATCCGGGCAAGGGGTACGGCTTCATCGTTCCCGATGATCCGGGCGTGACGGACCACAAGGACGTGCTGCTGCATGTGAGCAGCCTGCGCGACGGGGGCTGGGACCAGGCGGGCGAGGGGGCCTCGATCGCCTGTGATTGCGCGCGCCGGCCAAAGGGCTGGCAGGTGGTGAATGTCCACGACCTGGGCGAGGCCGACCCGGAGATGGCGGCGCCCAAGCGCGGCTACGAGAGCCTGAAGTCGGACCGACGCAGCCTGTCGATGGCTGACGAGGTCGGCGGCGATCTGGAGGTCGCCACGGTCAAATGGTTCAATCGCACCAAGGGCTATGGATTCGTGGTGCGCTCGACCGATCCGGGCGATATCTTCGTGCATATCGAGACGCTTCGGCGCTGTGGCCTGGACGATCTGGTTCCGGGCGAGACGGTGGCGGTGCGGTTCGCCAGCGGGCCCAAGGGCCTGGTGGTCGCGGAGATCAAGCCGGGCGGCTGAAGCGTCGCCCCGAAAGGGCGACGATGCTGTCGAAACGATCCTTCTTCGGCCAGGTCATCGGCCTGGGTCTGGCCCTGGTGCTGGCGGCCTGCGCCGGCGGCAACGCGCCGGTGGACGCGGCCGGCAATCCGCTGGAACCGCTGACCATCGTCACAGCGACCGGCGAGCACGATTTCATGGTCGAGATCGCCGACGACGATGCCGAACGCGAGCGCGGGCTTATGTTCCGGGAGCCCCTGGCCGACGATCGTGGCATGCTGTTCCAGTTCCCGGAGGCCGGCGAGCGCGGCTTCTGGATGAAGGACACGCCGAGCTCGCTGGACATCCTCTACATCGACCCGGCGGGGCGGATCGTCTCGATCGCCAGTCACACGACGCCCTTCTCGCAGGCGATCATCCCCTCGAACGGCGCGGCCAACGGCGTGCTGGAGCTGCGCGCCGGACGGGCCGAGGAGATCGGGGCCAAGGCGGGCGACCAGGTGAAACACCCCTTCTTCGGCTCCTGAGCCGCCTCTCGCGTTGCCATGGGGCGGCGCATCTGGCAGACCCCGCCTCCGGAGTGTAGCGCAGCCTGGTAGCGCATCTGGTTTGGGACCAGAGGGTCGGAGGTTCGAATCCTCTCACTCCGACCATTTGTTTGGGTGGCCATCGCTCAGCGCGCGGCGCTTCGCTGCTTGAGCCCGCGACCGACCTTGCCCCCGATATCTGTCTGGCGAACTTTCGGCGCGTGGTTCATCTTCGGACGAAGCGTCGCCGGAGGATCCATGCCTGAACCCATCAAGTCCATTCTGATTGTGGGCGGCGGCACGGCCGGCTGGATGGCGGCGGCGGCGATCAAGCGGTCGGTGGGCCCTCATGCCGAGGTGCGGCTGGTCGAGAGCGCCGACATCGGCATCGTCGGCGTCGGCGAGGCGACCGTGCCGACCATCAAGGACTTCAACGCCCTGATCGACCTCGACGAGGCCGAGTTCATGCGCGAGACCAAGGCCACCATCAAGCTGGGCATCGAGTTCAACGGCTGGGGCAAGACGGACAGCGCCTATTTCCACCCGTTCGGAACCTACGGCATCGGGCCGACGCTGGGGGATTTCCCCGGCTCCTATTTCGCGCTGAAGGAGCGGGGCAAGGCGGGGAGCCTGGAGGCCTATTCGATCTGCGCCCACGCGGCGCGGCGCGGCCGGATGGGCCAGCGGTCGTCGGACCCGCGCTCGGCGCTGTCTGGGTTCCATACCGCCTACCATTTCGACGCGACCCTGTACGGCCAGTATCTGCGGAAGGTCTGCGGCGGGCGGGGCGTCGAGCGGATCGAGGGCGAGATCGTCGAGGTCGTGCAGCGGCCGGAGGACGGCTTCGTCGATCATGTCGTGCTGAAGGACGGGCGGACGCTGAAGGCGGATCTGTTCATCGACTGCACCGGCTTCCGGGGGCTGCTGATCGAGGGCGCTCTGAAGGCCGGCTACGAGGACTGGTCCCACTGGCTGCCCATGAACCGGGCGCTGGCGGTGCCGTGCGCCAAGGTGCGGGCGGTCGATCCCTATACGTCGTCGACGGCGCGCGAGGCCGGCTGGCAGTGGCGGATCGCCCTGCAGCACCGGACGGGCAACGGCTATGTCTATTGCTCGGACTACATCGACGACGACGCGGCGCGGGAGACCCTGCTGGCCAATCTGGACGGGGAGGCCTTGGCCGATCCACGTCCGCTGCGGTTCGTGACCGGGCGCAGGAAGAAGCTGTGGGACAAGAACGTCGTCTCGCTCGGCCTGTCGTCCGGCTTCATCGAGCCGCTGGAATCGACCAGCATCCATCTGGTGCAGGTGGGGATCATCCGGCTGTTGCAACACTGGCCGGACATGACCTTCAGCCAAACGAATACAGACGGTTACAACCGGCGGCTGGGACGCGAGATCGAGCTGATCCGTGACTTCGTGATCCTGCACTATCACGCGACCGACCGGGACGACACGCCGTTCTGGCGGCATGTCCGCGACATGCCGATCCCCGACAGCCTGACTGAGCGGGTCGAGATGTTTCGCGACCGGGGCCTGCTGTTCCAGGTCGGCGCCGACGAGTATTTCAGCCAGGGATCGTGGATGGCGGTGATGGTCGGGCAGGGGATCCTGCCGAAGACCTACAACCCGCTGTACGCCTATCAGAACCTGGACCAGGTGGCGGCGGGCTTCGAGCAGATTCGCAAGGCCTGGACCGCCACGGTCGACAACCTGCCCACCCACGAGGCGTTCCTGAAGCAGCAAGGGATGTGGGCGGGGGAGACGCAGGCGGCGGCGTGAGCCCGGCGCGGGTCCGATCTGGTCCAAGTGGCTCCGCGGGTAGGGATCGAACCTACGACCAGCCGATTAACAGTCGGCTGCTCTACCGCTGAGCTACCGCGGAATGCACACTTGGGAGGCGCGCCTATAGCAGCGGGCTTCCGCGTCGCGCAACGGGAAATGTCGTCAATGTCTATCGCGTTCCTCGACGACGCCGACGATCCGCGCGTCGCCGACTATCGCGACATTCGCGAGCGGGACCTGACCGGGCGGCGGGGCCTGTTCATCGCCGAGGGCGAGGTGGTTCTGAACACCCTGCTGTCGCCGGCGTCGCTGTGTCGGCCACGTTCGGTCCTTATGGCCAAGCACCGGATCGAGCAACGGCGCGACTTGCTGGCGCGGGTGCCGGACGGGGTGCCGATCTATGCGGCGTCCCAGGCCGTGCTGGACCGGATCGCCGGGTTCGATCTGCATCGCGGGATGCTGGCGGTCGGGGAAAAGCCGCCGGAGCCGGACCTGGACGCCCTGCTGGCGGCGCTGCCGGAGCGGGCCGTGGTGCTGGCGGCGTCGGGGGTCGGCAACCACGACAACATGGGCGGCCTGTTCCGCAACGCCGCCGCCTTTGGAGCCGCCGCCGTGCTGCGCGACGACCGGTGCTGCGACCCCTTTTACCGCAAGGCCATCCGGGTCTCGGTCGGGGCGGTGTTGCGGACCCCTACGGTCGCGGCCCCCTCGCTGGAGGCGCTGATCGGGTCCCTGGAACGGACCGGGTTGGAGATCCTGGCCCTGACCCCGCGGGCCGAGACGAAGCTGAAGGCGGTGAACGCACGGGGGCGTCAGGCCGTGCTGGTGGGGTCCGAGGGGCCGGGCCTGCCACCGGAGACCTTGGCGCGCCTGAGGACCGTCGGCATGCCCATGGCGGGCGGATTCGACTCGCTGAACGTGGCGACAGCGGCGGCCTTGGCTCTGCATCAGATCTGCGACGGGCCGGAAGCGTGACAGTCACCAAATTTTCAAGCCGTTAACGCTTCATCCACCTTGATGAACGGCGGTTTCCATGGCGCTATGAAGGTCCGGGGAGGACGACATGGCAGCGTTGCTGAGTTTCATGGGTCGCAATGTGCGGATCGCGGTGGCGATCGGCGTGGTCGCCGCCAGCGTGGGCGCGGCGGGCGCGATCGGGTGGATGACCGCGCCGGTTTAGAGAACTGCGCTTGGAGGCCCAATGATCGACCTGCCCCCGCAACCACCTTTCCAAGTATCAGCTGCAATTACCGAGCCGAGCGCGTTTGGTGTGGCTTGCCTGTCGGGAGGCGGCGGGGCGGGCGTGCTGGAGACGCTGCCAACCGACGGCACGCGAGAGATCAAGTTCACGCGTTTACTTTTTTCAGGCCCCGAGAGCTGGATCTCGATCTCCACGAATCTGAACCCGTCCCAACCTACCGCTTTCGTCAGTATCGCGGATGCCGAGTCCTCGCCGACATGGGCTCAGAGTGTCTCAAGCCGCACGTTCGTCACGCGACGCGCGGGCCCGATCTTTTTGGTGGTGAGAACGAGTGGTCCGGCTACGCGGATCGACTATTGCCTGCACGTCAGGCCGGTCTTCTGACAGGATCGAGTTCCGCGCAAAAAAGCGCGATGGAGGCCTGACCGGGAATCGAACCCGGGTGCAAGGATTTGCAGTCCTCTGCGTCACCACTCCGCCATCAGGCCACAGGGCCTTTTCAGGGGCCCCCAGATCGCGAGGGGCGTTCGCTATCAGATCGGCCAGAGTGCTGCAATCATTGTCGGGGGGCATTGTCGGCGGCGATGATTGTCGGTTGCGCCCGGCGGACCTATAAGCGCCCCAGTTTCTCAACAATCGCCGTCAGGACGCCCGCAGACATGGATTTCGTCGCCGCCCGCAAGGTCATGGTCGATTCGCAGGTCCGCGTGAACGACGTCACCGACCGGGGCCTGCAGGCCGCCATGCTGGCCGTGCCGCGCGAGCGGTTCTGCGACCCCGCCCGGGCCTTCTCCGCCTATGGCGAGGTCGAGGTCGAGATCGCGGGCAACCGTCGCCTGATGCAGGCTCGCGAGGTCGCCAAGCTGATCCAGGCGCTGGACCCCCGCGAGGGCGAGACCGCGCTGGCGATCGCCGCCCCGTATGGCGGGGCCGTCCTGGCGCGGCTGGGGCTGCGGGTCACGGCCCAGGAGGCGGACGCCGCCGTGCTGGACGTCGTCGGACCGGCGCTGGCGGAGGCGGGGGTGACGGCGGTGCTGGCCCCCTTCGATCAGCCGTCGGGCCAGGGCTGGGACGTGATCGTATCCGAGGCCGCCGTGGCGGTGCGGCCGGATGCCTGGCTGGCGGCGCTGAAGGTCGGGGGGCGGTTGGCGGTCGTCGAGCGGTCCGGGCCCAACGGCCGGGCGGTGTTGTATGTGAAGGGCCGCGAAGGCGTTTCGCGGCGCGAACTGTTCGACGCGGCCCCGCCGGTGCTGGCGGAAATGACACCCGCGCCGGCTTTCGCCCTCTGAGGGTCGGATTGCGTCGGCATGACGCTGGCGGTCGCGTGAAAAAAACTTAACTGGCGCAGGGCGAAGCTCTTACGCACTACGCCGTTGGTGGGATACCGGCGCCGGTCTGGCGCCCCGAAGGATCAGGTTGATGTTTAAACGCACGCGCGCGCTCGCAACGGTCGCCGTCATCGCCGTCACGGCGGGACTGGCCACGCCGGTCCTGGCCGACACCCTGCTGGACGCCATCGCCCTGGCGTATCGCACCAATCCGACCCTACAGGCGCAGCGGGCGAATCAGCGCGCCATCGACGAACTGGTGCCCCAGGCACGCTCCGGCCTGCGTCCGGATCTCAGCGTCAGCGTCAGCGCCCGCTATAGCCGCACCGAAACAGAAGGGTCGGGCGGCGTCGATCTCAACGGCGACGGAATCGTCGATTTCGCCGGCACCGGCGGCGTGACGGAGAACGATACGGGCAGCGCGACCCTGAGCCTGAGCCAGACCCTCTATTCGGGTGGTCGCATCGCGCGCGGCATCGACGCGGCCGAGGCCAACGTCCTCAGCGGTCGCGAGCAGTTGCGCGCCGTGGAGCAGTCGGTGCTGGGCTCGGTGATCCAGGCCTATGTCGACGTGCTGCGCGATATCGAGATCCTGCGCATCCGCGAGGCCAATCTGAGCGTCCTGCAGCGCCAGCTTGAGGAATCCAACGCCCGGTTCGAGGTCGGCGAGATCACTCGCACCGACGTCGCGCAGTCCGAGGCGCGGCTGGCGCAGTCGGAATCGGACCTGGCGGCTTCGCGCGCCCAGCTGTCGGTGTCGCGCGCGGCCTATGCCGCCGTGGTGGGACAGGCCCCGGCCGATCTGGAGCAGCCCCCGGTCCTGCCGGGCGTGCCCGCCGATTTCGAAGCCGCCCTGGACATTGGCCTGGCCGAGAACCCCGGCATTCTGGCCGCCGAATACGAACTGCGGGCCGCCGAGGCCCAGGCGGCCCAGGCGCGCTCGGCCTATATGCCGTCCGTGGGCCTCTCGGCCAGCTATGGCGGCAGCGACGAACTCGCGTCGTTTGATCTGGGGCGGAACAGGCAGTTCCAGGCCGGAGCCACGCTCAGCGTTCCGCTGTTCACCGGCGGGCTGAACCGCAGCCGGGTCGCCCAGGCCCTGGAACAGGCCAACGCCGCCAAGATCAGCATCCGGGGTCAGGAGCGGACGGTGCTTCAAAACGTGAGCTCGTCCTACGCCCAGATCGTCTCGGCCAACGCCCAGCTGCAGGCAGGCGAAGAAGGCGTGCGCGCCGCACGGATCGCCGCCGAGGGCGTGCGCCAGGAGCAGCAGGTCGGGCTGCGCACCACGCTGGACGTGCTGAACGCCGAGCTGGAACTGCGCAACGCCGAGATCACCCTGGCCACGGCGCGCCGGAATCAATACGTCGCCCAGGCCAATCTGCTGGCCTCCATGGGGCGGTTGAGCGGCGAGGATCTGGATCCGACGCTCGAGGTTTATGACGCCGCCGCCAACGCCGACCGCGTGCGCAACCGGGGCGCCCTGCCGTGGGATTTCGCGGTCGAGGCCATCGACCGGATCGCTTCGCCGCCGGTCACGCCGGCCAACGATGGAACCCAGGCGCCGATCGATGAACAGCTGAACGGCGAGATCGTGCGAACCGCGCCCCGGGGCCAGTAGCGACCGTCGAGCAGGCCCGGTTAACCAACGAGGCGAAAAAGGCCCGTTGATTCCGCAAGTGGTAGATGCGACGAACGGTGGGGGGCTTGGCGAACGTCGGCTCCGCGTCTCTCGCCCATGCTTTCGCCTTTTCGAAGGTTCGCTCAAGGCCCGACCATGACCGAAACGACCGCTCAAGAACCGACGATGGAAGAGATCCTGGCGTCCATCCGCCGGATCATCTCCGAGGATGACGCCCCCGCCGCCGAGGCCGCCCCGGCGGCCGCGCCGGAGCTTGTGGTGGAAGCCGAGCCCGAGCCCGAGCCGGTCATGGCCGAAAGCCCCGCACCCGAGTCCGAGCCGGTGCCCGCCGCCGAGGAGGAGATCCTCGACCTGACCGACCGCTATGAGGCGCCCGCCGTCGAAACCATCGGCGATCTGGACGTCACGGCCGTCGAGGACCCGGAGCCTGAGCCCTTTCCCACCGCCTTCCAGCCGGAGCCGGAACCCGTGCATCACGAACCCGTCCCGTCCGAAACCTCGGCCCCGCTCGACAGTCTGGTGGGTGCCGGTGCGGCCGCCAGCGCGGCCTCGGCCTTCGCCGGCCTGTCGGCCAGCCTGGCCCGGCCTGAGCCGTCGGCTCTCGTCGGCGGCAGCGGCCCGACCATCGACGCCCTGGCCCGCGAACTGCTGCGCCCGATGCTGAAGGAATGGCTCGACGCCAACCTGCCCGGCATCGTCGAGGCCCAGGTAAAGAAGGAAGTCGAACGCATCGCCCGCAACGCGGGCTAGCCCCGCTCGCCACCGGCGATTAAGACCAGCAGGGGCGGTTCCAGACGGGGCCGCCCTTTCTGCATTCCGAGACCGCCCTCATGCAGCGAGGTGCCGCGCGCCGAGCGATAGGGCAAAGAGATCAGCCGATGCTTGAGAAGACCTTCGATCCCAAAGCCGCCGAACCGCGCCTCTATGCGATGTGGGAGGGTTCTGGCCTGTTCGCGCCGAAGACCGACGGCGCGGCGGACGCCTATTCGATCGTCATTCCGCCGCCGAACGTGACGGGGTCGCTGCACATCGGCCATGCCCTGAACAACACGCTGCAGGACATCCTGGCGCGCTATCACCGGATGAAGGGCAAGGCGGTGCTGTGGCTGCCCGGCACGGATCACGCCGGCATCGCCACCCAGATGGTGGTCGAGCGCCAGCTGGCGGCCCAAGGCAACGTCGGGCGCCGCGACATGGGCCGCGACGCCTTCGTGGCAAAGGTCTGGGAGTGGAAGGCCGAGAGCGGCGGCACCATCGTCCAGCAGCTGCGCCGGCTGGGCACCTCGTGCGACTGGAGCCGGGAGCGGTTCACCCTGGACGAGGGGCTGAACGCGGCGGTGCGCAAGGTCTTCGTCGAACTGCACAGCAAGGGCCTGATCTATCGCGACAAGCGGCTGGTGAACTGGGATCCGCAGTTCCAGACGGCCATCAGCGACCTGGAGGTCGAGCAGCGTGAGGTCGACGGCCACTACTGGCACTTCGCCTATCCGCTGGCGGACGGCGTGACCTACGAACACCCCATCGCCTTCGACGAGGCGGGCGAGGCCACGGAGTGGGAGACGCGCGACTTCATCGTCGTGGCGACGACCCGGCCGGAGACGATGCTGGGCGACACGGGCGTGGCGGTGCATCCGGACGACGCGCGCTATGTGGGGCTGGTCGGCAAGTTCGTGACCCTGCCCATCGTCGGGCGGCGCATTCCGATCGTGGCCGACGATTACGCCGATCCCTCCAAGGGCTCGGGCGCGGTGAAGATCACGCCTGCGCATGATTTCAACGACTTCCAAGTTGGGAAGCGCGCGGGACTGCCCTCGATCAACATCATGGACGCCTACGCCCGGATCACCGGCTACGACGCGCCGGATGTTCCATCCGAGTTCGAGAACCTTGATCGTTTTGAGGCCCGCAAACGTATTGTCGCTCGAGCCGATGTTGAAGGATGGCTGCGGGCAATCGAGAAGACGCGCCACGTCGTCCCGCACGGCGACCGTTCTGGTGTAGTCATTGAGCCGTGGCTAACTGACCAATGGTACGTGGATGCCCACGTATTGGCCCAGCCGGCGATGAAGGCTGTCGAGACCGGTGCGACTGAGTTCGAACCCAAGTCCTACGAGAAGATCTATTTCGAGTGGCTGAGGAACATCGAGCCCTGGTGCATCAGCCGCCAGCTCTGGTGGGGCCACCGCATCCCCGCTTGGTATGGCATGAACCGCGACAGCGAAGACTTTGTGTCGGGCGATGCGGCGATCTTCGTGGCGGAGACAGCGGAGGAGGCTGTTGAGCAAGCCCGTGCTTACTATCGGCGTGATGTAAAAATCGTCGATCACGTTGGCGATGAGCTTCTCACTTGGATGAGCCACAATGGGCCGGGCCTTCCCCCTGTTGTGCCCATTTCCCAGGACGAGGACGTCCTCGACACCTGGTTCAGCTCCGCTCTGTGGCCCTTCTCGACCATGGGCTGGCCGGAGGACACTGACGACCTCAGGCGCTTCTACCCGACCTCCGATCTCGTCACGGCGGCGGACATCATCTTCTTCTGGGTGGCCCGGATGATGATGATGGGGCTGCACTTCATGGACGAGGTGCCGTTCAGGCGGGTCATCATCAACGGCCTGGTCCGCGACGAGAAGGGCCAGAAGATGTCGAAGTCCAAGGGGAACGTCATCGATCCCCTGACCATCATCGACGAGCTGGGGGCCGACCCCCTGCGCTTCACCATGGCCATCCTGTCGGGCACGCGCGACATCAAGTTGTCGAGGCAGCGCATTGAAGGCTATCGCAATTTTGGCACCAAGCTGTGGAACGCCGCACGGTTCAGCCAGATGAACGATTGCGCCCGCGTGGAGGGTTTCGACCCCGCGACGCTCGATCAGACCATCAATCGCTGGGTCCGGGGCGAGCTGACCAAGGCCGAGCGGCAGGTCTCCGAAGCCATTGAGGGCGGGCGGTTCGACGACGCGGCCTCGGCGCTCTATCGCTTCGTCTGGAACGTCTTCTGCGACTGGTATCTGGAACTGGCCAAGCCGGTGTTCGGCGGCGCCGACGAGACCGCCAAGGCCGAGACCCGGGCCATGACGGCGTGGACGCTGGATCAGACGCTGAAGCTGCTGCACCCGGTCATGCCCTTCATCACCGAGGAGCTGTGGAACGAGCTTGGCAAGGCCGGCCCGGCGCGGGACGAGGCGATGCTGGTGGGCGCGTCCTGGCCCGTGTTGCCCGACATGTTCATCGACGCGGCGGCCGACGAGGAAATCAACTGGCTCGTGTCACTCGTCACCGAGATCCGCTCCAGCCGCGCCGAGCTGAACGTTCCACCCGGCGCCAAGCTTCCGTTCGCCGTCGTCAACCCGACTGCCGAGGCCTGGGCACGGTTCGACCGACATCGCGATCTGATCGGTTCGCTCGCCAGACTGAGTGACGTCTCGCGCGCGGACACAGCGCCGGAGGGCTCGATCATCGTCGTGGCCGGGCAAGCAACGGCGGCCTTGTCCCTGGCCGGCGTCATCGACGTGACCGCGGAGGTCGCGCGTTTGTCCAAAGAGATCGCTCAGGCCGAGAGCGACATCGGCCATGTCATGAAGAAGCTGGGCAACCCCAACTTCGTCGAGCGGGCGGCTCCGGCCGTGATCGAGGAGCAGCGTGCCAAGCTGGCGGAGGCGGAGGGCACCAAGGCGCGGCTGGAAGCGGCGCTGGGGCGACTGGCGGGCCTCTAGCGCATCCGGGGCATGCTGACGCTGACGCTCTCGGCGGCGACCAGCATGCCGCGTCGCGTGGCCGGGATGAGCCAGAGGGCCACGCCGAGGATGGCCAGGGCGAACAAGACCGAGATCACGCGCATTGGAGCCTCCGTCGGAGCGACGTCGAAAGAAGTTCGTCCGACGCCGCCCCGGGGTTACGAGGGATCAGGCCGCCCGGTTCGGGGTGAAGGCGTTTGCCTGGAAGGCCGGATCGACGGGGGTCTCGGCGATGTGGTTGACGTAGTTCGAGATCGTCTTCAGCCCCACGCCCAGCACGACCTCGAGCACATTGCCCGCCGTGTAGCCCGCCGCGATCAGGCGGTTGACGTCGGCGTCCGACACCCAGCCGCGCTCGCGCACCACGCGGGTGGCGAAGTCGCGCAACGCCTCCAGCTTCGCATCGGCGATCGGCCCGCCGTCGCGGACGGCCTGGATGACGCTCTGGTCCAGATGCTGGCCCTGGGTCACCGTGGTGTGGGCGGCGACGCAGTAGTGGCAGGCGTTCTCGACCGAGGCGGCGATCAGCACGACCTCGCGCTCCAGCGGGGTCAGGTCCGACTTCTGATAGGCGCCGGCGAGCGCCAGGTAGCCCTCGATCACGGCCGGGCTCTCGGCGAACTCACCGACCAGGTTCGGCACGATGCCGAAGGCGGCCTTGGCGCCGGCGATGAAGGGGCGCGAGCCTTCCGGAGCGGTGTCGAGGGTGTGGATCGGGAACTGGGTCATGGCGGTCTTCCTCTGGGTTGGGGCGGCGCATCGGCGCGTCGTCGAGGAGGAAGATGCGCCGGGATCAGCCTCCGCTGTAGCCGGGCGGATCGGCTTTGACTTATGCGCTTACTGCATGAAAGGAGGAGGGATGGATCGCCTGTCCGCCCTTCGCCTGTTCGTCCGCGCCGTCGAGAGCGGAAGCTTCTCGCGTGCCGGGCGCGACGCCGGCTTGTCACAGTCGGCCGCCAGCCGTTCCATCGCGGCGCTGGAGGCGGACCTGGGCGCGCGGCTGCTGATGCGAACCACGCGGCGGCTGTCGGTCACCGAGGCGGGTCAGCGCGTCTATGAGCAGGCCCGGCGCCTGCTGGAGGAGGACGCGGCCTTGGTTGAGGCGGTGACCGGCGCGGACCGGGAGCCGGTCGGCCGGCTGCGGGTCTCCACCTCGATCGCCTTCGCCACGGCCGAGGTGGCCCCGCATGTCGAGCCGTTCCTGAAGGCGTGGCCCCGACTGAGGCTGGACATCGCGGCGACGGACGCCCGGATCGATCCGGTCGCGGAGGGCGTCGATCTGATCCTGAGGCTCGGTCCCCTGACGGACAGCAGTATGACCGGCAGGTGGCTGGGGGTCTATGAGCGGTGGCTGGTGGCGTCGCCCGCGGTCGCGGAAGCGCTGGACGGGGAGGCTCCGCTGGAGGATCGATTGAACGGACGCTGCGTGATCTTCTCCGGCTCGACGCTCGGCCAGAAATGGCGACTGACGGGCCCGGCTGGGGGTGTCGAGATGGAGCCGTCCGGCACACTCAGCGCAGCGGCGGGGGCCGTGGTGCTGAGCCTCGCGGTCCAGGGGGCCGGCGTGGCCCTGATGCCGTCCTTTGCCGTGGCCCAGGACATCGCCGACGGGCGGCTGGTCCGCGTGGCCCCCGACTGGTCAGGCCCACCGATGCCGGTGACAGCCTTGTGGACCCATCGGGACCTGCCGCGAAAGGCCCGGCTGTTCCTGGATCACCTGACGCCCCGATTGAGGCTGGACGAACGATGACGACGCGACTGGATGTGCTGCTGGTCGCGCGAGGGCTAATCGAAAGTCGAGCGCGGGCCAGGGCGGCGATCGGGGCCGGGGGCGTGACGGTGAACGGTCGTCCCGCGCGGGCCGCCTCGGAGAAGGTCACCGACGACGCCGTCTTGACGGTCGAGCCGCCGCATCCCTGGGTGGGGCGGGGCGCGTTGAAGCTGGTCCACGCCCTGGACCTCTGGCCCGTGGTCGTCGAGGGACGAACGGTGCTGGACGTCGGGACCTCGACCGGAGGGTTCACCGAGGTCTGCCTGGCGCGAGGCGCGGCGCGGGTTTTTGCGGTGGATGTGGGCTCTGGGCAGCTTCATCCCCGCGTCGCGGCGGATGCTCGCGTGACGGTGCTGGAGCGGACCGACGCCCGTTCCCTGACGCCGGATCTCATTTCGACGCCCCCTGAGTTGATCGTCTGCGATGCGAGTTTCATCAGTCTGATCAAGGTTCTGCCGGTAACGCTCGATCTGGCGTCGGAAGAGGCCGAGCTGATCGCGCTGGTCAAGCCGCAGTTCGAGGCGGATGGGCCCGGCGCGGTCGGCAAGGGCGGGATCGTCAAGGACGTCGAGGCCCGCGGGGCGGCCGTGGAGCGGGTCTCGGCCTGGCTGGAGAGCCTCGGCTGGAGCGTCCACTCGACGACCGAAAGCCCGATCACCGGCGGCGACGGCAATGTCGAATACCTGCTGTGGGCGTCGCGGCGGCCCGGATGACGACGTCGCTCAAGCAGCGAGCGACCGCGTCGCGAGCGGTAGCGACCAAAGGGAGTCGCTCAAGCAGCGAGCGACCGCGTCGCGAGCGGTAGCGACCAAAGGGAGTCGCTCAAGCAGCGAGCGACCGCGTCGCGAGCGGTAGCGACCAAAGGGAGTCGCTCAAGCAGCGAGCGACCGCGTCGCGAGCGGTAGCGACCAAAGGGAGTCGCTCAAGCAGCGAGCGACCGCGTCGCGAGCGGTAGCGACCAACAGGACCCCGTCGGTCAAGCGGTGAGGCTCTGCGAGCCCAGCGTTAGCGACACTGCGCAAAAGCAACCGCCGGCGGATTGCTCCGCCGGCGGTGCCCGTCACGATCCCGGTCGACAGGGGGGCTGAAAACTAACCGGAACCGCGAACCTTGATCGATCAGCGCGGCAGCCAGCCCCGCCGCGGATCGTAATAGTAGTAGCCGTCGGCGGAGACCTGATAGCCGCTCTGGTAACGGCCCTCGTCCCGGCGACCATCGTAGCGGCGGTCGTCGCGATAACCGCGATCGTCATAGTAGCCCGACGAATAGGCGCGGTCGTCGTAGCGATCATGCCCACCGTAGTAGGTCTGGGCCTGGGTGTGGGTCTGGCCGCGATAGTCCGAGCGGCAGTTCTCGTTGGACGCCCGCCCGACCTGGGAGCCGATCACGGCGCCCAGGATGCCGCCGATGATCGAGCCCTCGGTCCGGTTGCCACGACCCGCGACCTGCGATCCGGCGACGGCTCCGATGCCGCCGCCGATCAGGGCGCCTGCGCCGGTCCGGCCCTGGCCATAGGTCCGGCAACGGTCGTAGCCATAGCCGTTCTGGCCATAGCCATTGTTGTAGCTGTAGGGCTGGCCGTAGCCGTTGTTCGAATAGCCATTGTTGGAATAGCCGTAGCCGTAGGACTGGGCCGAGGCGGCGGCGGGGGCCAGCGTCGCGGCGGCCGCGAGGGCGGCCAGGGCGGCGACGGGCTTGGAGAACCGGTTGGTCATGGAAGAAACCCCTGTTCCGACGTCGGGACATCCGGCGTCTGTTGAGAGGTGTTCTAGGGGGGCGAACCTGAACCGGCGTTGAGCCGGCCGTTCATCTCCGTTCATGTTTCGGCCGGGCGGCGAACCGGTCTAGAAGGCCGCCATGACGACGACGCTGACGATCGCCCGGATGGCGGGACAGGGAGACGGCGTGGCCGAGACGCCCGACGGCCCCGTGTTCGCGCCGCTGACCCTGCCCGGCGAGACGGTGCGGGGAGAGGTCGGCGACGGGCGGCTGGAGGGGGTCGAGATCGTCGAGGCGAGCCCGGACCGCATCGCGCCGGTGTCGCCGCATTACGGCGAGTGCGGGGGCTGCTCGCTGCAGCACTGGGCCGGCGGGCCGTATCTGGCGTGGAAGCGGGACCAGGTGATCGCGAGCCTGGCGCGCGAAAGGATCGAGACCGAGGTCGAGGCGACCGTGGCCGTGCCGCCGGGCAGCCGTCGCCGCCTGGCGCTGCATGCGCGGCGGCTGGCGGATGGACGTGTCGTGCTGGGCTTCAAGGCGAGGAAGTCCTGGCGGCTGGTCGAGGTGACGGCCTGTCCGGTGGCGGACCCCCGACTGGTGCGGGCCTTTCCCGCGCTGACGCGGGTCGCGGCGGCGTTTCTGGATCATCCCAAGTCGGCACCGACCCTGCATGTGACCTGGACGCTGGATGGGCTGGACGTCGATGTGACGGGGGTGGAGCGGCGTTCGGGCCTGTCGGGCGATAGCCGTGCCCAGGCGATCCGCGCGGCGGCGGCGGCCGATCTGGCCCGTCTGTCGCTGGCGGGCGAGACCCTGGTGATGGCGCGCCAGCCGCGGGTGGCGTTCGGTCCGGCGACCGTGCCCCTGCCGGCCGGGGCCTTCCTGCAGGCCGTACCCGAGGCCGAGGCGGCGATGGTGTCCAGGGCCGTCGAGGCGGTGAGGGGGGCCAAGAAGGTGGCGGACCTGTTCTGCGGAGCCGGGACCTTCACCTTTCCCCTGGCCACGGTGGCCGCCGTTGTGGCGGCCGATGCCTCGGCGGCCGGGATCGCGGCGTTGAAGGCGGGCATCGGCACGGCGAAGGGGTTGAAGCCGATCGCGGCCGAGGCGCGGGACCTGTTTCGCAGGCCGTTGACGCCGTTCGATCTGAAGGGCTGCGAGGCCATTGTGTTCGACCCGCCGCGCGCGGGGGCGATCGATCAGACGGCGCAGATCGCGGGGACGAAGGCGAGCGTCGTGGTCAGCGTGTCCTGCAACCCCCAGACTTTCGCGCGGGATGCACGGGTGCTGATCGACGCAGGATTCCGGCTGGAGCGGGTGACGCCGGTCGATCAGTTCCTGTGGTCCAGCCATGTCGAGCTGGTCGCCGTTCTCCGGAGATAGACGATGAGCAACGCGGAGCCGGATTTCGGCGAGGGCAGTCCTGATGAAGATTGGGGCGGTTTCGACGTGGACGACTGGTCGCGGCTTGTGCCGTTCGTCGGCCGGGTCGCGACGTTGGACGACGTGCAGGCGCGGCGGGCGATCTTCGCCCTGGGCGAGACGTCGGACGCCCGGCCGATCGAGATGGACATGCCCCAGCCGGTGATCTGGTGGGACGAGGACGGCGAGCAGGGCGCGGTGGCGGTCTAGGCCGAGAGCCATGTCGGTCCCGACGGCGAGGTCATGGAAGTGCTGGGCGTCATCCTGCCCGACGGGGAGGGGGTGGTCGTGCTGCTGGAGGATGTGGACCTGGTCGATGACACCGATCCGACATGGCGCGCGCTGGTCGAGGGCGCCGTCTAAGCGTCAGCCGAACAGCTCAAGCTGCGCCAGGGCGTCGGCGGGGACGCGGAACTTCGTCTCGTCGAGTTGGTGGCGAGGGGAGTCCAGGCCGTAGCGTTTGATGGCGGCCTTGAACCGGGCGGCGATCAGGTCGGCGACGGGGCCGGCGCCCTTCATCCGGGTGTTCCAGTCGGGATCGTAGTCCTTGCCGCCCCGGGTCTGGCGAACCAGGGACATGACGCGGGCGGCGCGCTCGGGCCGTGCGTCCGCCAGCCATTCGCGGAACAGGTCCTTGATCTCGAGCGGCAGGCGCAACGTCACATACATGGCCGTGGTGGCACCGGCCCTGGACGCAGCCTCGAGTACGGCCTCCAGCTCATGGTCGTTCAGCCCGGGGATCACCGGCGCGAAGCCGACGCCGACGGGGACGCCGGCGTCGGCCAGGCGGTTTATGGCCTCCAGACGCTTGGCTGGAGTCGAGGCCCGGGGTTCCATGGCGCGGGCGAGGTGGCGATCCAGCGTCGTGATCGAGACAAAGGCGCTGGCCAGACGGTCGCGGCCCATCGGCCCAAGAATGTCCACATCGCGGGTGATCAGATTCGATTTGGTGATGATGGAGAGGGGCTGGTTGAAGCGTCGGCAGACCTGAAGGATCTGCCGGGTGGACTGAAGGTCCCGCTCGATCGGCTGGTACGGGTCGGTGTTGCCGCCGATGTGAATCCGCTTGCAGACGTAGCGGCGCGCGGCGAGCTCCTGTTCCAGGAGACGCCCGGCCCCGGGCTTGAAAAAGATCCGACTCTCGAAATCCAGGCCCGGGGATAGGCCCATGAAGGCATGGGACGGACGGGCGTAGCAGTAGATGCATCCATGTTCGCATCCCTTGTAGGGGTTGATCGACCGGTCGAACCCGATGTCCGGGCTGGTGTTCCTGGCGATGATCGTCCGGGCGTGTTCGGGGGTCAGGATGGTGCGGATCTGGGTCGGGGCCTCATCCGCGTCGGTCCAGCCGTCATCGAAGGCTTCGGTCGTGGTCGGTTCGTAGCGACCGGTGGCGTTGGATCGGGCACCGCGTCCTTTCGTCTGCAGAGAGGCTGGAGGCATGGATGGACCATAGCCGGAAAACAGAACAAAACAAGAACATCTTGTGCGCACGACGACGGTCGAAACGGCGATGCTGCGCGTACAAGACGCCCAAGGGGCGGCTCCGGCAGGAACCGCCCTGAGGGGTCAGCCGACGCGGCCGGCTGCGACGGCCAGCGCGGACGTGTCCGCGAGGCTCTCGACCGTGTCGCCAGTCACGACCACGGCGATGGATTCGCGATAAGGGCCGGCGGGCTTGCCGAGGGCTCGAAGAGTGGTGGCCACGCCCTCGCCGAACGCGAACACGGGCGCGCCCTTGGTGCCGGCGCGAATGATCAGGTCATCGAGGGCGGCCTGGGACGTCTCGTCGACGTTTCCGGCCGGCACGACGAGGGCTTTCAGGGCGCCGCTGTCGATGTCGGCGGGAGAGGCGGTCGCGAGGATGCTGGTTCCACCGACGCTCAGGCCTTCGTCGCCGACCGACACGGGCGCCAGCGACAGGCCGCTGGCGCGCAGGACCGCCTCAGCGTCCGGCATGGCACCGAAACTCATGGCGCGGCGCATCGCCAGGCCGGCGCGGGCCCGGATCGGCGCGAGACGGTAGCCGCTGCGGGCACCGGGGGTGGAGCGGGGCTGGTAGGGAAGTTTGCGTTGAGCGAACATGGCGTCTCCATCAGGTTTATTCGGCCCGAAAGCTCCCGCCAAACAGGTTCGCGCGCCGGCGCAATCACGCCAACGAGAAAAGGGGTGGGGTTCAGGATATCCAATACCTAAGGTGATCCGGCCGGGGTTTCAACCCGACGCGGCCCTGATGGCCGGGATGCTGGCAGGCTCTCCGCCGTCGTCTCAGGCTCCGGCCTTCTTCTTGGGGGCCGCATTCTTGGCCGCCGGCTTCTTCTTGGCGGTCGAGGTCTTTGCGGGCGCGGCTTTCTTCGCCACGGGCTTCTTGCCCTTGGGAGCGACGAGGGCGCGAGCGGCCAGAAGCGGCACGGCCACCTCCATCGTCATGTCCTCGGGCGCGGTGCCCTTGGGGATCGTCGCGTTGATCTTGCCGGACTTCACATAGGGGCCGAAGCGGCCGGACATGACGTGGACCGGTTCGCCGGTCTCGGGGTGGGCGCCCAGGTCCTTGAGCGGCGCGACGGCCGCGCCACGACCCTTGAAGCCGCCCGCTCGCTTTTCGGCCAGCAGGACGACGGCGCGGTTCAGGCCGATGTCATAAACCTCATCGATATCCGCGACATTGGCGTAGGTCCCGGCATGGAGGATGAAGGGGCCGTAGCGACCGAGGCCCGCCGTGATCGGCTGGTTGTCCTCGGGGTGAACGCCGACGGTCCGGGGCAGGGACAGCAGTCGCGAGGCCTGTTCCAGGGTCAGGGTCGCGGGCGACCAGCCCTTCGGCAGGGAGGACCGCTTGGGCTTCTCCTCGCCCGGGACCGAGGTCTCCACATAGGGGCCGAAGCGGCCGATCTTGAGCGCCACGGGCTGACCGGTCTCGGGATCGATCCCGAGATCGCGGTCGCCGCCGGCCTCGTCTCCCGCGTTCTCGCCCGCGCCGAAGCCCCGGGTGTAACGGCATTCCGGATAGTTGGAGCAGCCGATGAAGGAGGACTTCATCTTGAAGCTGGCCTTCAGGTGCAGACGGCCGGTCTTGCACAGCGGGCAGAGGCGGGCGTCGGAGCCGTCCGGCTTTTCCGGGAACAGGAAGGGGCCGATGGCGGTGTCGAGCTCGTCGATCACGCCCTGGCGTTCCAGTACGGCGGCCGTTGCGGGCTTCAGCTTGGACCAGAAGTCGCGCAGCAACGCTTTCCAGTCCATTTCACCGGCTGAGACCTCGTCCAGCTGGGTCTCCAAAGCGGCTGTGAAGTCATATTCGACCCAGCGGCCGAAGAACTGCTCCAGGAAGGCGGTGACCAGACGGCCGTTGTCCTCGGGGATGAAGCGGTTCTTGTCCATGCGGACATACTGGCGGTCGCGCAGGGTCGTCAGGATGGAGGCGTAGGTCGAGGGCCGGCCGATGCCGAGCTCTTCCAGCTTCTTGACCAGGGTGGCCTCGGAATAGCGCGGCGGGGGCTCGGTGAAGTGCTGGTCGGTGCGGACCGCCTCGACCCTGGCCTTCGCGCCTTCTTTCAGGGCCGGCAGGCGGGTCGAGTCGTCATCGTCCTCGGCTTCGGCACCCTTCTGCTTCTCGTCGCGACCTTCCTCATAGACGGCGAGGAAGCCGTCGAAGGTGACGACCTGGCCGGTGGCGCGCAAGCCCGTCAGGCCGTCCGGCGTTTCGACCTCGACCGTGGTGCGGTCGAGGCGGGCGGCCTCCATCTGGGAGGCGACCATCCGTTTCCAGATCAGCTCGTAGAGGCGCTGGAGGTCGGATTCCAGGCGCAGGCTCTCGGGCTTGCGGGCGATGTTGGTCGGTCGGATCGCCTCGTGCGCTTCCTGAGCATTCTTGGCTTTAGACTTGTAATATTTGGCTTCTGCCGGGACGAAAGCCGGGCCGAAGGTCTGGCCGATGACCTCGCGCGCCTGGGCGATGCCCTCGGGCGTAGTCTGAACGCCGTCGGTCCGCATGTAGGTGATCAGGCCGCCGGTCTCGTCGACGCCCTCGTACAGCTTCTGGGCCGCGCGCATGGTGCGCTGGGCGTCGAAGCCGAGCTTGCGCGACGCCTCCTGCTGCAGGGTCGAGGTGGTGAAGGGTGGCGAGGGGAAGCGACGGACCGGCTTCTTCTCGATGGACTTGATGGTGAAGTCGCCGGTCTGGATGGCGTCGCGGGCGGCCATGGCGGTCGCCTCGTCCTTGATGTCCAGGCGCTGGACGCGCTTGCCGGCGTGCTTGACCAGGCGAGTGGTGAAGGGCGGGCTGTCGGCCGCGAGGTCGGCCTCGATCGACCAGTATTCCTGGGGCCGGAAGCGTTCGATCTCCAGCTCGCGGTCGACGACGATGCGCAGGGCCACGGACTGGACCCGGCCGGCCGAGCGGGCCCCGGGGAGCTTCCTCCACAGCACGGGGGACAGGGTGAAGCCGACCAGATAGTCGAGCGCGCGGCGGGCGAGGTAGGCCTCGACCAGCTCCATGTCGATCTGGCGCGGGGCCGCCATGGCCTCCAGCACCGCCGACTTGGTGATGGCGTTGAAGGTGACGCGCTCGACCTCGGTGTCCTTCAGCGCCTTCTTTTTGGTCAGGACGTCGAGCACGTGCCAGCTGATGGCCTCGCCCTCGCGGTCGGGGTCGGTGGCCAGGATCAGGCGATCGGCGCGCTTGGCGGCCTCCGCGATCTCGGACATGCGCTTGGACGCCTTGGGATCGATCTCCCAGTCCATGGCGAAATCCTCGTCGGGCTTCACCGAACCGTCCTTGGAAGGAAGGTCGCGGATGTGGCCGTAGGAGGCGAGCACCTCATAGCCGGAGCCGAGGTATTTGTTGATGGTCTTGGCCTTGGCGGGGCTCTCGACGATGACGAGATTCATTGAGGCTCAGTCTGGGAGGAAGGTGGGCGAACGTGGTCAGGCTCGCGCCCTATGTCAATCGGACGCAGAAACGACGGCTCAAGCTTAGGTTGCCAAACAGTCTGAAGTTGTGTCCAAGTGAGCCCGTCAACCCAGCGAGGGGCATCTTCATGACCGTTCAACCGATCTCGTCCACGACCGGGTACCCGGCGCATGCCACCGAGCCGGAGCGGCGGGAGTTCCCGGTCCGCGAATACATCGGGGCCATGGCCACAGAGCTGGCGCAGATGGCGCGCTGGGACGGGGACGAGGTCCTGGGACAGCTGTTGGACAGCGCCGCCGCCCGGGCGGGTGAGATCCGGCCGTCGCAAGCCTCGGACGTCGCGCAGGAAGAGACGTCCCGACGAAGACCGGCTTAGAGCATGATCGGTCAAGGTGGACGCACTGCGTGGGTCCGCCGAAAGCGTCAATCATGCTCTCGCTGAATCCTGGACCCTGATTGACGGCATCAGCGGAATCGCGAACCGGTTCCACCTTAGCCGATCAGGGTCTAGATCGTCGCCGATCCGCCGGGAAGCAAGGTCGCCCGGCCCGCCAGGCTGAGTTCCAGCAAGGCCACCGCCACGCTACTGATGGGCGCGTTCAGGGCGCGGGCGATCTCGTCCCGGGGGGTCGGCGTGGGCGACAGCAGGGCGGCGACACGGTCGAGGAAGGCGGCGTCGAGGTCGCCCGCGCTCTCCGCGTCATGGAAGGGGTCGTCTCGGAACGGTTCGGACAGGGTCCGCAGGGTCTCAAGCCCCCGGATCACATCGTCGACGCCCTCGCAGATGTGGGCCCCCTGGCGCAGCAGCTCGTTCGGCCCCTTGGACCGGGGATCGAGCGGCGATCCCGGGACGGCGAAGACCTCGCGACCCTGCTCGTTGGCGAGTCGCGCGGTGATCAGGGAACCGGAGCGGATCTCCGCCTCGACCACGACCACGCCGCGGGACAGCCCGGAGATGATCCGGTTGCGGCGGGGGAAATCGCGCGCCTGGGCGCGGCTGCCCATCGAGCTCTCGGACACGACGGCGCCGCGCTCGATGATCTGGTCGTAGAGGGCGGCGTTGTCGGGGGGATAGACGTCGTCCACGCCGCCGCCCAGCACGGCCACGGTGCCGGTCTGAAGTGATCCGGCGTGTGCCGCCGCGTCGATGCCGCGCGCCAGACCCGAGACGACGACGAAGCCGGCCTCGCCCAACTGCTGGGCCAGGCCCCGGGCGATCCGCTGACCGCCGGCCGAGGCGATGCGGGCCCCGACCACGCCGACGGCCTCGCGCGCCAGCAGGTTGACGTCGCCCCGGACCCAAAGGACCGGCGGCGGCGGGTCCAGGGCGGCCAGGCGAGCCGGATGAGCCGCATCGCCGAGCACGACCAAATGGGCCCCGATGCGGTCGCCGGCCTCGATCTCGGCTTCGACGCGGTCAACCGGCGGCAAGCTGAAGCCGTGCGCGCCGCCGCTGCGGACCAGATCGGGCAGGGCTTCGACGGCGCGCCCGGCGGACCCGAAGCGGAGCAGGAGCTGGCGGAAGGCGACGGGGCCGACGCGCTCGGTGCGGGCGAGGCGAAGCCGCGCGAACCGCTCGGCCTGCGACAGGCTCACGCCCGCTTCGCCGCGCCGATGCGGGGCTCGGCCCCCTTGAGCAGGCGGCCGATGTTCTCGTGGTGGCGGATCCAGATCAGCACGGCCGTGAAGATCGAGAGCAGCAGGATCGGAGCCGCGACGGGCAGGCCGACGGAGGAAAGGGGCAGCAGCGCCAGCAGCGGCGCGGCGGCCGAGGCGATCAGAGCCGCCAGGGAGGAATACCGCAGGGCGAAAGCCACGATCAGCCAGGCCGCGCCCGCCATCAGCCCCAGGGGCCAGGCGGCGGCGATCAACAGGCCGAAGAAGGTGGCGACGCCCTTGCCGCCCTTGAAGCCCAGCCAGACGGGGAACAGGTGTCCGAGAAAGGCCGCGCCGCCTGCGATGGCCCCGGCCGCCTCCGACCCCAACAGCTGGCGCGCGATCAGCAGGGCGACCGCGCCCTTGCCCGCATCGAGCAGCAGGGTGGCGAGCGCCAGGTCCTTCCTGCCTGTCCGCAGCACGTTGGTCGCGCCGATGTTGCCCGAGCCGATGTTACGCACGTCACCGGTACCGGCCGCCCGGGTGATCAGGACGCCGAAGGGAATTGAGCCCAGCAGGTATCCGCCCACGGCGACGGCCGCGAGGGTGCCGAGCGCCGGTCCCACCATATCCTGCAAGTGATTCGCTCCCGGAAAACGTGCCACCCCAAGATGCGTCGGCGGGGCCGCTGCGGCAAGCTGCGCCCAAGAATGCGCAAAGGGTTCCGCGTGGGGGTCGTGGCGGGTATGACACGCCGCCTTCGGAGTTGCCCCATGATCCGCGCCCTCACCGCCACGACGGTTCTCCTTATCGCGTCCGGATGCGCCGCCGCGCCCGGGTCGACGGCCCAGACGGCAGCGGGGAACCCGGCCCTGGCCGCCTATTTCGACTGCGTGCGCGAGACGGGCGGGGTGATGGTGTCGGCGCACCGGGCCCAGTCGGCGGACGACCAGCCGGAGAACTCCATCCAGGCCATCGAGGCGACCGGGCGAGCCATTCCCGGGGCGATCGTGGAGATCGACGCGGCCCTGACCGCGGACGGACGTCTGGTGCTGATGCACGACGAGACGCTGGAGCGGACGACGACGGGCGAGGGCCGGGTGGCGGACCTGACCTTCGCCACTGTGCGGGCGGCGCGGCTGGAGGCGACGGACGGGACGGTCATCGACGCGCCACCGCCGACGCTGGCCGAGGCGCTGGAGGCGGCGGGGCGGGCAGGGGTGATCGCCTCTATCGACCTGAAGCCGGCGGACGAGACGGCGACGCTGACCCTGGCGCGGCGAGTTATCGAGGAGGTGCGGCAGGCAGGTGCGCAGGATCGGGTGATCCTGATCACCTATTCGCCGGAGACGGCGCGGGCGGTGGCGGAGATGGCCCCGGAGATGATGATCTCGGCCGGGATCGACGAGGTCTCGGGGCTGGACGGCCTGAACCCGGCGCAGATCCTGGCCTGGACCGGGACGCGCGAGGCGCGTCCGGCGTTGTGGCGGGCGCTGGCGGAACGCGGCGTGGAGAGCCAGTTCGGGACTCTCGGGGCACCGGGGCGGCGTCTGGACGATCGCTATGCCGAGGACGGGGACGTGTCGGAATACCGCGACCTGTTCGAGCAGGGCGCGGTGGTGATCGCCACGGACGCGCCGCTGGCGGTCAGGCGCGTGCTGGGGGCGGAGCTGGCGGCGGCGGCGGCTTGTCCTCTCCCATAGGGAGAGGGCTTGAGCGCCCGAGAGCGGAGCGATCGGACTTGCGCGAAAGGGTGAGGGGGTCGAACGTGACCAGGGAGGCAGGGCCTTGGATCGACGAGAGTTTCGCACGACGCGAGCGCGGGCTTTGCGGCAGGATCAGACCCATGCCGAGAAGACGCTTTGGCAGGCGCTCCGCGACGGCAAGCTCGATGGACCCAAGTTCAGGCGGCAGTACCGGATTGGGCGATATTTCGCTGACTTTGCGTGTGTGAAGCTGAAGCTGGTCGTCGAGTTGGACGGCGGCGTCCACGATGACGACGAGAATGATCTGAAGGATCAATTCCGTGAAGAGGAGATCGAACAGCTCGGATGGTTCGTCCTGCGGTTTCGGAACGAGAAGGTGATCGGCGACCTCTACGGCGTGCTGGCCGACATCCGCGATCATGCCACACGGGTAAGAGGGTAACCCCTCACCCTTTCGCGCAAGGACGACGGCGGAGCCGTCGTGCGCTCAAGCCCTCTCCCTCTGGGAGAGGGATGAACTCACCACCAGCGATCGGGCCTGCCGACGCTTCCCGCCGCCTGTTCCAGCGCCGCTCCGACCTGGAAGACCGTGGCCTCGTCGAGGGCCTTGCCGATGACCTGGAGACCGAGGGGCAGGCCGTTGGCGTCCAGTCCCGCCGGGACCGAGATGCCGGGCAGACCGGCCAGGTTCGCCGTCACGGTGAAGACGTCGTTCAGATACATCGTCACCGGGTCGATCTGCTTGTCGCCCAGAGCGAAGGCGGCCGAGGGCGTCGACGGCGTCAGGATGGCGTCCACCTGGCCCCAGACGTCATCGAAATCCTGGGCGATGCGGCGGCGGACCTTGAGCGCGCGGACGTAATAGGCGTCGTAGAATCCGGCCGAGAGCACATAGGCCCCGATCGTCAGGCGGCGCTGGACCTCCTTGCCGAAGCCTTCGGCGCGGCTGGTCTCGTAGAGATCCGTCAGGCTGGTGGCGGTCTCCGCCCGGTGGCCGAACCGCATGCCATCATAGCGAGCCAGGTTCGAGGAGGCCTCGGCGGGGGCGACGATATAGTAGGTCGGCAGGGCGTATTTCGTGTGAGGCAGGCTGATGTGGACGATCTCGCAGCCCGCGTCCTTCAGCCATTCGATGCCGTCGGCCCAGATCTTGGAGACCTCCTCCGGCATGCCGTCGACGACGTATTCGGCGGGAACACCGATGCGCAGGCCCTTGACCGACTTGCCGACCGATTGGGTCCAGTCCGGCGTCTCGACGTCGAGGCTGGTGGAGTCCTTCACGTCGAAGGAGCACATGGAGCGCAGCAGGATGGCGGCGTCCTCGACCGTCTTGGTGATCGGCCCGGCCTGGTCCAGTGAGCTCGCGAAAGCCACCATGCCGTAGCGGCTGGCGCGGCCGTAGGTGGGCTTGATGCCCACCGTGCCGGTGAAGGCGGCGGGCTGGCGGATCGAACCGCCCGTGTCCGACGCCGTGGCGGCGAGACACAGGTCGGCGGCAACGGCCGAGGCGGAGCCGCCCGAGCTGCCGCCCGGCGTCAGGTCGGCGTTGGAGCCCTTTGACTTCCAGGGGTTCTTGACCGGCCCAAAGGCCGAGGTTTCATTCGACGAGCCCATGGCGAACTCGTCCATGTTGAGCTTGCCCAGCATGACCGCGCCATCGCGCCACAGGTTGGCGGTGACGGTCGATTCATACGGCGGGACGAAGCCTTTGAGCATGTTCGACCCGGCCGTGGTCTGAACACCGTCGGTGCAGAACAGGTCCTTGATCCCCAACGGCGCGCCTTCCAGAGCGCCCGCGTCGCCCGAGGCTATGCGGGCGTCGGACGCCCGGGCCATGTCGATCGCCTTGTCCGCGGTCACGACGACATAGGCGTTCAGGGTCTGATTGGCGGCCTCGATGTTCGAGACGAAGGCGCGGGTGATCTCTTCCGAGGAAAAGGCCTTCGCCTTAAGCCCATCGACGGCGGCCTTGAGGGTAAGCTGGGTCAGGTCGGACATCTATTCGACCACCTTGGGCACGACGTAGAAGCCGTCGGCGGACTTGGGCGCGTTCGACAGCACGGCATCAACCTTGGCCCCGTCGGTGACGACGTCGTCGCGCAGGCGCAGGGGCTGGGCGACGTTGGAGGTCATGGGCTCGATGCCCTTCACGTCGACCTCCTGCAGCTGTTCGATCCAGGCCAGGATGCCGTTCAGCTCTCCGGCCAGACCCTCCAGCCGGTCGTCGGGGGTCTTGATGCGGGCGAGGTGGGCGACCTTCCTCACCGTTTCGGCGTCGATGGCCAAGGGGCCCTCCAGTCGAGCGGGTTCAAGCGGGCGGGATTAGCCGCCCGCACCGCGACGCACAAGGACCGCTGCGCTACTGGGCCGGTGTGACCATGACGCCCGTCGGGGGCCCTCCGTCGATCCCCGGTGTCCAGGAGACGATGACCTTGCGGTGGCGGCTGTCGATTTCGCCGGTCGCTTCGTCGATCGTGCTCTCGTGAATGTCCAGGTCGACCCGCCCGACCGACGACGACAGGACCGTGTAGTCCAGGAAGTTGCCCAGTTCGTAGATCACCCATTCGCCCCCCGGATCGGTGAAGAAGGCGATGTAGGTGTAGAGGCCGTTGGCGGCGGGATCTCCGCCGGCCGTGCCGAACATCTTCGCCCCATTGTCCGCGACCCAGTCTATGCGGACCACGCTGGCCGCCGACATCAGGCTGCCGTCCGCGTCGACCGCGATCGGCACAGCCTCCGGCGCGCCGGAGGCTGTAAGAGGCGTGGCCTGAGGGGCTGGTGCCTCTGTGCCCGGCGCGGTGCCGGCGGGCGTCGCCCCGCCGTTTGAGGAGGCCTCGCAGGCCCCGACGGACAGGGCCAGAGCGAGCAGGCCGACGATGGACGACACGGAACGCGACATGGAACCCCTCCAATGGTGACGCTTGCACCCTGTCCTTTGACAGCCCGGATGGCAACGCCTACCCGGCGCGCGTGCCCATACTGAACCTGACAGACCTCGCGACCGCCTGCGCTCCCGGCACGCCGTGGATGGGTCTGGATCTGGGCGAGAAGACGATCGGCGTGGCGGTGTCGGACACCAGCAGGATGATCGCCAGCCCGCTGGAGCTGGTCCGCAAATCCAAGTTCACGGCCGAGGCGGAGGCGCTGTTCCGACTGATGGACGGGCGCAACGTCTCGGCGTTGATCATCGGACTGCCCATGAACATGGACGGGACCGAGGGGCCCCGGGCCCAGTCCTGCCGGGCGTTCGCACGCAATCTGGACAGGCTTCGACCGACAAGCGTGGCCTTCTGGGACGAGCGGCTGTCCACCAGCGCCGTCGAGCGATTCCTGATCGACGAGCTTGACTTGAGCCGCAAGCGGCGCGCGGGCGTGGTGGATCGGACGGCGGCCGCGTGGATTTTGCAGGGGGCGCTGGACCGCGTGCGGGATCAGGAAACCTGGGTGTGACCGCCCTGTTCGCCGGGGTCGTTCCGGTCTTTGCGCTGATCGCGGTCGGCTATGGCTTGAGAAAGTCGGGGTTCCTGCCGGACGAAGCCTGGCGGCCGATCGAGAAGCTGTCGATCCATCTGCTGTATCCGGGCTTTCTAATCCCGGCGATCTGGCACGCGGATATCTCCGGCGGCGGCGCGACGGCGGCAGGGGCGGCGGCGGTCAGCGCCGTCTTGATCATCGCCACCATCACCCTGCTGGTCCGGCCGATGCTGAAGCTGGATGGGCCGGCCTTCACCTCGGTGTTCCAGGGGGTGATCCGCTGGAACAGCTTCGTCTTCCTGCCGGTGATCCAGGCGGTCTATGGCCCGGACGGACTGGCCTTGGCGGCCGTGGTGATCGGCGCGATGATTCCGGTGACGAATGTGCTGTGCGTGATCGTCTTGGTGCGGTGGGGGGCCGATCAGCGCGAAATGTCGGCCCTGTCGCTAGCCAGGGCGATCATTTCCAACCCGATCCTGGTCGCCTGCCTGATCGGTCTGGCGCTGAACCTCGGCGAGGTGCCGCGCCTGGCGGGCATATCGGAGACGCTGGTGCTGCTGGGCGGGGCCGCCCTGCCGCTGGGGCTGATCGTGGCTGGGGCGGGGCTGAGCTTCGCCGAGGTGGCGCGGCGGCGGGTGACCATCACGGGGGTGTCGGTCGTCAAGCTGGTCATCACGCCCTTCCTGATGTGGGGGCTCTGTCGGCTCTATGGTGGATCGGAGACGGCGCAGGGGATCGCCCTGATGTGCGGGGCCGCGCCGGGCGCGGCGGCGTCCTACATCCTGGCGCGGCAGATGGGCGGGGATGCGCCGCTGATGGCCGGGATCGTGGCCCTGACGACCGTCGGCAGCGCGGCGGGGATACCGATCCTGCTGGCGCTGTTCCATCTCGGGTGATCCGGCGCTATAGCCGGGCTTTGATGACCCATCCCGCCGCCGCCGCCGACCTGATCGCCGACCGGCTGGTCCCGTTCCCGAAACCCCACTTCCTGGCGGCGGCCGACCTGAACCCGCCGTTCGTGGCGGCTTTGCTGGACCTCGCGGACGCCTTCGTCGACCTGAACCGGCAATCGTCAAAGGCGCTGGACCTTCTGCGTGGCCGCACCGTCCTGAACCTGTTCTTCGAGAACTCGACCCGGACCAGCTCCTCGTTCGAGATCGCGGCCAAGCGGCTGGGGGCCGACGTCGTGACCATGCCGGTCGGGGCCAGTTCGGTGAAGAAGGGCGAGACCCTGATCGACACGGCCGTGACGCTGAACGCCATGCGGCCGGACATCCTGGTGGTGCGGCACGGAGCGTCGGGAGCGGCGGCCCTGCTGAGCCAGAAGGTCGGCTGCGCCGTCGTGAACGCCGGCGATGGGCGACACGAGCATCCGACCCAGGCCTTGCTGGACCTGTTGAGCTTGCGCCGCGCGTTCGGGGATGTGGGCGGGCTGACGGTGGCGATCTGCGGCGACATCGCCCACAGCCGCGTGGCGCGGTCCAATGTGGCGCTGCTGTCGATGATGGGGGCACGGGTGCGGCTGATCGGTCCGCCGACCCTGGTGCCGGGCGACGCCGATCGCTGGGGCTGCGAGGTGTTCCACGACATGCGCGAGGGCCTGGCCGGCTGCGATGTCGTGATGATGCTGAGGTTGCAGCTCGAGCGAATGGACGGGGCGCTGGTGCCGTCGACGCGGGAATACTTCCGCTTCTGGGGTCTGGATCGCGAGAAGCTGGCCTGGGCCAAGGCCGGGGCGAAGGTGATGCATCCGGGGCCGATGAACCGGGGGGTGGAGATCGATTCGGACGTGGCCGATGACCTGTCGGTGTCCCTGATCCAGGATCAGGTCGAGATGGGCGTCGCGGCCCGGATGGCGGTGCTGGCGTCGCTGTCGGCCCGGCTGGAGGGTGCCGCATGAGTTCGCTGGCCATTACGAACGCTCGCCTGCTCGACCCGGCCACCGACTATGACGGGCCAGGGTGCGTCCTGATCGAGGACGGCGTCATCAGCCTGGTCGATCACGGCCCTTCGACGCGACGGGCGGATCAGATGATCGATGCGGACGGTTTGTGCCTCGCGCCCGGTCTGATCGACATTCGGGTGCGGACCGGCGAGCCGGGGGCCGAGCCGAAGGAAACGCTGAAGTCCGCCAGCCTGGCCGCCGCCGCCGGTGGCGTGACGACCATCGTGGTCCAGCCCGACACCGACCCTGCCGTCGATGATCCGGCCATGGTCGATTTCATTCAACGGCGCGGCGCGGCCCTGGGGCTGGTCAATGTCCGCGCGGCCGGGGCGGCGACGAAGGGGCGGGGCGGGACGCGCATGGCCGAGATCGGCCTGATGCACGAGGCCGGCGCGCTTTACTTCACCGATGGAGACCGCGTCATCGCCGACAGCCGGGTGCTGCAGCGGATCATGGCCTATGCCACGGCCTTCAACGCCATGATCGCTTGCCGACCGGCCGATCCCTGGCTGTCCGAAGGCGCGGTGGCGACATCGGGTGAGCTGGCGACACGGCTGGGTCTGTCCGGCGCGCCCGCCATCGCCGAACGCATCCAGCTGGAACGCGACCTGGCCCTGGTCGAGCAGACGGGCGTGCGGTTCCTGGTGGACCAGATCTCGACCGAGGCCGCGCTGGAGGTGCTGGCGCGGGCGCGGGGCCGGGGGCTGGAGGTCGCGGCGTCGGTGTCGATCAACCACCTGTGCTTCAACGAGGTGGACATCGGCGATTATCGCACCTTCTACCGGCTGGACCCGCCGCTGCGTCCCGAGAGCGATCGACGCGCCCTGATCGAGGCGGTGCGGGACGGGCTGATCGAGGCGATCACCTCGGCGCACACGCCGGCGCCGGCCGAGGACAAGCGGCGGCCTTTCGCGGAGGCCGCGCCGGGGGCTGTGGGGCTGGAGACGCTGTTGCCCGCGGCCCTGACCCTGCATCACGAGGAGGGAATCCACCTGCTGGACGTGCTAAGGCCGCTGACCGAGGGCCCGGCGACCCTGATGGGGCTGGACGCCGGACGACTGGCCCCGGGCACCCCGGCCGATCTGGTGCTGTTCAACCCCGGCGCGCCGGTCATCGTCGATGCCGACGCGCTGAGATCCAAGTCGAAGAATTCGCCCTTCGATGGGCGCAGGCTGCAGGGCCGGGTGGCGCGGACGGTCGTCGCCGGTCGCACGGTCCATGCGACCGGTTGACCCGGGGGCCTACTCCTTGATGCCGGCCTTGTCCGAGACATAGCCGCTGCAGGCGGTGGAGGCCTCGTTCAGCAGATCCTGCTCCTGTCCGCCGAGCGCGGTCAAAGCGGCGAGCGCGGCCGGCGTTATCTCGCCCGCGTTGTAGATCTCGATCTGGGCGTTGTAGATCTCAGTGCGCTTCTCGATCGTCTTGTAGGCGGCGTCGGCCACGTCCTCGGGCAGCAGCATGGTCATCTGCAGATACTGCTGATGCATCTGGCGCGAGAACTCCGCGCTGCTGGCGAAGGCGGCCTCGATCTCGGCCACGCCCGCGTCGTCCAGGGGCCCCGCGACGCGATCGATGTTCTTCTCGGTGTCGGCCACCGCCCGGGAGGTCAGTTCACCGAACTGAAGGCATACCGACAACTGCTGCTCGAAGATGCGCTGACGGGCGGCCGCCTGCGACACGTCCAGTGCCTGAACGGCGGTGAACATCGAAGCGACCGCCACGATGCAGGCCGAGACGGCCGACGCCGTGGCGATCGTTCCTTCCAGCGAGACCCGCTGCCGGCGGCTGACGGGGGCGTGCTCGGCGGGATCAGGCTGTGTCATCCGTCGATATGACGACGTTCTCCGATTCCCGACAATGACGGTTCCTGATCAGCCGCCCGTGGGCTCAGGACGCCGGCGTTTGCGGCAGGGCCTTGAGGTCGGCGTCGATGGCGTCGACCGTCGCCTGGCTGATCATGCCACCGGACATCGGCATGACCTGGGCCAGGGTCATGTCCTCGAACTGGGGACGCATGGGGTGCTGGGCGACGCCGGGCAGGTGCTTTTCCATGACCGCAGCGGTTTCGGCGTTGTTCAGCAGGTCCTTGATCGGGCTGGCGATGGTGGGACGGGCCGTGGCCGGGGCCGCGTGGTTCGAGTGATCCTGGGCCGGGGCGGTCTGGGCCAGGGCGGTGGGGGCCAGAACCGCGAGCGCGGCAGCGGCGAGAACGGACTTGATCATTGAAGACTCCGAGGATGGGAGGACGCAGATGACCCCCAAATCGCGACAGGCTCAAGACACGACCTTCCACAGGTCCGCGCGGGGCGCTAATCACGGCGCATGACTGACACGCTCGACACATCGAAGTTGATCCAGGGCCGCACAGGGGCCTGGGAGATTGTCATGGGGCTGGAGATCCACGCCCAGGTGGCCTCCAAGGCCAAGCTGTTCTCCGGAGCGGCCGTGGGCTTCGGCGCGGGGCCGAACGAGCAGGTGTCGCTGGTCGACGCCGGCTTTCCCGGCATGCTGCCGACGCTGAACAAACATTGCGTGGAGCAGGCCGTTCGCACGGGGCTGGGCCTGAAGGCGCAGATCAACAAACGCAGCCAGTTCGACCGCAAGAACTACTTCTATCCCGACCTGCCGACCGGCTATCAGATCAGCCAGCTGTATTTTCCGATCGTCGGCGAGGGCGTCGTCGAGGTCGAGGCCGAGGACGGCAGCTTCTTCAACGTCGGCATCGAGCGGCTGCATCTGGAACAGGACGCGGGCAAGCTGATCCACGACCTGTCGCCGACCGAGAGCTATGTCGATCTGAACCGGGCCGGCACGGCCCTGATGGAGATCGTCTCCAAGCCCGATCTGCGCAGCCCCGAGGAGGCCGTCGCCTACGTCAAGAAGATCCGGACCATCCTGATCTATCTGGGCACCTGCGACGGGGACATGGAGAAGGGCAATCTGCGGGCCGACGTGAACGTGTCCGTCTGCCGCGAGGGTGGCTATGCCAGGTTCAAGGAAACGGGTGACTTCGGCCACCTGGGAACGCGCTGCGAGATCAAGAACGTCAACAGCTTCCGCTTCATTTCTCAGGCGATCCAGTACGAGGCGCGTCGTCAGATCGAGATCCTGGAGGACGGCGGCAAGATCGATCAGGAGACCCGGCTGTTCGACCCGGTGAAGGGCGAAACCCGGTCGATGCGGTCCAAGGAGGAGGCGAACGACTACCGCTATTTCCCTGACCCGGACCTGCTGCCGCTGGAGCTGGAACAGGCCTGGATCGACGACATCAAGGCCACCCTGCCCGAACTGCCCGACGAGAAGCGCCGCCGGCTGATGAGCGAGTACGGCCTGTCGCAGTACGACGCCGTGGTCCTGATCTCCGAGCAGACCAAGGCGGATTACTTCGAGGCGGCCGCGAAAGGGCGGGACGCCAAGCTGGTGTCGAACTGGGTGACCAACGAACTGTCGGCGCGGCTGGCGGCGGACGGCAGGGACTTCTCCGAAAGCCCGGTCCCAGCCGGCCATGTCGCCGAACTGGTGGCCCTGATCGAGGACGGCACGATCTCGTCGAAGATCGCCAAGGAAGTCTTCGATCACGTCTGGAACGGCGAGGGCTCTCCGGCCGAGGTGGTCGAGAAGCACGGCCTGAAACAGGTCACCGATACCGGCGCGATCGAAAAGGCCGTCGACGAGATCATCGCCGCCAACCCCGACAAGGCCGCCGCCGTCGCCGAAAAGCCCCAGGCCATCGGCTGGTTCGTGGGTCAGGTCATGAAGGCCACGGGCGGCAAGGCCAACCCGGCGGCGGTCAACGACATCCTGAAAGCCAAGCTGGGCTTGTCCTAGCGCACTAACGCTCGCCACGCGGCGAGCCGCTGCCTGAACGCGGGCGCGAAAAAGCCCGCCCGGATCGCTCCGGACGGGCCCAGTCGGTCCGCTCTGACCTAGTTCAGCAGCGAGATGATCACGCCGGTGGCCAAGGCCGCCAGCACGACGTCGCCGGTGTCGGTCCGGTAATATCCATAGCCGCGCGGCGGGTGCGCATAGCCATAGCGATGGTAGTCCCGGACATACCAGCGGCCGCGATAGTCGTAGGGGATGGTCGCGCCGCGATACCAGCGGCCCCGGTGGCCATAGGCGTTGCCGTAGGGCGGGGCGTAGTAGCGGCGGCCGTCGCGGTATTGATCGCGCTGGCCGCGGCGATAGTCGTTGTAGCGTTCGCGATGGGTGTAGCGGCCGCCGTCGTGGCGATTGCGGTCCGCGCGGCGTTCCCAACGCTCATAGCGACCGTCGCGGTCTCGGTCGCCGCGCCAGTGCTGCGCCGAGGCGGCCATCGGCGCGGCCACGGTGGCGAGCGTCGCCAGGGCGCCAATGATCAGGGTTCTGGTCTTCATCACATGCTCCTGCTTCACAAGCCGCGCCCGCGGGCGGCCACGGCGAAACCCGACAGTGCGCCAGGGTCGGATCGTCTGCATGAACCGACGCTGAATGGAGCATTCAGGTTGAGGGTCCGGGGAGCGACCCGCGCTCCCCGGACCCGGTCGGTCAGCGCGCCATGCCGCCGGCCATGGGGATGTCGAGGATGGGCCGGACCTCGATCCGGGCCGTCGAGGCGGCCGGAACCCGCGCGGCCCAGGCCTCGGCTTCGGCGCGGCCGGCCACCTCGATGACGAACCAGCCGCTGAGCGCCTCGCCTGTACCGTCGACCGGGGCTGAAGTGGCCCGGGCGCCCCTGACGGACAGAGTGACCCCCAGAGCGGGCTCGGCCAGCGGGCCGCCGCCCCGGACGATCCCCGCGGCGTTCATCTGTTCCGAAAGGGCCGCGAAACCACCCCAATAGGCCTCGGCGCGGGCCGGATCGTTTCGGGCGGCGAAGTCCGAAGGGGTCTCATAGACGAACAGGGCGAACGGCTCGGCCGACGCTGGCGCGGCGGCGAGGAGGGCGAGGGCGGCGGCGAGGGGGGCGAAGGCGCGGGGCATGGCGAGGTCCTGATTGAAGGGACGCGGGATTGCGTCACGCAGGAGACGCGCGACGGTGCGGCACGTCGACAGGTGTTGAGAAAATCCCCCTGCTATCGGAGATGGGCTAAGCAAGGGGGCCGTCGTTGCGGCCTTGGACCCGTCATGCCTCTTTTCCGCGTCGTCTATGCGTCACAGCCGTTCGGATACGACGACGCCATGCTGAACGGCATCCTGGCGGACGCACGGCGCTGCAATACGCGCGACGACATCACCGGGGCTCTGGTGTGCCGGGCCGATCTCTATCTGCAATGGCTCGAGGGGCCGGAGCCTGCGGTGCGCGGCGCCTTCGCCCGGATCGCCCGCGACGATCGCCATCAGGACGTGCGACGTCTGCTGGTCGGCCCGGCGATGACACGCCTGTTCCCCCAATGGGCCATGCGCCACGATCCGGCGCGATCCTGGATGTGGAGCCCGGCCGAGGTGGCGGACGGCGTCCTTGAGCGCGTCGGAGAGGATGAGGTGCTGAAGGCCTTCGAGGCCATCGCCTCGGAGACCGCACCGAACTGACCGCCGACCCGTCGGCGACCCGGGGGATGGCGGACAGGGTGTCCGATTCTCCGCCATTCACGCTGTTTCAGCTGATTTTTTTAACTTCATAAAAACAGATATATGGGTTGATTATTGTTCATTCGGTTTCAGGCTTTTCCGGCTAGGTGTAAATCTTTTGGGGGGTGAGTAGACGGGTAATCGTGCTATCAAAAGTTCGATTCCAACTCGGAAAATAAACCCATGCCGCGTAAAGCCAGAGAGCTGGGACCGCTCGCTGTCTCAAGGCTGACACAGCCAGGTCTCCATATGGTGGGTGGCGTCGCAGGGCTGGCCCTGCAGGTCCTACCCTCCGGTGGTCGGAGCTGGATTTTGCGCGCCACGATTGGCGGCCGTCGGAGAGAGATGGGACTTGGGGGCTACCCGGATGTCACCCTGGCCCGGGCGAGGGAGGCGGCTCGCGACGCCCGTGCAGCGATCAAGGGAGGGGTCGATCCGATCGAGGCCGGACGAAAGGCCCGGAGCATGCTGCGATCCGGTCAGAAGACCAGGATGACGTTTCGCAATGCTGCGGATGCTTATGTCGCCGCCCATGGGAGTGCCTGGCGGAACAGCAAGCATCGTGATCAGTGGACATCAACGCTGTCGACCTATGCCTATCCGGTCCTCGGCAGCCTCGACGTCTCCAGGATTGAGTCCGCTCATGTTCTAAGGGTGCTCGAGCCGATTTGGATCGAGAAGACCGAGACGGCGACACGACTACGCGGGCGCGTGGAACGCGTCCTTGACTGGGCGACAGCCCGGGAGTTTCGCACAGGCCCAAACCCCGCCCGGTGGCGCGGGCACCTCGACAAATTGTTGGCGAATCCCGGCCAGTTGCGTCGGGTCGTCCATCACAAGGCTCTCGCCGTGGATGCCATGCCCGCCTTCATGGGCCGATTGAAGAATGCAGAAGGCCTAGGTGCGCGGGCCCTGGAGTTCGCGATCCTCACAGCCGCCCGGTCCGGCGAGGTCCGGGGTGCTCTGTGGGCAGAAATTGATATGGAAGAGGCCGTCTGGACGGTTCCGGCGGAGCGAATGAAGGCCGGAAAGGAGCACCGCGTCCCTCTTTCCAGGGCGGCCCTGGCTGTCCTCCAAAGTCAGCGCCCTGGACATCGGGACACTGCAGTTTTCCGCGCGCCGTCGGGAGGACCGGTCTCTGACATGACACTCTCCGCTGTCCTGAGGCGGATGGGGGAAGACGCGGTGCCTCACGGCTTTCGCTCAACCTTCCGCGACTGGATCGCGGAGCGAACCACATATCCGAATGAACTCGCCGAGTTGGCTCTGGCCCATACCATCGGAAACAAGGTCGAGGCTGCCTATCGGCGCGGAGACATGATCGCGAAGCGAAGGCAGCTCATGGAGGACTGGGCCGCCTTTATTCGCTTCGGTACATGAAGAAGGCATCGCGGCCGACGCACTTGGATCTTTCTTCGAGCTCCGATTGGACGACTACGGTGGTCCTCGCGATCCCGCTGTTGACCCGACGCCGTTTCCTGAAACGCCGGTCCATGACCTGAACGTGATGGGGTCGGCTGAAGCTGCACAGCCTAGGGTCCGGACTTCACCCGTGTTGATCGTCACCCACCATGTCAGCGTCAGGCGTCAGTGACCCGATCCGGGCGGTGCAATACCTGCGCATGTCAGATTCCCAGCAACACTACTCGCTGGCCAGACAGACTGAAATCAACGCCGCGTTCGCCACACGGCAGGGTTACGCGATCATCCGGACGTACACCGACGAAGCGGTAAGCGGCGTCTCGATCCGCAGTCGTCACGGCATGATGGCTCTGATCAACGATGTTCTCGCCTCTCCTGACTTCGAGGCGATCATCGTCGCCGATGTGACGCGCTGGGGGCGGTTCCAGGACTCCGATGAGGCCAGTCACTACGAGTTCATCTGCCGCGAGGCCGGGGTCGACGTCATCTACAGCTCCGAGTTGTTCGACAACGACGGCAGCCCGGCCGCTTCGGTGCTCAAGGGCGTTCGTCGTGCCATGGCGGCGGAGTTCAGCCGCTCGCTTTCGACCCGAACCAAGGCGGGGAATCGTCAGGCCCTCCTGTTCGGTGGATGCCTCGGCGGAAAGGCTCCGTACGGCTTCGCGAAAATCCCTGTCGATCCGGCGGCCGCTCGAGCGGAGTTGGAGGCGGGCGCAGTCGACCCAGCCCGTCTCCGACGGCCCCTTCGATACGAATGGTCGAATGCCGAGGAGGTCTCTGTGGTCAGACGGATCTTCCGGCAGTTCGTCCGGGAGGGTCTTTCGGCTCTTGAAATCGCGAGGGGCCTCGACCGAAACGGTGTGAAACATCGTGAAGCGACTTGGACAAGCGCGAGGGTCGGGGCTGTTCTGGACAATACCCTGACGGCCGGGGTCCTGACCTTCGCCAAGAGCGTCAACCACCTCGGCGATCGCATCAAGCTGCCAGCGACGCAGTGGTCCAGGGTTCGTCATCTTCGGCCGATGGTCAGCCTCAAGGTCTTCCAAGACGCAGCGACGCGGCGTGCTGCCCGCGTGCGTCAGAACCACACCGACACCGAACTCATAAACGCTCTTCGGTGCCTTGCAGACGCGCATGGCGAGCTCAGCCATAGCCTTGTCGCGCGTCGCGGTCTCGTCGCCCCGAGCGTCTACACCCGCCGCTTTGGAAGCCTGAGGAGGGCTTTCGATCTCGCGGGAGAGACCAGATCGACGGGTCGTCGAACCTGGCGCAAGGAGGATCTGACCTGGGCGAAGGTTCGCCCGGCCTTGGAGCGACGCCTCGCCGAAGAGGGCTATCTCAGCATCCGGGTCATAGACGGTTGCGACTATCTGCCGAACTCAAACACCCTGAGACGGTGTTTCGGCCCCCTGGAGGCCCTCTACCCGGCCGTCGGGGAGATGCGAACCCGCACGGAGAGGCTTCAGCATGCGCAGGCGCGCAGGGCCCGGCGTGTCCCCGACGCCGTCCAGGCGGGGCCTCCGAGGCCCGCGAACAGATGGGTGTCGGTCAAGCCGGTGACGGCGCATCCCGCACAACAGGCCGGCCCATCGCTCATCGTTGATTGCGGGCCGGCGCAAGCTCTGTCTCGACCAGCCCCGCCCCCGGTTCCAATCGTATCTGTGCCCCGCGTCCTGCGACCCGCCGCCCAATACATCCGGATGTCCACGCGCCAGCAGAAGACCTCGATCGGGCTCCAGATGCAGGCCATCGCCGACTATTGCGCCTCACATGGCTATGAAATCGTACGGACGTACATCGATGCCGGGCGGAGCGGGCTGTCGACGCGGGGCCGAACCGGTTTGATGGCGCTCCTGGCCGATGTGGTCGATGACCCTGAGTATTCGTCCGTCATCGTCTTCGACGTCAGTCGATGGGGGCGCTATCAGGACCCCGATGAGGCTGCGCACTACGAGTTCTTGTGCCGCTCCTCCGGGGTCGAGGTCCGATACTGCAGCGAGCCGGCGACCTCGAAACCGACAGCCGATTCAGCGATCGTCACGTCGGTCCAAAGGCTTCTGGCCGCTGAGTTCAGTCGACAACGATCGGCGGATGTACGCTCCGGCCAGAAGCTGCGCAGAGACAGCGGGCTGTGGCCAGGCGGGAACGTCCCCTTTGGGTTCAGTCGTGCGTCGTCGCCGCCGGGCGACGATGAGCCCCGCGTCCTCGCGCGCGATGAGCGCAAGCCCAAGGGAGCCACCTCGGTGCGTGTCGTGTGGGGTCCGCCTGAAGAGGTTGCCGCGGTGCGACGCGTTTTCGAGCTCTTTGTGGATGAGGTTCAGAGCGCCGTTGCGGTGGCCGCGACCTTGAACGGTGAGGACCGCCCCACGCGTTGGGGCCAGTCCTGGACCGCTCGTCGGGTCCGCAGCATTCTGCGCAATGAACTCGTCATTGGCGTTCTCGCCTTGGGCAGGCGTGAAACCCTTATGGGGGAGACCTCACCGATACGGCCGCGTGACGCATGGTCCCGAAGAACGGTGCTCCCGCCCATGATCGATCCGGGGGTGTTCAGTGAAGCGCAAGCGCGTCTCGATGGAGATGGACCCCGGCGTGTCACAGACGCCCTCCTGCTGGCTGAGCTCCGGCGACTGCTCGCTCAGCACACACGACTGGACCGTTCGCTTGTGGAGTCGTTCGGTCGCTTTGCTGTGCGGCGCTACGTCGTGCGGTTTGGATCTCTGCAGGGTGCGATTCGTCAGGTCGGATTTGTGCGGGTCGATCGAGATCGCCAGAACAGCGAGCCTCTGGACAATGAGACCGTCAAGACCCGGCTGCGTCGGATCCTCGAAGAGACCGGTCATCTGAGCGTCGCCTTGATCAACCGTCGGGGTGATCTTCCATGCGCCGCGACGCTGAGAAAGCAGTTCGGCTCGATGGACGCCCTGTATGAGCAGATCGGATATCCCACGGATCGGGCTGAGCAAATGCGACGTGCGTGGGCGTCGCGACGGGCGAGGGCCGCAGGTGGAGACGGGGCGTGACCGGCAAGACGAAGATGCCGAATGGCCTCGCAGAACCAAACGGTCTGATCCCGGCGGCGCAGTATCTGCGGATGTCGACAAATGTGCAGATGGACTCGTTCGCGTCTCAGGATGCGCTCAACCAGGCCTTCGCCGAGCGGCATGGCTATGAGATCATCAAGACCTACAGTGATGCAGGGAAAAGCGGGCTGAGCATCAAAAGACGCGAGGGGCTAAGGGGTCTTCTTCGTGATGTCCTCGCAGACCCCCCGTTCGCGGCTATTCTCGTGACGGATGTGAGCCGTTGGGGCCGGTTTCAAGATCCCGATGAAGGCGCTCACTATGAGTTCCTCTGCCGCAAGGCGGGCGTGAGGGTCTTGTACTGCGCGGAGGCGTTCGAAAACGACGCGTCCCAAGGGGCGTCTATCCTCAAGACCGTCAAGCGCGTCATGGCTGCCGAGTACAGCCGTCAGCTTTCTGAGAGAATACGGGCGGGCATCCGGCGCGTTCAAGTCGCCGGTGGGGTTGCGGGATCAACGGCTCCGTATGGATTCACCAAAATGCCTTTGTGCTCTGAATCCGGACTCACGACGGTCCATCACCCGGTGCGCGCCGGGCAGGGTCCGATCCGCAGGTTCGGTCTCGTTCCCGGGCCCGAGGAGGAGTTGAAGGTCCTGCGCCGAATATTCACGGCTTATGGCGAAGACGGTTTGTTCCCAGCAGAGATCGCGCGTGAGCTGAACGCGGAAGGACATGATCGGCGGGGGAAGGCCTGGATCGCCCGGAGCGTGGTCTCTGTGCTGGAAAACGAACTGACGATCGGCGTCCACTGCTACGGAAAATTCCACCAGAGGATGGGAAGACCCCGCATCAATGTTCCGCGAGCAGAGTGGAATCGTCTGCAAATCTTTGACCCGCTGATCGATACGGCTCTCTTCGATCGAGTGATGGCGCGACGTCGCGCCAGCCTTGAGACGAAGATGACCGACGAGGCGCTGATCGAAGACTTGGCGCGGCTGGCCGACCGTTTCGGGCGTCTGACGCTCGCATTGGTCGCCGAGCACGCCGTCTCGTCTCCAACCGTTTATGTAGGCCGGTTCGGGTCCCTGACTGCCGCTCTCCGCCTCGCGGGCCAGAAGCGCCTCCGCCACAATCCTCAGAGGTGGAAGGCCCGCGACATCACTCTGGCGAAGATACGACCCGTTCTGGCGCGTCTGCTGAAGCGGAACGGATATCTCAGTGTAAGCATGGTCGACCGCTGTCCTGATCTGCCCCGCGCGGTATCCCTGCGGAAGCATATCGGTCCGATCAGCAGCATCTTTGCGAGTGTTGGCGATCACATGGCACCGGCGGAAAAGATCCGCCTCGGCCAAGCTCGCGGTCGGTCTAAGCTGGGGGGCACGGAGCGCGCAAAGCGTGCAAAGGTCCCACCCGAAGCGTCCTAGCCTGGGCGGTCAGATCGCGCCCGCGCCTGCGACGACAGCATACACCGAGAGTGTCGGCGGTTCGAACCTGTCGCCGCCCACCCGTTTCCGTTCTAAAAATCAGATACTCACCGCCACTCGGCGGTCAAGAGATGCTCCTTGTTCAAACCGTTTTCGTCGAAGGGGGGGCATTAGGGGGGCATTTTTGCTAACTTCGTTGAAACGCCCTGCGACGCGATGAACAGCTTTTGGTGGCTAGTGACGCTTTCACAGTCAGTGGGGTCGGCTCCATCGGCACTGCTTGAGCGCGCGGGAAGCCGGTGGCCATGACCGAGTCTTGATCCTCCCCCGTTTCGGTGGACACCCATGCTAGCTTTTCGGAGCTGGAGAGGAGTGTCTGATGAGTGCTCAACGCCGGGTGTTTCCGGAATCGTTCAAGCGGGAGGCCGTTGATCGGGTCGCCA
>JAESFP010000070.1_pt1 | contig 171570 bp, 153 predicted proteins | sample 9266181 | NCBI WGS metagenome assembly JAESFP01 (sample SAMN14502547, study PRJNA617102) | algae metagenome | isolation source: Pegethrix bostrychoides GSE-TBD4-15B and co-occurring heterotrophs from... | place: USA: Grand Staircase-escalante National Monument, Utah | collected 2006-08-15
CAACCTCTCCGCGGTTCCCGAGCCCGCCACCTGGGCCATGATGATCATCGGCTTTGGCGCGGTCGGTTCGATGGTTCGGACGTCGCGCCGCGGCAACGCGTTTAGCGCCTGATCACAACAATGAGGACTAGCTTGGCCTCCCGCTGCGGCGGGAGGCGGACGGACGTGGCGAGACAGCTCTGCTCGCCTTAAGTCCGCTCCACGCAGCGCTACGCGGCGGTGCGAAAATGACCGCCTGGCGGCAGTAGGAGACCAACGCTTTTGGGCGGAAGGCGGACCTTGGCTCCGGTCCATTTTTAGATTGAGACCATTGCCGAGGAGGCGGCGAAACCCGTCGCGGCTTCATCGCCAAATTTCGCTGACAATTGCAATTCGTGCGCTCGACACCGTCGGTTCTAGCTGGGACGGCACGCCAGCGGGATCGGCGCGGCTAGGCCGGTATTCCACATTTCCCAGCTCGCATCGCCACTGTGCCGCCGGCTCTGCACGACGCTGTCATGAAACTCGAACACCCCAGGCAGCAGATCCGCCCGCGCGCTCGCCCCCTCACCGCCGAAGCGCATGTAGCCGCGCGCGCTCGCGCTGAAGGCCGGCCACTCGGCGCGGCCTGCCGCCTGCGGACGACCAGTACGGGCGAAGCCGACCCAGTAGTCCATCATCGCCTGGGAGACGGCTACGTCCTTCGGCCGGCTCGGCGGCGCCGGCCAGTTCTCCGGAACCGTAGCGCCGGGGCCGACCTCGCCGAACACGAACGGAACCTCGCTGGCGTGGAACGCGCCAAGGCCACGCTCAGCGGACGACGGATAGACGTGATCGAAATAGTAGAGATAGGCTCCCCCTTTGCCCACCTGGTCGCTCGCCAGTCGCATGGCCGCCCAGGTGTAGAAGGCATCGCGCGACGCGTCGAAGGCCCCGTCCTGTGGCCGTTCGGCCGGATAGAGCTTAAGGTAATTTCCAGCCTGCCCGCAGTAGCGCGCCTCCACGGCTGCGCGATAAGCGTCCGCGTCGGCCGGAATCGGCGGCCCAAACGGCCCAAAGGCCCGCACCTCACCGCTGTTGAAGCCGACCAACAGCGGAATCGGCGCCTGCTCACCGCGCTCGAACACGTCAACTAGCTGGTCCTTGTGCACCCAACCTTCGATCGTGCCCTGCGGCATGTAAAACTGGCTCGTCGCCGCGGCTAGCAGCGCCGGCGCCTCCATCGCCCGCAGCGCCGCCAACCGACTGTCACCGGCCGTCTTGCCGAACGCCAGCCCCGCCTCCTCGGCGGCCGGGATCCCGAACCGCGCCGCCTTGAGCTCCGGCATGGCCGGCAAGTAGACGCTCTGGGCGATGGCGCGGTGGAACAGGCCGCGCGCCAGCGGGCTGGCCATCAGTTGCGCGGCGCTCAAGGCCCCGGCTGACTCGCCCATCACCGTTACCGCGTCGGGGTCGCCGCCGAACGACTCGATGTTCCCCCGCACCCAGCGTAGCGCCTCGATCTGGTCCAGCGTGCCGTAGTTGCCCGACGCGCCCAGCGTCGACTCCGCCGTCAGCTCTGGGTGCGCCAGATAGCCGAACACGCCCAGCCGGTAGTTGATCGTCACCACCACCACGCCCTTGGCGGCCAGCGCCCGGCCATCGTGGTGCGGCGAACTGGCCGTGCCCATCATGAGCGAGCCGCCGTGGATCCAGACGATCACCGGCGCCTTTCTAGCCCCTACCGGCGCCCAGACGTTCAGGTAGAGGCAGTTCTCGCTCTGGTTCGGGGGATCGTCCTTGTAGAACGTGATCGGCGAGGACGGCTGGAGGCAGGCCGGCGCAAAGGCGCTCGCGGTCCGCACCCCGGCCCAGGGCGCCTGGGCCACCGGCGGCTTCCAGCGCAGCCCGCCGACCGGTGCGACGGCGTAAGGCACCCCCTTGTAGCTCTCGACCATCCCGTCGTTTTGCCCGCGCAGCGCGCCGAGCGGCGTCTGGCGCAGCACGTCGGCCGCATGCGTCGGAGCCCCTGCAAGAGCGAGGGTCGCGCCGGCCACGGCGGCGCTCCAGGCGCGCTTGGCGCGCAGGCGAGTGTCAGCCATCGGATGTTCCTTCGATTGTCAGGGGAAGCGCCCGCCCCGACTCAGCCAGGGCGGGCCTTGCCGGTCAGTACTTCCAGCCGACCCGCACGCCGAGCGTCCGCGGCCGCAGGATCGAGTAGCGGCTCGTCGCCGAACCCGACGCGTTGATCCCGACATAGGTGTCGTTGTTCAGCACGTTCTCGCCATAGGCGACGAGCTTCAGGTTTCCACGGTTCCAGCCAGCCGCCAAGTCCAGGTTCTCGTAGGACGGAACCTTGAAGAAGTTCGGGCTCGGCGTCCCGACGCCAGGCGTGTTCGGGAACGAGTTCGGGTACGAACCGACGTGTTGGGCGGCCGCCTGCACATAGACCTCGTCGCCACTCGCCAGTTCCCACGTGTAGCGGGCGAAGCCCTGGGCCTGGAAGTTCGGCGAGGCCAGCCGCGCCCCGTCGACCGCGCCGGAGATCAGCGCCTCGGTCGGATTGACCGACGTAACCTTGGCGTCCTGCAAGGTCAGGTTTAGCCCCAGGTCGAGCCCATAGGTCGGCCGCGCGCGCAGTTCGACCTCTACGCCCTGCGACACTGCCTTGCCGACGTTGCCGACGAACGGGGCGCTGTCGGACTGGCGCACTAGGCTGACCTGCATAGGCCCCCAGGGGATGTAGTAGGCTGCAACGTTGGCGATCAGCCGCCCGTTCAGCCACGAGGTCTTGGCTCCCAGCTCGTAGTTCCACAGCGAGTCCGCCTCAGCGGCGGCGGGCACAATGGTCGGGTCGGTAGGGTCCACCGCGCTCTTGCCGCCGTTCAGCGACGAGCCGCCGTTCGGGTGCCCGCGCCGGAAGCCCTGCGAGGCTAGGGCGTAGAGCGTCGCATCCGAGGTCGGCCGCCAGTTCAGGCTGACCTTGCCGGTGACCTTGGTCTTGCGTCCGGTGGTCAGGTACGCCGCCGGCGTCGGGGTCAGGACGATCTCCTGGTTGCCGCCGGTGAACACCGCCGTCAGGAAGTTGGTGGTGGCGTTGTAGCCATCCAGCGCTCGGTCGCTGTACTCGTAGTTGGTGAGCCGCAAGCCGCCGGTCAGCGAGAGGGTGTCAGTGAAGTTGTAGGTCCCCTCCCCGTAGAGCGCCGCCTCGTAATTCTTCCGCTTGCGCGGATCACGGGCATAGTCGCCGCCCGGGCTGAAGCGGTTCAACGTCGCTGGCAGGCCGTTGATGCCCATGACGCTCAGATACGACTGCGAGGCGAAGGTCACGTCTAGGAAGTCGGACTTCTGGTCGAGATAGAAGGCCCCGACCACCCAGTCGAAGCGCTCGCCGCCCTTCGACACCAGCCGCACGTCCTCGACGAAGCTGTCGGTGACGATCTGCTCGCCGAAATAGAACTGCACCAGCGGGGCCAGCACCGTGTCGACGTCCAGTTGCCAGGCGGTGTCAGCCCGCGCGAAGGTCGTCGAGGAGGTCAAATCCGCCCAACCCAGGTCATAGGCCAGCACGGCGTTGACACTCGTCAGTTCGATGTCAGCCTCGAACGGGATGCGCGAAGTCGCCTTGCGGAAGCCCGCCGCCGGGTCGAAGGCCGAGGCGTCGCCGATCTCGTTCTTGTCGTAGGTCGCCGTCAGGGTAGCGCTGAACAGATCGTTCGGCGTCCAGCGCAGCCCCCCCCGCCCGCCCCAGCCGCGGGTATTGTCGACATTCTTCTCGCCGCGCACGTCATTGGAGATGTAGCCGCCCTCGTCGCGGTAGTAGCCGACTAGGCGCACCGCCAACTCGTCCTCGACGATGGGCAGGTTGATCATGCCGTTGTAGCGGCCCCGCGCGCCGCCACCCTGCGTGTCGCCCAGGTCGACGTCGACGCTGGCGTCGAAACCGCCGGCATCCGGCTTGTTGGTGATGAACCGCACCGCCCCGGTCAGGGTGCCGGACCCAAACAGCGTGCCCTGCGGCCCGCGCAACACCTCGACCCGACTGATGTCGTAGGGGCGGATCTCCGGCGTCAGGATCGAGAACGAGGTCAGCGGCAGGTCGTCCATGTAGACCGCCACCGCCTTCTGCTCGCCGGGGCTGGAGGTGGTGTTCGAGGTCTGGATGCCTCGCACCGCGAACTTGGCGAAACTGGCGTTGCCAGTCTGGACCACGCCCGGCACCGTGCGCGCCAGATCGGCGAAGCTCTCGACCCCGCGGGCCGACAGTTGCTCGCCGCTCACCGCCGAGATGCTCAGCGGCACCCTCTGCAGCGGTTCAGCCCGCTTGGTGGCGGTGACGATCAGCTCCTCGACCGTGATCGGCGCCTCCTCGGCCGCCTGCGCCTGGCCGCCGCCCAACGCCATGGCGAGCGCCGAGGCCCCCGCCATCCAGGATCCAGCTCGATACATGTTCTTCTCCCCGATGCTGTCCGACCGAGAAACCGTGATGGTCCCGCTGGTCGTTTGTTCACCGGTGAGAGGCAGGCCCCGCAGCATGACGCCGAGGGCCTCGTTGACTGTGTACCGTCCACTAACGGGGCTCACGCCCCGGATCAGCGCCAGGTCATAGGGGTAGAGCAGCGGCGCGCCGCATTGACGCGACAGCGCCGCAAGCGCCTGGCCCAGCGTCGGCTCGGCGATCCTTACATCGCACCGCGCCGCCGGCCCTGGGATCCGCCCCTGCGCAGAGGCCGTACCCGACAACACCGCAGCTAGCGCCAGGCCCCCCAGCAGGACGCCGCAGGCCGAGCGCCGCGCGGCCCCCATCTCCTGGCCTGGTGTTCGGCTCACAGCATTGCCTGGCCACCGGCCGTGAAGAGAAGGACAGGCGAGCGCCGAAAATCCCCCAACGGCCTGCGACATTATTTTGCGCCCCGAGCTCGGGGCGACCGCTTGATGAGGCGAAAGGGTCACGAAGCTGCGGACAGCCTCACGTGTTTGTCGCCGGCCCGTTCCACACGCACCCCAAACCCGGTCTGCAGCGCCTCGAGCATCGCCTCGACCTCGCCAGCTCTGAAGTTGCCCGCCACCCGCAGGTCGTTCAGCGCCGGATCGGCGATCTCGATGTCCATATCGGTGTAGCGCGAGACGTCGGCCACGACCTCGGGCAGCGTCTCGCCGGTGAACACCAGCATGCCGCGTCGCCAGGCCAGCTTACGGTCGGCTTCCTCGGTTCCGGCCTCGCGACTGAGCGCGCCGTCCGGGGCGATCGTCGCGCTCTCGGCCCCCATGGCCGCTGACAGCGTCGCCAGCCGTCGGCGCGGAGCGACGCTCGCCTGCTCCAAGCTCGCTGGCCCGTCCAACTTGGCCAGCTCGACCGAGCCCTTGGTCAAGGTCACCTCGACCTCGACCCCGTCGAGCCGCACGGCGAAGGCGGTGCCCAGCGCGCGCACCACCCCGCTATGGGCGTAGACTGAGAACGGCCGCGTCGCGTCGGGCGCCACCTCGAAATAGGCCTCGCCCTTCAGCAGCTGGATGTCGCGGGCCTTGCCAGTATAGCGGACCTGGACCTGACCGCCGGTGTTGAGGTCGATCTTCGATCCGTCGGGCAAGGCGATCAGCCGGTGTGTCCCGAGCGGCGCCTCATAAAGAGTCCGCGTCGCCGCTGGTCGCTGCTCCATCCACAGCCCGGCCGCCAGAGCGACGGTGGCGGCCATCGCTACACCCGCCGCCAGCACCCGCCTCCGCCCGCTCGACTTGAGGCGATGAGCGGGCGCGATCTCGGCCAAGCCGTCGAGATCGCACCACAGCGCCGCCAGCTCCCGAGCGGCCTCCTCATGGCGTGAGCTCTGCGCCTTCCAGGCCTCGAATTCTGCCACCAGATCCGGGCGCGCGCCGTCGCGATCGATCCGCGCGATCCAGGCTGCGGCCTCCTCCTGCACGCTGTTGGAATGGACCAGACGGACGATCTTGTCAGACATCCCGACCGCTCCCTGCCCGGGCCCGGGCCGCTTCGGACGCCTTGACCGGTCCCGCATCATAGCCACGCTGCCGCAGGTACTGCGCGCACTTCACTAGGCCGGCGGCGACGTGCTTCTCCACCGTCCCCTCCGAGACCCCCAGCCGGCGCGCCACCTCCTTCTGCGAAAGGCCATGCACCTTGCGCAGCAGAAACACCTCGCGGCACTGCGGCGGCAACGCATCAACCGCCTCGGCGAACAGGGCCAGCTTCTGGCGGCCATAGACATGCGCCTCACCAGACGGCGACTGCACGTCCTTGGGCGGCTGCGCCTCGTCCTCCAGCGACGACGTGCGGCTGTTGGCGTGGCGGACCCGTTCGTTGAGCGCCAGATTCTTGGCGACGCGGTAAAGGTAGGCTCGCGGCGCGGCGACATCCTGCTCGCCCGCGGCTGCATAGGCGCGCAGGAATGTCTCTTGGGCCAGATCGTCCACGTCTTGCGGACGCCGGACCAGCCGCGACAGGAAGCGCCGGATGCCGATCTCGTTCTCCAGGAATGCTCGAAGCATCCGCGACATCTGATCTCGCCCCCCTAGACGCGCGTATGGCCCACCGACGCTGGCGCGGCAATCGATTCCCCGGCGACGCGGTCTAGCTGCGGCGTCGGAAGGCCGCTAGCGGTGACCTTCATTCGCCGATCTCGCGGCCCGCTTGAAATGGAATTGGAACGGCGTCGCCGTGGTCCGTTAGGCGCCAGTAGGCGACATTGGGATCGGGACGTAGAGCGGACGTTCGGGGCTGGCCCAAAGGGTGCGGTTCCCTCTGCGTCAACGCGCTAGCGTGAGTTGGCCGACTGGCCCCACGCCAAGCCCTCTGTGTCGTAGATGGCGATGCAGAGTTGCGGCTTCTGCGCAGCTGCCCTGGCCTCGATCCACGTATTGGCAATGGCCTTGAACGCCTCGATCTCCTGGGCGCCATAGGCTCCTAGGAAGACCTTTCTGATCTTGCCACTCTTCACGGGCTCGAAGATATGGTCGTCCTCGAGCCCGAGCCCGTGCCCGAGCGTGAAAAGTGCACGGTCCGGACTTTTGGCTGTGTAACCGAACTTCGTCAGCGCCTCGCGCAGGTAGCCACCTTGGGATGGCCGCTTAGGGGCGAGCAAAGGGGCCAGTGTACAATGGTCTTGAGACGACACCGTCTCGATTCGCTCAGACAGAGCTGATCGCCAAGGGCCAGCCGAAGGCCAGCGGCATGTGTTGAGCGAGAGGGCATGGGCCACAACTACAAGCCGACCACCATCACCCGAGTCGGGTTCGAGTATCAGGATCTCGTGGCCATCGAGACTCTTCTCGCTTTCTACCGGGACCCTGCGCGCTATCAGTGGGTTGAGATCGAGGCGTCCGATCCATCTTTTAAGGCGGTGGACGACGTGGTCGCCTGCCTCGCCGACGGTCGCTACGAACTGACCCAGGTCAAGTTCGCCGTCGATCCCGATAATCCCGATACGGCCCTCGATTGGGACTGGCTTCTCGCCAAGAAGCCGAAGGGCAAATCGCTCCTTCAGCGCTGGTCGGACGGCGTCGCTCCCCACGTCGCCGCCGGGAAGTTGGCCACCGCCCAGCTGAAAACCGATCGCAAGCCGGATCCGGCCTTCAACCGCTGCTTGGTCGGTCAACGGGTCGACTACGCAAAGGTCCCGCCGAACATCCGGGCCAAGATCGAAACGCAGCTCGGTTCTGACAAGGTGGCCCGAACCTTCTTCGGTCATTTCGATTTCATGCACTCCCAGCCGGTGCTGGAGAACCTCGAAGCCGCGCTCTGGACCCGCATTTCGTCGGATACCGACCGAGCCGGCTTTGCGCTCTTCCAGCGACAGGTTCAGCTGTGGGCGACGCAGAAGAACTGGCCGCATCCGGACTGGTACGCGGACTGGGACCCGACGTCTCCGCGCGATGCCCACGGTCTAGTCGGGTTCGCGACCACGGTGAGATCCTCCATCCTCGACCGGTACTGCGAACGCCACGCCTTGCAGCAGGGCGTCTGGTGCGAGGTCGCTTGGGGCGCGAGGGAGTACAGCTATGGGGACTGGAAATCCGAGTCGGCCGGGCTCTGGATCGTTCCTGGGTCCTGACCGTCCCATTCCCCCTCGAGCAGTGCCTCATAGGGGATCACAACTCCGCCCGCCTAAAGCGGTCATTCTGTCTGTCTACTAAGAGTCAGGATTTCGCCTTGAGGGTCACGCCCGGCCTTCTGCCGCAGAGCGGACGTTGCCAAGGTCTCAGATGAGCCCAACCCAGTCCAAACCGCTGGCGCTGGCGCTGCACGCGATCGCCCGAGAGCGGACCTTCTGAGCTTCAGCTACGAGCCCGTTTGAGACCAACAGGCATCCGCCAGGGTCCTGGCTCCAGAGGCGGCAAAGTTGCGCGCCGCCCCCCCGATGCTCACGCCTCGCAGTTTGACGCTCGCTCCACTGCTACTAAAACCTGCCGAGCTGTTGTCCGGTGGAGGTCGCACCTTGCTTCGCCGCTGACCAGCACCATGGAGTCGACCTACGCCACCCTCAATGTCGCCCGCAGCGGCGCCAACGCCCTGATGGCCGACAAGGGCTTCACCGTCATCGGGCCGGTCCGCGAGTGCGCCGACCAGGATCCCAACCTCGGCGCGGGCGCCTGCAACGGCCCTGGCAAGAACGGCTGGAACTGGGCGCCCTGGGGCGAGGGCCGCGCACCAACAGCCGCCGGCGAGGCCTGGACGAACGACCAGGGCCCGGACTCAACCTTCCTTGAGGCTATGATCAAGTGCGTCGGAACCAAGTTCCCGCTCGACGCTAGTCGGCTCTTTGTTGGCGGCATCTCCTCGGGCGGCACCATGGCCAACCGCGCCCTCACCTTCCGTTCCGACTTCTGGGCCGGCGGCCTGCCGATCTCGGGGGAGTGGTACGTCGGCAATGACGACGGCTCGCCGCTCAGCTTCCAGGCAGGCCGCCAGGCGGTGATCGACGCCCCGGCCAAGATCCACCAGGGCCGCGTCGCGCCGTTCCCGCTGCGCGATGAGCTCGGATCGATGATCGTCATCACCGTCTGGGGCGGAGAGAAGGATCTCTGGAACTGCGGCTCGGTGCTATGCGCCGACTACCGTCCCAGCACCCAGGCCGGTTCCAACTACTTCAGCTCCAAGCCCAACGTGGTCCACGTCGCCTGCACCGCCGCGCACGGCCACATGTGGCCGCAAGTCAATACCCAGGCCTTCAACCTCTGGGCCCTGCAGACCATGGCCTCGCACCCCAAGGGTTCGGACCCGCGCAAGTTCAAGCTGACTGCCCCTCCCGAGGGCTACAGCTGCAAGCTAGGGCGCTTCGATAACCTCTACGCCCAGTAGACGCTGCAGGGGCCGGCTCGCTCAGCGAGCCGGCCCTCTGTTTTCACCAGCTGTCTAGGAAGGGCCTGCGCTTGCACGCTGCGCGACGGGTCTGTCCGTGTATGCGAACCAGGAACTCGCGAGGTCGAACCTCAGCCATAAGGTCCGCCGGATGAGCCGCGAAGGGATGCATGTTGGCGTCCCCCTAGACGCGCGACGGCGGCGGAGCGCCGCTCCAATCACGCCGAAGCCCAGGATCATCGCCCAACTCGCAGGTTCGGGCACAGCCGATACTAAGGCAAGCCTGCCAGTAGGTTGTCTAGGTAGACCTCGTGGTTGGAGGTCACCATCGTGAAATTGGGAATGAAGTCCAGCATCGGGATGTCGGATCAGGCAGATGATCGCCGCCTTCTCCGTCGCGTCGTTGCGGACATGGCTTGGCCGCGTTTCAGAGCGCGCTCGCGGCCAGGAAGGCGACTGAGTAGAGCTTTGACTGCGACACCCCTAGCTCCCGATATGCCTACACCGCAGACATTGATGTCAGCATATCACTTTCACTTCGATGGGGCGCTCAAAGGCGCCAAGGCGTGATCTCGTCCTACCGGGCGTAGGCGCCGGCGCCCTCGATCGCTTCAGGGGCGGCGGCAGGCTCGTCCGGGCCGTTGATCTGCGCGTGCTCGGCGACGAGTCTTGCCCGCTCGGCGATGGCGGTGACGAAGAGGTCGAGGCGATCGCCGCCGGCCGGCATCTCCGCCACGGCGGCCGCGGCCGCCGGCAGTTGTAGGAGGATGCGGTCGCAGATCGCCTTGACCCGGCGCGTGGTCGCTGGCGGGGCGAGGCCGCACTGTTCGGCCATGCGCCGCCAGTGGCGGCCATAGATGTGCCGGCCACGACGCTGGCTGCCGATGTCCTGGGCGTGGTTTGGGGTGATGTTGGTCCAGGCCAAGCCGGTCATCAGATCGTAGAGCGGAGCAAGTTCCGAACCTGCGGGACGCAGGAGGATTGAGTAGTTCTTGGCGTGACTGTCAACATTGCCGATGGCGATGTTGAAGATCACCGCGTCGAGCAGTCGGGTGATGTCGCGGGCGGTCATGTGCTCGCGCACTAAGGCGAACATGTCCGGCAGGGATGGCCCAGGCGTCCCCACACTGTTGTGCTGGTATTTGGCCCCGGGGGGGCGACCCAGGGCCTGACAGAAGTCCTCCTGGTGAAGCCGAAGCAGGCGGTTGTCTACCGCGTAGCGATCGAAGCGGCTCACGAGGAGATACTGCCTCTGACCCGCCAGGCCCGTGGTGACGCTGGCGGTCTCAAGGCCGCACAGCCTGGCCAGCACCATGCAGAGGGCCTCGTTCTGCACGCTGCCCGGCAGGCGGGGATTGTCGGGCTTCAGGATGCGGGTGGAGGCGGCTCCGCCCGTCGGGACGCCCAGCTGGTCGCCCCGAAGGACGAGAGGAAGCTTGTCCTGGGCGCCGGCCAGGCTCATGGAAACTCCCTCTTCCCCGGCGAGGAATGGACGTGCGGGCAGCTCCTCGATGATGCGCTCGAGCGCAGCCTCATCGGGAATGAGAGTGAAGCCCGCCTCGGCTGCGGGGCGCGGGCGTCCCAGGCTGAGCGCGCCGGCGAGATCCTGGCCGGTTGCGGCGAGAAGGCCCAGAATATCCTCCCGGGCGACGCCCAACGCTCGGCTCATGGCCCGCAAGGGCTCGCCTTCGGGCAGCAGGTTCATCAGCCAGGGCAGCAGCGTCTCAGGCGGCCACGTTTCCTGGGTGAGAGGCATCGAGAGCGAGATGGGATAGGCTGTTCGGTTATCCCGCCATGCCTGGGCGTAGGTCAGGCTTGGGGCGCCGTCACCCGCCACGGCCGCCACTAGGCTCTGTTCGGCATAGATTGGCATGCTCACGGGGGCGACCCGGTAGGATCGGCGGCGTCTACCAAGCGGACGCCGACGGCCTTGGCGGCGGCCAGGGCCTTCCCGAGCTGGGCCGTGGGCTTGCCCGCTTCCAGGTCCACGATGAAGCGTTCGCCGGCGCCAATTGCCAGCGCCAAATCCCGTTGAGTGAGCCCTAGGGCGCGGCGTCCGCGGGACACCCGGGCGCCGAAGTCTTGCGAAGTGCTGATCATGGTCATCTTCCCGAGCGGTAAGATATGCGTGATGTGGCGGCTTGGGAAGGCGAATCTTCCCGTTCGGTAAGAATGATAGCTTAGCAGGGCTACTGGAGCGTAAACTTCCCGCTCGGGATGTTCTGAACGCCATCTCCGATTCGCCCGGGGCCGTTGGTGAGCTGGCTGCAGGCCTAATTGGACCGATCTAGCCGCCCGCGCCCCAAAGCCATTGGGTGGCTCACGCCCTCGCCATGGCCGGCGCGCCGACCCGTGCGCGCGGGGGAACCTAGTTAGATCTCGAACCTTCCCTCGGCATGCAGGTGTGGTTGCGAAATAATGGTCTCACGCTCGCGCTGCTGGCGTTGTTCACGGCCAGCTTGGCGGGCCAGGCAGTCACCGGCTGGGCAAGCGAAAACGAGCTGATGCTGGATCACGGCAAGGCGCCCTTGCTGTTTGCGTCCTATCTGACGAGCGCCCCCTTTCTCTCGGCTTTGTTTGAGAATTGGGAGAGCGAGTTCCTACAGATGTGGGTGTTCGTGATGCTGACCGCCTACCTCTTTCAGCGTGGTTCACCAGAGTCCAAGGACCCTGACGCATCGGCGCCGCAGGATCGCGATCCAAAAGCCGATGCGCGAAAGGTCGGCGCGCCCTGGCCCGTACGCGCAGGCGGGTGGGTGCGCCTCGCCTATTCGCATTCGCTCGGCATGGTTCTACTTTCGCTGTTCATCGCCAGCTTCATTTTGCATTGGCTCAACAGCGCCCGCAGGGCTGCCGGCGAAGCGCTTGCCCATGGCCATCCACCACTCAGTTCAGGGGCTTACTTGCTCCAGCCGGAATTTTGGTTCGAGAGTTTCCAGAACTGGCAGAGCGAGTTCCTCTCCACCGCAGTGCTCATCGTGCTGGCGATTTTCCTGCGCGAACGCGGCTCGCCAGAGAGCAAGCCTGTCGGGGCTCCGCATAGTCGAACAGGGACTGAATAGATCGCCGCCCGAAGCGGTCGTCGAGGCTGTCCATCGGCGCTAGCGGGCGCGGCAATGATCAGCAGCACGGTGGCCGCGCAGGGCGACCGTTGCAGTTTTGGAGCGCGCCGCGGCGGGCGGAAGCGAGTTTGAACATAGGAAAATCCTGTCTTCCAGGTGTTCCGCCTCAGGCACCGCAGGACGTCGGCTTGGCGCTAGCAGGAGACATTGGCCGCTCAGGACACCGCCGCGGCTGAACGATGAAATCTGACACCCGGTTTGTTGCACAGGAGGCGCTGGCTGCGAGTGCTTCGATCAGCTCGCGTGGCTGCAGCGGCTTTTGGACAAATCCGTTAAAGAGACCCCCATCAAGGTCCTCTCCGTCTTCCGCCGATCCGGCCGAAAAGGCGATGATCGGGACGCTCCTGTTCGGCCCCTCGCTCTCGCGTAGCACTGTAGCGGCTTGCCGTCCGCCCAGCACAGGCATGTTCAAGTCCATAAGGACGATGTCAAAGGCCGCTGCCCGCGCCTGTTCGACCGCCTCGGCTCCGTTCGTCGCCTCCACGACCTCAAAGCCTATCGCCTCCAGGAAGTGCCTGGCGATGTAACGATTTCCTGGGTTGTCGTCGGCGACCAGAACTCTTCCTTCAAATTGCTGGACGATGGCGGGCTGCGGGGGCCGAACCTCTGCCGCCAAGGGCTGCATCGACTGCGCAGGGATCTCCAGCCAGAAGGCGCCGCCGCCGCCTGGCGCGCTGTTGACCCCCACGGACCCACCCATAGCTTCTGCGAGCTGGCGACAGATCGACAGTCCAAGCCCGGTGCCTGGCGCCGCTGCGCCAACCTCGGTCTGTGCATATCGATCGAAGACCAACGAGGCCTGCTCTGGAGCAACGCCTGGCCCGTTGTCGACCACCTCAATCCGCAAAACGGCCCGATCGACATCATAGGTGGTTCGCAGGCGAACCTCGCCCGTGGGACTGAACTTCACCGCGTTGCTAAGGTAGTTCACGAGGATTTGGTTCAGCCGAGGCCCGTCAACCATCAAGGTCCAGTCAGGACCGTCCTCATACGCCAGCAACAAGTCCTTGGCGTTGGCCTGGGGCTCCAGCAATTCCAACGCCTTTCGGCCCAACTCACGCAGCCCGGTCGGCTGAGGCCTGATCACCAATCGGCCCGCCTCGAGCTTGGAGAAGTCGAGCAGATCGTTCACGGTCTGCAGAAGGCCCTCGCCTGCCCCGACAATCTTTTCAATCTTCGAGGCCAACGCTGCTGGAGCTTCATCCTGCGTGATGCGGGCGAAGCCGATCATGCTGGTCACTGGCGTCCGCAGCTCATGGGTCATTTCCGCCAGGAAAGTCGCTTTCATCTCCGCAGCGGTTTCCGCCGCCTGGCGAGCCTTGCTCTCCTCCATCAACGCCCGTTCCTGCGCCGCAACGGCGGCGATACTGGTGATGGCCAGTTGCTCTCGAAGCACGCGCCTTTCCCGCAGGACTGCGCCGACGACGAGACTTGTCAGCATCAGCGAAGCCAGAAAGCTGTGCAGCAGGAGCATCGCATCAGCCCCTGCGCCCTGGGCCGCGATTGGACCTCGACCCCATAGGGTGGCGCCGATCGTCGACAGTCCCACCATGGCGCCGCCCAAGGCGGCGCCCACGCGCTCAAGTCTGAAGACGACCCACATCAATGCCGGCGCGATGAGAAACAACGCCGCCACAGCAGAGCTGCTCAGGGCGACGACGAGCACGAAGCACAGTCCCCCGAGACAAAGCATAGCGCCAGGCTCAGGGCGCCGTTCGACCAGGTCCTCGCGCATATCCGCCAAGGCCAGCAGAAGCGGCGTTGCGACCAGAAGTCCCATCGCATTGGCCACCATCCAGCGGACCATCTGACCGGCCGGACGATCGAACGGTTCGCCGGTCAGGTGCCCGCTGGCCAGGAGCGTGCCGGCGCCTGGTGCGATGAGACCGCAAACCACGATGAACAGGATCAGGTCACGACGAACGGAGAAGTCGGGAGCCGCGCCGATTGAAATGCGGATCAGGAGAAGGGCGATGAGCACTTCGGCGACATCGCTGATGGCGAAGTGCACGGCTGAGTCAAGCGCGTCCTGGAAGCCAGGATAGGCAAGTAGATTGCCGGCGAACCCAGCGATCATGAGCATCGGCCAGCCGCTGGGGCGAGCTCTTAGCGACAGCGCCAGCAGGAACCCGTTCGCAAGCCAGATTGGTGCGACCAGGCCCGAACGCCGGGACCTCTATGCAGAACCAAGCCAAGCTGTACACGCCTACGAGCGCCAGCAGGAAAAGTCCCGCTTGGCGAACAGGCATGGCGATACGGGTTCTCGGCGAATCTTGGAGCACGACGCCCCAGATAGCGTCGAGGGGTTAAAAGGCGGAAAAGGCGCTCGTGGACCCTCTCTAAGCGACGGCGCTGGGGCACCTCCTTGCTGATCTCGAAGGCTCTCAATGAGCCAAAGCTGAGTGTCGGCGCCGGCCATGGCCGTCGAGTAGCGATAACTCGAAGTGTGCTTGTCACCCGCTGCAAGGGACGGCGGTTAGGTAGCGAATGCCGCGAAGGCTCTGGTGGGCAAAATGGATCGGCACGACAAGCACCACCTGCTCGATCGCGGAATGGTTCACTAGCCGCGTCTCAAATGCGCCAATTGGAGACCAAGGCTTCTATGCTGAAGGCGGACTAAGCCGACCATCCGCTCGCTGGAGTGTCGCCTTCGACCGGATCCGATCCGATCCAGACGTTGACCATGCGTTGGTAGCGTGCTCGTCAGGGGCGCTCTTTGGACGACCAGGACGTCGGCGTTCGTGACCGGCTCACGGGCGGCCCCTAGATATCTCCGCTCGGGGTGCCGAGCGCCTCTAGAAGGGCTTTCGCGGCGGGCCCAGAGGACGCCGGATTTTGGCCGGTTATCAACAGACCGTCGGTGACCACATGGACGCCCCAGTCCGGCCCCTTCGAGTAGTTCCCGCCGTTCTGCTTGAGCATGTCTTCAACCAGGAAGGGCACGACGTCGGTCAGCCCCACCGCTGCCTCCTCGGTGTTGGTGAATCCAGTCACGGACTTTCCGCGGATGAGCGCCCCACCGTCCGGCCCCTTTACGTGGCGTAGCGCCCCAGGCGCATGGCAGACGACGGCGACTGGCTTTGCGGACGCGATCGCCGATTCGATTAGCCTGATCGAGATCGGATCTTCCGCAAGGTCCCACAGCGGGCCGTGGCCTCCCGGGTAGAACACCGCGTCATAGGCGGCCAGGTCGATGTCCGACAGCTTGTGGGTGGCGGCCAGGGCCGCCTTGGCCTCGGCGTCTGCATGAAAGAGGCGTGTGTCGTCCGTCTGGGCGTCGGCCGCATCGCTCTTCGGGTCCAGCGGCGGTTGTCCGCCCAGGGGCGACGCCAGGGTGATGTCGGCGCCCGCCGCCTTGAAGACGTAATAAGGCGCTGCGAGCTCTTCCAGCCAGAAGCCGGTCTTCTCCCCCGTTTCACCGAGCTTGTCGTGGGACGTCAGAACCATCAGAATTTTCATGTCCGGTCTCCATGGAACGGATCACGCTAACGCGCCCAAACGCATATGGGGGCCAAGCCGAGATGTAAGCGTCGCGAGAGGAGTCCTCCCGGCTGGGGTCCGCCAAGGTTCGCCGCCGTCCGGCTGTTGCGGATCACCGCACCTGTGTCCACCCCTACCCATCCCACCCGCTGGGAATCTCCGCTGTCGGCCAAGACGGCTGCGGTACAGTCAACGGCGAGTGGTGGCATGATGCCGGCGACGGGAGGCGACCCAACGCGGACACTTACGTTGGGCGGCGGAGGAGCGGAAGGCATGTCATCGAACACTGTGCAGCCCGCCCGGTACGCAACCCAAGGCATGCCCTGTGCGCAGCGTACCGCGCATACGCGATGCCCTTTTTGGTTGAGCTGACCTGCAGTTAGCCGACCGCTCCCCATGGCGCCCTAAGGCCGAGGTTGATGTCGTATTGGGCGACGTCGGCTTAGCAGCGCGCGCCTCGATCGCCGCAAGGTGTCATTCGCGAGGCAGCGAGGAGGCGCCGCATTGGTCGAGCTGGTCGTAGCAACGATCAGGCAACGAACGAGCCCGTCGCATCGGTCAGGACGCCGCGAACTCGAACCAAGACCCGTGGTCCTCCATTCACTCCAAGCCCGGTTCCCCGACGGTCACGAAGGCTCGAGTCAGACGTGCTTCCCGCCCTCGATGCTGAAGGATTTTCGCCCCGACGCGGTGACCTATACATTGAAAGATAGCGCGCGATGGCGCTGGGAGGCCGGTCCCTGTGCGACGCGCGAACCATCGAACCCGCCGCGCCGATCATCATCGGCCAGGTCGCCTGTTCGAGCGCCGCCGAGCTGTCCTCCAAGGACCAGATTCTGGACGGCTTCATGTCGGCCGACCCCCGCCTAGCGCGCGGAATGATTGATCCTGCGCAAATTGCAACACGTCCTAAGGTCGACGCCGGCCGCCAATTGGCGGCAGATCAAGCCCCGCCTGCGCGCCGACAAGTCAGCGTCGTTCACGCAGGCCGCCGGTCGACACCGCGACCGGTTCGGGCCCCGGAACAGTCGTTGGACTTGGCGGGCCTTCCAAGGCTCGAGGAATTGGCTTTGGTTTGCACTTACACCGCCACACCTACAAGCCGGCCGATCCCGGCGGTCACGGCCATAGCTAACGCACCCCAGAAAGTCACCCGTGCTGCAGCGCGCCAGACGCCCGCGCCTCCGGCCTTGGCGCCTATCAGGCCAAGGGCTGCGAGGAAGAACAACGAGGCCGTCGCGACGGCCGGGACCGTCCATTGAGAGGGCGCGACCGCCGCCACCGCCAGGGGCATGGCAGCTCCAGCGGTGAAGGTCAGCGCTGAGGTGAGCGCGGCCTGGATCGGCCGGGCCGTCGTGATCGTGGATATGCCGAGTTCATCGCGGGCATGAGCGCCAAGCGCATCCTTGGCCATGAGCTGACTCGCCACCTTGGCGGCCGTCTCGGCGTCGACGCCACGCTGGACATAGATATCAGAAAGCTCTTGGTGTTCGGCTCGGCCGTCGGCCTTGAGCTCGGCGGTCTCACGCGAGAGATCGGCCTGTTCAGTATCTGCCTGCGAACTGACGGAGACGTACTCGCCGGCCGCCATCGACATGGCGCCGGCGACCATCCCGGCGACGCCAGCCACCAAAATCTCGCTTGGCTTCGCCGCCGCCGCGGCGACTCCGACGATTAGACTGGCGGTCGACACGAGGCCATCGTTGGCTCCGAGCACCGCCGCCCTCAGCCAGCCGATCCGAGATACGAGATGGCGTTCAGTGTGACGACCCAGGCGGCTCATGCGTTCGTTCCTATCGTAGATGTCATCGGCGCGGCACGCGCAGGGCCTATCGCTCGGACGCTCAAGATCACCGGATAAAAAGCCTTCAGCAGGGGGCGGCCGCTCTTTGGAGGCGGTTGTGACCCATCCGATCTTGGCGAACGCCTCCATCATCGTAGAAGCGTCAGGCCGCACCAACAGCCTGAATTTCGGCGATCGCCTTGATGTAAATCAACGCAGATGCTGAATGTCATGCGAGTCTGCAGGCTGGCTGGAGGGGCCGCCCCTGAAACGTATTTTCCTTGGCATGGTGATCGGGCTCTTGGCGGGCGCATTCGCCTACGGTGCTTCGGCGGATCTCGCCCGGTGGCGCACTTCGTGGTCATGGCCAGCCAAAATGCCAAGCTTTGGGGACGCCCAAGTTCTTACTCCAATGCAGGTCGAGGACCTCACCCAGTATGTCTTGGCGCTCTCAAGACGTGAGACCGACGAGGCTGCGGTGCTACGAGCCATCCCCCTCTATTCACAACAATGCGCCAGTTGCCACGGGATAGGCGGCGAGGGAGCGCCCCGACTTGGTGTTCCTGATCTGTCGGACGAAATCTGGATTTATGGCCCGACCCCTAACGCAATTAGCGCCCAAATCTGGCACGGGGCTGATGGCCGCGGACCGCCGAGGCAGGCCCTACTGTCGACGCAGGCGACCGGCCCTTGACGCCGGCACTGACAACGAAAATCCTTCTCCTCCAGCCCTCTGCGGAAGTCAGCCCTCTGTTCCGGCGCCCTGCGCGCCTCCCGGCCGAATCGTCAGACGAACGAGCGCGCCAGGGTTTCTGGATTTGAATTCGAGCCGAGCTCCTAGTTGCGCGCTCAGCGCGCGCATCAATCGCAACCCCAATCCACCCTCCCGCCCAGGATCAAGCCCAGGGGCCAGGCCAGGCCCATCGTCGGCGATTTCCACCACGAAGCCGCCCAGTTCGTCCCGATGGCTCCGAACCGTGATCTTACCGCCACGGCCTAGGGGATAGGCGTGCTTGACTGCATTGGTGATGGCCTCGGAGACGATCTGGGTGAGCGGGAGCACCTGCTCAGGCGCCACCTGACAGCCTGGCGAGAACTCTTCAGCCACCTCGACCCTCCCTGCGAGGAGGGATGCGAGCGGCGAGCACGTCGCGTGAAGGTGCTCAGCGAGGTCCGAATAGACGTGACCTCCGTTGGACGCCAGTGAGCGATGAAGACGGGCCACGGCGTCGGTTTGAATACGAATGGTTTCCAGGAGGATCTGGACCGCCTCAGCTGAAGGAACTGCCGGACCGCGCGCCAATTCGAGTTCCTTCAGCCGCACGAACGCCGCCAGCATCGCCAAGTGGTTCGCGATCCGATGGTCAGCCTCCTCAAGGAGACGGCAACCTTCGCAAGGTTTCGCGGCAGAAACTGGCGCCGCCCCCCGAGACACCCCCGAATGACTGTCGGACTGAACGATTTTGGGCATAGGCATGCTCCCACTGATCGACCGATGGCGGCGCCGCCGGGTCGAATGGCGCACGGTATGTGGTCTGACGCGGCCGTTCTTGATCGCCATCAAGGCGACCTGAGAAGATCGATTTTCTCGACCGTCCTACGTGCGACGACGGGATTCCGCGTAGGAGGGGTCTATTGCCAAGGGCCGATTGAATTTGATCGCGCGCAAGGCAGGCCGCTGAATCTCCTCGAAGATGCCCGCAAATCTCAGCGGAGACGACCGATGATGATGCGCCACGTCCTGACAGCCTCAGCCCTAGTTTTCGCGATGGCGGGGGCGGCTACGGCTGATGCTCAGCAAACTAAACCAGCAGATCACACGTCGACTGAACCACGCAATCTCGACGATCAAGCCCGCGCGCAAGGCGAACGCGCGCTCGAAAGCGCGCGCGCATCGGTGCGCGCCGCCGATGCGGCCGTCGCGAAAGCCGAGGCGGCGTTGCGCGACAGCTCGCGCAAAACTGCCGAGAATTCCCGTGAAGCGGCGAAACACGCCTCCGACGCCGCCAAGGCCGCCGCAAAAGATGTCCAGATCGCCTTCCGCGAAGCGTCATCTGAAAATCATGCCCTGTTCGAGCGTTCAGCAGAGGCCGCCCGGGTCGCCGCGCGAGACGCGGCCGACGCGGCCGACGCTGCAGCGGCCAACGACCGAGCGGCTACCAAGAAAGCGCTGCAAGCTGCTCAAAACGCAGCTCAAAATGCCGCCGCCGCGGCGAGAGAGGCCCTCGCTTCACTTGAGATCAATCGAGAAACACAGGGCGGAAAGAAGTAGCGCGTCAGCCGAATCTGACTGTCGGCGAACCCTCAGCGTCCGCCGGCTGTTGATAGGCGAACCAGATACACCGGGGGAATATGGCCCCACCTGCTCAGACCGCCTGAGGGAGAATGATATGCCCACGACGAGGCAAGAACATATCACCGGCATGGTCCCACTCGACGAGGCGGGGCTGCGCGACCTCATTCTTGAGATCATCGATGAGAACCATGTCATGTGCGTCGCCACCGTCCGAAGCGACGGCTGGCCGCACGCGACACTGGTTAACTACCTTCGCCTTGGCCGAGCGCTCTATTTCGTCATCGCGCGAGAAAGCCAGAAGTTTCAAAATATCACGCAAGACTCGCGTGTCTCCATAGCGCTTGGCGGGGGAATGATCGCGAGCGGCGCGGTGCGGGGCCTATCGATGGCGGCGCGGGCCATTGAAATCACCGATCCCGCTCGGATTGAGGAGATCAACAAGGCGATTTTCCACCTGTCGAAGACAGCGGGCTTTCGGCCTCACCCGAGTTCTGTGCTGGTGGGGGTGATGGAAGCGCGGCCATCCGTCATCTCTGTCGTCGACTACACCGCCCCACCTGGCCGGCGCGACCTCGTGCGGGCCGTGGAGGACTGGCGGATCGAACGCCTTACCCCCGCTCAAACTTGATCTCCCCCTATCTGTTCGTCGCGCGCCCGTTCGCCCAACCGATTGGCTTGTTGATCACCGCGGGCGCCATGACCTCCACATCAGCCAAGCCCCGATCAAGATAAGCGCTTGCGCGCCTGCGGAGATCAGCCCTGTGACCGCCAGGCCCAGATCGAACATCAGGCGCTGCGCGAGCTGGTCGCGCGTCTATTGCCGATCCACACCAGGCCGCAGATCGCCGCTGATCCGGCAATCACCATCGCTGCGCCGAGGACCCCCAAAGCAGTGAAGCGCGACGGGGCGATAGCCCTCGCCTGTCAGACATGGTCTGCACGCTATGCTTTGGCCTTCATGTGCATGGCCTTGAATCTGACGGATATCCGCGGGAGGCCTCCTGGCCCTACCCGCCTTAGTCATCGTTCTGGCGAGGGCGCTTGAAGGGCCTGAAACAGAACGTCGGCGAGCTCGGCGTTGGACGGATCGATGCGATCGTCGACGACGCCGCCGACCACGATCAAACCGCGTTCCATATGCTCGCGAAGCTCCTCGATCTCACCCTCCGGCGCAACGATGAAGAGCCCCTCAAGATGATCGGTGGCGATCTCCCGCTCGGCTTGACGGATGATCGCATGCAAGAGGTCATTCTCCAGATGGGGAGTGTTTAGGCCGTTTGCGCGCTGCCCATATCGCCACGTCGTCACGAAACGGTCCTCGCCGGGGCGGTATTGAACCAGGCGCGCCTCGCCTTTGGACTTGATCAGGAACAACAGCTTGCGGACCCGTTGCATACTCAAAACCTCCAAACTGCGGCCGAGAACAGGCCGATGCTCTAATCATGCTTAGCCGCGCCCTCCTCGCCTTTCGGCTCAATTCTGCGCCAGCTAGTGGCCGTCATCGCGAGCCGGAGCGGCGTAGCCAGTGGGCGGGGCGTTACGCTCCTTCAAGCTCGTTTAGCGCTGTGCGCGCGCATTTGAGGATCGCGGTCGGGCGGTGCCAGACCGCGCGCCTTCAAGCAGCGCGTCGAGTTCGAGCGGCAGCGCGGCGCGTTCATTGTGCCAATCAAGCGAGGCGACGGCCTGCGTAGGGAGACGTGGGCGGCCGTGACGATCCAGATGACTTCATTCATTTCGTGGCCTCCCAACGGGAGAGAAATTTGGCCGTCCGGCCGCGCCCCATCCTGACCTGGATCAATTGCTAGAGGGTGGCGTAATGGATGGCTCGTGGAAGGGCGGCTTCAGTCAGCGCGGCGCCTGACACCCGCTAGCCCCCGCAACGAGCATCGAGGCCAGGACGGCAAGGCCGACCGCGGCGAACGCCATGCGCTCCCCACGTAGCTTCATGACAGTCTCCTGGCGATGTGATCGTCTGCGAGCTGGCTCCAGGCCGAAATGGAAATCAAAGCGAACCCGCACTCCCCCTGCGTGGCCGCCGGGCGAGGCCAAAGCCGATGAGCGCCGACGCCGCAGCGACAATCGCGGCGGTGGCTGCGGGATGGCTCTTGATTTCCTCGCCGGCCTTCGTGGTCAGCTGCCGTGACTGCGTCTTGGCTTGTCCAGCCAGATCGATCGCCGAATGAACCAGGGCGATGGCGCTTGCGGACAGGGCGTCGCCGGGAGCCCCTGACAGGTGCTCGGCCATTCTCTTCAAGCCCCGCGCGACATCGTCGTAGATGTCTTCAGCGTCATGAGAGATCTGTTTGGTGATGGATTTGCGCATCTGGCTGCTCCGTGATTTCGACGTCCAATGACCACGGTCGTGGAGCTGCCAACTTGACCCCGATCAATTCTCACCAGCGGACGGATGATGATCCAAGTCAAAACGGCGCGCCAAGCCTGCACCTAGCTTTGCGACCGCCGAACTTCCCAAGCCCAAGGTGATCATCATGCGGCACGCTGTCATTCTGGCTCATCCCAAGTCATCGAGTTTCTGCGCTTCCATCGCCAGGACCTGCGTCGTGGCGCTCACTGCGCTGGGTGAGCACGTCATCCTGCGCGACCTTTACGCTATGGCGTTTGATCCCTGTCTGCGGGCGGAGGAACTGCCGACCGACGCAGGCTTCGCAGCCGGCCCAGATGTCGTCGGCGAACGCCAAATTCTCGCTGGCCTGGATAGCTTCATCTTCGTCTATCCTTTCTGGTTCAATGCGCCGCCCGCAATCCTGAAGGGCTATGTGGATCGCGTCTTCAGCATGGGCTTTGGATATAGCCCCGTCTTCGGCGGGACTGAGCCCCTCCTTGTCGGAAAGCGCCTGACCACCTTCTCAACCTCAGGAGCGCCTGAACACTGGGTGAATTCGACCGGCGCCTTGAAAGCGCTGATGGCGGTCTTCGACTTGCATCTGGCCGGGGTCTGCGGCCTCGCCGTCGTGGAGCACCGACATTTTGGATCGGTCCTCTCAAACCTCACCCGGGAATCGGGCGACGACATGTTGAGCGACGTTCGGACGGTGTTGAGCGAGCTTTCGAAAGGCGCGCACGAACCTCCGTAAATTTACTTAAGTGAACCTCCTTAAGCATCGATCACGAATATCGACGTTCGATCATCTGATTTAACGCTTTCGGTCATCGACAGGAGACGGACGATGGCCGCTCAGACACAGATGGAGACCATCACGCCGCGAATGACCGCGATGGATGTGTTCGGTCCGATCGGCGTGCTCATGCACTTCGCCGCGGGCGAGGAAATCTACGCGCAGGAGGAACCCGCCGACCTCCTCTACCAGGTGATCGAAGGATCGGTTCGCACCAGCCGGCTACTGACTGACGGTCGTCGTCAGATCGGCAATTTCTACTACCCAGACGACTTTTTCGGAGTGGAGCCTGGCGACGACCATCGCTTCTCGGCCGAAGCGCTCAGCGACTGTACGATACTCGTGGCTAGGCGCTCGGCGGTGCGCCATTGCGGCGAAGAGCGGGGGCGGCTCGAAGAGCTCATCTGGGCGGCGACCACCCATGAGCTCGCGCGCACCCAGGAGCACCTCTTCATGCTCGGACGTAAGAGCGCCTGCGAAAAAGTAGCCTGCTTCCTGATGATTACGGCAGACCGGGTCAGGGGCGAGCTGACGACACTGACGATGAGCCGCCAGGACATGGCTGACTATCTAGGCCTCACCATCGAAACGGTGTCGCGAATGCTTAGTCAGCTCCAGTCCAGCGGCGTCGTTGAATTCTGCGGGTGTCGCTCGTTCCGCGTGACCCATCCGTTGCGGCTGGCACGTCTGGTCACGGCTTAAGGAACACTCATCACATGGAGGTCATGGCATGACCTACAAGAGCCTGCTCTGCCACGCGCAGCCTTATCCCGACCACGCCGAGCATCTTCGCTGCGCAGCAAACCTCTCAGACGATTTCGGGAGCATAACCATAGGCCTCGGCGCGGCGGCGATCCCCCCGCTCGCGGTCAGCGGGTTGGGCGCCTACGCCGGTCTCGACGGAGAATGGCTCGTCTTGGTGAGCGATCAAATCAGATTAAACCTTGAAGGCTCCAGAAAAGTCTTCGAGGAGGCGATTGGCGCAAGGGCCCGTGAATGGCGCACGCAATGGCTGGAGCCAACGCCGGCCCTGGCGCAAGCCGCACGCGGCGCGGACCTGATCATCGTGCGGCATGGCGGCCCCGGTCGCCCCGACACCTATAGCGACGTCGATGTGGGTCAACTCGTCGTCAGTGCGGGACGTCCGGTGCTGATGTGCCCCCCAGGCCGCGACTACCTCGCCAAGGGCCCCGTCCTGGTGGCTTGGAAGGACAGCCGAGAATCACGACGCGCGCTCGTTGACGCGCTCCCGCTCTTGCAGCGCTCGGGAGATGTTCTCATCGTGGAGGCCTCACCTGACGCCGACACCAGTCCCGCAGCCGCCAGGGTCGAGGACGTGGCTGAGGCGCTCGCTCGCCATGGCGTGCGTGCCCGCAGCGAGGTCCTGGAGCACTCCGGCCGCGCCAGCGAGGCGATCATGACGCGCGCAGGCCAACTCGGGGCCGACATCATCGTGGCCGGGGCGTACGGTCACAGCCGGCTTGGGGAGTGGGCGTTCGGCGGCGTAACACGCAATCTCCTCGCACAGGAACGTTACTTCGTTCTGTTCAGCCACTAGCAGGCCGCCAAAGCGCGGCAGATGACGGAAAAAGTAGAGCGGCCCCCTCGTCGGGGCGATCATGCGCGCCTCATCGCGTCTTCGATCATGAGGACCGCTGCGCCTGAAATGGCCCCGGAGCGCAGATCAGATAGGGCCCGATTGGCGTCACGAAGACCGTAGGTCGTGACATGCGCACGCACGCCCGCCCTGGCGGCGCGCGCCAGATAGTCGATCCCATCAGCCCTTGTTAAATTGGCCACCGACACGATCCGACGTTCCTCCCAGAGCAAGCGATAGGGAAAGCCCGGGACATCGCTCATGTGGATGCCCCCGCAGACCACGGTACCGCCCTTGCGGACCGCCTGCAGGGCCAGCGGCACCAATTCGCCCGCAGAGGCGAACAGGATCGCAGCGTCCAGGGCAACGGGGGGCGCATCGCTCGAGCTCCCCGCCCAGGCGCACCCTAGGCCCCGCGCCAGGTCTTGAGCCGATCGGTCGCCTGGTCGCGTGAAGGCGAACACGTCCTGCCCCTCGGCGATCGCCAATTGCGCGAGCAGGTGCGCGGCGGCGCCAAACCCATAAAGGCCTAGTCTTCGGACCGGTCGCGGCTCGCAGGCTTTTAGCCAAGCCCGGTACCCGATCAGGCCGGCGCACAGAAGCGGCGCGGCTTCCTCGTCCGTCCAATCGCGCCCCAACCGAAAACAGAAGCGCGCATCGACGGCGATCAGCTCGGCGTAGCCGCCGTCCCGTGTCCACCCGTTAAACTCGGCTTGGTCGCAGAGGTTCTCAGCGTCTTCAAGGCAGTAGCGGCAGCGTCCGCATGTGGACGCCAGCCATGCCGCGCCCAGGCGCTCGCCGATTGAGAAACCCGTGACATCGGCAGCGAAGGTTTCGACCACCCCAACGACCTCGTGGCCTGGGATGATCGAGGCTCTGACCAGCGGCAACTCGCCGTCGATCACGTGAAGGTCGGTCCGGCAGACGCCGCATGCACGTATACGGAGGAGCAGCTCACCGGGTCTGAGCTGAGGATCTGGCCGCTCTAAGCAAACCAGCCGGCCGCCTTCAGGTGCGAGCGCCATGGCCAGCATGTCGACCTCCCAAGCCGATGATCACGGCGATTTCGCCCACATGTCGGCAGCAGAAGCGTGTGGCCACCAGCGCCCCTTTGCCTTGATCGGCGTCAATCAAGGCCTTCGCCACGCCCAGCGAGGCTTCGCACCGGCCCTGCCCTCATGCGAGCGGTCTCCATGCATCGGCCTCTGAGGCCGCAGGACGTTCTCAAAGCAAAGTTTGAGAGTTCTCATCGCATTCCGCCCGCGTCACTATCGGGGCGCGGCGTTTGCGCCACATCGACGACCATGACGGAGAGGCTTGCTGTGCCAATTGGGCGTCAGGGTTCGCGATGGCGCCCCCAGACCGGGGACAGGTCGCTCAAGCTTGGCTATCTGGCGGCCTTAGGCGGGGCGATGATCGGCCTGATTGTCAGGCTCGCCCTAGCCCCCTACGTCGACCACCGCGCGCTGGTGATCCTCTATGTGCCCGCGGTTCTGGCGGCGGCGCTGGTCGGCGGCGCCGGACCGGCGACGCTGGCCACCGTACTTGGTCTTGGGATAAGCGCTGCCTTCCTGCGCCAGGACATCTGGAGCCCGGACAACGCCATCGACTTGGCCATCTTCATGATGCTTGGACCGCTCATCGGCCTCGTCGGTGATCGCCTAAGGCGTCAGGGGCAGGACGCGCGAACGCGCGAGGTCCATCTGCAATCCATTCTCGACACTGTTCCTGAGGCCATGATCGTTATCAACGACCGTGGCCACATTCGCTCGTTCAGCGCGGCGGCGGTGCGGCTGTTCGGTTGGGAGCCTGCGGAAGCAGTCGGGCGAAATGTGAACATGCTCATGCCGCCCCCGTTTCGGGAGGAGCACGACGGCTATCTTCGTCGCTATGAAACAACGGGCGAGCGCCGGATCATCGGCATTGGACGCATCGTAGTGGGAGAGCGCAAAGACGGCTCGACGTTTCCGATGGAACTGACGGTGGGGGAAGCGCGAGTAGGCCAGGATCGGTTTTTTACCGGCTTTGTCCGCGATCTGACTGAGCGACGCGCTCAAGAGCGCCGCATGCAAGACCTGCAGTCGGAACTCGTTCACGTCTCCCGGCTGACCGCCATGGGGGAAATGGCTTCCTCGCTGGCCCATGAGCTCAACCAGCCGCTTTCGGCGATCGCCAACTACATGAAGGGCTCGGTCACGTTGCTGGACTCGCCTGATATGGACGCGGCGCGTTTGAGGGACGCGCTCGAACGCGCCTACGAGCAGGCTCTGCGCGCGGGCGACATCATCAAGCGACTACGCGAATTCGTCGCCAAGGGGGAGACCCAACACACGTTGGAGAACCCCGCGCAGCTGATGGAGGAAGCCAGCGCGCTGGCGCTCGTGGGGGCCAGGGAACAAGGGGTAAGGGTGGAGCTTCGGTTTGCACGCGACGTAGGTTCCGTCGTCGTGGACAAGATCCAAGTGCAGCAAGTGGCGCTCAATTTGATCCGCAATGCCATCGAAGCGATGGAGGGACAGCCACGTCGTGACCTGACCATCTCCGTTGCTTCAGATGAAAATGATCAAGGCTTTGTGTTGGTGTCGGTCGCCGACACCGGAACCGGCGTCGCCCCCGAAGTGCTGGACCGACTTTTTCAGCCGTTCGTCAGCACCAAGCTGCAGGGTATGGGCGTCGGGCTTTCCATCTGTCGAACCATAATAGAATCGCATGGGGGGCGGATTTGGGGGGAGCGCAACCGCGAGGGCGGCGCTACGTTCCATTTCACCTTGCCGCGTGCCGATCTGGAGACGGGTAATGATCGCTAGATCGGTCGTTCATGTCATCGACGACGATGCGGCGATGAGGGACTCCCTCGCCTTCCTGCTGGACGTTCAAGGGTTCGAGCCGTGCCTGCACGAGTCCGCAAGAGAATTCCTCGCGTCGATCGGCGATCGTGCAGTGGACTGCATTGTCACTGATGTTCGGATGCCGGACATGACCGGGCTCGATCTGGTCCGCAAGCTGAAGGCCGATGGCGTATCCTCGCCAGTCATCGTCATGACGGGGCATGGCGATATCGCCCTGGCCGTAGAGGCGATGAAGGCCGGCGTCATAGACTTCATCGAGAAGCCATTCCCAAACGAGGTCCTCATCGCCGCCATCCGCGAAGCCTTGCAGAGCGGCGGTCAGCGAAGGGACGCTCATCTGGACGCCGAACAGCGCCTCGAGGCCCTTTCCCCTCGCGAACGAGACGTTCTGGCGGGCGTGGTGGCGGGCAAAGTGAATAAGGTCATCGCCCATGAGCTAGACATCAGTCCGCGCACGGTGGAGATCTACCGCGCCAATCTCATGTCCAAGGTCGGGGCGCGAAACTTCTCCGAACTGATGCGGATCGCGTTGGCGGCTGGACTTTAACGGCTTGCGGCAGATCAAATCGCCGCGCCGCATTTTGCGGACAATGGACCTCTCACACGATGGAGGGTGTTCATGCCGACAAGACCGAGCTCTGGCTGGTCCGTCTTGATCGTCGAGGATGACGGCGACGTGCTCAACGCGCTGCAGTTTGCTCTGGAGATGGAGGGCTACGACGTCCAAGCGTTCAGCACCGCTTCGGCCCTCGCGCACGCGGCGAGAGACGCGAGCGCCGCATGCCTGGTGGTCGATCAAAGCCTCCCGGACGAGACGGGCTTAGAATTGATCGTCCGGCTGCGTCGGCGCGATGTCCTGACGCCGGCCGTGCTTATCACCACCGATCTGCCTCCAGTCTTGCAGGCGCAAGCAGCGGCCTTGGCGGTTCCTGTCGTGGAGAAACCCCTGCTTTCGAACGCGCTATTTGCGACGATCCGATCTTTGATCGACGCAGCGTAAGCTCAAGCGCTAGTGCGAGATTAACAATGGGCACGGCGGATCGGCGAGAAGCTCGTGACTGACGCCACCTAAAACCTGTTCGGACATCCGCGGGCGGCCATAGAGGCCCATGACCAGCAGGTCGCTACCCCAATCGCGCGCGTGGCCCCGCAGCACCTCGGGGGCCAGCTCGTCGGCCGCGGCCTCGGAGAGCACGTCGACCTTGCGGTCCCACCGCGACAACCGAAAACGCAGTGCGGCGTCGTCATCGAAATCCGGCCGCGGTCGAACTGCGGCGACGGCGAGATGATCGGCCGCGAGGATGAACGGCCAGGCGTCGCGCCAGGCGCGCGCGCTTTCACGGCTTCCATTCCAGCAGATCAGGACTCGGCTCCCGATGCTCGCCTCAGCCACGTGGTCGGGTACGACAAGGAGAGGTCCACCGCAGGCTAGACCAAGTTGAGCCACTGACATCGTCACCTCGCCACCCTCTGGCAAGGGCCCGGGCGGGACGACAACCAGATCGCTGAGACGCGCGCGATCGACCAACTGTTGAATGGTGTCCAACACGATCCAATCGGCCACGACGCCCCGCCCCTGCGCCGCCGCCAGGAATGCCAGCTGCGCTCGAGCCTGCGCGCTATCCACCGCCAGCCCATAAGCGTCGATGGCCTTTTGCAGCAGCCCCTGCGACATCCAGGCTCCGCCCGCCCCATAGTCTGTGAGCGGGAATATTGGCCGCAGGAAGACACCTGTGACGCTAGCGCCCACACGGGCGGCCAAATCGATCGTTTGGCGGACCCGGCGCATTGAGGCGAGATCTCCTCCAACGAACGCCAAGATATCTCGAACAGCCATGGCGCTAGTGCGATGCAAGGAGAGGAACGGGCGGATTGCTGAGCATTTCGCGGCTTACCCCGCCCAGGATAATTTCGCGAAGTCTCGAGCGTCCATAGAGGCCCATGACCAAGAGATCGGCGTTCAGCGCTTTGACCTGCCGCCGCAACACCTTTCCGACTGAGACATCACCGCTATGATCGACGACGACCTGGGCCTTGCAGCCGTGACGCTCCATGTAGCGTTCCAGGAAGCCGTCCGCGCCGGCCATGTCCGACGGTGAAACGATCACGACAGTCACCTCTTCCGCTGCGTCCAAAAATGGCCAGGCGTCATGGAGTGCGCGGGCGGACTCACGGGTGTTTTTCCAGGCGATCACAACCCGCTTAGGCATTCCGCGCCATTCGCCCTCCTCCGGCACAATCAGCACCGGCCCACCATTCGCCAAGGCTAGCGTCGCTGCGGAAATGCACCGCCCTCCCCTGCCGGTCTCCACGCGCGGCGGGAGAATTGTGAGGTCAGAGCGGCGGGACGCTGCGATAAACGCTGTGTCGCTGGAGCCGTCGATAAGCCGCCACTCATATGAGCCACCGCCCCTTTCAACAGCACACCGCAGGGTCTGCTCGGCGACGTCCCCAGCTGACTTCACCTCGGCGGCGCTGTCGGCCATCGCCGCTTCGATTTCATGCCGAGGCAAATAAGCCAGCCCCTCAGCGGCAAACAGATCATAGGTGAAGTGCGCGCGGAGGAAGACGCCGGTCAGGGTGGCTCCCCATTGGCTCGCAAGATCTACGGCCAAGTTGCAGCGCCCGCGCGAAGCGTCAGTCTCATCGACCTGCACGATAACGTCGCGAAAGCTCATGAGCCTCTCCTTCGATCCATCGACAGTTTGCTCATTCCTGGCGCCCCCATTTTGATCGCGATCAAAACAACCAGCGCGCCACGCTGGATTTCGCAGATCATCAGAGTCGACCTGCGCGGGCTAAGGCTTGCCTCAGTGCGACATGAAGACCGGCACGATCGGTGCGCGCAGCAAGCTTTGTGTGGCTCCGCCCAGAATGAACTCTCGCGCCCTGGAATGCCCGAACGCTCCGGTGACCAGCAGGTCAGCGCCACGATCCTGAGCGTAACCGGTCAGGCATTGGCCGATCTCTTGGTCACGACCGTCTATCTCGTCGAGCGCGGCCGCAATCCCCGACAGAGCCAGGTGCCGCACGAGGTCGGTTGCTGATCCAGCTGAGACCGAAGGCTTGTCGTTCAGCACCGAAACGATGCGCACCTCCCCTGCCCGACTCAGGACCGGCATAGCGTCCGCCACTGCGCGGGCCGCCGCCCTGCCGCCGTCCCAAGCAATCACAACAGTGTCCAAGCCGCCTCTGACGACAGCCTGATCACCGGCCGCGAAAATGACGACGGGACGACCAGAGCCGAAGATCGCAGCTTCGGCCAGGCTTGCTTGTCCATCATCGAAACGCTCTTGAGGGATCAGGCATAGGCTCCGGGCCCGCGCGATGCGGACGATCTGGTCGTTGGTGTCTTGTAGGTCCGCGTGGAGGAGCATCGTCGTTGGAGCCGTCAGGCCGGCGACCGAGGCTGATTGGACAAAACGCTGCAGCACACTCTGCGCGTTATGCAGGCTCCGCGCCTCCTCCTGTCGTGCGACGTCGCTCAGATCCAACAAGAGGTTGGCGATCAGATTGCTCTTCAGGGGAATGCGCACGTGCGCCGCGACGGCGCAAACCCCCTCCCCAAGCGCTGCGGCCAAGCGGGCGCATTGGTCGACCGCTGTCTGTGAGGAAGCGTCTGGGTAGCTGTCCAAGCACGCCAACATGTCAGTGAACACCACGGTGCGATCCTCTCGTTGACGCCCCGCCATGATGGCCGCGAGCGAACGCGCAGTCTGAGGCCCCGCCGCCATCTCCGCCTTGACCTATCTCAAGACGCCAGCAGGCTGAGCTTCCCAACAGTGTCGCCGACGGCGATCTCAGCGATGAGGCGCCTAACCTGCGCTCCAGTTGACGCGAGTCAAAACCTGACTCCGCAAGTCTGAAATGGTTCCAGCGGCGCGCCCGTCGCGTCCATGCCGGAGGAAGATCATGGAAGACAAAGTACTGAAGACGCTGGTCGAGGCTGAACTTGAGTGGGAGCCGAGCATCGACGCCGCCGATATTGGGATTACTGTCGAGGACGGGATCGTGGGGATAAACGGCCACGTTCCAAACTACGCTCAGAAAATCGCCGCCGAGGCAGCGGTCAAGCGCGTCAAGGGCGTGCGGGGTTTTGTCGAGCACCTTCAGGTGCGGTCTGCACCCTCCCCACATAGCGGCCACGCCGTCGCCAGCCGGCTGGCCAGCATCCTCGACTGGACCGTCGAGGTTCCCGCCAATCAGGTTAAGGTGAAGGTGGAAAATGGCATTGTCACCCTGGTGGGCAAGGTCGACTGGCAGTTTCAAAAAGCGGCGGCCGAGCAAGCCGTGCGTCTGCAACAGGGTGTCCGCGGCGTACTCAACGAGATTCAGGTGCAGCCGCACGCGCAGGCTTCAGACATCAAGCGTCGGATCACGGCGGCGTTGGAGCGCCGAGCCGACATCGAAGCCAATCAAATCGTTATCACGGTGGCGGGAGACACTGTCAGGCTCGACGGAAAGGTCCGCGCCTGGTTCGAGCGCGACGTCATCGAACGCGCGGTTTGGGCCGCTCCCGGTGTCGCCAAGGTCGACGATCACATCGCGGTCGGCCTCTAGCCTAACCTGCAGGCGCCGCCGACCGGCGGCGTCTGCACCTACACTTCAAGGAGAACAAAATGGCGCGGCTTGAGGGCAAGGTCGCAATTGTCACGGGCGCGGCGTTGGGAATCGGACAGGCGATCTGCCGTCGAATGGTCCAGGAAGGCGCGAAGGTCGCGTTGCTCGACGTGCTGGATGACGAGGGCGCCGCGCTAGCCGCTGAACTGGCTGGCGGCGAGCAAAAGGCGGCGCACTGGCGATGCGACGTCTCAGTTGAGCAAGATGTCGAGAAGGTCATGGCCCAGGTCGCCGCGACATTCGGCCAGATCGATATCGTCGTGAACAACGCCGGGGTCGCCGGCGCCAACAAGCCCACCCACGAAATCACCGAGGCCGAATGGGACTGGGTGCAGGCGATCAACGTGAAGGGCGTCTTTTTCGGGACCAAACATGCCATCGTGCACCTGCGACGTGCCGGCGGCGGCGCGATCATAAACCTGTCGTCGATTTATGGGCTGATCAGCGCGCCAGACGTCCCGCCCTATCACGCCTCGAAGGGCGCGGTACGGCTAATGACTAAGACGGACGCGCTCATCTACGCTCAAGACCAGATCCGCGTGAACTCAATCCATCCAGGCTTCATCTGGACGCCGATGGTGGAGCATCATCTCGCCACGCAGGGAGATTTGACCGCGGCGAAGGCGGCGACCGCGGCCCTGCATCCGCTTGGCAGGATGGGCGACCCTGATGATATTGCCTGGGGCGCGGTGTATCTCGCCTCGGACGAGGCGAGGTTCGTAACTGGCTCGGAGCTGGTGATCGACGGCGGCTACACGGCCAGTTGATCGGCGCCGCGCTCGACAGCGGCGGTCTCTGCACCGCCCCTTGCTTCAGTGAGACACGAGGATCGGCCCAGGCATGTCTTGGAGCAACTTCCGGCTGACACCGCCCAGCACCAGTTCCTGCAGCCGTGAGCGCCCGTAGAGGCCCATGATCAGCAGATCGACGTCGAACTCGGCCATCTGCCGCTCGATGACGTCGGCGGCGGACTCGTCCTCACTCGGATCGACGATGAGATTGGCCTCAATCCCGTGCCGCTCCAGCAAGCGCTGCAACATGCCATCCGGGCCGCCCTCGCCATGGGGTGACACAACGAGCACATGGACCTCATCGGCGGTCTCAACGAACGGCCAGCCGTCACGAAGCGCGCGCGAGGCTTCCCGCGAACCGTTCCAGGCGATCAACACGCGCTTGCCGATCGGCGGCGCATAGTCGTCATGTGGCGTGATCAATAACGGCCCCCCGCAAGCGACGCCGAAGTTCGCAGCGTCAAGGCGCCGCTGTCCCAAATAGACCTCCATGCGATTGGGCATGATCGTCAGGTCAGCTCGTCGGGCGCAGGCGACGAGACCATCGACATGGTCGCCATTGATCGTCATCCAATCTGACCCGACGCGAGCCTCTGCAGCCGCCGCCTCAAAGTTCGCGCGTGCGATTTCGCTCGCGCCCTCGACCGCGTTGGCGTGTTCTCGCAAGATCTGATCGATGTCCGCTGGCGCGAGCCCCGACAGAGCTTCAGCCGCGCCGAACTGCAATCTGAAATCACTCGTCGGGAAGACGCCGCTCAGTTGAGCCTTCCAGCGGGCCGCCAAATCGGCGCCTAGCCGCGCGCGCATGGCGCCGCTCTTTGCCTGGTCCATGACCACGAGAATGTCTCGATAGCTCACTGATCGTCTCCGTCTTTCCCATCGCGGCGGCCAGATCCATGCCGGCCTGCGACGTGATATGGTCTGCCGCAAGCAGCTTGGCCCGGAGATCGCGGCTCGTCCTTGCGTTCAATCAATCGCTGGAACTTCGATCGTGAGCCCATCAACCGACAGCGCCGGCCTTCTGGTCTTCCGACGCGGCGTTGCGGGCCCTCAATTCCTGCTGGTCCATCCGGGCGGACCCTTTTGGCGCGGCAAGGATGAGCACGCCTGGTCGTTTCCCAAGGGGCGGATCGAAGCTGGCGAGACGCCCTTGGACGCCGCCAAGCGTGAGTTTCAAGAAGAGACTGGCCTTAGAGTGGACGGTGACTTCATCGAACTTACGCCCCTAAAGAGTCGGAGCCGGGGTCAGGTCTTCTGCTGGTTGATAGAGGCTGATCTCGATCTAGGCTCAGCACGAAGCAACACCTTCCAGCTCAGGAGCTCCCCAAACGAGGGGGCGGTGTTTCCCGAGGTCGACGCATTCGCCTACTGCGCGCCAATGCTCGCCTTGCAGCGGATTCACATGGGTCTACGCCCCATCGTCGAGGAGGCTCTGCGGCGGCTTGGGCCAGCCGACGGCGCCATTAGCGGTCATCCACCAATTAGGTGACGATCCGGAGGTGGGGCAAATGAGATCGTTGAATGTCAACGATGGTGGAAACGGCGAGCCTGGACGATCGCCAGCCCAACGGCGGTGATCAACAAGGGCGCCACAGCATAGATCAAGCGATAGAGCACCAATGCTGCGGCCGTCTCATGCGCCATGGAAAAGCGGCGACTGAGCGTGAGCACGATGGCGTCGAAAACGCCTACGCCGCCTGGCACTCCAGCCAGGCTGCTAACGATCGAGCCGAGGACGAAGATGGCCAGAAACGGGGCGAAATCGTGAATCCCGGCTCCCGGCAACAAGACGAACAAGGCCAGTCCCGAAAACAGCCAATCGGCTACTCCGCCGGCGAGGGCGAGGAGTCGACGATTGAGCGGCGGAGAGCGGAGCGTGGTTCCGCCCATCGCCGGGGCTCTTCGCGGCCAGCGCATTAACCAGAGCACTGCGGGTGTGACCATCGCAACGCCAAGAACCGTGGCGACGCCAGGCGTTCCAGGGATGAAGAGGATCGCCAGTCCAGCTGTGACGAGCCCACTGACGCTTACCGCTACGCCGGCAAGAACAGTTACGACGCCGATTTGCGCGGAAGTCATGCCCCACGAACGGTAGATGCGCAGCCTGGCTCCGCCGCCCGTCGCCAGACTAAACCCGAGCCCATTGGAAAGGGCGTAGGCCACGAAGGTGACGATCGCGATCCTCCAAGGCGCCAGCCGCTGCCCAATGTTCGCCAGGGCCCAATCTTCGGAGACGGCGAGGCATGCATAGCTGGCGGCGGTCGCTGCGACCGCCAGCAGTAAAGTTGACGGGGCGGTGGCGTGCAGGGCCGCCAGGATCATCGCGAGCGACGAGCCCTGCAGCTCACGACGCAGCAAGAAGACCGCGGCCAGGAGCACAGCGGCTGCGAACAGGATCCGGAAAATGTCTGAATCGGCGATCAGTTGGAGGCGCGCCAACCTACCCTTCAACCGCAGACGCATGCTGGGCGATGGCGGGACGAGCGGGGCGCCCAGGGTCGCCATCAGCTGAACACCCTGCACACCGAAGCAAGCGACTCTTGAAGCGGCGCAACGGGCCGTGCCGGCTCTGTCGGCGTGGAACTCTTGAGCGACATGACGCCCTCCACAAGGAGGCCCAATATTGCCCCATGACGCCATCCGCGGCCCAGACGTTCAATGACGCAAATCAAGCAGATGGTGCGAACGTCTGGCGATACGCTCGGCCTCGATGTCGGCATCGAAGGTCGGTGACGGCCCTGCCTGTGGATTGCGGTGTCATCGGGACCCCGCATAGGTGCTGATGGCGCCTCAGCACCTCCACACGCGGCGATTGTCGCCGACAAACTGGCGGCGGTCGTGGCGAGCATCTGACGCCGCCGCCCCAAAGTGTCCTAGGTGAGAGGCGAGGTCCCCAGCGCGCTTCAACGTGTGGCGGCAGGTGGCGACCACAGAGCTCGAAGCGGCGCCGGCAAATGGCCGGCGATCTTATCGGCCTCGTCAGAGCCGACCTGTTTGGCAAGCACTTGAAGAACCGCTTGGACGGCGCCCTGTGGCTCGCGAGGAAACCTGTCTGGCAACTTTTTTCCCACCGCCTGAATGAATGCTTCGGGGTCGCGGATCCGGGACGCGCTGATTGCGGGCCGCCAGCCTTCCAGGAACAAGCCTCGCACCAACATCGGAAGCTGTGCCGAGAGGCTAAGGACAGCCTCCTGCGGCAGGTGATCACGAAGCACGTGGAGCACTCCCCGCAGCGCCGAGTAGGCGTCGGCGCGATCGCAGGGCGCCAGGTGCTGCTCGATGAGTTTCAGCCAGGCGTTGGTCTCCTGGACGGTCGTATCAAAAACAGCGAGGCCAGTGCTCATTACCGTGCTCCCATCTTCGTAGGAGAGTGCTTGTGAACGCACCTCACGGTCTTGATGCAGATCAACATCCACGAACTATTCCGAGAGCCGTCCCCCCACGCCGAGGGCTTGCGACCGGGATGACGAGATCGAGTCTGCCGGCGCGCCATTCCATCTCAGGAGCACCGAGTTTTAGGACGGCGATGCCGAAGGCTGAGCGGCCGCTGCGAAAGCAGGCGCACTACTTGGCTTTTGCGAAGGTTGCCTTTGCGCAAACTGTGGAAGCTGCAGTTCGTCAAAGACGCGCCATGCCCTCCTCAGTTCGCCGCGATGGGTCTGATGCAGGCTTGGCTCCAGCCCCGGAATCGCATCCAAATCCCCGCAATGGCTGAGGCTCACACCGAGCCTGGCGCAGACTGCGTCATCGTTCATCTCGCCCAGAGCGGTTTGAAGGGCTATCGCCGCGGCGATGTATTGGACTTGAGCGGGTGAACCGCTGCTGCAAGCCTCGCAATTGTATCGCAGCGTCCTAACGCGGCCACGCAGTTTGTGACGTCCCCTCCGCCCCAGCGCCATGAGGCGCTCCTCGCCGATCCGAATTGCGGCGTCCGCTTGGCTCAGCCAGCTCGAAATCAAATTGTCGAAGTCGATGCGGCTCCCCCCAGCATCGAGCGCCCGCAGTAGTACATGCTCAAGGCTGTCGGCGAGCGTCGAGGCTCTTGACGATTGAAGTGCAGACTTGGCCTTATCCAGCACGATGTCGCGCCGAGCGCGGGCGCTAGCGATCAATAGGTCGGCGGGCCGGAACTCACCAGTATAGGGGTGCTTGGCTCCGAGGCGTGCGGAGAGGACGTCCAGGTCACGCGTCTCCCCGAGGCGGCGCGCCTGCCAGCGCAGTTCACATCGAAGCCACGCGACATCCGGCGCGGGAATATGTCCCCCTAGCAGGCGGACACCGTCGGCGGCGCGCCGCAGGGCTCCGCGCAACGCGTGGACGTTCTCGGGAGACGCCGAGGTTAGAAACGCCTCGCGAGCATTCTGCACCCGACCGCTGAGCTGCAGTAAGATTGTGTGCGCCGGGCTTGGGCGAGCCGCCTGCGCTGCCTGATTGGCGGAAGTCATGCGCTGATCTCCGTCGACAAGTGGAGCCTTCGTCTCGTCGACCAAAGTGAGGCGCGAAAAGCCACCCCGTGATGACATTAATCAAGTCGCCCCGCCGCTGATCGCGCTTGGGTGCTTGAATGTCATCGAGGGAGCGATCGCAATGACGGCCCAGGGCGATGAGGCGCTTGCGGTCCCGCTTGATAGGCAGGCCTCGCGGCCAGGCGATTCGCCGGCTCAGGCTGATGTCGTACGGGCGTTCGCTGCAGGACTGGCCACCGGCGAAGCGCCGCTCGACCATGTCGTCACGCACATGTCGCATATCTTTCTAGGCCGCGAGCGCGCCTACAAGCTTGCTCGCGCTCGCGCCCACGGCTTTGGTGATTTCACCACTCTGGCGGCGCGCCGAGCAGCTTGCCTTGCCGAATTCACGCTGAACCGGGCCTTGGCGCCCGCGCTTTATGAAGCGTTTAAGCCAGTGCGCGTCGGTCCCGGCGGAAAGGTTCACATCGGCGGCGGCGGGCGACTGATCGATTGGGTCATCATCATGCGACGCTTCGCGCCAGGCGCTCTCTTTAGCGAACTTGCACGCGATCAACATCTAACTGCCGATCATGTCGTCAGCGCCGTTGATGCAGTGATCGGCGCCCATCGCGCTGCAGCGCCCTTGATGGACGGCGGTGGCGAGCACGCGTATGGGACGATCTTGGAGGGCCTGCGCAAGTCGCATGCCGCCGCCCTGGCGTCGGGCTCTGGGGTCAAAGACGCCGAGACCTTATTCAAGACGCTGGGAGAGCGGCTGCACGCCCTCGCCCCGCTGCTGGAACGGAGGCGGCAAGGCGGTTGGACCCGGCGTGGGCACGGCGACCTCCACTTACGAAACATCTGCGTTTTTGAGGGGCGAGTGACCCTGTTCGACGCCCTGGCTTTCGACGAGACCCTGGCCACCGGAGACGTACTTTACGACCTCGCTTTCCTGCTCATGGACCTGCAAGCGCGCGACCTAGCGCCCTACGCCAATCTGGCGATGAACCATTACTGGGACAAAACCCAGCAACCGGAGTGGGCCTTGGCCCTATTGGCCACATTTATGGCCCTGAGGGCCGTGGTTCGAATGACGGTCGCTGAGGAAGCAGGCGATGGCGAGGAAGCCGCCCTTTACCATCGCCTCGCCGTGCAATTGCTTGATCGGCCTCATCCACGCCTTCTTACGATCGGCGGGCTTTCGGGATCGGGCAAATCCACCATCGCCAAGCTTGTCGCCCCGACCTTGCCTGGGCCATGCGGCGCACGGGTGCTTCGAACCGACATAATCCGCAAGCTTGCGAGATCGGACGCCGGTCGGGAATACTCGACTGACTACACGATCGACTCCCGCCGCGCCGTTTATCAGAGACTGACAACAGCCGCCGAAGAGGCGCTAGTCGCGGGCGCATCGGTCGTCGCAGACGCGACCTTCGCCGACAGTCTCGCGCGCGATAAGTTTTCAGCGGCGTTTGCAGAGCAATTCGCAGGAGTCTGGCTACGCGCTTCCCAGGCCACTAGGCTGGCCCGAGTAGAAGCCCGGCGCAGCGATGCTTCAGAGGCTAACGCGACTGTCGTTCTTAGTCAGATCGAACCGGTCGACCTGGGGCCCAAGTGGCTGACCATCGAGGCCGAGGGCTCCTCGGACCAGATAGCCGAGCGCGTGGCCGCAGCCGCTCGGGCGGCTCCGCCAGCGAAGACGCCAGCCAGATAGTTGGCGGCGCGCTCAACCAAGATGCAGTTCAGCAGGGGCTTGATCTAGATCAAAGACGCTCCCGGCGCGGCGGGCGACCCTTCCCGAAGGAGGAAGCCCTATGGCCCTGGTTTCAGCATCTAGCACATCGGCCGCACCACGCACCCGAGGCCTGATCAGTTGGGCGATGGCCGCCCTCCGCAAGCAGGTCCGCGGCCTTTTTGAGGTTCTGGCGTTCTTGGCCGCGGGCGCAGCGGCGATCTGGGCTCTGCTGTCCAACCTTTTGACAAGCGCGCGCGTCCGAAGAGACGCTGGGCCTCACCTCGGCGAGCGCTTGGCCCCCTTCCCCATCGACGACTAGGACGCAACGGTCCGCCGCCATCCGGTAGATGCGGGCGTCCTAGGACAGCGATCTCAGCGCGACATAGGCCGCCGTCGCCAGCACCATGACGGCGAATGCATGGCGTGCGATCGTCGCGCGGTTCGCGAGCATCCTGGAGACCGGCCCGCCGGCGAGCGCTCCGCAAGCCCCGCCCGCCACGAGCGCCGCGAACACCGGCCAATCGATAAGCCCCGAGAGGGCGTAGCTCGCGCTGGTAGCCGCGCCGAACAGCACAATCGACACCAAGGACGAGGCCGCGGCGTTGGCGAGAGTCATGCCGGTCGCCGCCATCAGACCAGGGACGATGAGAAACCCACCGCCAATGCCGAAAAAGCCGGCTGCCAGACCGACACCGACGCCAAGCGGCGCCAACCGTCTGGTCAAGGCTGGCGTCAGATGAACACTTGCATCACCCTCGTTCTTCTTGGGCATGAGCATCGACAAGCCCACCAACGCCATGGCCCCCGCGAACCACAGGATCAACTGCTCGCCGTCGATCATCTTGGCCAAGTGCGCCCCAACGAGCGCGCCGGCCAGACCAGCGCCGCCAAACACCAGGGCGCAAGGCCACTTCACCTGACCAGCACGTGCCTGGGCGCCCAGCCCGACGACAGCGTTCACCGCCACTGCGGCGGCCGACGTGCCGATCGCAACGTGGGGATCACGCACCCCGACCACATAGAGCAGCAAAGGCGTGGCCAGCACCGACCCGCCGCCGCCGAAGACGGCCAGCAGCAGGCCGATGAGCGCCCCGCCCAGGGTAGCCAGACCTAGGCTGACGACGAACGGATCCATGGCCTCAAGTCCGCGCCGAACGGTTCCAAGGCATGGCCGCCAGCAAACGGGCCATGCCGCAAAAGCCCGTGACCCCGGCGAAGGTCAGGCCGGCGCCGACAAAGGCCGACACCCCGAAGAAGGCGGGATGGACGAGATAGCCTAGCAGGACGCCCAGCAGTACGAGCGAGCCGGCTGCGATCTGCACCTGACGCATCAGTTCGAGCGGCGCCTTGCGGTTCAGGGCCAGCGGCAGTCCCGCCGCGGCCCATCCGTCGACGCCGCCTTCGAGGACAAAAGCCTCACCTTCCACAACAGCGGCCAGCCGCCCGCAGTTGGCGGCGGTCCGTATGCCTGATCGGCAGGTGAAAACCACCTTCTGGCCCTTCGGGATTTGCGGGGGATCGGCTTCAAGGGTCGCCAATGGTCGTAGCTGCGCGCCCTTCACGTGTCGGCGGGCGAATTCGTCGGGATCGCGGATATCGAGCAGCACCCCTTCGCGTCGGGTGAGCAGGTCAGCGACGTCCTTGGGTTTCAGCGTGGTCAGTTGAGATGTCATCGGCCTTCTTCATGTCTGGAGGACAGAAGATCTCCGCGAGGGTCGCCACCACCTTCATCGCGGCGGGGTCGGCGATCCGGTACCAGATGGTCTGACCCTCGCGGCGTGTCGCCACGACGGCCTCCTCCCGCAGCACCGCCAGATGCTGCGACAGGGCTGACTGCGACAGGCCGACCAAGGGCAAGAGTTCGCCCACCGATCGCTCGCCGTCCGTCAGCTGGCACAAAATCATCAGTCGCCGCTCGTTGCCGAGCGCGCGGAGAAGCTTGGCGGCTTCTCCAGCGCTGGCCTCGAACCGAGTGATGTCGAATTTCGCGAGATCGAACATGGCTGACATATATGAGTTGTTTCTAATTTAGCAAATTCTTATATATGGATACCACCAAAGGAGGCTCCGCCGTGAACCCTGAAGTACAGACCTTTTTCGACCACGCCACCTCCACCGCCACCTATCTCGTGAGCGACGCAGCCACGCGGACAGCGGCGGTCATCGATCCGGTGCTGGATTTCGAACCCAAAGGCGCCAAGCTCTCAACCTCTTCGGCCGACGCGATCTTGGCCGTGGTCCGAGACCAGGGCCTGCGTCTTGCTTATGTCCTGGAGACCCACGCCCACGCCGATCACTTGTCGGCCGCGGACTACATCCGCGGCAAGACTGGCGCTAAGATCGTCATCGGCGCAGAGATCACTAAGGTTCAGAAGACCTTCATCCCATTGTTTGAAGCAGATGATGTGCTGGCTGACAGCCGGGTCTTCGACCACTTGCTGGCCGAGGGCGACAACCTTCCACTGGGCGACCTGACTATCAGGGTGCTGCACACGCCGGGGCACACGCCCGCCTGCGTCACCTATCTGATCGGCGACGCTGCTTTCGTGGGCGATACCCTGTTCATGCCCGACTATGGCACCGCACGCGCCGACTTCCCGGGCGGCGATGCGGCCATGCTCTACCGTTCAATTCGCAAGATCATGGCCTTGCCGCCTGAGACCCGCGTCTTCGTCGGCCACGACTACCTGCCCGTCGACCGAGACCAATTCCGATGGGAGACCACCGTGGCCGAGGAGAAGTCCCGCAATATCCACGCCCATGAGGGTGTCAGCGAAGCGGACTTCGTAAAGATGCGTCAAGCGCGGGACGCAGCACTAGCCCCCCCGACCCTGATCCTGCCCTCACTCCAGGTGAACATTAGGGGTGGCGCCTTGCCGGAACCTACGGCGTCCGGCCGCACATTTCTGAAGCTGCCGGTCACGTTTGTGTAGCGCCGCGCCCCAACAGGCTTGTCCACAAATGCGCTCGAACCGTCGGCTGCCCCCAGTAGCTCCCGAAGAGACTTCCAAAGCGCACTCTCGTTCCGAGGCCTGGCTTCGCGAGTGCTGACGATTGTTCGCATCGATTTCTGACCAATGGCGGCGCAAAGCGCTATTTTTCGGCCTCGCCGATCATCTGCAGATAGGTTGAAGGCAGGCCAACTTCGATCGGACGGTGCGGCCACTTCCACCAGGGTGGCGCAACGTCGCTGCAAGACGTCTGCATTGCTCAAGCAGTAGCGCTCTTGAGGCCAATTGGCAGTCTGCGGCGGCTGTGTGCGTCCGAGTTTGGGCTAGGTCAGGAACATCGGTCGAGATCGGCCGAGGGTTGCTGCAGTCACGCAACGCAGACGATGGCTGATCGCAAGGAGCAAACCAATGCCGACAATTGACAAGTCAAACTGGCGCGACACGACAACGGTGCTGAGTAGGGCCATCCATGGGCAACCAGCGCGTCTCGCCGTCGGCGCCCTGTCGATTGGAATGCAAGAGGAGGTCGTCTGGAGGCCTCTGCTCGGCCTCACCTACGATCCCAAGGGCGATCTATTTGACCTCCAGTTCGATGGATTGGATCACTTGGTCCGCCACCCTCTTCAGTTCGATATTCGTGAACGGACAGGCCAAGCCAGCAGTCTCGCGATCATCGACCAAGAGGGCGCTGAGCGCATCGTAATCTTCCGCGACCCGGTCTCTCTTCCCCCCTGCCGGCCTGAGAAGCCACAGCGTCGGCGCGCACGACGTCGACGCTGGCCGCGGCCGTGCGAGATTGATCTGCCGCAAAGATGGGGCCGCCTGGCTGTATTAATTTCTCAGCATCAGCGGAGGTCTCCATGGAAATTCGAATTAGCGAAGAACTCTGGGCGAGCGCCATGGCGCCGCAGGGCTTGCTTGAGCGCTGGCGGGTGACCGACGGGGCGCAGGTTCGGCGAGGCGATTGCCTCGCCGAGGTGCGCATCGAGGACGCCCTGCACGAGATTGTCGCTCCCGACGATGGCCAGATTGTACGCCTGACCTCTGACGGCGGCTTCATCGAACCAGGAACGGCGATCGCCCGCCTTGAGGTCCGAGGCCGCGCGCCCGATTGATCCGGCTCAAGGCTCACGCACGATCAGAGGAGGTTTCCATGCGCAGGCTGAGCCGCGAGGTTGCGCTGAGCACTCTAGGCGCACCGGGACTATCGTTTTTTGGAGCCAAGTTCGTCAGTCGCTCAGGGCTTGCGCTCGGCGGCGGCTACGCGATGCATTGAGAGCCATCATGGCCGCGATCCTCAACGCTCTGTCCCGCGCCGCGCTCATTTGGCTTTTGCTCATGTTTGCCGAAAGCTTGCAGGGCGCGGCCCGCCATCTGCTTGTCTCCCCCGCCCTGCAGCAGGCCTTTCGCCAGCTGTCAGTGATGGTCGGCGTCGTCGTCATCTTCGCGATCACCTGGGGCTTCATGCCTTGGATGCGCATCCGCTCCGCGCGCCAAGCCTTAGCCATCGGCGCCCTTTGGGCGCTGTTCACTCTTGCCTTCGAATTTGGCGTGGGGCGGATCATGGGCGCGACCTGGAGCCGAATACTGGCCGATTACGACCTCACCCGTGGAGGCTTCATGCCCCTTGGCCTCTTCGCGATGGCGCTGACGCCCTGGATCGTTTGGCGGCTGCAGGCTCGGCGACATCAGGACGCGCTGCGTTCCGATAGCAGGTTAGGCAAGCCCGATTGAAACACGCCGGCATTCCCACCTGCCCCGCCTATGGGACCCTAAGCTGGACGATCGGCCCCCTAGTCGCGACGGAGCGCTACCGCCCGCCTTGGACCGGTTTGGGAGCCGGCAGGTGCGCTTGGATGTAGGCGATCACCGACCAGATATCATCCTTCGCTAGACTGCCCTTGAAGCTCGGCATCGCCGTTTCGAATTGCGAGCCGCCCTTGGCGATAGTCCGCTACATCAATGGGTCAATTCGACTCATCGGCATTCGTGACAACCACGCCAGAGTTGCGGGGTTTGGTAAGAGACCACGTGCCGCCGGGCCATCGCCTAGCCCTGTCATGCCGTGGCAGGAGGCGCAGTTCGCAGAGTAGACGGCCGCACCATGCTGGATGGTGGCGGCTGTGGGAGTCAGCGGGTTGCTGACATTGGTGTAGGGCGCGGGAATTTGGCCCTTCATCGCGAAGTGGTTCCGTGCGGCGCTGCTCCCCATCATAGCTCCGTGGCCGCCGCCCATCATGCCTGCGCCACCGGCCGGGCTGGAGGGCCATGGGGAAACACCGCAACAACCACGCCAGATAGGAGCCTGCTCAGCTTGCGCGTGAGCAGGTAGGGTTACAGGGAGAGTAAGACTGAGGGCCAGTAGAAGCCGGGTCGTAAGCAAGTGCATTTCGAAACCTCAACCAGATGTAGAAGGCAAATTTTCCACGCACGGACGGATGTCACGCTGAGCATGAAACATGCGCTGTCAGATCTCCGGCAGCCGCCCTTCGCGGACGCGATCCAGTTCGGGGCCGATCTGCCCGTCGGGCCAAGCGACAATATCGGCGTCGACCTCCCCCAGGATCGCAACGTTCCGTTCCAATTTGTCCCGAAGCAGCGCGATTTCGGCGCCCGGTGCGACAATGAAAAGGCCCTCAAGCCTGCAGTCGATGATCTGCGCATCGGCTTCGACGATAATCTGCCGAACGAAATCGTCACACGGGGCGTTGGAACGCCACGTCGTCACGTAGCCGCCATCCACCAACGAGTGTCGGACGAGGCGCGCTTGGCCGTTGGCGGCCAACAGGAAGAGATAATCCCGCGGCTTGCTCATGAGTCTTGGTCCTCCTGAGCACCGATTTTTGACGAAAGGGACTGCTCGACCTTGATCTGGCGCAAGTCCGCTCACAGCGCGCCGCCCGCTCGAGTCGACATCGCAGTTGATCGTCGTCAAGGCCGCATGGAACGCGCCATGACGGAGATGATGCAAGGAGGCTAGCCATGCCATTCTCAGCGTCACAAAAGCTGGATTAGCTGTAGGGGCGGCCGTCGGAGCCTGGCACGCGCTTTGGGCCGTCCTAGTCATGCTCAGCGTCGGCCAGCAGTTCCTGACCTATATCTTGCGACTGCACTTCATCGAGCTACCGCTCACGGTGACGCTCTTTGACTGGCGCACGGCCGGCGCCCTGGTTGGGATCACAGCCTTGCTCGGCTTTGTGGCCGGCGCCCTCTTCGCTCTAGCCTGGAACGGACTCCATGCTCACAGCAGGGGTAGGCTTGGCTGCTTCTCGACCTTGTGCAGGACCGCGCGATCAGCCGACTGAATGTCTGTAAGAGTTAGCTTGGTCCGGCCACATCCCAGACCAATCGTCCCGTCTGGTGAGACACGGCGCGACCGTGGACGACATGTCCAAATCCGCGTCGGTAGTCCAATAGGCTTACGCGCTCAATTGTGACCTGGAACAGGGCAAGTTCGGTCATGGGCGTGATGTACTGTGCGATCTCGTCGAACTTCTTCAAAAAGGTCTCGGCGGCCGCCTCTGCGGCGTCCCCGTCAAGGCGGCCAGCACGTCCTGAGATGGCCAAACCACGGATCTGCGACCAGTCAGAATATGGCGCGGTAATGGTGATGGCCACCCGTGGATCGCGCGAGATGTTTCTAGCCTTGAGCGATGAGGGGTCGCAGCCGAAGTAGATCGCCAATTCACTGGATGCATAGCTGACGACAACGGCGTGCGGAGCTCCGTCAGGAAGTAGGCTAGCAAGCGTCATGTCGGCGCACTGCTCAAGCACCTCCAGCACCTCGGTCGAAAGCTTGTCGCTCATGTTCCGCTCCTTTTGTGGACAGTCTTATCCGACCGCCCACCCCCGAACTTGAGCAAGATCAACATTCTCAGCCGCCGCCGCCTGATTCGCGGCGACCGGGCCTCCCCGCAGTATCCATGTCGGCATTCTGTCAGCCATGCGCCAGAAGACCTTGAGTTCGGCGCCGATAGCGGACGTTGTGAGGTGAGCTGCGGCCGCTGCTCCCAAACCATCAACCGGTGCAACGACCGATATCCGAAGGATGAAGCAGGCGGGGTCGACCCGTTGCGGTCCTTGGATCATCGTAGGCGCCCTCTGTCACAAGATCAGAAGTGCGCGAATGATCTCGCAACTCGTACAGCGCATGGTCGCCGGCGGCGACGGAAATCCCCCCATGAGCAAGGAGGCAGCCACCGATCGGCTCTTCCGCGCGGACCCGTTCGATATCACGTTGCACATGGAACAGATCTGGCGACTGTCCGGTGCCAGGGGCGCTCGAGACTCCGCCGGACCCGCTCTTAGGACGATGTGGGACGCGGGCGAGTTCGCGACCTACGCGCCCACCGAGTTCCCCGCCTGGGCTCACCTCGTTTACAGCTACCTCATCGAGAACACCCGCATCGCGCAGATCCTGCGGCGGGTCGTTCGGGAGTACCGCGCCGGAGAGGGCCTCGGCCTCCCTTCAATCGAAACGCAGCAGTGGCTGGACGTCACCGAAACGATGCTGTTCGGAGCCGCCACTCTGATGCCCTCGTGGTTCGCGACCAGTTCGATACGCCAAGATCCCGAAGCCGTGCGCCGCAATGCCTACTGGCGCGTGCTCGGATTGGAGCTCGCGTTCGGATCCGACGATGACCGTCCGGCGGTGTACGACAAGGCGGCGGTATTCAACCGCGACTTCGTACGGGTCCTGGAGGCACTGTTCTCCGAGCTTGAGCAAGCGATGGTCGATCCGCGGTCCACCGCTGCTTCCAATGCCCACGACGCAGACGTCTTCCGCATCGCGGACGAGCTGAGCCGCAGCTTGCGATCGCGTCGCCAGAACGGGAGCTTGCAGCGAGAGGAGCTTGCTGCGTCCACGATGCTGGGTTGGGCGGAGCTCACAGTCTCGACCGACTCCCCAGTCGTCCGGGATCTTGGCGCGAGCGCGGAAAATCCCGCGGACCGGCTGCAGCTCATCGGTGAAAGGGTCGGCCTTCCGGCGCACAGCAGGAGCGCGCCCCTCTTGTCCATGGCAGCGGACCTGTCGATCTTCCTGCAGACGATCGAAGCGGGCCTGGTTTCCAGCGCTGAGTTCGCTTGGTTGCTGTACCTGGAGCAAACGCCGCCCGGAAAGACTGGCAAGCCAATCGGACGCGAGGCACGCCGCGTGATCGCTGATTGGTCCGCCGCTGTCCGATGAGCGGCGAAACCGGCCCCAGGCGGGCATGTTGGCTGGCTGTCTACGCGTCCCAGGGGAGCAAGTCAGTTACGCGCCATTACTTGACCTCGGGTGTGACAGCTCCGCCCCAATGGGACCTTACCGGGCGGACAAATACGCGGCTATGCGTTCTGCTGGGTCTACCGCCTCGCAATTTTCGGTGTCGATCCACAGCTCCGCGGCCGGCATCGCCGCCGTACTGGCGTCGAAAGTTTCTCTGAGCTCGCGCAAAAGGTCGGGAGACGAGATGATTTTGAAACAGCGGCAACCCGGTGAACTTTGCGAGCTCCCCGCTCCCGGTGAGCTTCCCCGGCGGCCGCGGGCCCATAGACGAAAATGATCTCCATGCGGTGAAGCTGGCTAGCTGAGCGCCCGCTTGCCACCCCGTTTAGTCTGCTCGCGAGGTCCGCTTTCGGCCAATAAGTCTAAGGCGTCGCAATGGCGGCTGGGTGCGGACATTGGCCGCGGGCGGGAACTTAAGGCCTATTTCAGCCGACATCGACATACAGTGTGTCGGAGTTACCTTAGTTAGGCGGGTGTAACGGGAACAGTGGCACTTTCGTGGGAATTGCGCGTTCCTCCCGCAGGGAGGTGGCGCGCTTTGCACCGCACACCCATGTAACGTTTGTTAATCGCACGTTGACAGACGTTGGTTGGCTCTCATGGCTCAGCCTACGAAGTTTGGTTCGAAATCGGATAGGAACAATCCAGTGTCTCTCGCCTACGATACCCAAGCTGTGAAAGCGAAGCACCCTGTGCGTCCGCGTCGCAAGCCTGTCGATATCGCGGCGAAGCATGCTCAAATCGCAGCGCGGTTTCCGAAGGTCCTAGCCGAGCTTGCGAAGTGAGTCCTCCTGGCTAACGCCAGACGAAGTTATTGAACTTAACCAACTGATCGTAGCATCCACCGGTGAAGGGCAACTGTCCTCAGCCGGGGGTTGCTCGAAAGTGCGCTAAACAGACCGTACAACCATAGGTCCTACGAAGGCGAAGACGACGCAGTCTGTCTCGCAGTGACCCTACCTTTTGCTCTCGCGCGTAACCACTGCTTCGAACAGGGCAATAAGCGCACCGCCCTCGAGGCGGCCATTCTCTTCCTGGACATGAATGGTTACGGGTTCGAAGCGCCCGACAGACCGGAGCTGGGCGTACTGATCTGTCGCGTAATCGAGCACCGGTTTACCGAGGCGTCGTTCGAAGATGTAATCCGTCCGTGGGTCGTTCCGCTGCCGGATGAGGTCGACGAGTAATTAGATCCTTGCAGTGCTCTTGGGCGAGAGCCGATCAAAACCAGTAAATCGCCTTCTTGGGCCCGCGGCTCGAGGTCAGTCGATGGGACTTAGGCCAATGCACTACTATCGCGCCGACCGCGCTTCGAACATCCGCTGGCCGAACTCGGCCGCTGGGCGGAACGCCATTAGTCGATAGGCTCAAGTCTACGCTGACAACGGCCCACCAATTCAGCTGCCGGTTGCGGGCAAAAATATCGAGGAGCCAGCTCTACGACGCGAAGTTCGGACCATTGAGCCTACTGCACCGAAGCCAATGATCATCATGGCCCAGCTCGTAGGTTCCGGTACGGCGGAGAGCTCAAACTCCACCCAGGTGAGACGGCCGCCCACATCTTGGGCGCGATGCCAAGCGCTCCAGCCTTGGACGCCGCTAGCCGACCCGATTACAGACCAGACCGAAACTGCATCACGGAACCCAAAAGGCACCAGAAACCCAACGAAATCTGTTGGTGGCTGGTAGCTCTGGAAGGTTGCCGTAGATCGAATTGCCTCAACCGCAGCTCGGGCGTCGGGCAACGATGCAAAAGTAAAACTTGGTTGTTGGAAGACTGTGTCGAAGACCCCGTCGTGGAATGTCACGTCATAACTGGAGCCGAGGATTTCCACCCCGCGAAGCGTTACGCCGTCGAATACCGTCGCGGCGCTAGCCGAAGTCGCGACCGCAAACGCTGCAGCGGTAACTACTCCAACAACTGCTGATTTGAACACGCGACTTCTCCCCAAGTAACTTAATGGGACGGGTAGCAGACACCGCCGCCCGATCAAGGTCGACGCGATTCTGAGTGTTAACGCCGGTTCACATCTCTCGTGGGCGTTGAGGCGCTCACGTCGCGCCGATCTTGCTAGCGGTGAAGACGATGGCGATAAGGGCGCCATCTAGCCAGGGTCAAGCTGTCGGAGGGACGGCCGTTTCCGCCACGAGGCGGTGATCCGGTCCACAGCGGAGTGTTCGCGGTCTGGGCCGCCGGTCGCCTAGAGAGTTGCTCCCCGCGATCGCGAAACCATTCCGGCTTAAACGAGCAGTCGCCGAGCGCGAGGCCCCTTGCCTCCGAGCCTCGCCAACACCTCCCGCATATCCCCATGGCGAGAACGGCGGCGAGATGAACAACCATCAAATGAAAAGGCCCGCCCCCGGCGAGGGAAGCGGGCCAATTTCGTGGATGGGCGATCGGTCGGCTAGGCGACGCTGAAAGCGTTCCGGCGGCGCGAGGTGCGAACCATCGAGCCGACTGCACCGAAGCCGATGATCATCATCGCCCAGGTCGCCGGTTCGGGGACAGCGGAGAGCACTTGCCCGCCAAGGATGAGGTTGTCAGCGGTCGGCCAAACCGGGCTTCCCGCCTGGATGGAGGCCAGCGTCATGCCGGTCACGCCGCGCGTGGAGACAAAGCCAAGGAAGCTCGAGGTCGCGGCGTTTGAGATCGTGTGAGATACGGTTCCATCAGCATCAGTCGCCGTCAGAACCACGCCGCCGGAAGCGAACCCGCCGTTGATATTTGACGCAAAGAAGTTGCCGCCCACGCCAAACACGCCGCCGGTGAAGTCAACAAGGCTAATGGTGTCAGTCGCCGTGTTGGTCGAAAACCAATGGTCGGCCGAGGTGCCCGCACCATAGAAACTGGTGGTGCTGACGCTGGCTTGATAGCCATAGGCGCCTACGGTGCGCGTCAGCGGCCCCGGCGTCGATCCGTCAATCGAGAAATCCTGGAACGTGTCGATCGCGGGCGCGGAGACGGCGGCGAGGAAGCTAGCCTGATCGGTGAAGATCGTGATGGCTGCGTTAGCGTTGCTGGACAGGCCCAGTGCGAGCGCCGCGCCGGCTAGGAACTTCATATTGATCATCTTCCCCCCTAAGGCGCAGCAGCACTGCGGCCGCGCCAACGTCCCGAATTGGGATTCGTCGTTCGAACTACTCCCGCCTGCAACTATCAGTCCACCTAATTCCCGTTTAAGGAGAATGTCCGGCGGACGGCTAGGCTTCCGCCCCTTGTCGCGAGAGCAGCAGGCTGGCCTCGCTCAACAAGGTCGCCGGTCCCCTCTCGGGATCTCTCGTAGACTTGCTGTGTCGCGTTCTTCAGCGCTGCTGCAGTTCGGTCGTGATGCTTCGGAAGGCGCTACTCGGTCGCCGCTCGGAATGGACGCCTCGCGCTCGCCTATCGAGTTCTCGGCCCGCGGTGGCCGGGTCTGCAGCGCGGCCAAGGGGCGTAATTGACCGCCTTTGGCTAGGCGGTCGACCGGTTCGACACCGAGATCACCAGCCGACGGACGTCGGGGGACCTGGGCCATGACATGATGGGCCAATTGCTGCGGAGCGGCGCGAGCCAAGCGCGCGGCCGCCAGGCCGGGCGTGACCGACAGCAGAGATTTCTCACGCAACACCGTGAACCACCCGCGTGACCTCGGTTTCCACGGCTCCTACTTGGCGATCCGCAGCTTCAGCAGGATCAGCAGGCATTCTCGGAATATTGCGCGCGTGAAGCGATCCGGCTCCAGCAGAGGCCCGGACCGCCTTATCAGGTCCCGGAGGCTTTCATCGCCGCACAACTGGTCGGCCGCTGGCAGAATGGCTCGCCGCTGGTGCGCGCGCCCTACAGCCCGTCGAAAACTGGAGACATCATCAGTGAGAACAATTTCGAGCTAGGGCTCGAAGACCCCGAGGGCCTGCGCCGCCCCTTCGGCGCCCACATCCCTCGCGCCAATCCGTGCGACAGCCTCAGTCCAGGTTCGATCGAGCAAATCGACATCAGCAACCGCCACCGCATCCTACGCATTGGACGCCAGTACCGTCCTGGGCCTGGCGAAAAGCCCGGCCTGCTAGGCCGAGCTTAAAGCCGCCAGAGGCTTGCTGACGCTTTTGCGCCACCGCGTGCTCTATCTGGCGGAGGCCTAGGCTGGCTTTGGGTCGGACCGGGACTGCGCTCGCATTCTTATGTGCTGGAACCTACGCCGACCGCCTCCCCAAGCCGACTGCGTCATTTCGCGGTCCTTCCGGCGAGGCCCCTCATCGGCTGGCGGCGCTCTTGAATCTGGCAAGCAGCTTCTGACATGCGATGATCCAGGTCCTGGCGCGTGCCTGAGGTTCAGGCAACCGCCCAATGCTTCCGACGGCGGATGTAGAGACCGACGCCGCCGTAACCCAGGATCATCATTGCCCAAGTGGCCGGCTCCGGGACTGCGGACATCGGAATGTCCAGATTGGCGCCGCTCGCGAACTGCAGCGACGGCGCGATCTGCTCCTGCACCAGCTGCTGGTATTCCGGCGCGATCGTTACGTTGAAGGTGTTGCTCGCGTCGGTGACCCCGATGGTCGAGTGGGTGACCCCTAGGCGCGCCCACACATAGAAGGTTTCGTTCGGGGCCAACAGATAGGTATCGCCGCCCGTGCAGGAGGTTGCGCCGAAGCCCGCATATTGGGTCGCCGGTCCAGCCTGACTGTTCCTCGCGCCCGATTGGCCGATCGCCAGCGCGCCGGCCGTGCCGCAACCCGCTGTGAATTCCCCGAAGTGGCCTTGCCCCCCAAGCGCCGACCACTGCGCCGCCACAAGGGGATCGAGGATGGCGCTGGTCGTTACCGCAATGCCGGCGCTCACCGCGCCCGGCGCCCCGGTTACGTTGTAGTCGACCAAGCCCTGAAACGCGCTCAGCGGGATTATCAGGTTCTGGTCGGAAGTGTTGGTGTAGCCCTGCACGGCCTGGATGATGGCGATGTCCACGCCGATGTACGGGTTGTTTGATAAGCCCAGACCTACTGATCGGCTCTCGGCAAACGCGTGCAACACCGGAAGGCCCAGCAGGCCCTCTCCCGCTTCGGCGGACGCCCAGGCGTTTCCGAAGTATCCTCCGTTGGTGATTGTCAGATAGTCTTGAGGGCCAGTCGCCACTCTATTGAAATCGGTGTCGGTGTCTGTCGACTGGCGACGTGAGAGGAAGGCCACACCGTTCGGCTGGTTGCAGGTGACGCCCACCTGACAGACGCCGACGGTCGCCATGCCCGAGCTCCACGCCAAAACATTCTCGTCCGCGTGCGCGGCGCCAGCCAAGAGAGCGCAGAACGCTGCGCCCGTCACCAGGCCCGTGGTCTTAAGTTTGAAAGCTGTCATCTGAAGTTCCCCCAACTCTCGCGCCGAGCGTGCACCGCCGGCCGCCAAGACGTTGGCAGATCGGGGAAGATAACTCAGTATCCGTTTGTAGGGTGCTGTCGGGGCTGCCCTCTCGGGTGAGTTGCCCCGCATCGGGGTCCCGTTGCGGGAGCCTCCGTCACTGTTGTTGCGTGGCGCGGCAGTTGACTGGTCAAGTCTGCAACACGTCTACACTTCAGCCTAGGGCAGTATTTGGAAACCATTTTCCTATAGCGTTTGTAGGGCCGAGTCCGGTGAGATCCCGCCAGAAAGGCTGGGTGGGGGCGCTCCTGTTAGGGGCGGAGGAGGGTAGCAGGTTGCGTGATCGCATACCGGCCGAGACGCACGCGCTCGGCCGCGCCCTAGGCCACTGGTTCGAGGAGCTGGAACAGCTACTTAGTCAGGACGCCCCATCCCTGCCCTGGGCGCATGAAGCGGTCGCCCCGGTTTTCGGACAGCCGGATTCCAAACGCCTGCCAATCGTAGACGCCCGCAGCCTGGCGGCCGCCGTTTACGACTACTGCGGAAACCAGATCGCGGCCACCGCGGCGTTCATCGAGTGCGGCTGCGCTCTCCTCGTCGATCACGACCGGCTGCCGGACTTCGCTGCCGGCGCCGAGCCCGCTTGGCTCTCAGTGGCCACCGGGGAGGACGACGCGACCACGGCGGTGATCGTCTACGCGCCCGGCGCGCGCACCAACACCTGGCGCCTCACCCCCGAGCTGCACGCCGCAGCTCAGGCTCGGCCAGGCTCGGTCGTAATCCTCACCGCCCAGCTAGATGAGAACGCCGCCCCGCTCCGCGACGCTTGCCTCGCCTATGGCCTCACCGGCCTGCAGACCCGAGTGGCCCTGGAGACCATTCGCACCGGTGCTATCAAGCTGGCGGCCGAGCGGCTGGACGTGTCCTACCAGACCGCCCGAGAGGCGCTCTCGGAAGCCATGCGGCGGGTGGGCGCCCAGCGACTGCCCGGCTTGGTCACCCGGTTGACCAGCCTGGCCTTCGGGGTGTTCCCCGGATATCCCTCCACAAGCGACGTGCTGGCCGACGTCTGGGGCCTCAGCCAACGCCAGATCGTGATCGCCGGCATGCTCGCCGAAGGGGCCTCTCGGCCGCAGATCGCACAGTTGCTAGGAGTTAGTCTCGCCCTGGTGAAGAAGGAGCTGGAGGAGGCCTACTCCCTGCTGCAGGTCGGCTCTGGCGCCAGCCTCGCCCGCAAACTCGTGGAGGCCCGGGCGCTTTCCTGGATCACGGCCACCACGTCCGGCGGCGTTGGCTTTGTGGATGACCAGTCAGAGCCGCTCCGTTTCGCCCTGCGTAAGGATGGTGGCCGCATCGCCTTCAGCGACTATGGCCCAGCGTCCGGCAAGCCGGTGCTGGTCATCCATTCCAGCATGACCACGCGAATCGTTTCGCGCAAACTACTGCGGGTCCTGCACCGCGCGGGCTATCGGCCCATCGCCATCGACCGCCCAGGGTTCGGCCTCAGCGAGCCGCTGGACAGCCCCGAGGCGGTTTCAGACCCTTTCGGGGCGGCGACGGCGGACGTCGTTCGAGTGTTGGATGGTCTGCGGATCCGGCGCATTGACATCATCTCACGTGGCGCCGCCCAGTTCCTGGTGGCGCTGGCGACTACCGCGCCCGACACCATCGGCCACGTCGTGCTGGTCAATCCCGGGCCGCCCTATCGCTTTAGCGGTCGGGGCCTCGGGCCCCTGGCGACAATAAAGAACGCCTTTGTCCGCAACCCGGCCACCATCCGCGCTCTGGCGCCGTTCCTGGCGAGCCAGCTCACCTATCGCCGCCTCTCGCGGATGATGGTGCAGTGGACACGCGGCAGCCCTGCCGACGAGGCCGCCGTTCAGGACCCGGAGATCGTTGCGGACTTCTTCCGCTCTGTCCGGATGTTCGCCACGGGGCGCTATGAAGGCTTCCTGCGAGAGCAGACGGCCATCGCCCGGGGATCGCGACCTGCGCCATTCGACGGCGCTGGCGATTGGCGGATCCTGCTGGGCGCCAGCGACGTGCTCTACGAGCCTGATGTGGTGCTCGCCTACTGGCGCGATCTCCTTCCCGGCGCCCACTTCGAGGTCGTCGAAGGCGGCGGCCGGTTTCTGGCCATGACCCATCCCCTGCGCCTCGTCGAGGCCTTGCAAGCCGAGTGAACAGCCGCCCAGAAAACGGTGTGGAGTTAGGGTCCCCGGGCTGTCGCCCGCGCCCCGCAGCCGTCACGTTGCCGGAGACTAAGTGAGGGCGACTCCCTGTGGGGCCTCCCGACCTCCTCGGGACCTGCGGGTCCGGCGGCGGGCGGCGACATGGGCCGCCTTCTGCCTCCTTCCAACCGAGCGCCCGGCGGCGGTGTAGTGCAAATTGGCTCACCCAGGCGGCGCCGTCCGGACAGAGGATGGCGCCTAGATGGCAAGCGGAAAGAGGGTCTCAGCGCGTGAAAAACTGGGATCTGCTTCTCAGAGCTCCTACCCTTCGGCCGGTCTCTCAAAGAGGAACCGCGGCCACGTTGTCGCCTCGGCTTCGAAGCCCGTGAGGCAAGGTCGCGCTGGGCTTACTGGGGATTTCATTCTGTGACGTCCGCCTCTAGAGCGAGCCCCACCAGCGCAACGGTTGGACTGGGTCACTTGGGCGCCAATAGGAGACCAAAACTCCAAAGCCAAAAGCGGGCGCACTGACCGTCCGCTTGCGGAACATTGCCTGCGCAACCATCCGCCCCCGGCCGTGGACCACCAGCAGGTGGAGCTGGCCCGGGTCCCGCTCGGCCTCGCGTAGGCATAAGAGCCTGCGGCCTCGGCACTACGGTCGCGCCTGGGAATTGCCTCACCTGTCCGCCGGTTTCGCCCCCGATTTTCGGCGGGCGCCGCTAGAGCTGGGCTCAGCGCGGGCCCCGCCTATCTTCGTGTAGGCGGAGTCTAGCTGGCGGCGGCGCCGCTGCGCTTGGATTGAAAGTTCAGCTTGATTGGCACGTCGCCCTAGCGCAGCGCCTTTAGGAGCGCGGCTTCTCTTCTCAATCGGGGTTGAGGTTCCCTGGACGACGACGGCAGATCCCACGCTCCTCGCGAGATAGCCGCCGAGCCTGAGCGCCAGGGCGCTGATCGTAAGGGAGGGGTTGGTCCCGCTCGCCGTTGGGAAGACCGAGGCATCACAAACAAAAAGGTTGCTGCAGCCAAACACTCGCAGGTTTGCGTCCACGACCCCGCGCCTGGGTGTGGCCGCCATGCGGGCTGTTCCCATGTGATGGGCCGCCGACGACATGACCTGGAGCCAATCCTTGGATTGGTCGAGACGGACGGAGGCGACCCTTGCGTCGAGGCCGATCCCTTCTGCAACGAGCGCGGAATACCGACTGAAGTGATCCCATTCATTGGGCGTGACGCGCCAATCTATTGTCGCGACCGGGTAGCCGAAACCGTCGCGCATATCGTCCGAGAGCGCGACGCGGCTGTCCGGATTGGGGACCTGCTCGGCCATCACGTATAGGTCGCCATAGCGCGTCGCCGTGTGAATGCCGAAGCGCTCGCGAAGTATCCTTTGCCGGACGTAGGGGCTGATCAGCAGCGTCCGAAGATGCCGCATCGACAGACCTGTGACGCCCCGCACGCCGAGGAATTGTCTGAGGAGGTCGTTCGGCACCTTGGCCGAGCTCGTGCCTGGTCTCAGGAAGACATAGTGGTTGGGCAGTCCAAACCGCCGCTGCAGGTCGGGGCGGACGCTAAAGCCTAGCATGCCGCCCGCACCGACGAGCGTCGGCGACCCGAAGAACGAGCTCTGCGCCTTGCAGAACACGGCTTGGCTGAAGTAGCCGGTCGGGTGATCCATGAGGTACCGGCCGATCAGCGGCGCGCCTTCGCCGAAGCCCTGCGCCGAGCTCCGTCCGGAGTTGAGCAACAAGCGAGGCGTCTCGAGGCCTCCAGCTGCGGCGATAAAGACGTCCGCCCTCACCTCAATAGTGCGACCGCCACATCCGACGACGAGGCTGCGCACCGTGCCGGAAGCGTCGGCCCGAAACTCAAGCGCCGTAGCGTGGATGAGGCAGCGGGCCTGTCGCCCCTCGACCCAGCTGAGGACAGCGTCCTTCATTCTGGCGGGCGTCCGGCATGTCCAGAACGACTTGGCGGTCAGGACATTCTCCACGTCCGCCGCGACTTCCGTCGCCTCGGGGTCGGTGGGGGTGACGCCAAGCCAGCGCTGGGCTTCGGTGTAGTACGGCTTGAGGTCGCCGTGCGAGATCGGCCAACCGCTGTTGGCGATCCAGGAACGGGTGGAAAAGTCGATCGGATCGAAAGCGGCGCAGATGCCGTGCCAGAGATTGGTGCTGCCGCCGATTTCCATCGCGCGGGTGAGCGGCAAGCCAAAGCTTCGGCCCAGAACTTGATGCTGTATAGGCGGCGTCCCGCGACTAGGCTCCTCGCCGCCGGCTTCGACGAACAGGACGTCCAGGCCAGCTTCGATCAGCTTCTTGGCGACAGACGCGCCGCCCATGCCGGTGCCGACAATACAGACCCCAGCTTGGATAGTTTCCAAGGATGACCGCCGCGCATCGATCAACATAGCCAATCTCCTGACTACGAGCCTGCGTCACCGGACGCGAGACCTGCGCCGGGGGCTCGCCGCCTCCGAGCGCGCAAGGTCCGCAACGCGCCGAGCGTTTCCGGTCCAGGTTAGATCCCGCGCGACGATCTCCGAACGCGCCGCGGCGCCTAGCCGGGCCCGCAAAGCGTGATCCGCGGCGAGGCGCAGCACCGCCTCCCACATGGCGTCGCCGGCGGGCAGGCGCTTAGTGTCGAACAGCACGCCGGTACGGCCGTGCTCCAGCAGTTCGCACAGGTTTGGCTGGTCCGGCGCGACGATAGCTCGGCCGGCGGCCATGTACTCAAGCACCTTGAGCGGCGAGGCGTAGGGAACGGCGGCCGGTTGCAGGGCGATGTCGAAGCCGGCGATCAGGCCGGGAATCTCGCTCCGTTCGGCAAGGCCGGTGAAACGTACACGCTCAGTCACGCCGAGTTCGGCGGCCAGCCTCTCGAGATCGGCGCAGGTAGGGCCCTCCCCCACAATCGTCAGCGAGAACTGGGGCCGGCCCCGCCAGGCGGCGATCGCGCGGATCACGGCGTCCAGGCCGTGCCACTCCCGAACGAACCCCACGAAGCCGAGCACGACTTCCGCCTTCTCGGCCGCGGCCGGCTCCGGGGCTGGCGCAGGAAATTCCGCGGTATCTATGCCATTGTGCGTGACGACGATGCGTTCGGCGGCCACGCCCGCCGCGGCGACGTGCTGCGCCAGCACCTCTGTCACCGGTAGCACTCGATCGGCGCTGCCCCAGACGAAGGCTTCCGACCAGCGCGCCAGGCGGGCCAGGCGAAGCTTGTGGAAACGCGTCCGCTCGTGCACGAGCGGAGCGTTCACCTCAAGAAGGAGCGGGAGACCTCGCCGCCGTGCAAGCAGGGCTCCGGCGAGGTAGAACAGGTTGTAGCGCTCGTAGATAACATCGGGTCGAAACGTGTCTACAGCCCGGGTGAGACGCAGATAAGCCGGTGCGCTGTAGGCCAGTTCAGCCAGTTCCATGACGGCGCCGGGCAGCCAGCGACGCAGCAGGTTGATCGTGCGGCTGTCTCCCCCCAGGCCGACCTTGTCATAGCCGGGAGGACCAACAACCTGCACCTCATGGCCCGCCGCCCGGAGGGCTGCGACCATAGCGTCAAGATGAACGCCCTGGCCGTCGCGCGACAGGATGCGATGGCTGTAGAGGATCCTCAACGGCTGGCCGCCAATGTCGGAACGCCCGCTGCTTCTCGTCGCAACATAGTCTTGGCTGCGCCCGCTCTCGCGGACGGCTGGCGCGGGCTCTGTGGCATGCTGAGGGCTTAGCGTCCCGCTCGTCTGCGGGTCGCTGAGGGAGTGATCGTCGATGGCTATCGAGTGGTCACGATTCATCGTGCAATGCGCCTCGAACCTACATGTGAGGGGCTATCGCAATAGCAGCCGGTTTGGGTGGCTGGTCCACCAAATGACGTGAAACCCTGCAACGGCGCGAGGCGCCCTCGCCGCCAGTGGCGGCGTATATGCTCAGCTCACCGCCGCAGGGGCGTAGGCGGTCACAATCGTGTCGATGATGGCGAGTTCTTCGGGCGGCACTCCACGGAATCGCTGCGCAAGCGGCAGGTTTCGCAGCGCGGCGAGCGAAGGCGCGTGCGGCGCTCCCGTTGCGCACACCCCGCAATATCCGGCGGCCTCGAAAAGTCTTGCAAAGTCCCCGCGGCGCAGCCGGTTCTGCACGTTCTGCGGGTTGAATTGCGTCAGCCGCCACAGGGCGTCGCCGTATCGCAAGAAGTTGACCGCGCTAATCGACTTGTCCTTGTGTTCCCAGTGATCAGACATGTCGACGCGGTGCACCATCAGTCCTCCGGGCGCGAGCATTCGGGCGAACTCGGGCAAGAGACGCGTCAGGAGTTGTTCCGGGATGTGCTCGAGCACTGCGCGCGAGACGACGATGTCGATAGATCCTTCTGGGACGGAACGCGCCTTGAACGGCACGACGTAGGATAGTCCGAGCGCCGCCAGGAGTTCGGGCAATGGCTGCGTACAGTCAATCTCCAGCAAGGTAGCCGCCTCATCCGGCAGGCCGAGGGAGGAGCGAATTCGCGGCCATTCGGAGCGAACTGCTCCCATCGCCTTCACCATCAGGGCGCCATCGAGCAGGCGCTCCTGATCGGTCAATACAACGCAGGTCGCGCCTGCGAGACGAAATACGAGGGGCAGGATAGGATTCCAACCCGAGCCGAATTCTAGGACGACTTTGCCGTTGGGGCGGGCCAGGGCCGCGAGGTCTATAGCGTCGATCAGCAAGCCAAGATCATTCGACGCGTCGGTCTCGTAGGGAGAAAGTCGGCGCCATAAAGTGCGCAGCTTGCTCCGAAACGGGATGAAGGCCTTAAGGGTGTCCACCGCCAATTTGCGGTGCCATGGGCGAAGTAGAGTTTGGCCGGTTGCATTCCAAGTAAGCATTTAAGCTCCTGGGCGCGATTCTACGGCAGTCTATCTGGTTTCGCATGAGGACGTGCTGTTTTTACGCGACTTAATTGCCTTGAGGCAGACCTTTCGCTGAGCAGGGGCGGCCCAATTTTTAGAACACTACTTTCTACAGGTCATGCTGTCCAAGCAACGCCGATGGTCTTCCTACCGGAAGCCACACCGCGGCTTCCCGTGCGGCGCCCCATTGCCCGGACCGACCCGTAGCGCCCTTGAGGATTGGAGGCGTTCAACGTGGTCGACTGGAGGAGGACCAGTGGCGGTGTCGAGTCGCCCACGGCGAAACCTTGGCCGCTTGCAAGCGTCGCGATCAACGATCCGACCGGGCTTAATGACGATATGAGGCGCTGCTGGTGACGTTCAATCGCGCCGCACCGCGCTCTTGAGGTCGCGTTTGAACAGTCTGTGCTTTGAAATGCTGCGACCCCCACGGCGCCTAGGGCCCAGCCGCTCTCAGCTTTCAAACCACCACTTGGCCGCTCATTGCAAAGTCCAGGATCTTAAGCCGCAGCGGCCGACGACCGGCGTGCAGGAGCTTGGCTGATAGGAGGCGTTGCAAGAGCGGCCGGTGTGAAAAAACGTCGTGTCATTGTCGACCTGTGTGAGAGCCGCCTTGTCCAAGACAGCTCTGGCTGTCAGGCCTTCAGTCTGATCTCTTTCTCGACCTGAGCAGAAGCCTTTTCAGCCTTTTTCCGCTGCTCGAAGACCCGTCGCATGTGGAGCAAATCGTTCTCACTCAGCTGGCCTTCCGCGGCCACGAACTGCTCCTGCTCCTCTTCGCGGATATGATGCAGGTATTCCTCCTTGAGTCCCGCGAACCGCCTCAGCCAGCCGGGCGAGGACATGTCCCGCGCCGCCAGGTCGGCGAGCATGTCGTCGATCTCCTTATGCTCAGCGATCGCATGGCGGGCGAAGTCCGTGGTTTCCGGTTCGCGTAGTACTGTAGACCACAAGGCCTGTTCCTCGGCGGCGGCATGGGCCTTGAGTTCGTGAACGAGCTCTTCGAAGAGCTTGAGCCGGTCGGCCGACGCGCCGTGCGTCTGCTCGATCATCGCTAGCAGCGCGCGATGACGGTCGTGGTCTTCGACGAGGCGGCCAAAGATGTCAGGGTCGCCACGGTATTTCGTCTTCGGAGTGCTGCCGATGCGCGCCGCCAGCTCAGGTGCGGTGGCTTTGGCCTTGGCTATCGCCGCCGCCTTGGCCTGGGCTTCTGAACTGTGTGTGCTCGATTGAGACATGCGCGCATCCTTTGAGACTCCACCCGCTCAAGCTGGGTCCTTCGGCTACGCTGGTGGAGACCAAAAGTTCCCGGGCGCACGGCGAGGCCGGTTATGGACCCTGCAAGACGCCGATCCACCCGCCAGAAAAGTTCACGGTGTCCCTTCGATTTCTGCGCAACGCCGGTCGCCTCGGGGGGCGTGCAATGCCCCGGCAGCTCCTCGCATTCTGCGTTTTCGGAGATGATGCGCCCGAGAATGAACAACTCTTTCGTTCAGTCGTTCTTGCCCGGCCTCAATGAACGAGGAGAAGCAGTGGCATTGATGAGCGGGCGGCGATGAATAGTACGAGAACGCTTAAATACGATCCAATTGACGATGTAATCGCCACGAAGGTCACCGCCGGCCGCAAGGCGCGAGGCGTTTCACAAGTGACCTTGGCCAAGATCATCGGCGTGAGTTTTCAGCAGATTCAAAAATACGAAAGCGGCGAGAACCGCATCACGGCGTCACGTCTGATCCGCATCGCCCGTGCGCTCGAATGTAAAATCACCGACTTCGCTCCAGAGGAAGATCGATGATCCCTAGGAGCACGCGGCCGCCCCGGGTCCCATGTCGAAAGCCGCCGCGAATTTGGGCTGGCCTCGACACAGGTTGTGCATCTCCGCATCGGTGTTCAGCTCGCCACCCTGAACGGTGAGCGCTCGGGTTCGTTTCGACACTCAGCTGAGGGCGGCCAGTAGGGCTTTGCAGCGATCCTTAAGAGCCGAAGGTGGGGGGCGCGTCGCCAGCCAGGCGCCGAACGCGAGAATCTGAACCTCATCAGCGGGCGTCCAACCGTCAGCCCGTGCGAGCTCTGCATAGATCGCCTGAGCGCGCGTCTGCGGAGCAGGCGCACTGGCTAGTGTGCGGTAGTTTCGTTTTGCTGAGGCGATGGCCTCTGCGCGGCTTTCGGTCATTCTCGCCCCTAAGAAAAAGGCTCTGCCTGGAGGATTAGACGCGCCGCGTCAAAGGCAAGTTGGGGGCTGGCTTGCGATACTCGCTATGGAGCGAAGGCAGAACGCCGGGATCCCGAGGGCGATCGCCGGTTGTCGCCGTGCCGTCGATTTCATGGCCGCTGATTTTAGGCTTTGTGCTGAAATGGCCGCCGCTGAAGGTCAGTGCCGCACTCAACTCGCCAAGTGGCTCGCTATGCGACAGAGCGACATGCTGGAAGCGTCCGCACTCGGGTGGCGCGGCGAGGGTCACCGGGTCTGTCGGCCTTCTCGGAACAGGCTGTTGACGTTGGTGGAGGCCGCCATTCGACTGCGCAGTAGACAAGCGGCGTCAAGATTGTTCACGCTCGCAGCGGGCGGATCCCTTTGATGACGCCCCGCGGCAGTCGCAGCCTCCCTTAACGAGGTTGAGGGAGGCTGCTCAGCCCGATTTGGGACTATTTCGCGCGTGCGGGCGGGGAACCCGTGCGAGACTTGATCACGTCGGCGAGCGTGTTGCCCGTTGTCTTGGCCAACTTCGGAGCCTTTGGTTTTTTCGGCTCTCGATTGCCGTTTCGGTTTTTCGCCACGTCTGAATTTCTGCTGCGAAGGCGGGTCCGCGTTGCGCCCTGCGCGTCATGCGCCAGGTCGCCAAGCTTGCGTGACCAACACGCTCGATGAAATTGGAAATTGGGCGATGGCACGCTGCTCGCGTGATCGCACCCTACCCTCCCTGGTCCAGCCGGCGAGATAATGCCGAACGCCAGACCAGGGCTAATTGCCTGGAGGCAGGCAGACGGGACGGCGCGCGCCCCCGAAACCCTTATAGGTCGACATATTCTGACTGGTCACCCACGTTGGAGGTCAAGTTGGGGGCTCACCCTCGAATTTCGAGGACCCTCACGCTGCGAGGCTTGCCTTGGACCTCCCACTCGAACACGTCATCGACGCTCAAACCGAGTAACGCTGCGCCGACAGGCGCCATCAGGGAGATGCAGTCCTCCTGCGGTCCGATGTCGGCAGGCATCAGCAAGCGACCCGTTCGTACGCCGGGACGCTGCAGGTCGCGATATGTGACACGCGAGCCAATCTTGACGAACGCCGCCTGCTCCTTGGGATCAACCACGGACAATCTTGCAATCTCAGCAGCGAGCAACGCCGGTCCTGGTGAAGTCGAGCCCTCAAGCGTCTTTTGGAGCGCCATGAGCAGCTCGTGGTCAGCGCTGGACGCAAAGACCGGTGGCATGTGCCTGGACATAAGTAGAGCACTCCGTTTGTGGGGGGCGATAAGGCGTCAAAAGAGGACCAGGACTAGGACGGAGGCTGCGATGATCGCCACGAGCGTGCAGAGCACCGCCATTAGCCCCAACCCCAGCCCTAAGGCCCAGGCGTGAGGCATTCGCCAGCGCCTTCTACTGCCGGGGGTGGGGAGCGCCTCGAGGGCATTGCTCCCGGCGATGCGATGTTTGCCAAAGCACTTCCCCGCCCTGAGATCAGCGGCTGAGTGGACCAGCGCCAAGCTCGCTCAAGCCTCGACGTCCAAGACCTTGATGACCCGCAACCGGCCATCGGTGTCCGCCCAGCGGAAAATTGCTCCGGCCGACAGGCCGATCAACGCCGCGCCGATGGGCGACAACACGGAAACCCAGTTTCCTTCGGCGTCAGCGTCATCGGGGCGTACGACGCGAACGCCCCTCTCACGCTTCGTACTGAGATCGCGGTATCTAACTCGGCTGCCCAAGCGCACAAAGCGTTCCGCCAGATCATCGGCGACAATCTTGAGGCGGGCGAACTCCTCTTTAAACAAGCCTGCACCGGGCGCTTCTGTACTGGCCATCTGCACCAGCGAGCGCAGCCGAGCGAGATCGGTCGCGGTGGCCAGGACCTGGGGGCGGCTGAACATCGTGTCGTTTAGCGCGGACATGAAAAATACCTTTCAACTATCGAGAGCCAGCTTGAGCCGGCTCCTCGCGTCGGGCCCTAATCGGCAGCGTCGATCAGGCGCCGGCAGGGCGCCGAAAAGCGCCGATCACAGGGATCGCATGACGCTATCAAGTGTTTGGAACGAACCTCAGTTTTAGCGCCGCTCGCGCTAGCTGATCGTTCGTGAGGCGCAATTCCCCGAACCGCCCTGGGCGATGTTCGGGGTTAGGACTCTTTGATGGAGCCGCAATCCTGGCGCTGGCGCGAATATATGATCACAGGGCTCATAGTCCCCATAGCCTCGCCCACTTGGTCTTGAGTGTCAAATCGCAGGAGCGCGCCGGGGCGTGATCTGGCGAATTACGATCCACAATAGGGTTACGAGGCGTTCCAGCGCTGCTTGAAAATGTTCCTTCGACGCCACGTCGGCAACGCTGTGAGTCCGGCAAAACTCGTTTCTGGCTCGCGCTATCCTCGCGCGATAGCTCGAATACACCGCGGGCCGACCGTCTGATCCCAGGCTGATCCATTCGGTGCACTCCCTGTACTAGTGGCCCTCAGCTTTGCGTTTGGCGCTTGCTCCAATGCCCATATGTCACCAGCCGCGACCGTGGGGAATCCGCGCGAAGTCAGATGTCACGAGAACTCAGTGCGGCCGTCGCGAGTTAACCGTCGCGGGAGGCGCGCCAGCCGATGCTTGGCCGCCGTACTGAGCTTCGGGCTCCTAGAAGGAAACGCCAGAATGAACCACGCAAAATTAGCGCTGCTTGGCACTATCGCGCTCGGCTTCGCGGCCGGCCCTGCAGTGAGTCAGACCCCCGTGTCGCCCGCTGGGCCAAACGCCCACATGGCCGGTTCGGCAACGATGCATATGTCAGACGCCGACAAGAAGTCTTGGAGCAACTGCAAGATCATGAGCCACGAGGCGATGATGAAAGACGCCACTTGCTCGCGGATCATGAAGGACCATCCCGACGCTAAGAAATGGGCGACCAAGCCGGCCAAGCCGGGCGAGATGAAGCCCGATGCGGAGCGAGCTAAGCCAGAGTCGTACAACTAGCGACCAGGACGCGCTCGGCCGTTCGGGCCGAGCGCGATCCCGCGCCGTGGACCGCATCGTTTTCCCCCGGCGTAGGCATTCGGCGGACTGTGGCGCGCGGTGGGCGCTCTGCTGCGCCCAATGCAAAGAGAGCGCCGCAGCAGCTAAGTCTGCATGCGACGGGACGCCGCCTACCGCACGCCTCGTCCCCTTCCCATATTATGACTGTCGCGAAACGAGCCCAATCGGAGCGCGACGCTGCGCAGGACCTCCAGTTCCAGCGCCTGCGGGGCGGCGGCTTTCTCGCCGTCCCGCTCCTCATCTATCGCGGGTAAAGCTTGGCGGCGAATAGCGAGGCGGAGCAGCAGCAGGTTTCGCATTCATCCGCCGGGCGATCGTCTTCAGCTCCGAAGCCCAAGCCGACCTCCCTAGCCTATACGATCGGATCGCCAACGCCGCCTTCCCGGGACGGCAATTGCCTAGGTCTCAGACGCGCCGCGATACCTGTCGGCGAGGCCATCAAGCCGGGTCACCAGGATCGGCGCGTCCCGCAAATCGTCGAGGCCCTCGTTGCGGGTCGTTACTTGAAAGAGGCGCCCAGCACGGCCGATCGATATGAGCCAGCCGTCGTGGAGGCGATCAAGCGCTTTCAGACCCAGCAGGGCGTAAATGACGACGGCGTTATCGGCGCTGACACGATCGCGATCCTGAACGCCGGGCCCGCCGACCGTGCGCGCCAGCTCGCCTTGAACCTGGAGGTTCGGCGATGGATGCAGCGTACGCCCCCCGCCACGCGCATCGACGTCAATACGGCCGCTGCGGTGATGACGACTTACGAAAACGGAAAAATCATCGATGTCCGGCGCGCTGTCGTCGGCAAGCCGGACGCGGCCACCCCCAATCTTTCGGGCGCTTTCAGCGACCTGTTCGTGAACCCGCCGTGGAACGTGCCGCAAGGCATCGCCGAGCGAGAAATCCTGCCCAAGGGCGTCGGCTATATGCGCGAGCATGACATGTATGTGGAAGAGGGCCGGGTGGTGCAACGGCCTAGCCCTAAGGCCTCGCTGGGGCGGGTCAAGTTCGACATGCAGAACGCGCATGCGATCTACCTGCACGATACGCCGTCGAAGACAGCTTTTGCAGCCAATGAGCGCCATGGGAGCCACGGGTGCGTGCGGGTCGACGACGCCGTCGGCTACGCACGAGGCCTCGCCGAGGCGGCTGGCCTGCAGTCCGAGTTCGACGCAAAGCTCGCCAAAGGAGCGACCGCCTCGGTGGCGTTGAAAACAGCGATGCCGGTTCGATTGATGTATCAGACCGCGTTTGTCGATCGATCGGGGGAGATCGCATTCCGACCTGACGTCTACGGATGGGATGAACAGTTGGCCCAAGCGCTGGGCATGCCCGCGCCCATGAAGCGTGAGACGCGAGCTTCGGACATCGACGTCGGCCCATAGCTGCGGCGCGGCGACCGGGCGGAAGGACTTCGGCCCGGTCTGTGCGTCGCTAGCGATCTGGATAACCCTCGGGCTATGACCATGGCCGAGCAAGCCCAGACATGGTGCGGGACGGGCTATCGGCGGCGGCCAAGTTTCCGGCGTTCGGTCTGCGGCCCGCTTTTGCGCCGTCAGTCTCCAGCAAGGGCGTTGATCAACCGGCTACGGCGTTCGGCTTTGGGCGTTGACCTGAACCGGCGACTTGGCCATCTAAGGCGTGCTCGATGCGACCAGCCGGTTCTAGCCTCGCCTGATCAACGATGCTTCCCGCCAATCCGCGAGCAAGCCAGGACGGTGCGTAGCGGCCTCGGAACCGCCCTGTCCCCTCCCCCGGGGATGCGCACGTCCTGGTCGTCACCGGCTCCCGAAACTCAGCGCGTGAATAAAGCGAAAGGGAGCGGAGCGGCGAGAAAGCACACCGCGCCGCAAGCGCTGGAATGGGCGGTCCAGCGCCCGGTCGCGGCGCGTTGTCCGACAGTGAGCACAGCGGGGCGCGCAAGGGCGCCGCTCAGCGACGCGCAGTCGCACCTTGTGCGCCGGCTCACCGTCAGTCCTACGAGGAAGTGGTTGAATTTCTTTAGACAAGCGGAGAATGTTGAGGGCCGCTTGGCTTGGGAGCGCACAGCTTCAGGGCCAATGTATCGGTGTTGAGGGGACGCCTGTGTCCATGTTCAAAGAAGAGATCCAATCCGAACCGCCTCCGCTGGATAACTATCGCCTTCTGTTTGAGACAATGTCCGAGGGGTTCGTGCTCTGCGAGCCGATCCGGGACGCTGATGGCCGCCTAACGGACTACCGATTTCTCCAGGCAAATCCGGCGTTCTTGCGCGGGTTCCGAGTTGGCTCAGACATCGTAGGACGGCGGTTGAAGGAACTTCGCCCGGACGCCACCCTGGCATGGTTTCAGAACTTCGAGGCCACGATTGAAACTGGCGAGCCGCGCCGGTTCCAATTTCATGATCGAGGCCAAGGCCGCTGGTACGAAGTGCACTGCACGCGCCTGACGCCGCAATGCTTCGCACAATTCTATATAGACGTGACCGTGGTGAAGCGTGCTGAGCAACATCAGGCGCACTTGCTCGATGAACTCAATCATCGCGTGAAGAACAACCTCACCATCGTGGCGAGCCTTCTCAGACTGCAGGGCCGCGACGCGCCGCTCGAAGTTCGAGAGCATCTTGAGGCCGCCGTCTCCCGCCTGCACGCGATCGCCGATCTCCACGCCGAGCTCTATCGCCGCCGAGGTCACGAGCTGGTCGAGATGGACCACTATCTGGCGGACCTGGTCTCAAGGCTCTCGCGCTCGCTCGCGGGAGATCGCGTAAAATTGGTGGTCGAAAGCGATCGGCTTCAGATGGATCTCGACTTCGCGGTCCAGGTGGGACTCGTGATCAATGAATTGGTGACCAACGCTCTGAAATACGCCTATCCCGAACCTGAGCAGGGCGTGGTGAGCATCAGTCTTTCGGAAAGACCCAACTCTGTATGCCTGACCGTCAGCGATGCAGGACAAGGGTTGCCGCCGGCGGACCAGCGGCGTCGGGGCTTGGGCAGCCGGGTCGTCGACTCGTTCGTGCAGCAATGGGGCGGCACGCTCCAGGTGCAGAGCGACCAGGGCGCAAAAGTCACCATTGAAGTGCCATGGCGGCGGCCAGAACTCCCGGAGCCGGAGCCGGAGCCGCAGGCCATCCTTTAAAAGAGCGTGCGATCGCCGCGCTTCGGGTTCGCCACTTGCCGTTGTGCTGGCCACGGACGCGACGAGATGCGCGGACGTCGGGCGACAAGGGGCTAGATGTGTCTCAAGAGCGCGATCAAGGAACCCTTCACCCCAGAGAGAATTGGAGTTGCAGTTCTAGCTTCAAGGAACCGGGCGATGTCGCATTTTCGATTACCGCTGATGGTGTTCGCATCGATGACCTTGGCGGCGTGTGGCGAGTCGCCCCCGAAGGGCGCGGCCGTTGTTCAGGAAACCAATCCGGAGAGACATGACGGCGGCGTCGCCGCTACTGCGGGACCTGGCCAGAGCGGACTGGTGGACGGCGGCGGCGGACCGGCCGAAGCCGGGGCCGGCGCTTCGGCGGTGGGCGGCGGCCCCGCCGGCCAAACCCCAGCCTACGGAACCCCCGGCGCCGCCCCTAACGAGGTTCGCTCATCGCCAGGGAGCTCAAACTCCGCGACGAGCCGCTGAGGCCAGCTTCTAGCCGGGAGCCAAAAGTCCGGCGGTCCCCATGCTGTCCCGCGCGATCATGCTTTCGAGTGTCGCCCCCCAAAATGAGAGACCTTCACGATGCGCGATGGATACGACGTCATCGTCATCGGGGCGGGGCCCGGCGGCCTCACGGCGGCCACCTATCTTGGCCGCTTTCGGCGGCGCGTTCTGGTCCTGGACGGGGGGCCGTCGCGTGCGAGCTGGATCCCTGAGAGTCACAATACGCCCGGGTTTCCGCACGGCATCACCGGCGAGGCGTTGCTCGCGCGTCTGCGCGACCAGGCCCTGATCGCGGGCGCCGACATCAGGCGAGGCGTGGCTGGAGACTTCAAGCTGGAAGATGACGGCTTCACCGTCGCGCTCGAGGGCCGCCCGTCCGGCAAGCTGTTCTCACGATTTGTGGTGATGGCGAGCGGCGTTGTAGATCGAAAGCCTTTGGTCGCCGGCATCGACCGCGCCATCCGGCGGGCACTGGTGCGCGTCTGCCCAATCTGCGACGCCTATGAAGCCATAGGACAGCAGATCGCAGTGCTGGGCGACGGAGAGCTGGGGGTGCGAGAAGCAAGCTTCCTGCGGAGCTACTCCGAACATGTCACTTTGCTGCAGATCGATAACCCGCTGAGCGAGACGTCGCGGTCGATGCTCGGTCGGGCCAATATTGAGGTGTTGGAGACGAAGGTCGCCGAGCTGACGCTCACAGCCAAGATCGAACTGGCGCGCGCTCACGAAGAGCCGCGCTCGTTCGACTGTCTATACTTAGCCCTCGGTTGTGAGTTGCAGAGCCGTCTGGCGGTGCGTTGGGGGGCGGCGCATGACGAACTACAGAATTTAATCGTCAATGCGCATCAGGAAACCTCCATCCCGGGCCTCTATGCGGTGGGAGACGTTGTGCGCGGTCTCAATCAGATTTCGGTGGCCACGGGCGAGGCCGCCATCGCCGCCTCACACATCCATAAGCGCCTTCGCGAACAAGCCGAGAGCACCATGCCCGCTTAGGGGGCTATGGATGATGGCGCGTGACTTCATCAAGCGCGAGATCACGAGGCTCGTCGCGAGCGGCGAAGGTCGAAGAAGCCCTGGCGCTCGGAGATATTCGCGTGGTCGCGCCTACTCCGCCGCCAGCCTGAACGGGGCGGCGCCCCAGAGGTGCGAACGATAGGCTTCGAAACACTGGAGTCCGCAGTTCAGCCGGATCAAGGCGCCTTCGGCCAGGAAGCGTGCTCGCGATGGGTCTTCGGCCACCAGGGGACGGAGCACATTTGCCATCCAATCCTCCGCGTGCTTCACGTCCAGCGCCGCGTGCAACTCGAAGTATTTGCGTACGGCGGGCGGCGTTTGCAGTCGCTTCAATCCAAGCGCAACCCGTGACACCCGCGTCGGCGCGGTCAGTTCGACCACCCCGAGTGCGCCGATGGCGTGCCAGGCGTACCGGCGCGTCGTGGCGAAGGCCGTGAGGGTGTTCGCCAGCGCCAGGGATTGCCAGACAGTGCCTTCGATCGTCGGGGTGAGATCAAGAGCCTGGACTGCGCGATCCAGCATCGGCCCGTGCATCCCGCCCTCATGGCCGCGCCCCATTTCATCCCAGTAGTTGCGCGCCAGTTCCAGCTTGGCGGTGGTCGGCGCCTTGACCTGCGCCAGGGCGACAAGGTCGTCGAAACCGGCCTCCCCGGCGGCTTCCTGTGTCAGGAACCACTTCATGTCCTCAAGCTGGGCCTGAGTGGCCAACCAGTCGAAAAGCGGGTCGCCCTGGCCTGGCCCGGCCTGCTTGAGAGCCTCGAACCAGGCGATGAAGCCATCCACGTCGCAAGGCGCGGCGGCGACCTGCTCGGCAACTTGTTCGCGAAGGTTCTCGATCCATACGCCTTCAAGCCAGCGCATGCGCGCGTCCTCTCGCAGGTCCGCCTCCCAATTGAAGCTGGGAGCGGACGGCGCCAGCCGCCGATGATTCCACATCGCCAAGTCACGGTGGATACCGGCAGGATCGCACATGGCGGGCGCGACATAGGATTTCGTAGCGGGTGCTGCGTCTTGAGCGGTCATGTAGGGCTCCATTGCCCACGCCCAACGTGTCGCCTCACTGTGGGTTTCAATGTCGACGGCCCGACCTTGTCTTTGCCGATCGGTGAAAGGAGCCGCGGGCGCTTTCAATCGGGCCTCGTCCGGATCGACCAACGCTGGCCCTGACGTTGTCTCGGCGCGCTAAGGAGCGGCGCGGAACTCGCTGACGTTTCCAGCGCTTAGCTCTGAAATCAACCGACGCTGCATGCGAGAGGAGACCCCATGACCCCTACGACCACTTCTGCTCCATCGCCTCGGGGAGAAGAAAAGAGCGAGGGTTTCTCGCGCCCGCGTCAGCGGAAGTTCAGCGAGATCGTTGAGGGCGTGCGCCGCCAACGCGAACACCTGCGCATGCTCGATGGAGCCGACCCGCTGCGCGGCGGGGTCGCCGACTAGGCCCCGGTGCGGTAGGGGGAACTAGGGGTTGCTCGACGACATGGACGGCCCTGAATCCTGAGATCGTCGTCGACCATCCTTCGACCATGCCTCGGACGAACGGCTGTGTCATGGCGCCAAACTTGTTCGCTTTCGACCGCACAAGGCCTGCCAGATGGAACATATCGCCTAGGCCCACCGTTAACGGCCCCTTCGCGGGCCGCGGTGGAGGGGCGCATGGCGCGTCCGATTCACGGGTAGCCCCGTCGGGTGCGGCCGTAAACGTCTGGTGCTAAATGGCTCGCTACTACTATTCCATCGAGGGCACGAACCTCGTCGATCACCAAGGCAGCGAGCATTCCAGCCTGATGGATGCTCACGCCGAAGCTGTGCTCACCCTCGCCGAACTGTTGCCCAGCAAGACCGCCGGTCTCTTTCGCGGCGGCGCGGTGCAAGTAACGGTCAGCGATGAGGGTGGCTTGGTCCTGTTTACTGTCGAGGCCTCAGGAACGATTGCATCACCCGACGCGTCGGGGCGACTGGTGCGATCCAAGGAGCTGCGAGGGGGCTCGGCGGCTCGCCTCAGATGCCTTTGATGGACTTGTTTCTCTTTGGTGCAGGCGATCCCAAAGCCTGCCGCAAGGTCTGAAGCGGAACTGTATGCGCCTCGCATCGTTCCCCGAAAGTCTCAAATTTTGGGGAGCTAACGACCATGATACGCGCAACCCTCGTCGCGACCGTCGCCGTGCTGGTTTTGGCGGCCTGTCAGCAAAAGGATGAAAAGGCGTCAGCCGCCGACCCTGGCACCTCTAACGCCACGGTCAACGCAGCTCAGGATGCGACGTCCGCCGCCGTAGGCGCCAGCGCCGCCGCGACGGTCGGCCAGTTTTCAACGGACGCCTTTGTCACCAATGCGGCGATCAGCGACATGTACGAAATTGAAGCCGGCAAAATCGCCCAGACCAAGAGCCCGACGAAAGGCGTGAAAGACTTCGGCAAGATGATGGTCACAGACCACACAGCGATGTCTGCGGCGATGAAACCTCTCATTGTCGCGGCGGGAAAAACCGCGCCCGCCGGGCTGGATGAGCGGCGCAAGGGTCTGATCGATAACCTTAATGCAACTCCTGTCGCAGATTTCGACAAGGTCTATCTGGGACAACAGGAAGCTGCCCACAAGGAGGCGCTGTCGCTAATGAAGGGCTACGCCGATAACGGCGACGACGCAGGTCTAAAGGCAGGCGCCGCCAAGGCTGTGCCTAAGATCCAGGTCCACTTGGACCATGTTAAAACCCTGCAATCGGACGGCGACGCGGCTCACTGATCCGCGAACGCAGTTTTCACGCCGCCCGACGGTTGCACGGCTAAGCGGCGCCCCTACCAGGCGGCCGTCTCCGCGCGCGCCTCGGGGTAACGACTATAGGCTCGTTCGGCATTCTTGTCGGGCGAGCCTTTCGGTGTGCACTCCACGCCCACGCCCACGCCCACGCCCACGAAAGCTCGTTAGACGTCAATAGCTTCGACGCACCGCCTAAGGCGGACGACGCCTGGGGTGTGAGGTCGTCCGCCTGCTGGCCGGGAGGACCGGGCGCAGGCGCCGCCGAGGTCCGGGCGAGCGTTCGCGCGATCATCTCCTCGCCTGAGCCAGTTCGATCGGGGGGCTAGGGCCGTGGCCTCCCTTGGGCGGTCACCCAATCGGCTTGGATCGACACCTATCGCTAGGGCTCCTCACTCATCAGGCGGCGGCGCCACGGTATTAATACCGTGGTGTTTTTGACGTCTTGCTTAACGGCCAAGTAGCAAGGATGGTTGTGGTCCACTCGCATGGGTGGTGGGCGCAATGTGGATAGCAAGTTCTTGAAACTCGCGCCTGTCGAACGGGTTCGCTTTCTAAAACAAACCGTTGTGCATCCTCGCAGCGACGGACAATGGAGTCACGACTTTCGCTGCAACTCTTGGGGGAGGTTACGCTCCTTTCTCGAAAGCTTAGCGAGGCTTGGAACCCGATTTATAGCAGCCGGTCTGTGATGCGGAGGCGACAGTCACCGCTAGCGGCCGCGGAATCTGGCCCTGGAGCCGCCGATGAACGTCCATGTCTTGACCCCTCGCCAACGCCAATGCCTGACGCTTGCCCGCAACGGCAAGACCTCCCAGCAGATCGCCTGCGCGCTCGAAATCTCCCCGCGGACCGTCGATCAATATGTCGGGCAGGCGTGCAAGCGCCTGGGCGCGCGCAACCGCGCCCAGGCTGTGGCTGAAGCCGTGACCCGGGGCGAGATTTAGGCCGGGGAGCCCAGGCGAGCCCAGGCTCCGTACTTCTTCGTCCGGCGTTTTCTCCGAATTGCCGGGCCTCTGTCGACCAGCGCAGCATCTGGCCCGCCGCAGCAATCGGGGATCACAATGGCGATGCGATATCAGAAGGGGCCGCCCTCCGGCCGTCAGGCCGCCTCGGCCGCGAGACTGGGAATTCTGGTCATTTTGTTCGCGGCGGCGGCGAGCGGAGCCCATGCCGCTGGCGGCGGGACCGCGATGCCATGGGATGGGCCGTTGCAGACCATCGCCGACTCCATCACCGGACCTGTGGCCAAGGCGATCGGGGTCATCGCGATCGCGGTGACAGGGTTGGGCGTCGCGTTCGCCGAGGGCGGATCTTGGGTGCGGCGCGGCCTTGGCATCGTGTTTGGTCTGGCGATCGCGTTCACCGCCTCCTCTTTCGCGGCGAGCTTCTTTGGGTTCACCGGCGGGGCAGGGTTTTAAATGTCTGTCCCGGGTTTCGAAATTCCGTTCCACGGAGCCCTGGCCGAGCCGATCACCCTCGCTGGCGCGCCCAGGACAGTGGTCATTCTGATCGGCACCCTGACCGCGGTGCTGTCGCTTGGACTGCAGGCGCCCCTGATCGGCGTGCCGCTGGGAGCGGCGTTTTATGGCGCAGCGCTTTGGGCGACCAAGCGCGATCCCTACGCCCTGCAGGTGTTGGCGAGGCACGTGCGCCAACACCCGCACCTGGACGCTTGAGCGATCGCCATGCTTTTCCTCCGGGAATATCGCGCGCGATCCACCAGGCTGTTCGACCATCTTCCCTGGGCGATCATGATCGCCCCTGGCGTGGTGCTGAACAAGGACGGCTCCTTCCAGCAGACCCTCGAGTACAGGGGCCCCGACCTGGCGAGCGCGGGGGCGCACAGCTTGGTGGCGGCGCGCGGTCAGCTCAACAACGCCTTGCGTCGCCTGGGGTCGCGCTGGTGTCTCCACTTCGAGGCGGCGCGGGCCGCTTCGCGCTCCTATCCGGCCGCCGCCTTTCCAGATCCCGTCAGCCACATTGTCGATGAGGAACGGCGATCTCTCTTCGAGCAGGCCGCCGCCCACCATGAGAGCCGCTACTATCTGACCTTCACCTATCTTCCGCCCGAGCACGCGATCGGTCGCGCCGAAAGTCTGTTGGTGGAAAACCTGCCGACCGGCCGAGGCGCCGAGGCGCTTTACCGGGCCGCGCTGGAGGACTTTCGCGCCGCGGTGTCGGGCGTGGCCGACATCATGGCCGGCTTGATGGCGGAGGTTCGTTTCCTAAACGATGCGGAGACCCTCACCTTCCTTCACGCCTGCGTTTCAACAAAGCCCCACGTCCTGGCCGCGCCCACGACGCCGGCCTATCTGGACGCGCTGCTCACTGACGACGACTTCCACGGCGGACTCTATCCCCGGCTTGGCGACCACTATCTGCGCACCCTTTCGATCCGGTCCTATCCTGCCAACTCCTGCCCAGGGCTGCTTGATGAGCTCAACTTGCTCGGAACATCTTACCGGTGGAGCTGCCGTTTCCTGCCCCTGGACAAGGAAGACGCGCGGCGCGCGGTGACCGCGTTGCGCAAGCGTTGGTTCGCCAAACGCAAAGGTGTCATGACGCTCCTGAAGGAGGCGGTCACCCATGAGCTGTCGGCGCTCGAGGATCCGGACGCCCTGGTCAAGACCGAGGACGCCGACGCGGCCTTGATGGTGCTCGGCGTCGACGCCGCCAGCCTTGGATACTTCACCCCTACCCTGACCCTGATGGACGTCGATCCAGATCGCTTGGCGCTCAAGGTCCGTGAAGCCGAAGCTGTGATCAACAGGGCTGGTTTTGTCGCCAAGACCGAGGACGTGAACGCCGTTGAGGCCTGGCTGGGAGGATTGCCGGGCCAAGCCTACGCCGATTTGCGCCGGCCCTTGGTGAGCACGCTGAACCTTTGCGACATGCTGCCGCTGTCGGCGGTCTGGCCAGGTCCGCTGGACAACGCCCATCTGTCGGCTGAATGCGCCAAGCGTGGCCATCGCGGACCTCAGCCGGCGCTGATGCATGCGAGCACCGGCGGGGCGACGCCGTTCCGGCTCGATCTCCACCAGGGCGATGTCGGCCACACGATGATCGTCGGACCAACCGGTTCGGGCAAATCGGTCCTTATCAACACCCTGGCGTTACAGTGGCTGCGCTATCCGGAAGCCCAGGTGGTGATCTTCGACAAGGGACGCAGCGCGCGGGCGTCGACCTTGTTGGTCGGGGGACGTCACTACGACCTTGGAGCCGAGGAGAGCGACCTCGCTTTCCAACCGCTCGCCGACATCGACAGGCCAGATCAGTGCGCATGGGCCCAGGACTGGGTGGTGGACCTGCTCACCGCCGAGCGCCTGACGGTCACCTCCACGCTCAAGCAGGAATTGTGGTCGGCGCTGCGCAATCTCGCCGCCGGTCCCGTGGCCCAACGCACGCTCACAATGCTGTCGGCCACCGTCCAGGATCAGGCGATCAAGGCCGCCTTGGCCCCCTATGTGCTTGGCGGACCATATGGAGGCCTGGTCGACGCCGCCGCTGACACCCTGACCGACGGAGACTGGCAGGCCTTCGAAATGGGGAGATTGATGGCGAGCCCTCGGGCGGTCGTTCCGGTCCTGACCTATCTCTTCCAGCGATTGGAACGCCGGTTCGATGGCCGGCCGACCTTGCTGATCCTCGATGAAGCCTGGCTGTTCCTGGAATCGACCACCTTCGCGCGCAAGATCCGCGAGTGGCTCAAGACCCTCCGCAAGCTCAATGTCAGCGTGGTCTTCGCCACCCAAAGCCTGGCGGACATTGATGGGTCTTCGATTTCCGCGGCGCTGATGGAGGGATGCCCCACATCGATCTTCCTGCCTAATCCCGATGCGCAGACCCCGCAGATCGCGGCCTTCTACACACGGTTCGGGCTCAGCGATCGGCAGATCGAGATGCTCGCTGGGGCGGCGCCCAAGCGCGACTACTATTATCGGAGCGCCAGCGGCGACCGGCTCTTCGAGCTCGGCCTTGGCCCCGTCGCGCTCGCCGCTGTCGCCTCTGCCTCGCCCGCAGATCAGGCGCTGATCGACCGTCTGTCGCGCAGCCAAGAACCAGGTGCATTCGCCGGGGCGTTCTTCCGGGCCAAGCAATTGCCGGAAGTCGCCGACTATCTCACCGAGGCCAGGCCATGAGCCGGGCGCTTGAGGCGCGCGCCTGGACAAGGCGCGTACTGGCTTCCACCCGCAAGAGACGACGCCTGACGTTTGTCGGGGCGATGTCGCCTGGCGTCATTTTGGTCGCAGCGGCGCCGCAGGTTTCCCAGGACCCCGCATGGCTTGGCCTGGGCTTGCTTCTGCTGTTCGGGGCTCTGATCGCCAGTCACCTCTCTGCGCCGCGCATGCCGAGCGCGGACGCCCAAGGCTCCTCCGATAGCGCTAGGCAAGACAATGAAGCTTGATCGTCGCAACCTTATTCTCGGCGGGGCGGCGGCCGTGGTGGCCGCCTCGCCGGCCGTGTCGGCGCGGGCCCAGGTGGCGGTGTATGACGCCGCAGCGGTGGCCCAGGCCCTGCGGCAGGTGTCCCAGGGATTGCAGCAGATCCAGGCCTTGAGGGACCAGCTCGCCCAGCAGGCCCAGATGATCGCCAAGCTTGGCGTCGACGTGACCGGCCCATTGGGCCAGATCGTCTCTGAGGCCACGGGCCTGCTGCGGCAGGCGCAGGGGCTCGGCTACCAGGCGGCCGACCTCAGCAAGGCCTTCGCCGAGATGTACCCGGCTGATCTGTCGAAGATGACCGGCGCGGACCTCGCCGCACGTCTGGCCGACTGGAGCCAGGCGAGCCGTCAAACACTTCAGGAGGCGATGCAGGTGCAAAGCCAGATCGCCCAGGCCCAGCCGGCGACTGCGGCCGCCGTCAGCGCGGCGGTTGCGGCCAGCCAGAGCGCTGCGGGTCAGACCGCTGCGGTCCAGGCCACCAACCAGCTGCTGGCCGTCCTGTCGACGCAGTTCATGCAACTGCAAACCCTGTTGATCACCCAGGCCCGCCAGGGCGAGACAGCTGAGGCTGAAAGGCGAGCGCTGGTGGCCAAGGGCTCAGCCGATGCTGAACGCAACTCGCAGGTCACGCCGCGCTCCAGGCGGTTCAACGGAAATAGCCTCTGATGCGGACGTTCGGGATCATCTGCTTGGCTGTGATGCTGGCTGCTTGCGAGCCGTCCGCGTCTGCCGAGCCGCCGACGTCGTCGAGTCCGGCCCGCTCGGCGAATTCTCAGGCAGATATGCAAGCGCTGATGGAGAAGGGCGCTGCTGACGCCGAGCGAAATTCGAAGGTGACGCGGCGCCCTCGCCGCTTCGATGGGGAAAGCCTTTAGTTATGGCCACCGCCTCCCCCGCCGCCTTGGATGACTTCCTCGAGAGTTTTTCGACGCAGGTTGGAAGCGGCTTCGGGCTCATCCAAGGCGATGTGCAGGGTATGTTCGCGACTCTGATGGTGATCAGCATCGGGTTGTCGGCGCTGCTTTGGGCGCTCGACGAAGGTCAAAACGTGCCAGCCGCCCTGATCCGGAAAATCCTGCTCTTCGGCTTTTTCGCATGGCTGATAACCGGCTGGCGCGCTCTGAGCCTCACAGTCGCCAATGGCTTTACCGCCCTCGGATTGAAGGCGGGCGGGGGCGGCCTCGCCGTCAGCGACCTGATGGAGTCACCTTCCCTGATAGTGGCCGACGGGCTTCAGGTCGCTTTTGAATTGTTGAAGTACATTGGACGATTGGCGCGTGAAGGGCTGGGCGTAGGCTTCTTCACCCACTTCGACGCCATCCTGATCGCCGCCATCGCGGCAGTCGGGATCATTCTCGCCTTCCTAATCCTGGCGGTCGAGATCGCCATCACGATCATCGAGTTTCACATCGTCACGCTCATCGCCTTCGTGACGGTGCCGTTCGGCATTCTCACCCAAACCGCTTTCTTGTCGGAGCGGGCGATCGGCTATGTGGTGTCCGCCGGGCTGAAATTGATGGCGCTGGCGCTCATCGTTTCGATCGGCGAAGACATCTTCACCAGCTACACCGTGTCCGCAGATCCAACGTGGGAAGAGTCCTGCGGCTTGCTGCTTGCGGCCCTGGTGATGGTCATGCTGGCGCTCAAGATCCCAAGCATCGCCGCGGCCCTGATCACCGGTGGCCCTCAATTGAGCACCGGTTCGGCGGTGTCAGGCGCCGCGGGGCTAGCCGCCGCAGTCGGCGGCGTAGCGCTCGCCGGCCGGATGGCCGGGCTGGGGGGCGCAGGCGCCAGGGCGGCAGCCGCGATGCAGGCGTCCAACCCTGCCCAGTCCAGCTCTGGCGGCGCGAGCGTCGGCGGCGGACCCGGCGGCTCGCCCGCTTCCGCCGGCGGATCTGGCTTGGCGGGCTATCGCCGCGCGCCGCTCGCAAGTCTCGTGGCCCAGGCGCGAGCCTCGTTTAGACCCCGTGGCGCGGGGCCGACCAATCCCAAAACTTCCGGCGACCCTCCGCGTGAGGGCGGCGGCTGATCCATCGAGGAGGCCTCAATGTTCAACGCCTTTCGGCGTCGGCAGGACCGCTATGGCGATTCAACACCGGTTGAGACGCCATACCATCGAGCCGCCCAGGCCTGGGATGATCGGTTGGGCTCGGCCCGCGTGCAGGCGCGCAACTGGCGGGTGATGGCGTTCGCCTGCGCCGGTCTGGCGGCCGTTGCGATCGGCGGGCTGATCTATGCTCAGCAGAACACCAGGATCGCCACCTACATCGTGCCCGTCGATCGCTATGGCCGGCCAGGCCGGATCGAAGCGGCCGACCGAGCCTATGTTCCGGCCGAGGCGGAGAAGGGATATTTCGTCGCCGACTTCGTCCAGATGGTCCGGTCGAAAAGCACCGATCCCGTGGTTCTTCGCCAGAACTGGCTGAAGGCGTACGGGTTCGTCGGCGGCGACGCCCAGGCCATGCTGAACCGTCACGCGCGCGATCACGATCCATTCGCGCGGTTAGGCCAACAGGCGGTGACGGTGGAGATTGTCTCTGTCCTGCCGCGGGGCGGCGACAGCTTCCAGGTGCAGTGGCGCGAAACGACGTTTGAGCAAGGCGCGGCAGGACCGCCAACCCGGTGGACCGGACTTTTCACCACGACCCTGCGCCAGCCCCGGACGGAGGAGCAACTTCGCGCCAATCCGCTCGGTCTCTTGATCACCTCGTTTCAATGGAGCCGCGAGCTATGAGCCGCTTGCTTGCCGTGACCTTGGCGACCGGACTCTGCGTCACCGCGCCGGCGTCATCTCAAACTCGCGCGACTGCGCCAGCGCCAGCGCCAGCGCCTGCCGCCCGGCCCGCAGCACAAGCCGCGGGTCCTCCGCCGCGAGCGACCGTCAAGCCAACCTCCACCGCAGCCGCCCCCGCCCCCGCGGCCTCCGCGGCCTCCGCGGCCCTCAAGCCGCAGGTAGCTAGGCGCCACGCGCCAGCAAATCCTGCCCTCGCCACGATCAATCGCGCAAACGCCCAGGCGCGCGATTGGCCAAGTCCGGCCTCCTACGTCAACTCGGCGGTCTATTACGACTACGAGCCGGGGCGGATCTACACCATCCAGACCAGTCCGCGGTTCCTGACCACCATCGCCCTGCGCCCGGGTGAACAGCTCATCTCCAAGGCTGCGGGCGACACCGTCCGATGGGTCCTGGGCGAGACTTCGGCAGGGGCCGGCGCGACTGAACAGGTCATCATCTTCGTCAAGCCGATCCGGCCCGACCTGCGCACCAACATCGTGCTGACCACGAACCAGCGGACCTATCTGTTGGATGCGTCCAGCAGCGCCCATCCCACCTACACCAGCGTGTTGAGCTGGAACTATCCCCACGAACAGGCCCTGGCCGCCGCGACCGAACGCGCCGCTCGCCTCGCGGCTCAGACCAAGCCGGCAGCCGGCGAGGTGCTCCTTGAACAGTTGGATTTCAGCTATCGCATCGATCTGATCAGCGGCCGCTCTCCACGCTGGCTGCCGCTCAGGGCGTTTGACGACGGCGCCAAGACCTTCATCGCCTTTCCGCCGGAACTGGCGACGTCTGAGGCCCCGCCGCTGTTCCTGATCGGCGCCGACGGCGAGGCCGAACTGGTGAACTATCGCCTTCAGGGCGGGCACTATGTGGTCGATCGCTTGATCGAGCGCGCGGAGCTGCGGCTCGGCGAAAAGCGCCAAACCATCGTGCGGATCACCCGCACGCGAGCCCGTTCATGAACGACGGGCATCTGAAGAATAGCGCCGCCGGCATCCTGTCATCGCCTCGGCGACCGATCGCGCGCTACCGGCCATGGGTCATCGCTCTGGTCCTCGCGGGAGTGCTGTTGCTGGTCGCGATTGGTTTCCTGGTCGGACTGCGGCCTAAAAGCCCGGCCGTCCAGCAGCCCGGGCCGCCGGTCGAGATGGACAACGGCGCGGCCGCCGCGGAGCTGGATCGGCGACTGCCCGCGACCTACGACGATCCGCTCGCCCTGCGATCCACCGACCAGAGCGAGCCGTCTATCGCCGCCGCGCCGGCGCAATCCTCGGCGAGCTCCCCAGCCGGCCCCCCTCCCGAACAGGTTCGCGGCCTTGAAGAGCTCCGCGCCGCGAACGGCTCTGGGCCTTTCTTTGGCGGTCCGGTCCCTGCGCCGTCAGTCCCGCGGCACGACATGCAAATGGTCCCGGCCCCCGCGCCGGAGTTTGAGACCCGAACCGCGAAGGAGCGCTTCATCGCCAGGACCGGGGCCGAGCAACATTTGTCGCCGTATCTGGTGACCCCTCCCCTGTCAGCCTTCGAGATCAAGGCCGGTACGCTCATTTCGGCGGCCCTGGTGACAGGTCTTAGTTCGGACCTGCCCGGGCCAGTGATCGCTCAGGTCACCGAGCCGGTGTTCGACCATGTGACCGGCCGGCGAGTTCTAATCCCACAGGGCGCGCGCCTGATCGGACGCTACGACAGTCAAGTGAGCCATGGCCAGGATCGAGCCTTGGTGGTCTGGAAACGGATCATTTTCCCGGACGGTCGCAGCCTGAGCATTGGGGCCATGACCGGAGCCGACGCGACCGGAGCGGCCGGCCTCGCCGATCAGGTGGACGCTCACCTACCCAATCTCATGCGCGCGGTTGGGCTTTCGACGTTGATCTCGATCGGCGGCGCGGCGGCGCAGAACAGTCTGGCGCGCAGCTCGGACAACCTCATTCTGCAGGACGCCGCCGGCGGCGTTTCGGCGACGGCCAGCCAGACCGGTCAGCGACTTGTGGAACGGGACCTGCAACGAGCGCCGACATTGCGCGTGCGGCCAGGCTGGCCTTTGAAGATCATCGTCGACAAGGACATCTTGTTCGCGGTCTGAGCCGACCCCCAGAACCTTGCGCGCCGGCGTTGCTGGCGATATGTTCCTGTTTAGTTCTGGCGGCGCGGGAAAGAGTGTGCGGGAGACCAGAAGACCTTTTCCCGGCCAGGCACGATAGACGGCAGCAGGTCGCCTTCGCCAATGACGCGCTCTTCTGCGATTCCCATTCACAAGATCGATCTGGCGCAAGCCAAGCTCGAAGACGCTCGACGGTTTCCCGGATGCGTACTGCTGCTGGGTTGCGAGATTTGTGGGTGGGTCAAAGGCTATGACGTCGGAAAGGTCATCAACCGCCTCTATGAGCTGCGAGATGGGGGATTTCAGACTCCCGTCGCCGACGTCGCGCGCTCGGTGAAGCATCTCTGTCCCAACTGCAAGGGCAGGCACTGGAGTACCCACCTCGCCTACCCCGATCATGTCACCGAGCGTGAAAGCCGACGCTTGGCGAACCAATATCGCAACTAGGCGAGCGCAGTTGCAGCTCCCAAGGCCTTCCAATTACGCCGGCCGCCACGAGCACTACGAGCTGGCATATCGGGCGCGCAGGGTGCCGGGAAGATCCAGGCCCCCTTGGCCCCCGCCGTCTGGAAACCATCGGCGATCGCCGTCACATTTCCGCGGGCGATGTCGCTCGCCAGCAGCACGGAAACTCCACTGGCGGCGCGCGAATTCCATCGCTCGCTGCAGCGCCTATTTGGGAGGGGATCTAAGGGTTCATGCTGGAACCTCCCGCCCTTATGAGGGTTTTGTGCCGGTCAGCTCGCGAGGGATTGTCTCCCGGCGCAGGCCGACACGCCAGAGCTCGGCGCGGGCCTCGTCCAATCTCCCGAGCGGACGAGGCCTAGGCCGCCGTCGGCCCGCCGCCCATCGGTTGCGCGCTTGTGCATCGAATGGACATTGGCTTGATTGTTGGTGAGAAGGTCGGCGCGCGTCGCACTGGGACGCCGAAACCAACGAAAGCGCTATGAGCCGCAACGGTCCAATCTTGAGCGACGCCGGTCGAGGTGCGCTTTGCGGCGTCGCCGCCCTCGTCGGGCTTGGCTGCGTTATGTTGTTGATAGCCCTTGGTGGGCCAGATCAGCGTGCCGGCGGGTTTCAAGAAAAACCGGAGTGCATGACCCTTGCCCCAAGGGCGGCTGACTGCCACGCACGAGAAGACTAGACGAAGCGCCCTGCAAGATCGACGGACGCGCAGGTTGATGCTGGTCGGCCAGGATGGCGGAGCGCGTTCAGACGTCTTGACTGGTGGCGCCGGCGATGGCGCAAAACGCCTAGACCCCGCCCGCGATTGCTCGCGAGCGGGGTCATGGGGGACATTTGGCCGGGGCCCACATGGACCCAGGGGCCCCAATAACGAGCGCGAGCGGCGTATGTTCCACACTGGCGGTTCAACGCGGCCTGACCCTCGTCGTCTGCGAACTTTGTCGTCCGCTAGGCTGCGGAAACACACCCTTCGACTTGGGCGAAGATCGAGGCCATGGCGTCATGGGGGCGGCCGATGTCGGGGAGAATGTCGCCCTCTGCATAGAAGAGCGCTATTTGGTCACGAGCCCTGCTCACCCGGCTCTTGATCGTACCGATGGCGCAGCCCGTGATCGCCGACGCTTCCTCGTAGGACAAACCGGCCGCTCCGATCAGTAGGAGCGCCTCCCGATGATCTGGCGAAAGCATAGCCATGGCGCGCCGCAATTCATCGAGTTCGAGGCGATCAGTGTCGCCTGTCACCGCAACGAGAGTGCGTTCTGCCAATTCGGGAGAGAGGGGGCGTGAACGCCAATTGCGGCGCTGCTCTGAGAAGTAGACATTGCGCAGGATCATGAAGACCCAGGCCTTCATATTGGTCCCCATGACAAATCTGTGACGAGACGCCCACGCCTTGGTCAGCGTCTCTTGCGCCAAGTCTTCCCCGCGTTGAACGTCGCCGCTGAGGTGGCGGCCAAAGGCTCGAAGATTGGGGATTAGACTGACGAGCTCGGCCTCGAAGGCCCTAGTTTCATTGAATTCAGACATGACGTTTCCTGGGCGCGGTCGCCTGGCCAGCCCCCTTGGACGAACAATGTCCTGGCCCGCATGGTGAGCTCGCTAGACGCTAAACAAGCGGGGCCCCGGGGACTGAGAGGGCTAGCTGGTGACGCAGTCGGACACCGATATCGGAAAGTGTCTGTCGGAAACCCGACAATGTGAAATCAGCACCGTAAGCGGGCTGTCGCATCCGCCGCCAGGCAGCCTCTGTAAGTTGAGCGGAACGATCGCAGAGGCGCTGGTGAAATCGTGTTCCTCGGACCGGAACGGAGATTGCGCGAGCCCGTCGATGACGCGCCTGGCATCTATGGTTCAATCAGCGCACGTCGCCGGATTGTCGAGCAATTGCGCAAGCTCACGGGCGTCGTCGATCGTGAGGCCTACCTGCGGGACGTCCATGACTACGACGGCTGCCCGGTCATGATATCGAAGATCGTCCAGCCAGAGCCGTCTGGCTTGATATCGTAGCGTCGGCTCATGGTCTGGTCCCCTCCCCCCTTTCTTCACGAGATCATCCGACGTCGAGGCGGAGGTGTCCATTCAAGCGCCCGTTACGCTCATCGACATCGCACGCCCTCCTGCTTGCGCGCCAATGCGGGCCGCTACGTCGGAACACACGCCGCGCCAGCCGGGAACGGCGGTGGCGACGCTATCGGGAGGCCCCCCGAAAAAGCTCCGTTCCGAACCGCGTCTTTCGCGTCGCGCGTCGATGTGGGCGTGCTCGTTCGAGCGCGCCAGGACCCGACGACGGGCATGAAACTGCTTGAGCGACGACTGGGGCGATGCTTGTCGATTCTCAAGCAATTCAAGCTACATATTTGCGACCCTGCGGCGAGCGTTGTTCACCTTTATTAATTGTCGGCCTCGGAATCGCCCTCTTATCAGCGTCGCCATGACGAGCGATCGCGACCTTCAATATCAAGCGCAATATCAGCGTGATCGGCGCGCCAAGGCGCGCGCCGAGGGACTGCGTCCATTACACGCGGCTGTCCCCTGCCACCTCATCGCCGAGCTGGATCAGTTGAAGCGGACCCGTGGGCTGACCAGTCGCGATGCGGCGCTGACCGTATTGTTGAACGAGTTCTTTGGTCATGGCGGACATGAAAGGACACCCGCCGTGGACACATAGAAAAACCCGGCTCGCGTAAACGCGCCGGGTTCATCCAGGTCATTCGCTAGACGGGTCTGCAAACCCGACCGAGCACAGAAGTCCCGCTCTTTCTATCGAATCACCCGCATCGCTGCAATCCAAAAACGCGCGTTCGCGCGACGGGAACCTGTGTGCCCGCGGCCTCCCCAGGAGGAGCGGAGAAATGCAGACCGTCCAGGACGGAACTGGAGACGTGCGCCGCATGGCGGACGCCCAATGGGCGACCGCGCGGATCGCCGAGACCTATGAGGGACTGCCTGAAGGCGTCTCGAAGGCGATGTTGCTCGACAGGTTCGAGCGCGCCGCGCCCCGGCTGGGGATCGGTGACGGTCTGGTGCGCCTGATACGCGCCCTGGTGCGCGTCACCCATGAGCGCGATTGGATCGGCAGGACCCGGCCGATCGCTTGGCCGTCCAACGACATGCTGGGAGAGGAGCTTCAACGCTCGCGAACGGTCATCCAGGGGCTGATCCGCGCAGCCGTGAAGGCCGGCTTGGTGCACATGCGCGATAGCGGTAACGGCAAGCGCTACGGTTATCGCGGCGACGCCGGCGAAATCGTCGAAGCCTTCGGCTTTGATCTGTCGCCTTTGGCGGTCCGCTGGGACGAATTTGCGGACCTCGCCGCCGCCCGCGGCCTTGAGCAGGCTCAGCGGCGCCATCTTAGACGCAAGGTCGGCGAGATCCGCCGTGAGATCCGTACGGTTTGCGCCGATGCGCTGGAACGTGACTTCGAGGGCTACGACTGGGAAGCGGCGATCGACCGCGCCAGCGGCCGCTTGCCGCGCACCCCCTCCCTCGCCGAGTTGATGGCGCTGGAATCGGAGTTCGGATCGCTGCTTGCGGCTGTGGACAAGGCCTGGACTGTGGCTCGGAAAGCAGATGATTCAGAGCCCACGGGCTCTGAAAGCCGAGCCCACAAAGAACCTACAACCGACCCAACAGCTGAAACAGCAACGTATTCGGCTTGGCGTGGACCAGTAGTCGCGGATCGGCCTAGCCAAGATGAAGCAGGCCGCGATACGGCGCCGCCGATCAATGAAGAGGTGATCCCGCTGTCCCTCGTCCTGGAGGCGGTGCCCGAGATCCATCACCATCTCGATGACCCAGGCGCGGCCGATTGGGAGGAGTTCGTCGAGGCCGCCTACAAGGCGGCGCTCCTGCTTGGGATCAATCTGACCGCCTGGCGCGAGGCGCGCGAAACCCTTGGCCGAAACCGGGCGGCCATCGCCGTGGCGACGGTCCTGGCCCGTTGGCGCAGCGGCGAGGTCAAGAGCGCCGGAGGCTATCTGCGCGCCATGTGCGAGCGCGAGCGAACCGGCGACCTGCACCTGTTGCCGAGCCTGTTCGGCCTGAAGGAACGACATCAGCCCCGCCGGCGCGCCGACAAGCGAGAGTGAACGGCGGACCCGAGAGGACGCGTCTGCTGGAGAGGTCAAAGGGAGGGCGGGAGGATCGAACCGAGTTGATCGGAGGAGATCCACATGTCGCTCAAGGCCATTGTCGCCCGCTTGGGCGGAGAGCTCTACGACGGCGGCCGGCGGGCCAATATCCCTGGGCCGGGGCCGCGCCTGGATGTGGAGACCTCTGATTTTCGGACGGGGCGCTTCGGCCGAACGGCGGGAGCCAGGGCGCTGGAGGGAGAGCGATCCGTGCTTGGCCCGGCGCCGTCCTTTAGGTCGTCATGTTCTCTTTCTCTGAACCCCCTGCCGCAAACACGAAGGATTCGACAGAAGCCCGCGGCGCGCTAGTCCCCTCCCCTTCGGCGCTCGAAATGCGAGCGACCAGCCACGGCTTCGCCGACAGCGAAATCCTCGAGTTCTATCTTGCGCGCGCTGGTGTCGCCTCGCCCGGCCGAGTCGCCTCGTCCACGATGTCCCGCGGCCTGGCCGGCGTACTCGGCGCGTCGCACGCGGATTTGGCGCGGAGCACTTCGCACCAGGCGGCCGTTGAGCTGAAACTCCTACAGGAGGCGAGCGTCAGAGTCGCCCTGGCCGAGGTCGTCCGGCGCGATGTCCTGACCTCGCAAAGCGCGGTCGCGACCCATCTGAAGATCCTGCTGGCCGCTCAGCCGCGCGAACAGCTCTGGGTGCTGTTTCTCGACAAGCAGAACCAAGCGTTGCTGAGCGAAAAGATCGCCGAAGGCGCTGTGGATCACGCACAGGTCTATCCACGCGAGATCGTCCGGCGCGCGCTTGAATTGAACTGTTCGGCCCTGATCCTGGTCCACAACCATCCGCCAGGCCATCCCAGCCCCTCGGGCGCCGACATCGCCATGACCCGCGAGGTGATCTCCGCCGCCCAGGCGATGAACATCGTCGTCCATGATCACATGGTGGTCGGCTGCGCCGGCGTTGCAAGTCTGCGAGGTCTTGGTCTGCTCTAGTCGACCTCGACGACATGTTCCGGGGCGTAGTGGGCGACGAGGTCCTCATATTCCCGGCGGCGGGTGAGCCGCGCGACGTTCAGCCGGACGAACAGGCGCTTGTTTTCGAAGCCGGCCGCCGAGGCGGGGCGTTCGCAGGTGGAGAGATTGTTGGTCACCCCGACCAGGTGAACCTTCAGTGCCCCATCTGCGACCTCGACCACGGCGAAGTTGCCGGCGGCCGGTGACTGGCCGGCCTCTGGCCAGGCGCGAAAACGATAGCTCGCGCCGGAGGCGCCTGCGAGGTCGACGAAAATGCCCATCTCCCGATTTTCAAATGGCTGACGTCGGTTTGAAAGCCCGTCAAAACGCCGCAGCGGGCTGTCTTATGAACCACCAGTGCGGCGCCGCTCAATGCCCAACCTGATCGGACGGTCCCGCGCCCTCCGGCCAACTCAATTCAGCAAGCCTCGGGCAAGTTTGGTGGCGACGGCGCCGGGCGCCTCGGACCCATCGCGCGGGAATGCAGCTCCAACCGCTCTTATAGCAGTTCGGTGTAACAGACGCTGGCGTCGCTTGGCGCTCGCGATCCACTGGCGATTTCGCGCACTCCGGTCAGGCGGCTTGACTCATATGTTCCCGATATGTTCACCGGGGGCATGTTCGGATCTGGTCATCGTCCTGCGGCCGGATGGATCATCGCCTCCGGCCGACTTGAAGCAATCCCGACCGTGGCCGGCTATCTGGCGCGGCGCGTCGAGGTTCGCGGCCGCTGCCACACCCGCGACTGCCGGCGCACCTGCCATCTCGATCTCGGAGAACTGATCGCCAAGGGCATGGGCGGTCTTCCCGTCAGGACCATTCAGCACACCTTGCGGTGCGCGCGCCTTGACGCCTGCGCGCTCCATTTCGAGGAAACGCCCGAGCATCCCCTCACCATCGGAGAGTTGTGCCGACGCGACTATGTCGGCGTCGAGATCCGTTGCTCCAGCTGTGGCCGCAGCCACGTCACCAATGCGGAGGGCGTGGTCGCCAGGCTGAAGGCGGCCGGCCGAGGCGATGGGCTCACTAAGGTCAGTGACCTGGCGGGTCTGATCAAGGGCGCTTGCGGGTCATGTAAGGCCTCGCGTTGGAACATCGCCATCCTGTGGTTCGATCCCACCACCCAGAAGATCCCATCCTGGAAGCAGGAGCTCGACCGGCGCCGCGAAGTTCGATGGCGAGAGCGCACAGACAAGCCCGGACCTCCGGCCTGACAAGAGCCTCCTCATGTAATCCGACTCCACAAGGCCTGCTTGTTCTGCTTATGTTCTTGTCTGGAGATTTGAACATGAGCGACATCCTGATTGGCGGCGTCCCGTTCCTGGCGCTCTCGCACCGTGACGGCCGCTTTGTTCGGCTCGCGGGCCTGTTCGCGTTTGCGCGGCGCGAGCCGAGCGGAATCTACCAGGTACTCCACCTGGAAATGACGGAAGCGATCGCCCGCGATGCGGGTCCGGCCCATGGTCGTTGGGGGTGGGCGCTCAGCGTCGGGATGAACACGCTTCTAGTGCATGGTTTCGGTCAGCCCGCGGTATTGGCGCAGGACGCGCCGTTGGATTGGGAAACCGTGAGCTGGCATCCCGACGCGCGGGTGAATTTCCTGGGCGATGAGCAAGCGAGCGAGGCCGATCTGTCGCCGCTGTTGGCGGGCGAGCGAGCTCGCAGGGGGCAAGCCTAGATCGCGGCTATCTGCGAGGCGGGCGCGTGCTTCGCGACCTTGGCTTGCAAGCGCCGCCGGATGAAGAGACATAGGAACCATGCAAACTAGCCTCGAGCATTTGCCGGCCCGCAAGCGCCAGGACCTCGCCTTGGCGGTGAAGGTTCTGTTCGAGGAGTTTGAAGCCGCGGTCGCCCATGGGACCAGCGGCCATAAGCGCAACGCTGAAATTCTGAAGATCGTGCTGTTTGGGTCCTACGCGACCGGCAAGTGGGTGGAGGATCCGCTCGGCGGCTACTTCTCCGACTACGACCTGCTGGTCGTGGTCAACGATCCCAAACTGACTGATGTCGTGGACTATTGGGGCAAGGCCGATGAGCGGCTGACCCGTGAGTATCTCACGCTTGGGCGGCTTAGCGCGCCCGTCAGCTTCATCGTCCATGATCTGGCCGACGTGAACGATCAACTGCGGCGCGGCAGGTATTTCTTCAAGGATATCGCCCGCGACGGGATCGCTCTTTACGAGGCGGCGGGTCATCCCCTCGCTTCGCCAGTTGATCTGGCTCCCGCCGAGGCGCTCGTCGAGGCGCAGGGCTATTTCGATGAGTGGTTTGAGAGTGCTGATAACTTCAGTCGGCTCGCGGGGGTTGCGGCCCAAAGTGACATGCTGAAAGAGGCGGCCTTTCTTTATCACCAAGCAACCGAACGTTCCTACACTTGCTTCTTGCTAGTGATGACCCTCTACAGCCCTAAGTCTCATCGACTAAACTATCTGCGCTCGCTCAGCGAGCAGATCGATCCTCGGATTGTGGAGGCTTGGCCTAGAGAGACTAAGTCGGAGCGTCGCGGCTTTGAACTACTACGCCGAGCTTATGTCGAAGCGCGGTACTCGCCGCACTACAAGATCACGGTTCAGGAACTAGCTTGGCTGAGCGAACGCGCGACTGTCTTGAAAACGGTTGTCGAGATCATCTGCCGTGAGCGTCTGGCCGCTTTGGCGGCCGCTTAGCGCCAATTCCGGACTCTGGCTCCCGGCCCAGAAGCGGACTTAGTTCGTTGACTGCTATCGGGCATTCTAAATTCTAGAACGAACCCGCCACGCGTTCGGTTGGAGGTGTGAGGGCGGCCGAGAGGCCGCCCTGCACCTAGAACTGCATGCGGAAACCCACTGTGCCGGAAACCGCATAGCTGTCGCCGAAACCCGAGATCGGGGTGTCGGCGGCGGCCTCGCCATAAACGAGGTAGCGGCTCGCGCCCCAGCCATAGCTCGCGCCGACGGCCAGGCCGCCCCAGGTACGCTCGGCGCGATTGTCGAGCGGCGTCCCCGAGACATCCACCTGCGAGCCGTCGAGGAACTCGTGGGTGAGGTTGACAAGGCCATAGACCCGGCCTTCTCCGCGCGAGTTGGTGACCGTCCAGTCGCGGTCGATCGCAATGCCGAGGCGGGCCAACAGGCTGTCGCCATTGTCGGCGGCCACCCTCGCCCCCAACGGATCGACGAAGCTGTCGAAGTCCACCTTGGCGTAGGTGAGCTGGACCTGCGGCGTGAGGCTGAGAGCGCCAGCCGCGGACATGGTCTTGCCCGCCTCCAGGGAGACCGCATAGCCCGACCCATTGGCGTCTTCGGCGCGATCGCCGAGGATGCTCGAGCGCAGGTCGGTCTCGAACCAGCTCGCCTGGGCCTGAGCGTCCAGATAGGCACCCTGCGCGTTGATCCAGGTCAAGGTCGCGCCGACGCCGATGGACTTGACGTCAAGCGAGCCGCCGCCGAAGGGCGAAGCCACCGAGGTGCTCGCCTCGCCATAGTGGACGGTGAGGCCCCCGGCCAGACGGCCGCCAGCCACGTCGTCGGCGAGCGCCTGATCGAACCCGAACTGCACCCTCCAACGGTCGGTCTCGAGCTCGGCCTTTGTCGTGGAGACCGCGGGATTGAGCTTCACCCGGCCGCCCTCCATCCGCCCCCAGACGCCGGAGCCTTGTTCGCCGGACCATTGCCGGGCGCCGACCCGCTGACGCAGGGTCGCCAGGCCGTTCAAACTCTGAAGAGTATGGGCGTAGGCCTCATAGACCGGCGCGCCCGGCTGATAGAGCGTGACCTGAGGCTGACCGTCGATGGGCGCGCCAGGTTCGCCGGCCGGCTGATCCGGATCGGCCGGTCGCGGCGGACCAGCCGTCTCGTTCACGCTTGAGCGCAGCTTCCAGTCGCCGCCCTCGGCGTCCTGCCGCAGGACATAGGCGTAGGCTCCCGCGACCAGCGCGTTCTCGCCGCCCAGGCGGAAGTCGCCCTTGGCCAGGGTGAAGACCCCGTCCGATGCGCCCTCGACATCGACGACCAGAATGCCGTTCGACGTCCGCCCGCCGAGGCCGCCAAGATTCGCGACCTCCACGAGGGTCGTGCCGGACGCGGCCCCGCGGATCAGCAGTTGATCGGTCTTGGAGTCGTCGTCACCGAGCACCGCGTCGAGCCGCAGGGTCCCGCCGCGGCCCTTGTAGTCGCCCGCAACAGTAAGAGCGCCGAAGCCGCCGGGCGCAACGATCCCGCCGGACCGGTTGAGCAGCGAACCGACCTGTCCGTGCCCGGTCAGGCGACCTCCGTCGAACACCTCGACCGCGCCGCCGAGCTTGCCGTTCACCGCCAGGGTCCCGTCACGGACCTCGGAGCGCCCGCCGAACGCCGAACTGTCCCCGCTCAGCGTGGTCACGCCTGAGCCGATCTGGGTGATCACGCCGCCGCCGCTGATGACCCCGGCGAAGGCCAGATCATCAGCACGGTTGAAGGCCAAGCGGCCGTCGTTTTGGACGTCGCCGCTGATCGAGCCGCCCTTCCCGCCATCGCCGAGCTGCAAGGTTCCGCCACTGACACGCGTGCCGCCGGCATAGTCGCTGTCGCCAGTCATGATCAGCGTTCCGGCGTCAGTCTTGTGCAGTTGGCCTGCGCCGGTGAGCTTCGAGTCGATCGTCGCTGAGAAGGCGCCGCCGAGGCTCGTCCCGTCACCCACGCGCACGATGGCTTCGCCGGTTTGCAACGCGATCGCGTCACCGACCAACTGATAGCCGTCCGAGGCGAACTGCATGCCGCTGACGCGGATCGCTCCTTCGGAGCCGTCCACCGTGACCGTGCCCGCCTGCGCGGCGAAGACCGCAAAGCTGGCCGGCGTGAAGGCGCCGTTGGACTGACCGGTCGCAGTCGTCCAGTTCTCCGGCGAGGCCCGCCAGGTCCCGTCGCCGCCAGTGACGGTCGCATCGCCGGCCGCGCCGTTGTCGCCGTCCCAGAAATTGTGGGGCGAGAGCGGGGGCTCTCCGGGTCCGCCGGGTCCGCCAGGGCCAGGACCTGGGCCCGGACCAGGACCCGGGCCGCCGGGCGGCGTAAGGCTCACGACCAGGTTCACCTGTTGGGCGATCGAGGTCTGAATCATCCCGTAGTCCGCAGGCAGCGAACCGATATCCAACGTGTTGTCGGTGAGGTCGCCCGTGTAGTCGATCAGCCGGTAGATACCTGGGCCGAACGCGCCACCGACGCTCTCGGTGACGTTCAGAACCCCGTCCAGGGTGAGATCGCCGCCGACCACGATCAGATCGTTCAGCGCCCCGCCCGGCGTACCGGCCTGCCCCAGCTCCATGGCCAGGGCGGCGTCAGCGGTCAGGATCAGGTCGCCGTTGATGGTGAGCTGTCCGTAAGCCGAACCGGGCGCCAGAGTCCCGCCGGCTTCCACCCTCACGTCGCCGCCGATGATCCCGTTACCGCTCAGCACGCCGCCGGCGTTGACGAAGGTCGCACCCGTCGCGCCGGACTGATCGCCGCCGATCTCGAGCGTCCCGCCGTCGACCTTGGTTTCGCCGGTATAGGTGTTGTTACCGAAGAGGTGCAGCGTACCGGCGTCGGTCTTCACTAGCCCACCGGCGCCGCCGAGATTGGCGTTGATGACGGTGGCGATGGTCGCGCTGTTGGACGTGCCGTCCCCGACCCAGATGGTCGACTCCGCCGCCGTCAGATTGATCTGGTCGCCGGTCAGCTCGTAGCCGGTCGCCGCGAACTGCATGCCCGAGACGCTGATCGGACCGCCGGTAAAGGCGTCGACCGTCACGACGCCCCCGGTCTTCGTGAAGACGGCGAAGGCGCTGTCGGCGAACGGCGCGTTGACCGAGCCGTCGGTGAGCGTCCAGTTGTCGTTGCCGCCCGCGCCTTGCCAGGTTCCGGCGCCGCCGGCGATGCCGCTGTCGTTGCGCCCGCCGGCGTCGCCGTCCCAGATGTTGAGGCTCAGGCCAGCGGTGTTGACGAGGTTCACCTGCTTGTCGACCGAGGTCTGCACCGAGAAGCTCGCGCCCGCAGGCTGCGAGCCCAATGTCAGGGAGCCGGTCCGGGTCCCGGTGTAGTCGATCACCCGATAGAGGCCGGGGCCGAAGCTCGGGGCGCTGGACGCCACATTGATCGTCGCGCCGCCGAGCGAGGCGTCGCCACCGACCTTGATCAAATCGTTGAACGTACCGCCCGGCAGGTTGGCCTGGCCAAATTCGTAGTTCAGGCTGGTCGTGGCGTCCGCGAGGGCGAGATCACCCTTGATGGTCAGCGTGCCCGGAGCGCCGGCCGCCCCGCCGGGGGCGAGCGTGGCTCCCGCTGCGACCGTGACGTCCCCGCCGATGGTTCCCGATCCGCCCAGCGTGCCGGCCGACACGGTGGTCAAGCCGGTGGCCGTTGATTGGTCGCCATTGATCAGCAGCGTTCCGGCCGACACCGTCGTGACGCCGGCATAGGTGTTGGCCCCGATGAGGGTCTCCGTGCCGGCGCCGGACTTGCGCACTTCGCCGCTGCCGGAGATGACGCCGTCGAAGGTCTGCGCCCCGGGGTTGTTGAAGATCAGCTGCGCGTTGTTGAGGACGTCGCCCGTGATCGAACCCGCCGTGGCCCCGTCGCCGAGGGTCAGCGCCCCGCCCGAGATCGTCGTGCCGCCGGAATAGGTGTTGGCTCCGGTCAGGCGAAGGATGCCGGTCCCGCCCTTGGTGAGCCTGCCGACGCCCGTGATGACACCCGAGGCCGTCGAGCTCACGCTCGGGGTGATCGTGCCCCCGGATGCGCCCAGCATTATCCCCCGCCCCAGGGTGCCCGAGTTGATCCGCAGGGTTCCGCCGTCCAGCGTAAGTCCGCCCGCTCCGAGGCTGGATTCCTGCGAAATCTGCAGCACGCCTTCGTTGACCAGCGTGCCGCCGGTGTAGGTGTTGGTTCCGGTGAGAACCAGGGTCCCGGCGTCGACCTTGACCAGTTGCCCCCCGCCCGAGAGGACGGAGTTGATCGTCGCGGTCATGCCCGCGCCCGCCGGCGTGAGGTCGCCGACCCGGATCGGCGTCTGCGCCGTGGCCAGGGTCAAGCCGCCGCCGCCCACGACATAGCCGTCGACGGCGAACTGGATCCCAGAGACCCCGACCGCGCCGCCGGCGCTGTCCACAGTCACCGTCCCAGCAGCCCCTTGGAACACCGCGAAGGCGTCAGGCGCGAAGTCGCTGTTCACCGAGCCTGCTGCGTTGGCCCATTCGTTGGCGGCGCCGCCCAAACGCCAGGTCCCGGTCCCGCCGGTTATGACGCTGTCGTTCTTGCCGCCGGTCGGTCCATCCCAGAAGTACAGGGTCTGACCAGCGGTATTGACGAGGTTCACCTGGCCGGCGACCGAGGTCTGGACGGTGGCGCTCGCGCCGCCCGGCAGGGTCCCGACGCTCAGCGTGTTGTTGGTCAGACCGCCGGTGTAGTCGATCACCCTGTAGACGCCGGCGGTGAAGGCGCCGCCGACCGGCGCCGAGACGTTGATCACGCCGTCGAGGGTGAGGTCGCCCTTCACCACGATCAGGTCGTTGAGCGCCCCGCCGGCCACGTTCGCCTGGCCGAACTCCATGTTCAGCACCGAGCTGTCGTTCAAGAGCAGGTCGCCGTTGATGGTCAGCGTACCAGGGCTGTTGCCGGGCGAAATCGCGCCGCCGTTCTGCACCAAGACGTCGCCGCCGATCGTGCCCGCTCCGCCAAGCGTCGCGCCGCCGTAGACCGTCGTCAGGCCGGTGGCCGCCGACTGGTCGCCGTTGACCCGCAGCGCGCCGGACAGGACGTCGGTCGCGCCCAAATAGCTGTTCGCGGCGGACAGCACCGTCACGCCGGAGCCCGTCTGGCGCAGGCTGCCGGAACCTGACACCAGCCCGGCGAAGGCGTAGGTGTTGTTCCGGTTGAAGATGAAGACGCCGTCGTTCGTGACGTCGCCCATAGTCGAGCCCGTGGCGCCGCCCGAGCCCAGCTCCAACGTGCCAGCGCGGATCGTCGTGCCGCCCGTATAGATGTTGGTCCCGGTGAGGGTCGTCTTGCCGGCGCCCAGTTGCTCGACCGAACCGCTTTGCGAAATAACGCCGCCGTAGGTCAGGCCGTCGGCGCGGTCGAAGCCCAGAACGCCGAAGTTATTGACCGTCTGGCTGGCTATGGAGCCGGTCGTCCCGCCCGCGCCGAGGATCAACGTCCCGGTGTTGATATTGGTGACGCCGGTATAGGTGTTGGTCCCGGTCAGGATCCACTTGCCTGCGCCGTTCTTGGCCAGCGAGGTCACATAGGCGGCGGACTGATTGCCGATCGTCGCGCCCATGACGTTGTCATCGGCGCTGGTCCCGCCCAGCGAGACCACCCGCTGGCCGTTCCCGCTATAGGAAACGCCCGCCGTATTGCTAAACACCACCGAGCCGGAGCCCGAGGATTCAATGGCGGTGGTGCCCACGCCCAACGTGAAACGGCGGTCGGTTGTGTCGCCTGCGCCGGTATAGCGAAGCGTGGCACCGCTGCCGATCACCAGGTTCGAGGCGAGATTGGAGGACTGACCGAGGCTGCTGGCCAGCCCGCCGTCGGCGAGCTTGTCGACCCCCAGCACGCCGCCGGTGATCGAGGTGACGCCGGCATAGGTGCTGCCCGGATTGGTCAGGACCCAGACGCCGAGGCCGGTCTTGGAGAGCCCGGTCCTGCCGGTGCCGTTGTCGGTCAGCTGGAGGCCGAACTCGTTGTCCGCCGCGCTTGTGCCGGTGAGGGTCACGGTCTGGGCCGTGTTGGCGCTGCTGAAGGCGATCGGCGCGGTGTTGGAGAACGTGATCGCGCCCGTTCCGGACGCGTCAATGGCGCTCGTGGTCGAGGCGCCGAGCGTGAACAGGCGGTCGGTCGTGTGGCCGGTCCCAATGTAGCGCAGCGTGCCACCGTTGAGGATCAGGCTGGCGGCGTCGGCGCTCGAGGCGCCGATGCTGCTGGTTCCCGCGCCATCGACCAGGCAGTCGACGGCCAGCACGCCGCCGTTGATCGTCGTCGTGCCCGTGTAGGTGCTGTTGCAGCCGGAGAACTGCTGGACGCCCGCCCCCGCCTTAATGATCCCGCCGGTCCCGCTGATGACCCCGGCGTAGTTCGCCGAACCGCCGAGGCCCAACACGCTCCCACCGGGAGTGATGGTGAGCGTCGTGGCGCCAAGGTCGATATCGCCCACGCTTGCGGCGTCGCCGCTGGCAGCGCTGTCGTCGATCCAGCCGACCGAGAACGCCGAACCGGCGACCGCCGACAGGTCAAGCTCGGTTCCAGTCAATCCCATGCGCACGCCGCCGGAGCCAAGGGCGCCCGCCGACAGTGGGCGAAGCGTCCCGCCATAGACGAACGTCCCGCCGCTGTAGGTGTTGGCGTTCGACAGCACCAGCGTGCCGGCGCCCTGCTTGCTGAGGGCGCCCGTACCGGTGATCACCCCTTCCAGCCCCAGCGTGGTCGCGGCGTTGCTGACATTGATCTGCGCGGTGCGCGCAAGCTGCGCGCCGCGATCGATGCTGACGTCGCCCCCGGTGTAGATGAGGGCGCCGTTGTCGATCACGAGATTGCTCGCCGCCGAACCGGAGGCGCCGATGCCGCTGGCCTGAAGGCCGTCGGCCAAGCAGTCGGTGCTGAGGTTGCCCCCCGCGATGCTGGTCGGACCGGTGTAGATATTGTTGCAGCCGGTCATGGTCTGGGTGAAGTTCCCGACCAGGACGCCGCCCGCGCCGCTAATGACGCCTGTGAAAGCCCCATTGGCGTTCGTTTGCAACGTACCCGAGGCGCCGACGCTCACGTTCCCGGCGCCCTGCACGCCGGCGAGCCAGACGTCGAAATTGCCGATATCCACGCTGCCGGGCGCATTGACCGTGAGGCGTCCCACGCCGGAACCGTTGGCCGCGCCGCCGAAAGCCTGGTTGGAGCCTGCGCGCAGCACGCCTCCGTTCACGGTCGTTCCGCCGCTGTAGGTGTTCAGCCCGGACAGGACCAGGGTCCCGTCGCCCTCTTTCATGAACGGACCGGACCCCACGCCGACGCCGCTGACGGTCAGGGTGGTGGCGGCCAGCGATACGCCGATCTTTCCGCCGCTCACCAGGGTGAAGCCACGGTCGGTGCTGGCCGTGGCCCCCGCGTAGCGCAGTTGCCCGCCGGTCTCCAGCACGAGGTTGGCGGAAGCCGCGGACGACCGCCCGATGCCGCTCACCTGATCGCCGTTGGCTAGGGCGCCGACCTCAAGAGCGCCGTTGCCGGCGAAGCCGATGATCCTGGTGACGCCCACATAGTCGTTGGCGGCATTGGAAAGGATGAGCTTTCCTTCTCCGACCTTAGTCAGGCCGGCGTCGTCAGGGCTCGTCGCAAGCCCGGAGAACTCGACGGTGCGGACCCCGGCGACTTCAATCCTCGGATCGCCCGCGCCCCCGTTCACCAGGGTGAAGCCACGATCGGTCGCGGCGTCCGCCCCGCCGGCCCAGGCGAGCGTTCCTCCCTGAAGAACGAAATTGGCCGAGGCGGAGGACGACATGCCGATGCTGCTGGCCAAGCCGCCGTTGGCGAGTTTGGTGATCTCCAGCTTCCCGGCGCTGAGCGTCGTGACGCCGGTATAGGTGTTGTTGCCGGTGAGCACGACGGAGCCGGCGCCGCTCCCGCCCTTGGTGAAGCCGGTGGGGCCGCCATTGTCGACGATGACGGAGTCGATGCTGAAGCGGCCGCCGCTGTTGTGCTGGACGCCAAGCACGCCGCTTGCCGCGCCCCGAAGTTGGCCGCCGCTGATCGTCTGATTGTTGGCCAATACCGAAGGCGCGACGATGATCGCCCCGTCAACGCCGAGGTACTGCCCGCCCGCCACGGTGACATGGGACGCAGCGGCCTCGGTGAATTGCAGGCCGCCGAGCTGCATGCTGCCGACGAGCGTGCCGGAATAGCCCAGGCCGTCCCCATCGCTGTCCGAGATGAACTCGTTGGGCAGCCAGGTCGCGACGTCGTCCTTGTCCGTATAGTCGGCCTCGGTGAACGGGAGGATCTGGCCGCCCACAACCTTCGCGTAATCGGTGCCGTTGACCGTGGCCCACCCTCCCAGGCTGGCGCTCGTGGTCGTGATGCTGCCACTGGTGGGCAGGGCGAAGTTGACGAGACCGCTGGTGCGCGAGATCGCGCCCAGGTGGAGGTTCATGGTCCCGTTGGCGCCGGACGCCGCAATAATGGTGTTGGCGCCGGTGCTGATCGTCGTGCTGGCGAAGGTCTGGTCGTTGGTGACCCCGGCGGCCCCGGTCACCTGCAACTTGCCGCCGTTGAGATTGAGCGCCGACCCGCCGGCGATGATGTTGTTTGCCGGCGCGCCGGTTCCGGCGAAATTCAGAGCTAGCGTGCCGCCGCCGATCGTCGTGGCGCCGGTATAGGTGTTGGCTCCCGTAAGCGTCAGCGTGCTCGTGCCAAGCTTGGTCAATCCGCCTGAACCGGTGATGGCCCCGGCATAGTCGCTGGCCAAAGTTCCATCGAGGGTGAGGGTGGCGAGCGGGCTAGCCCCAAGCTCGATCGAACCACCCGTCCCGTGGAGCTCCGCGGTGCTCAGGTTGAATCCGTTGAGATCGAGGACCCCGCCGTTGACGCGAACGTTGGTCGTCCCTCCAAACGCCGACGCGCCGCCCGCGCGCAGTGTGCCGGATGTAACGGTGGTCGTCCCCACGTAGGTGTTCGCGCCGCCCAGTTCCCAAGTTCCGGCGCCGTCGCTAACGAGGCTGCCGGCGCCGGAAATCGCCCCTGAGAAGGTGTTCTGGCCGCTGAAGGACCCGCCGAACGTCAGGGTGTCGACGGCCCCTCCCGGCGCGAACGAGAGAGCCCCGCCCAGGGTCAAGGCGCCGGTTCCGTCATTGGCGAGCTTGTTTGCGCCACTCACGCCCCATGTGCGATCGCTGGCCGCCGCGGCCCCTGTATAGCTCAGCGTCCCGCCGTTCAGGGCGATGGACGAGCCCGCGCCCAGGGAGCTGACCTCCCCGGCGTTAGCGATGCTTCCGACCTCGACAAAGCCGCCGATCCCCACCGCGCCGGTGAAGGTGTTGGCGACGCCGGAGACCGTGACCTTGCGACCGGCGCTGGCGGAGAAATTGAAGATGCCGCCGCTGAGAACGCCGCCGAGATCGACGTCCGCGCCGATCGCCCGAACCCCGCCGGCGGCCGAGATGTCCATGTTCCCGGTCAGGATCAGCGCGCCCGTGCCCTCGTTGTTGAGCCAGGCACCGTTGCCGTTGAAGTCCCAGTTGCGGTTCGAAGTGTCGCCGTCGCCGGTGTAGACGATGTTGTCGGCGTACTGGCTCTGCTGGTTGAAGATGATGGTGCCAGCCGTCGCATCGGTCGGGGCGCCCAGCGAACTCGTCTCGCCGAGATTGCGGACCGACGAGAAGAAGGTCTGGCAGACGCAGCCGTTCTCGCCGCGGAAGATCGTCGAGCCGGTGTAGCTGCTGAGGTCGTTGGTGTAGCGCACCCCAGTGCGGGAGTTGAGGTTGCCGCCGCCCGTGTAGAGGGCGCCGCCCGCCCCGGCCCCGGTCACCACCAAGGTCGTCCCGGCGGCGATGTCGATGGTGCGGCTGGTGGGCGCGCCGCCGATCGTCAGGCTGGAGTTCGCGGTCACCTTGAGCGCGTTGCCCGCCGCCCCGAACGCAGAGTCGCTGTTGAGCGCCAGCGTCCCGCCGGCGAGCGTAATGTCGCCGCTAAAGGTGTTGACGCCGCCGAGTGTGAGCGCGCCCGCGCCAGTCTTGGTCAGGCCCGCGTTCCCGGCGATCACCGAATTGATCGTCGCCGCGCTGATCGAATTGATCGTCGGCGTCGTCCCGCCGAGCGTGAGCGTTCCGCCGTTCAGGACCCAGCCGTTCAACGACTGGAAGGTGATGTTGTGAACGGTGATGGGCTGGGTCAGCGTGATCGTGCCGACCGTGGCCGTGGTTCCGGCCGCCGCGGAGCCAAAGAAGGCGTTGTCGAGCCCGGCGTTGTTCCAGACGCTGTAGGGGCCCAGAACGTCGCTGTTGTTGGTGCTCCACAGCAGACTGGTCGTATTCCAGTTACCGTTGCCGCCGCTCGTGGGCAGTGCGCCGTTCGCGTCCCAGTAGCGAGCCGCATCCTGAGCCGCCGCCGGAAGACCCGCAAGCGCCAACACGCTAATGGAGACCCCACATAGGAGATGGCGGTAACCGCGCCGGGCGCGAGGGTTGTGAACTGCCGTCGCCGTCGCACTAAAAGCCATGAACGCCCCACGCATACGCCACACGCCGGCGTAGCTCGCAGTCTGGCGCCCCCAGATTCTAGGTGCGGGCCCGCAGACGGCGGCATCCGCCGTTACGCTGATTTAAAGTTGTAAATCGCGGCGAAGCTGTACCTTGAGGGTGTACGGTTGGCTAACGCAAAAGGTGAATTTTACCCGCTAGCGCGCGACAAACCGCCCAATCCGCGCATAACGCCGTCACGTCAGGCCAACAAAATCAAATAATATTCGACGCATCGCTCCGTTCGACTGGTTAGCCGGCCAGATTGTAAACAATCGCAACATCCATAACTATACGGCGTACAGAGAGGCTTTTGGCGCCGTAGTGATCAGGTCTGTCGCAAACGCCTCACGATGATTTGGGGGACGACGCTTGCAGGCCGATCCTCAGCGGACCCAACCACGGCTCATAACCGCGCCAGCGATCCAACCCCTCGCGATTGATCGGCTGGCGAACCTGCTGAGCGCTCGGCGTCTGAACCGCCCGCGGATTCTCATGGAAGCGCAGGCACTCTGCCACGAACGGCAGGCCTAGATGGCCCAGCAGGCGTCGCGTTTCGCCCTCTAGGTCATCCACCAGCCGCTCGTACTGCACGTAGTGGATCCGCCCAGGCATGACGTCGTGGAAGTGATCCACAGCGCAGACATAGTCGCGGTAGTACAGGGCGAGATCGGCGAGCGTAGTCGGGAAGCTGGTCTGACGACTGAAGTAGGTCGTGAAGCTGGAGAAGCAGCAGGCCATCGGCTCGCGGCGAACATCGATGATCCTCGCGTTCGGCAGGATGAGCTGGATGAGCCCCACATGTCGCCAGTTCGCCGGCAGCTTGTCAGTGAAGAACGGGCGCGCCGTCCGCCGACGGCGAGCGGCCGCAGCTAGATAGCGCTCGCCAAGCGCTTTAGCCGTGGCGGCGTCGAGCGCGCCGAGCGTCTCGGGCTGGCCGAGCGCCGCAGCGACCTCGCCGAGGTCGGTCAATTCCCCCAGGCCTTCGACCAGCGGATGGCTGGCGAGGATCTGTTCGATCAAGGTGGAGCCGGATCGCGGCATGCCGATGATGAAAATCGGATCGGGCGCATCGGTCCCCTGCCCCAGCCGCACCTTGAGGAAGGCGGCCGTGAAGACCGCCTTGGTCTGGCGGACCGCTTCGCTCAGCGAAGCCCCGGAGTGGGCGGTGAAATCGCCCCGCAACTTGTTTCCCGCCTCGTAGTGCTGGAACGAGGCGCCGAAGCGTTCTTGGTCTCCCAAGGCCTTGCCCAGGGCGTAGTGCAGCTGTGTGCGGTTGAGCCCCTCGGTAACGACGGAAAGCGCCTGCTCCATCCGGGTCACATCTTCAGGCCCGAGGCGGAGCGTCCGAAGGTTGGCTAGGCCCCACCAGGCCAAGCCCTGTCTCGGATCAAGCGCAAGCGACTTTCGATACGCTTCAATAGCGGCCTGAAGATCCCCGGCGGCGGCTAGGGCGCGGCCATAGTTCATCCAGGGAAGCGCGGCGCGAGGCGCGCGCGCGAGCAGCGCCCGGTGGGCATCTAGCGCCTCATGGCTACGGCCGTCACCTTCGAGGACCGCAGCCTTCAGGGAAAACGGCCAGACGGTCGCGGGGTGTCGAACGAGCGCTTCGTCGAGGAGTGCCTCCGCTTCGCCCGCACGCCCAAGACGAGTCAGCAACGAGGCGAGGTCAACGTGCGCTTGAACATCCCCAGGGGCCAGCTCGATGGCGCGCCGCAACGCCCCTTCAGCCCCGTCCACCGCGTCGAACAGCGGAAACGGCGAGCGCTGCGTCGGGGGCTCTGACTTGTCCATTGATCGGAGCGAGTAGCAAGGCTCCCCCGGCTGCGGCAAGAGGCCGGCGGCACGGCGTTTGGATTCACGCATACTGCCGATTGATGGGCGCCAACGGCGAACATTGGTTCCGTGCCGAGAAAGCGGACCTTGCTGAGGGACGGCTTTGGTCATGGCTGGGCCCGAAAGCCGACGATCCCGACGTCTGCTTAGAGCCCGGAGCCGACGATCCGTGGGTCTTAGTGGGTTGCGGGAAAGCCTTCGCATCGCGGATGAGCAAGTCCTCGATCTGGTGAACGGGGTGTCGTGATGGTTGGTCGGCCGCTAGTTGCGCTCGGCTAGCGTTCACAGCCGACGCCATCGCCGTCTCGATCCAGATGGCGGGCGTAGCCGGGTTCTCCGGCATAGACCGGGGCGGCTCCAGCCGCGCGTGCGGCGCTGCAATTGCGGTAGTAGGTTCCGCCTGCGGTAGCACCGTATCGTTGTGGGGACGGGGTCGGGCGGAAGGCCTGAACCTGCGGGGGCGGTTTGTAGGTGGGCGAAGGGCTCAAGAGCTCGGACTTGACCCAACAGGGGTTGGCCTGGTCTAGCCGCGACCAGCCCTCGCTTTCCTCCTGAACCCGAACAAAGCTGTTGCGCGATAGGCGCTCCACGACGGGAGCATCAGGCGCGGCGTCCGCGCGGCAGGTCCAGGCTTTTGGCGCCGGTGGCGGCTCAGCGTCGCTTGACGCGAGTGGCGTCGGCGTGTCTTCGCCGCATCGGCCGACCAACGCCAAGGCGAGTATGGCGGCGAACCTGCGCATCCGGTCTTGCCGCCTTTGGTCGTCATTTCCGCCCCCCGACGTTTTCCGAGGGTATCGCGAGCGGGTGGGAAACTGAAACCATTGGCGGTGCTGGCCGCCGGATGCGCCGGTCTCGGATGTGGGCTGGTCTTGTCCGGCCCTGGAACGATTTCGGGTTCGGCACGCTAGGCAGGGCAAGGGACCCGCCTGGCATTCCGAAAACGCGGTTTTTTGGCTGTTCGCCGCTTTGCGGCGTTTCCGAACGCTCGGCTGTGCGCCCGACCCTTCTTTTATTCCCAGACCTGGCCGAAAGGCCCTCGGAGGACCAGATGGCCAAGACACCTGATCAAGACGCCGGCGCCAAGGCTGCGCACGAGGCTGCCGTCGGCGCCGGCGGTGAAACCCATCAGACCGCCTCGACGCCGCAGACCCGCCTGACCACCAATCACGGGGTCCCGCTCAGCGATAATCAGAACTCCCTGAAGGCTGGCGCACGAGGGCCGACCCTGCTTGAGGACTTTCTGCTTCGCGAGAAGATCCAGCACTTCGACCATGAACGGATCCCCGAGCGGATCGTCCACGCTCGCGGATCGGCGGCGCACGGGTATTTCGAACTGACCAAGTCGCTGGCGAAATATACGCGGGCCAAGGTGCTGACCGAGGTCGGCGAGAAGACCGAGGTGTTCGTGCGCTTCTCCACGGTCGCCGGCGGGGCCGGCTCGGTGGATACGCCGCGCGATGTTCGCGGCTTCGCCGTGAAGCTCTACACCAAGGAGGGCAACTGGGACCTGGTGGGCAACAACATCCCGGTGTTCTTCATCCAGGACGCCATCAAGTTCCCGGACCTCGTCCATGCGGTGAAGATGGAGGCCGATCGCGGCTATCCGCAGGCCGCCAGCGCCCACGACACCTTCTGGGACTTCATCGGGCTCATGCCCGAGAGCACCCACATGATCATGTGGGCGATGTCCGACCGCACCATCCCCCGGTCCTTGCGGATGATGGAGGGCTTTGGGGTCAACACCTTCCGGCTGCTGAACGACAAGGATGAGCCGACCTTCGTCAAGTTCCACTGGCGGCCGAAGCTGGGCACCCAGTCCACCTGTTGGGACGAGGCTGTGAAGATCGCCGGGGCCGATCCGGACTATCACCGCCGCGACCTCTATGAGGCGATCGCCACGGGCGCTTTCCCCGAGTGGGAGTTTGGCGTGCAGCTGCTCAGTCAGGCCGAGGCCGACGCCCTGCCCTTCGACATTCTCGATGCGACCAAGCTGATCCCGGAGGAGCTTGTCCCGATCCAGGTGGTGGGACGTCTGGTGCTTGATCGCAACCCTCGCAATTTCTTCGCCGAGACCGAGCAGGCCGCTTTCCTGCCCACCAACATGCCGCCAGGTATCGACGTGTCTGAGGACCCATTGCTACAGGGCCGCCTGTTTTCCTATCAGGACACCCAGCTCTCCCGCCTGGGCTCGGTGAACTTCCATCAGCTGCCGATCAACCAGCCTAAAGGCTGCCCCTTCCAGAACATGCAGCGCGACGGGCACATGCAGACCCAGGTCTTCGAAGGCCGGTCCAACTATGAACCCAACAGTCTGGATGTCGTCGGCGAGCCTGGCGGGCCGCGTGAAGATCCCGTGGGCGGGTTTCGGACCGCCCCGGTGGCGACCGAGGCGACCAAGACCCGGCTGCGGGCCGAGACCTTCGCCGATCACTACAGCCATGCGCGGCTCTTCTACCGGTCGCAGACGGCGATCGAGCAGGCGCACCTGGCCAGCGCCCTGGTGTTCGAGCTCTCCAAGTGCAGCTTTGAGCATGTGCGCGCCCGGGTGCTCGGCAATCTGCGCAATGTCGATGAGGACCTCGCCGCCCGCGTCGCCGATGGGCTCGCCATGCCGCTTCCGGTGAGAAGCCCGGCCGCGGTCGAGCCGGTCGACATGGACCCCTCCCCGATGCTGCGGATCGTCGGCAAGTATCCTGATACGCTGCAGGGGCGCGTGGTGGGCGTCCTGGTGACCGATGGGGCGGACGGCGCGGTCGTGGCCGCGGTGAAGGCGGCGGTCGAAGCCGAGGGCGGCAGCGTCAAAATCGTGGCGCCGAAGGTCGGCGGCGTGACCCTGAAGAGCGGCAAGGCGCTCCCCGCTGACGGCCAGCTGGCCGGATCGCCCTCGGTGCTGTTCGACGCCGTGGCCCTGGTGCTCTCGGATGAAGGCTGCAACGAGCTGTTGGACGAGAGCGCCGCGCTGGACTTTGTGTCCAACGCCTTCGTCCATCTGAAGGCCATCGGCTTCACGCCCGAGGCCCAGCCGCTGCTGAAAAAGGCCAATGTGAAGCCGGACGACGGGGTGCTGGAGGTGAGCGCTGACGCGGCCGCGTTCATCGCGCCGGCGTCGACGCGTCAGTGGGACCGCGAACCTGGCGTGCGCAAGCTCGCCTGAGGTCGCGCCCGCGGACTCAGAAAGGCGGCCGCGGATCAATCCGCGGCCGCTTTTGCATATGTGGCAGATGGCGCGGCCAGCTATTTCTTGATCGCGTCGCCGACCTTGTCCTGCACCTTGCCGACCTTGTTCTGGACATCGCCCTTGGCCTTTTGGGCTGCGCCCTCAGCCTGAAGGCTCTTGTTGTCGGTCGCCTTGCCGGCGGCCTCCTTGACAGCGCCGACGCCCTTTTCGATCGCGCCTTCAACCCGGTTCTTGCTCATCGCTCGCTCCATGGAATTGATAGTCCGTGCGGAACGGCGGCCTGGAAACGCAGTTCCAGCCCGAACCAAACAAGGCGGCCGAGCGAACTTCAGAGTCTGGATCTGTCGGGGCCTCGGAGCTCTTGAACACGGCCAGTTCGAACCCGCCTTTCCCTGCGCACCACATCCTTGACGTCGGTGGGGAGAACGCGGCGAATGCCCGCCTTGCTCCCCGGGGTCAAACGATCGATCGGCGGTGCTCGGTGATGTCGCCGCCCTCTGGGCGCAGCACGACCCTACGGACTATCCATCCACACCAGGTGGCCGCCCAGCTGCCGGGGAGTGGCGACCGCGAGCAGTTCCTGGCCGGCGTCGATCTCCTGCTGTCGGAGATGGAAGTCTCCCGGTAGGGCGAGGGATCGGCTCGGGGCGGCCCAAGCTGAACCATGGCCTTCGGGTGCGCTCCGGCCTGCGATAATCGAGGTGCGGCCCAGACCTACGATTTGCGGGGTCCTTGAGCGGCGGCGCCTCGACAAGCGTCGGCTTAGCGCTGGTTCCAACTCTCGGCGCGGGTCGCGCAGCTCGACAGGCCTTCTCGTGCGTGGGGCTGAGCCTGAAGGGCGGCGTCGTTGTTTGATGCGGGGGCTCGCGGGGTCGGCCGGTGAGATCAAGGACACTCTTCAGCTGCGGTCTTGGCCGCAGGAGCTGTCCCGACATGAGCCGGGCCTTGGGCGATCTGACACGCTGACCCTGGAGCGGGGCGGGTTTGACCAAAGCCGACCTCGTAGCCGAGGCGGGGCGGCCGGACCCTCCGGCCTTCCTTTGCTTCGCGCCGTGCAGGCCGGTTTCCAGCCGCCGCGGGCTTTGGCCCTCCCCTCGCCTCCCCTCCTTGAGGTGGCGTGATCGCGGCAGGGCCGCGAGCCGTCGGGGCTTTTCCCGGCGGCGGAAGGAGAACGACAATGCTGAACAAGGTCCAACTGATCGGTTTCACCGGCGCCGAACCTGAGATCCGCACCCTGACCAGCGGACAGAAGGTCGCCACCCTGCGGATCGCCACCAGCCGCTACACGAAGAAGGGCGGAGAGCGGAAGGACTACACGACCTGGCACCAGGTCGAGATCTGGAACCAGGGCACAGTCAACTGGTTAGCGTCCAAGCCGCTGCCCAAGGGGGCCAAGGTCTTCGTCGACGGCGAGATCCGCCATGATCGCTACACCGACCAGACCGGTCAGGAGCGCTTCTTCTCCAAGGTGATGGTGGCCACGCCCCAGCATGAACTGAAGTCCCTCGACGGGCCGGATGCCAATCCTGAACCCGACGAGGAGTAAATCGCCATCCCCGCCGCCGGCCCTGGCCGGCGGCGGTTCCTTGGCGGCTTGCGGGAAGCGTTAAGTAAGGTAAAGATTGAGTTAATTACTGTTCGTCACGCTCGTCCTGTCATTGATAATGTGGGAGAATTTGACGCTGTCGGCAATGTTGCGAGAGCGGTTGTTGGTCCGGCTTTCGAGCGCGGACGACGCCTTGAGCCGGCTCGATGAGCGCGTGCGGGCCTGCGTCTATCGCTCCGGCTATATCGCCCGCCGCGACTTCGCCGAGGCGGTGGCCTGGAGCTGTACTAGGGGTCCGTCACGCCGCTGGAGGATCTGGTGCTCCACGACCAGGGGATGGACATCCGAGCGCCCAACCAGGGGCTTCACGCCGCTCACGCCCTGGTGCTGGCGCGGCGAAAGGCTTCAATCGGCGGCGCGGGCCTGCTGTCGATGGAGGGGGTCGATTGGTTGAGCGATCGCCGGCGCAAACCTCCTATCGGGGGATTGGTGACCAGGCGCCCTCCCCTGCCCGCCGATGATCCCGACGCGCCGGGCATGATCGACGAGCTGACGGGCCAGCTGGCGATGCTGGAACAAGGCGACAGCGCCGACACCCAGAGCGGGATTCAGGAGTGGTTCGCCTTCCTGGACGGATTGCCGGCGAGCATGCCCGCGGTTCTGCGCGCCGCGGCGCTGGTCGAGGCCTAGTGGATCATCGATCCGCTGCCGCGCCAACGCTACCTCGGCGGTCTGTTGTCTGGCCTATGGCTCACGGGGCAGCGGCGGATGACCAGCCACATCGTCGGGCTTGAGGTTGGCCTTCGCGCCCTGCCTCGACGCGGCGCGGAGTTTCGCGGGGGCGACCTCGTGCGGCGGCTAGGCTTCTGGCTGGCGGTCTTCGCACTGTCGGCGGAGGAAGGGCTTCAGGAGCTGAAGCGCTTGGAGCTTGCCCGGCAGGTGATGGCGCACCAGGTCTCCGGACGCCGGGCTCACGCGCGGGTGGCTGACGTCATGGAGCTGTTGTTGGAGCTGCCGGTCGTCACCGCGCCGGTGATCGCCCAGCGCCTTGGGATCACCCAGCAGAGTGCGCGGCGCTCGCTGGAGGACCTGGGATCTGTGGTCGTCGAGGTCAGCGGCAGAAGTCGTTTCCGAGCCTGGCGGGTGTGAACTTGCCAATTGGCAAGTTTTGCAACCTGGTTCGCGTGTTGACCTGTCGGCTAGCAGAGGAGATTGTTCAGCGCCCAAGCGGCGCCGTCTCCAATTTCGCAATGAGCTGGTTCGGAGATTGCGCGGGGCGCGCCTCCTCTCCAGGGATACGCGAGCCAGGAACTTGCCAATTGGCAAGTTTCCTGGACGCTCGCATTACTGGAGAAGTCACCTGAGGTGAGCGAGCTCTTTTAGTGGAACTTGCCAATTGGCAAGTCGCCCCTCCCCTGCCCTTCTTTCCCTGATTGCCGCACAATGGCGCCCATCATGTCCAAGCGCGCGATTCGCAATCAGGAGTTCGATCTCTTTGTCCCCCGCATGGGCGACCTGCGCCTGAAGGACCAGCGCGAGGTGATGGAGCGGCCCTTCTTCGCCTTGAGTAAACGAAAGCGCCTGAAGCCGATCGAGTACACCAGTCCGGATGGCGAGGTATGGGTGCATGTCAGCGCCAATCCCCGGTTCGGCATCGCCACCATCTGGGACGCCGACATCCTGATCTGGGCGACGTCGCGCCTCAACCATCTCCGTGAGAGCGGGACCAACGACCTGCCTCGCACCATCCACACCAGCACTTACGAGCTGCTGCGGGCCATCCGACGCGACACCGGCGGAAAGGGCTACAAGGAACTGCAGGCGGCGCTGGAGCGCCTGCAGTCCACCGTGATCGAGACCTCGATCCGTGCGCCCAAGCGCAACAAGCGCGCCCAATTCGGCTGGCTCGACGAATTCACTCTCGAGACCGATCCGGCGACCGGCGCCTCCAAGGGCATGAGCCTGACCCTGTCTAACTGGGTCTATGAAGGGCTGATGAAGGAGCGCTCGCTGCTGACCCTTCACGCCGACTACTTCACCCTGTCGGGCGGGGTGGAGCGCGCGATCTACCGGATCGCGCGCAAGCACGCGGGCGACCAGCCTCAGGGCTGGGTATGCCGGGTGAGCGTGCTGCATGAGAAGACCGGCAGCGAGAGCCCGCTCAAACAATTCGCCTATCTGCTCAAGCGCATCGTCGCCGCCAATGATCTGCCGGACTACGACCTCAGCTACACCGCCACGCGGGACGGCGCGGCGGCCGTCCACTTCGTGCGGCGCGACGCAGCTGAGAAGGCCGAGCTGAAAGCCAGTATCCGCGCCTTGGGCGAATCGGAGGCCCGCCTTGCGCACCAGGACGCCCGCAGCGACGAGGTCGAAGCGATGTTCTCGCGCCGCCGTGTCGCCACGGGGGAACGGTGACTTTCCCCACGGGGGATCGATGACCGCAAGCTCGGGGGATCGATGACCGTTAGTCGGGGTTTTGGTGACCGCGTCGTTCTGAGAAACGCGGCCCCGTAAGCGGTTGAGGCCCATGACGGGGCGCTTAAGCCTTCTAACCTGCTCGTTATCGATCTTTCTAACGGGGGTGGCGGAGAGGCTGGCTTGGGCGGTTCGCGAGCTAAGGGGCTCGCGCTCGCCCGCGCTGATCTTAAGGTGTCGTTTACCATTGCGAGGGACAACTTGGCAAAATCACGCTACCTCAGCCTGAATTTGCAAAGGAGGCCGCCGCGTGTCGCCTGTCGCCGAATTGAAACCCGCCACCGGGCCTGTTCTCCTGGACGCGCTCACCGCGCTGAACCAGCGCGCTGAAGACGTGATCGCGCGGCTGCGGGCGACGGTCTTCGCGCCCGGCGCGGAGAAGATCGTCGACCTGCGGTTCACGATCACCAAGGCCGCCGAGATGGTGGGGCGCAGCTCAGAGGCGATCCGGCAGGCCGAAGCCGAGGGCAGGCTGCCGCCGCCCCGGCTGGGGGCCAATGGCCGGCGCGAGGGCTATAGCCTTTCCGAAGTCAATCACATGCGCGACGTGTTCGGCACCCGCCCGCACAGGCGCGAAGGGGACCCGCCGATCATCCTGGCGGTCCAGAACTTCAAGGGCGGAGTCGGCAAGAGCACGCTGGCCTGCCACATCGCTCAGTACTTGGCCCTGAAGGGCTACCGGGTCGCTGTGGTTGATTGCGACAGCCAGGCCAGTTCGACGACCTTGTTCGGTTTCAATCCCGATATCGACATCCAGGACGAAGACACCCTGTTGCCGTTCTTCCAGCATGGCGGGGCGCCCGATCTTGAGTATGCCCTGCGGCCCACCGCCTGGCCGGGCATTGATATCATTCCGGCCAATCTCGGCCTTTACACCGCCGAGTACGAGGCCGCGGCTCGGATGCGCGGTAATCCTGATTCACTGGATCGTCTGCGGCGCGGCATCGAAGGTATGGCCGAGCGGTATGACGTGGTCATACTCGACCCACCCCCGGCGCTGGGCATGATTTCCCTGGCCGTACTGCGCTCAGCCAACGCCCTGTTGATCCCGACGCCGCCTTCGACAGTGGACTTCGCCTCGACCGCCCACTTCCTGCGGATGATCGTCGATACGCTCGAAGTGCTGGGCGAGCACGGCCTCGGGAAACGCGGCTATCACTTCCTTCGCGTCGTCGCGACCAAGGTGGACGAGGGCAAGAGCGCCCACCTCCAGATCCGCGAGATGATGCAAGCGGTGTTCGGCATGGACATGCTGGGCGCCTCGCTGCTCGACTCGGCCGAGATCGACAACGCCAATGTCCAGCTGCGTACAGTCTACGAGATCTCGGGTTCGGGCAGCCGGACTCATGAGCGGTGCCGCAATAATCTAGATCGCCTGAACGGCGAGATTGAACTGCTCATCCGCAAGGCATGGCCCAGCCACCGCGCCGATCTGCGCCGTCAAGGCGTGGCTTAAGGAAGCCCAGCATGTCCACGACAACAGGCAAGAACCGCTCGATCCTCGCCGGCCTGGTCGCGCCGGTCACTGATACCCCGAAGAAGGGGGAGGCGGCTCCCCCTCCCGGCCGGGTGAGCGATCGCATGTCGGCGCTGGCGCGGGTGACGTCGGGCGACATCAAGGAAAAGACCCTGCGGCTCGTCGATCCGGCCCGTTGCCGGATGTGGACGCGGCACAACCGTCGTTACGACCTGCTGACGGCGGACTATTGCGCCGACCTGCTGGAAAGCCTGCGGGCCCAGAACGCCCAGGAATTTCCGGCGATTGTGCGCCGGGTCGATGACGATCCGGCCTTCGACTACGAAGTGATCTGCGGCGCCCGCCGCCACTGGTCTGTAAGCTACCTGCGGGCGGTCGAGCACCGGGACATCAGGTTCCTGATCGAGGAGCGCGAGCTTACCGACGAGGCCGCCTTCCGGCTGGCTGACGTCGAGAACCGCTCGCGCCAGGACATCAGCGACTATGAGCGCGCCCTCGACTATCGCGAGGCCGTGGAAAGCTATTATGGCGGTGTGGCCCGGCGGATGGCCGAACGCCTGGAGATCCGCGAGACTTGGCTCTCGCGGTTCCTGGACCTCGCCAAGCTCCCGCAGGATGTTGTGGAGGCGTTTGGCGACGTCCTGCAGCTGCGTGAGAACCATGCCCGCGAACTCAAGCCGTTTCTGGCCAGCGATCCGGGCCGGGGACGGATGATGGCGGCGGGGAGAAAGCTGGCCACTCAACAGGCTCAGCGCCGCCTCGAAGGCCAGGCGGTCCTGGAGCCGGCCAAGGTCATCGCGGTCTTGAAAGCGGCCGCGGCGGGGGAGGCGGCTGTCGCCAAGCCTCCTGTGGCGGCCAAGGTGGTCAAGAGCGACAAGGCGGTCACGCTGTTCAGCCTCAAGCCCAAGGGGGCCAATCGCGTGGTGCTGGAGCTGTCCCTGGACGCCTCGGCGTCAAACGCCGATTTCATCGCCGCCTTCGAGCGCGAACTGGCCCGGATGCGTCCGGCCACCTGAACTTGCCAATTGGCAAGTTCCGAACGTTCGGGGTTTCAGTGACCGGGACGCGGGGCGCCTGACGGGGTATCGGTGACCTACGCCCCGTAATTCTGCGGAATTGCGGCCTAAGGCGAGAGCCGAAAAACTCGCCGCCCAATGGCCCATCACCTCACCCTGCTCGCAGCTTGCTGCCTGCCGGCTTGCCTTGGCCTCGCAAGCCTGGCGACGCCCCAGCCGCTGTTCCTGATCAACACCTCGCCCAGCGAGCCGCTCGGTCTCTACGTGCGCTCGCCGATTCCGCCGAGCGTGGGGCGTCTGGCGGCGTTTCGCACGCCGGCGGCCGGTCGTGCCTATGCGGCGGCCCATCTTCCGGAAATCGGCCGAGGGGGCATTCTAAAGATGCTGGCGGCCGGCCCGGGATCTCGGGTCTGCGCGCTCGACCAGGTCTTGCTGATCAACGGTCGACAGATGGGACCGATTTGGCCTCGCGATCGCGCCGGCCGCCCGCTTCCTCATTGGGAAGGCTGCCTGACGCTGGGACCGGGCGAGTTCCTGGCCTATTCCGAGCGCATCCCCAACAGTTTCGACAGCCGCTACTACGGACCGGTCGGACAGGCCGACCTCATCGGCGCCTACGAGCCGCTCTGGGTAAGACGGTGAAGCGCCTGGCCTGTTACGCCGCGATCGTCGCCGCCGCCGCCGCCGCCCTGACCGCGCCCGCCGCCGCCCAACCGGCCTTGGCGAGCCTGAAGGCGCAGGTCGATGCGCCGGCGGCGCGCGAGGCGATCGCCCGCGTCGCCTACGCCGAGGCGGGCGGGCAGGGGGACGCGGGGCTGGCCGGCGTGGTGTTCACCATCCTCAATCGCCTGGCCACTCGTGAGTGGGGATCCACCGTCGAGGCCGTGGTCAACGCACGGGGCCAGTTCGAGCCGGTGATGCGGGCCGGCGGCGATTGGCGCGGCCTGAGGCCGGCCTCGCCGGTGGAGCGCGGCCGCATCGACACCATCCTCAATCTCGCCCTGGAAGGGCGCCTGCCCGATCCCACAGGCGGGGCGCGCTATTTTCAGAACCCGGCGATCGTTGCTGCGCGAGCCCGCGCCGGGAGCGTCCGGCCCGGTCTGGTCCATTTCGGTGGAGCGTCGCCCAGCGCCACGATCGGCGACCACGCCTTCTATGTCGCGACGGGGCGTCCTGAGGTCCGCCAGCCAGATCCATATCTAGCCTCGGGCGGCGGGATTTTCCCCAAGGACAGTGAGGCGGCGGAGCTCGCGCCGCCGGTTACACCCGGCGTTTTGCAAGCCGCCACCGGAGAGCGCGGCATATTCGTCCTGGCAAGTGGCGAGATTGTCGAGGACCGCGTGGCCAGTTCCGCGCCCTAGCTTCCGGGAGCATCTGGCTGTCGCCCGCCGCGCCGGACAGGGGCGCTCATGGCTTCGCGCGCCATGGCGTCGAAATCGGGCAGGGGAGGGGGCTGGCGGGCCGGCAGGGCGGTGAGCGGCAGGCCCAGGGTTTCAGCCAGGGCGTGGCGGTCCTTGGGACGTAGCACGCGGCGATCGAGGATTTCCACGAGACGCGCCAGCAGCGGGTCGTCGGGCGCGGCGCGGGCCTCGGCGAGCAGGGTGGAACCCAGCACGATCTTGGCCCGAGTTTCGCGTTTGCGCTGAGTGCGGTCCAGCAGGGCCTCCAGGCGCTCGACCCTCGCGCGCCAGACCTCCAATCGCTTCGCCTCGTCCTGGATGTCGGTGAGCGGCGTCACGTGACCGCGGCGCCGGGGGCGGGCGCCGTTCGCTCCGGCCAGGGCGGTGGCGGCGCGATGCTCCCGATCGGCCAGTTGCACGGCCAAGGCCTCAAGGCGACGGGCGCGTTGCGGCTCTGTCTCGGTACGGCGCCTGTGGATTTCGCTCATTGCAACCTCGCTTCCCGCCTCGACCCCGGCTTGACCGGGGGCTGGGATGACGATAGCGCTAGGCGAGTCAGGGTGACAAGGGCGCAGTTATACGTTGTGTACAACGCCTGCGGCCGGGACAGCCCGGCCCCCGCTGAGAACCCCGGCGGGTTTCTCAGGCCAAGGGCCAAGGCCCTTAGCGATCCCGGCGCTTTCGCGCCCAACGCGGCCGCGTCGCGGCGACGAGGAAAGGCTCTGGTGGATGGCGCAGTATCGGCTGGAAGTTCAGGCGATCAGGCGCAGCGAGGGGCGCTCGGCAGTTGCAGCATCCGCCTATCGTTCAGCCTCGCGCCTGCATGACCAGCGGCTGGAGATGGTCTTCGACTATGCCGCAAAAGGCGGGGTGGTCTCTGCAGGGATCATGGCGCCGCAGGAGGCGCCAGCGTCGTTCCTGGACCGTGAAATACTCTGGAACGCCGCCGAGGCGGCCGACCGGCGGGTGGACTCCCGCACAGCCAGGGAGGTGCTGGTTTCACTTCCCCACGAGCTCACCGACGATCAAAGGCTTGGGCTGCTCCGGGAGTTCATCGCCGAGGGCCTAGTGGCGAAGGGTATGATCGCCGACTACGCCATCCACCGGCCGGACGTTCACGGAGATCCCCGCAACCATCACGCCCACATCATGGTCACGACCCGGCTGGTCGGCGCCGAGGGCTTTGGCTTCAAGGGCAGGGCTTGGGACAATCCGGACGCGGTTCGTGAGCTGCGAGCGATCTGGGCGGATATCCAGAACCGCCATCTTCGGGAACATCTTGGGCCTGAAGCGCCCCAGGTGACCCATTTGAGCCTGTGGGGCCAGGGCAGGGGGCTTGAGCCCACCGTGCATCTTGGTCCGGCCGCGTCCGGCATGGAGCGGCGCGGAGAGCCCTCCGACCGCGGCGAGACCAATCGCAAGATCGCCCAACGGAACGCTGAACGCGCCTCCACGCCTGGCCAAATCCGTATTCTCGAAGATCGGCTCTCGGCAGGCCAGCCCCGGCGAGACTATCCGATCGACGCTGTGATCCGGGAGTTTGAGGCGATCCATCAAACCATGGTGCGAGAGCGGGAAGGCTGGGCGGATGACCTTAAGGCGGCGAGCAGCCAAGATGTTTTGACCGGCCGAGAGATCACGCGGGCGGTCATCGGCGAGACGGATCGGGCCCGACGGGCGGCTGCCCATAGGCTCCGGCGCACCCAGGTGCGGGTCGAGAACGGACGCGCGGTCCGGGCCAGGCTGGCGCGCTGGATCGCCAACCCCGCCCGTATGATCTGGGCCAAGCACGCCGAACTCAACCGGCTGGAGCAGGACCATCAGGCGTGGCGGCTGGCGGACGCGGCCTACCGGGTGAGGCGCGATTGGCTCGCCTCGCCGGCCGGTAGGGCCTATGTCGCCGCGCAGCTCGCTCCAGGTCAGGAGGCCCGGGAGACCGCCGCGCGAACGGCGCGTACGCTCGAACGAAAGATCAAGCGGGCCGACCGGCGGATCGAGAACGTCGCGCGGACGCGAACAAAGCTCCTCGTGGCCCGCGAGCTCGGCGAGCGGACGCTGATCGCGCCCTCGCAACTGCAGGCGGGCCTGGGGCAGGGTTTGAGAGAGGTCGACCGCCGGGTGGTTGTGATCCTTCAGTCCCACGGGCGCGAGAAGCAGCGTTCGGCCTTGGCCAAGGTCTTGGGACCCCGGAGGTCCCCCGGACATCGGATTGATCGGTAGGCTACGCAGCCTGAGCTTGGGCAGTCTCTATCTGTTCCGTCACTGGATGGGAGTCTGATCGAGCTGCGGCAGGCCGGAGGAACTTCATGGGTCACGAAACCCCGCTGACTAGTTCCGTTTCTCCATGGGGGCCGCTGCTGGTTGATCTCTCCAACGCTGCGAGCTCTAGGGCTTTCACCCGATAGGAAAAGCTCCTGCCCGGCATACCGTCACCACGCTTTCGTTGTCGGAGCTGGAGAATGCTACGTGTCTTGGTGTTTGACCAACATCCCATTGTGCGGGCTGGGATAAGAGCCCTAGCGGACCTTAGTGTGGACTGGAGCGTGTGCGCTGAGATCGACGGGTGGGACTCATCGTCCTACCAGCCGCGCGTTTCCTCTGACCTTGTGATCCTTGACCCAGATCACCTTGAATCTGGCGCTGTGCTCCAGGAGGTGATCCAGATGATCGGCGCGGCGGGCGCCATTATTTTCACCCAGCGAGGCGACGCCAGGGGCCTCCAGCAGGGGCTAGCGGCGGGCGCAATCGGTTACGTGCTGAAAGCCGACTCTGTCGATTGCCTTCAGGCCGCCATCCAAGCTGTAGGGGCCGGCCGGACTTACATTTCCAGCAGCATGGCCAAGTTCATCGCGCAGGTAGGCGCCTGGAACGGCGAAAAAATGCCATCGGAGGGGCGGTGCACGCCGCGAGAGATCGAGATCGTCAATCTGGTCGCCGATGGTCTTTTCAATAAGCAAATTGCATCGAGATTGGGAACGAGCCTCAAGACGGTGGAGAGCCATCGGGCGAGTGCAATGCGGAAACTGGGGGCCCATTCGACTGCCGAGTTGATCCGTGCGGCCATGAAAGGGAATCTAGTTTCCGGGTGCGTGTAGTGGGAGAATGCCTTGCGCAGTCCAGGGCATTTAGCGCTGGGCTAAAGGATGAAGACCGTCCCGTTCGGTTCCATCTCGCCCTTCGAGTACTTGGCGTTGGCGAGGGCGGCGAAACGGGCCCTGTTGCTGTGATGCCCGCTTCGACCTGCGCGGCGGAGCCGGACACCACAACCAGGGTCGGCATGCCGTTGTCGAGGATGCGAAGCGCTAGGCGTCGCTCTCTTGAGCTCCAATGCTGCCTGTGCGGGGCGGCTAGGCCTCCCCCACTCAGGACAATGGAAGAGGCCCGCGCCCGGGCTGAACTCCGGCCGTATGTCGCCCGGCAATGGAGGGCATCGTTGGGCGACGCTTCACAGAACACCGAAGCGCGGTCGTGGTCCAGGGCGGAGGGGCCTTGGCCGGCGGTCAACTCGCAAGAGGCTTTGGGCGTTTATCAGGGTGGTCCTCGTCGGAGTCCTCGTACAACCGGGCCACAGTAAAGCAACCGTCGTCGTCGTAGTCGCAGACTCGAGGCCATTGTGCTGAGAATTGACTGCTACATCCAAGATGACCTGGTCAATAGAGCAGAACTCGTCATGCGTGCGAGACGGCATGATCACGGGTAGATCTGGGTCGAGAGCGGACAATACCTCGATGAGTTCGCGCACGTTCATAAGCGGAGCATGCCGCCAAGAAGGCCGAAGGGCAAAGGATAGTGATGTGAGGGCGTGTCCGGCCGGGCCAGGAATGACGCCTCGTCTTCCCGCACGGCCGCTATTCGCCTTCGACGGTGGACGCAGTAGGGATCGAACCTACGACCTTCCCCGTGTGAGGGGGATGCTCTCCCGCTGAGCTACACGTCCCCAGTTCAACCGAACCAGATAGTCCAGACGAACCCCGTTTTGATTCAACAAGAGCGCGTCTTCGGCCGTCGCGATGTCGCTAAGGTAGCGGATACTGGGTCTGGCGCGCATCAAGTTGTCGTGGTCATAGACATCAGAGGCACCCGCAGGAGTCGAACCATACCGAATTTGACAAACCGGGAACGCGCCCGCTTGGCGAAGGCTCTAGCCGATGGCGGGATCAAGCACGTCACTCACGGAAGTCACACCGAGATTGAAGGGGCGGGGGACGAGTTCCATCGATTGGAACGCCTCTGCGCGGCCGGCTACCTTCGGCTACATCGGATTCGCGACAACCGTCACGATCCTCGGGGAGAGCGTGCCTACGAGTATCACTTGACCGAGAAGGGCACGCGCGAGGCGCAATGCTCTCCTGTCAGTTGAGCATCGTCGGGGGGCGCTGGGCGCGGTTGGATTACAAGCGCCACCGACGCAATCAATCAGTCAGGCCATTGGCGCCTTATGGGTTCCCCGCACTTCGCGCCGCTAGAATGCTTTTAGCGTGGCCTAGACCGCATTCGCTGTGTCCATCCAAAATCGGGGCTGGACCCGCAGAAAGGTGATAGTCCCTATTGTGTATGGAGGGCCTCCATAGACGCGGCTAGGTCCCGCCCAATCCGAGCTGAGCGGGACCCGCGCCGAGAGCGGAAGTCGTCGGCGGGTCGCCCGCGCAAAGTTGGCCCACCCCGCGGGCTGACTGCGCTGAAACTGGCGTGGCTATGGCTTGGTTCCCTGCGCCCAAATACCTGGCAGGGTGGGAACTCGCGACATGGGCTCATGGTTTATCGGGTGCCGGCGAGCCTTCCCCCATGCTCGTCAGCTATCGCACCCTAGGCTCCGTCCATTCCGTGCAGGCGGGGCCCACTGGGCGGCCACCGTATTGGTCGCCAGCCATACGCACTGGCCCCGCCCCTGTCGGGTGGGGCCTATTTTGCGTCAAAATGCATTGGGCCGACCGAGGAAGATCGCTACTGCGACAGGCTGCGGGCCGACCTTCTCGATGGCCTCGGCCAGCTCTTCGTGGGTAGCGTCTAGCGCTTCGGCGACTTGCTTGACCTTGGCCTCATCGGAGAGGTCGATCGGCTCGTGCGGGTCGAACTTGTTCGGCTCGTCGGGTCGCATGGCGATCTCCCGGGGAATTCCCCATGCGGTTTACGCTTGGACGCTTAGGCCGTTCCGAAAGGTCGAACACCATCATCTTAGATACCCGCAGAACGCGCTCGGCGTCTGCTGCGGGCAGGGGGTGATGACCCGGCTCTTCGTGATGGAAGACTGCCGCGAGGTCCCGCTTATCCACCCTTTGCCCACATCCGTTGCAGGCATAGAGGTGCGCCGCCTCGTCGACTGGATCTCCTGCGGCGCGATGACCGACGTAGCCAAATCTCGGTTCGAGCATGGTTCGCTCCTCTCGGCATTCGACTTGTCGGGCGTCGAAATGGTTCCCTCCGCCGGTTACCGAGGCCCGTAAGTTTGGACAATCTGGCGCAACAGCGGCTTCGCCATCTTGTGCACGCCGTACGACTTGCTGACCCGTCGGCGTCGCCCTCCTACGCATCTGGTTGTCTGGCTTTTGCTTGGCCCCTACTCAGGAGAATAGTCTTCCGAAAGTCGGGGATTTATGATGCGCCAGTTGCCAGAGCGTCGCCGGACGGAAATCGATCTTGGCGATCCGCATGATTTGATGTTTTGGCCGGGAACTTGGGCTCTGATCGACAAGGAGCTCGTAGACTCCACCGCTGCAGTCGGACCGGCGATTGTAGATGTCGCCGCGTTTCTCGGGCAACCCATCGAGGGGTTGCCTCCACCGGATCGCTAAATCTAGACCTGCTGCTTGATCGAGGACGCTTGTTTGATCCTGGTCGCATTGGCGCTTTCGATGGGTTCGTGCCCCTGCGCTCAGCGTGGCAAGCGGGGAGGAGGGCTCTTCCTAGCGATCGGCGCCTGCTTTGCCAGGCGGGCTGCGGCAGGTTACGCAAAGCTCCGCGCGCTCATCGGAAGGTATCGAGGCCCTGCACTTCACGCAGGTGGGTGGTTTGATCGATTGAGGATGAACACCACGTCGGGTGAAAAATGGCGGGGTTCGGGTTTGGTGGAGCCAGTCCTCGGCCCTCCAAGTCATCAAAGGGACAAGCTTGATGCGCGCGCCGCAGGATTTAACCTCCACGGGATAGCCCCGACGGGCGGTTATGGACAGGGCATGCGCGCAAGCATCTTGATCGTTGTCGAACGCGCGTTCCGACGCGTCGAACGGCTCACCCAAGTGATTGATCAGGAAGAACGAATATTGTGGCACGTCGCATCCCCCAGCTCCGCTGAAGCAAGGGACTGAATTCGCCATAAAAGCAATCACCTAGGTGAGGTGGGCGGCGGACTTGCGGCCAATCTGAGCTGCGGCCGTTTTTCGGAGCGGAGCTTGTTGTTCGTTTCATTGTCGGTGGAGCCGCCAGCTAGGCCCCGCCCTCTCGGAGGGGCGGGGCCCGCGCTGAGCCGAGCTCTGGCGTCTGTCGCCGTACATTGGGGGGCAAGGCGCGGCGACGCGTCGTTGAACACCAAAGCGCCACCCTAATTCCAGCCCAAAAGATGCCATCCTTGTAACCTGGGGAGGGGGCCGTCGTTCCAGGCGTCACGGCGAAGCTAACTAAGCAGCGCGCGCGTCAGCAGCGGAAATCCTACAGATGGCGCAACCGCTGTCGGCCAAGACAGGACCTCAGCGCGTTGTCTGTCGGGAAACCGCCAATGTGTCTCCACGACGTGGTCGAGTTGCCGAGAAGTTGGTCGACGTGAGCAGGGCGGCGCCAGCAGCTTTGCGTGCTTCAGCCTATGGGTGCAACCATTTGCCCCAGGGACTCTTAGAGGGAGCGTGAGAGAATGGGATTCTCTCTGTAACGTCTTGGGACTCTTGGCTAACGAGTATGGTTCACCCCGACTGGACTGCACATCCAGAGGATGTCGACTATGCGACCCATGACGAACTCGCCAGGTTTGACTGCGATCGGGGGAAGCTCTGGACTGCAATCCAATCCGATGCGGTTGGGTCGCTTCAGTGTGTGATCGACGCTCTGCCTGATCCGGTGGTGATCAAGGATCGCGATCACCGCTGGGTCGCCGTCAACGAAGCGGTTTGCAGGCTTGCCGAACGATCGCGCGAAGAGATTGTGGGCCGCACGTCCTTCGACTTTTTCCCTGAAGCTCAGGCCAGGGCGCAATGGGCCGCTGACGACGAAGTTTTGGCGCGGGGCGGCGAAGCCGATTGGAACGCCACCCTACGTGCGCCGACAGGTCGGCAGTATCAGGTCCGCTCGCGCAATCGGCGGCTTACGCTGGGGACTCCGCCTAACGAAGCGATCTTCGTGCTGTCCGTCGTGGAGGATGTGACCCAGGCGCAGGAGGCGGAGCTCAAGCTGCGTGAAAGCGAGGAAAACTATCGCTATACGCTGGAGCTTAGCCCGCAAATCCCCTGGACCGCCGGTCCTGATGGCCAGGTCCTAGAGCTCGGGCCGCAGTGGGAATCCCAGGTGGGAAAGAGCCTGGGAGAGGCGCTCGCGGGGGGCTGGATTGACGTGGTGCATTCCGATGATCGGGGCTCCACGGTGGATCTCTGGGAGCGGTCTCTGGCGACCGGCGAGCCGTTTGACGCCGAGTACCGTCTCAGGACGACGCAGGGGGACTATCGTTGGGTCCGGGCGTGGGCTGCGGCGAGGCTCAACCCACGAGGCGAAGTGCTGCGTTGGTACGGTACGCTTGAGGACATCCAGGACCGTAAGTCGGCCGAAGCCGCCTTGGAGGTCAGCGTTCAGCAATTTCGCGATCTCGCCGACTACTCCCCCGTAATGATCTGGGTCAGCGATGAGACCGGCGCGACCACCTTTATGAACGAGCTCTGGTACGAAAAGACGGGGCAATCGGCGGCCGACGCCCTCGGAGCCGGATGGCTTGAGGCGGTGCATCCCGAAGATCGCGGCGCTGTCTCGGAGGCCTACAATCGCGCCGCCGCGGCGGCGCGATCCTTCCGGTCGGAATACCGGCTTCGACATGTTTCCGGGCGCTGGCTTTGGGTGATTGATGCTGGTGAGCCGAGGTTTGGCCCGGACGGCGCTTTCATCGGCTATGTCGGCACCGTGCTCGACATAACAGAGCGTCGGCTGGCGGAAGCGGAGGCGCAAAAGGCCGCTGCTCGACTTTCCACCGTGCTGGAGAGCACCACGGACTGCGTGATCGGGGTCGATCGCGTGGGACGCATCACCTATTTGAACCGCAACGCCGAGACCAAGCTGGAGGATTTCGAGCCTGCGCTGGGGAAGAGGCTCAGCGAGCTGTTTCCCGAAGAGCGGGGCGGGGTCTTCAGCCAGCGTTTCGCGGAGGCTCTTGCCGGTCAGAGCACGGTGTCGTTCGAGTCCTACCTGCCGGCTCTCGACGAGTGGCTCGAAGTTCATGCCTACCCGACGAACGAAGGGCTTTCGCTCTTCTTCCGCAATATCACCGAACGTCGGCGGGCAGATCAGGAACAGCTCGTCGCCCAGGAGAAGATCGCGCACATGGCGCGGCATGACGCTCTGACCGGTCTGCCCAATCGGCTGCTGTTCAATGAGGAATTGGGTAGGCTGCTCGCCCAAGCGCCTACGCGAACGGCCGCAGTGCTGTTTCTCGATCTCGATCGGTTCAAGGAGGTGAATGATACGCTGGGCCACGCCGAAGGCGACGCGCTGCTTCGGCTTGTCGCCCGCCGGCTCAAGTCCAACATCCGAGGCTCGGACACCATCGCGCGGTTGGGCGGTGACGAGTTCGCCATCGTCCAGGCAGATATCCGCCGCCCCGCCGACGCCATCGATCTGGCCGAGCGCATCATCAAGGATCTGGCCGAACCCTTCGATCTTGACGGCAACCTCATCTTTATTGGGGTGAGCATCGGGATCGCCTTGGCGCCAGGTGACTCTGGCCTGCCTGAGCAGCTCCTACGTTCGGCCGACACCGCGCTTTACCGCGCCAAGAACGAAGGCGGCGGAACCTACCGCCTGTTCGAGCCGGAGATGCATGAACGTTTGCGGGAGCGCCAGGCGATGAAACTGGCCCTGCATGGGGCGCTGGGACGCGGCGAATTCGAGGTGCACTATCAGCCGCTGATCAACCTGCAGACCGGTAAGATCAGTTGCTTTGAGGCGCTGGTGCGTTGGCGCCATCCCGAGCGGGGACTGATAGCCCCCGATGAATTTATTCCGGTCGCAGAAGAAAACGACTTCATTACATCGATCGGGGCTTTGGTGTTGAACCAGGCCTGCAAAGCTGCAGTTGGTTGGCCGAGTGAGATCGACGTGGCCGTGAACCTTTCGCCACTGCAGTTTCGCGGGCATGCCCTGGTCGCCACCGTGACCGAGGCCTATGTCGCAGCTGGACTCGATCCTCGGCGTCTACAGCTCGAGATCACCGAGTCGGTCATCCTGCACGAGAGCAGCGCCAATCTGCGGATTCTGACCGAACTTCGTCAGCTCGGCGTCCGGATCGCCTTGGACGATTTCGGGACCGGCTATTCCTCGCTGAGCTATCTGCGGCACTTCCCGGTCGACAAGTTGAAGCTCGACCGTTCCTTCGTGGGCGACCTTCCTGACGGGGTCGGCGCCCGAGCGATCGTGCGGGCGGTCGCGGGGCTGGCGGCCGGTCTAGGCCTGACCATGACGGCCGAAGGCATTGAGAGTGCGGACCAGGTCGAGGCGTTGCTGGAAGAAGGCTACACCGAGGGCCAAGGGTATTATTTCAGCGTTCCGGTGTCGGCCGACAAAGTCCTCGAGCTCATTGCGGCGAATGCGGTCGCGGCGAACAAGTCCAGTATCGTCCACTAGTTGGTCAAAGCGCGCGCGAGGCGGCGGTCCTTCGGCTTCAGCATTCCGAGCTTCGTATCTTTGAGAATGGCTAAGGCGGGTAGGTTCTGAGAGGGCCGAGAAACTCGCCCCGCATTATTGCGGAATTGGCAGGGGGTCTGGAAGCCTGTCAGGTGGAGCGGTTTCCGATGAGAGCGCCCCATGGCCCTGGCCGCCAAAGTCCGATGGTTTGCGCCGGCGGCGACAGGTCTGATCCTGATCGCCCTGGCCGCAGCCACCCAATACGCCGCCCACCAGTTTCAGTATGCCAAAGCTCTGGGACCCGTCTGGGGTCAGTTCGGATCAATGCGCCTGTACGCCCCTTGGGCGATCTTGCAGTGGTTGGGCCGCTATGCGGGCGCTTATCAATCGGAGTTCGATCGGGCGACGGCATTGGGCCTGGCGGTTTTTCTAGCGCCGTTGATGTTAAGCCTGGTGCTGACCCGCCGCTTCGTGGCCAGGCCCAAGGCCTTTGGGGTCGGGGCCTGGGGGGGGCTGGCCGAGGCCCGCAGAGCCGGCCTGATCAACGGAGAGGCCGCGCCGGGGCGCGTGCTCGGGCGGCTCAAGGGCAAACTGCTCACCTTCCGGGGAGTGGAGCATTGCATCGTCGTCGGGGCGTCGCGTTCGGGTAAGGGCGCGGGACATGTCGTGCCCACCTTGCTGACATGGGACCAGAGTCTCTTCGTCTATGACCGCAAGGGCGAGCTTTGGCACATCACCGCCGATCATCGCCGCGCCTTCTCCCACACCTTCTATTTCTCGCCGACGGATTCGAACACGGCCCGTTGGAATCCGCTGTTCGAGGTGCGCAAGGGCGAGATGGAGATCGCCGACATTCAGAACATCGTCGGCATCCTCGTGGACCCCCTGGGCGGCCGGCAGGGGCACCTCGACTTCTTCGATCAGAGCGCCGCGAACTTCTTCACAGGGGTGATCCTGCACGTGCTCTATACGGCCGCCGACCAGGACAAAAATCTCAGCTTCGTGCGTCGGCTGCTGATCGACATCGAGCCGACGCTGGACGCCATGCTGGGGACACTGCATCGGCATCGTCCTGATCGCGCAGCGCCCGATGGTCTCGCGCGCGATGAGTTCGGCGAACTCATCGCCGAGGTTCATCCGGAAGTCTGGCTCGGAGCAACCGCTTTTAGGGCGATGGAATCTCGGGTGCGCTCAAGCGTGCTGGCCACCGCTCAGAAGTCTCTGGCCCTGTGGGCTGATCCGCTGGTCGCGCATGCAACCAGCTGGTCGGATTTTTGCATCGGCGACCTGGCCTGCGCCGATGCGCCGGTGAGCTTCTACCTCATCACGCCCCAGGCCCATGCCGATCGCTTAGCTTTCCTCGTACGGGTCATGCTGCGCCAGAGTTTGGGCAGCCTGATGGAGACAATCGACACAGACGGCCGTGGGCGGCGCAAGCGACATCGGGTCCTCATGATGCTCGATGAGTTCCCCAAGCTCGGAGCTCTGCCGTTTCTGGAAAACGCGCTCGGGGAAATGGCCGGCTATGGCCTGTCGGCACATCTCATCTGCCAGAGCTTCAATGACGTCTTCAGGCACTACGGCCCGCACACCTCGATCTTCGACAACTGCCATATCACCGCGGCGTTCGCCAGTTCCGAACCGGGCGGCATCGAGCGGATCGTCAAACGGGCCGGAAAGGCGTTGGAGATGCGCGAGAGTTTTAGCGACCCCCGGCCGGCGTTCGGCAGAGGAACCCGCAGTCGAACTCAGGCCGAGAGCGAACGCTACGTGCTGGCCGAGCAGGATGTTCGCGGCCTGGACGCCAATAGGCAGTTCTTGTTCGTGAATAACGCCAAGCCGTTCCTCGCCGAGAAAGTCCGCTTCTACGAAGATCCGGCCTTCGCGGGGCGCACGCGCGACTTCTTTGGCGGAGAGCGGGCGATCACCGCGCAATCCGCCGAAAGCCTAGATACGCCGGGCGTGCCGCAGATCGACTGGATCGGGGTGCGGCCGGCGCGGGCCTATGCGCCGCCCCTTGGTCCGAGCCCCGCCGCCGATCGGGGAGTCTACCTGGACGGCGCCGATCTTGGCCATAACGACGAGGACTACCGGCTGTGACGGGCGGGTCGCCTGAAGCGGCTGGCCGACGACTGCAGGCGCTTCGCCTGGCGATGGGGCCGGTCCTGGCGGCGGCTCTCACCGATCCGAGAGTCGTCGAGGTGATGGTCAATCCCGACGGCGCCATCTGGATCGAGCGCGCGGGTCAGGGGCGGGGGTTCAGCGGCGAACACATGGCGGCGGCGGACGCAGAGCGGATTTTGAGATTGCTCGCCGACCACGTCGGCGAGGTCGTGACCCGTGAGCAACCCCTGGTCAGCGCGACCCTGCCAGAGACCGGCGAGCGATTTCAGGGCGTCTACATGCCGGTCGCCACAAGCCCGAGTTTTTCAATCCGCAAGCGGCCCAGCTTTGTCTATACGCTCGCCGACTATGTGCGCGAGGGCGTCATGGGCGATCAACAGGCTCAGATCCTGGCGCGCGCGGCCGCGGAGCGAGCGAACATATTGATCGCCGGGGGGACCGGAACCGGCAAGACGACCTTGGCCAACGCCATTCTGGCCCTTCCGGCCTATGCTCAGGATCGGGTCATACTGATCGAGGACACGCCCGAGCTGCGCTGCTCGGCGGCCGACCAAATCGCATTGCTCACCAAGCGGTCCGACCCGCCGGTGACCATGACTGACCTAGTGAGGGCTTGCCTGCGCCTGCGACCCGACCGGATCGTCATCGGAGAGGTTCGCGACGGCAGCGCCCTGGATCTGTTGAAGGCCTGGAACACCGGCCATCCGGGTGGGCTGGCCACGCTGCACGCCAATAGCGCGCTTGAGGCGCTCTCGCGGCTAGAGGACCTGATCGGCGAGGTGATCGCGCAGGTTCCTTACCGCGCCATCGGCCAGGCGGTAGATCTCATCGCCTTCCTGAAGCGCGCGCCCGGCGGGCGTGTCCTCGACAGCTTGGTGCGGGTCGAGGGTTGGTCGCAGGGCGCTTACCAAGTACATGACGCGTTCTAGGACGCGGTATTTCTACGGAATTCCTTTTGCCGCAGGCCGACGATAGGTTCATCCTAGGGTGGCGCCTTCGCCCCCGGATCGGCGGTCGAATGGATGCCTTTCCAGTCTCGAGCAACCTGCTCGGCAAATCAGCCTCAGCGTATGGCCATCTTCGGCACGCCATAACGCGGGGCCAGTTGAGGCCCGGTCGTCGCCTATCGGCCACCGGCTTGGCGGCGCACTACCGCATCAGCGAGACACCCGTTCGCGAGGCCCTGGTGCGCCTCTCCGCCGAGGGGTTCCTCAGCTGGGAAGCGAGCAGGGGCTACTTCACAAAGGCGGTCACCTTGCGCGAGCAGGCCGACCTCCACGAGGTTATCGCCATGAGCCTCCTGGCCTGTCTGCAACGCATGGCGAACTCTGGCCCCGACATCCTCGAGGCTATTGAGCGGCGGGTTCCGACGGCCCTGTTCGAACCGGCGGACGCGCCCGACCTGCCGCAAAATCTATCCGAATTGGTTGCGGACGTTGGCGGGGCGATCGTCAAGCGAAACGGCAACGCAGTGCTCGATACGCTGATGCCCACCCTGATGGACCGAACTCATTTAGTCCGACGTTTGGCCTTAGAAAGTCCCGACCAAATCGAAACAGTCCGTATACGGATGATGTCTCTCGCCTCAGCTGTGCTCGCCTCCGACACAGCGACAGCCGCGGCGATTGTCGGCCAGCATCTGGCTGAGCGTCGCCGCGACCTGCCGGCGCTCGTCGAGGCGGCCAGCGCCGTGACCGCGCGCGCCACCTATCCTTGAGGCCCGGGGTATGGGGATGGACCAATATGCTGTTCGTGCCAGAGGCGGGCATAAAGGCCTCCTGCGTCCAGCAGCGACCGATGATCTCCGCGCTCGACGATTTCGCCCTTGTCGAGAACAAGGATTTCGTCGGCTTGGCGCGTCATCGCTAGGCGGTGGCTGACGATCAATCTGGTCGCCCCTTCGCCGAGCACCGCGAGGTCGCGCCAGACAGCTTGTTCGGTCACCGGGTCTAGTGAAGCTGTCGCTTCGTCCAAGAGCAGCAGGCGGGCCCGCCTGAACGCCGCCCGCGCGATCGCCACGCGCTGTCTTTCGCCGCCCGACAATTTGAGACCACGACCTCCGACGCGGGTTCGAAGGCCTTCGGGAAGCAAATCGACAAGGTCGGTGAGGTGGGCGCTCGCGACGGCGTCGGCGATCTCCGGCGGCTTGGCGTCGGTCGAACCCAGGGCGATATTGGCGGCAAGACTGTCGTCGAGCAGAATGGTGTCTTGGGCGACGACTGCGATCTGGCTGCGGAGATCGCTCAGGGCGTACGTCGAGATCGGCCGGCCATCGAGCCGGATGACACCGCCGCTCGGCGCATAGAGGCCGAGGATCAAACGGACGATGGACGATTTGCCGGCTCCGGACGGGCCGACGAGGGCGAGCGTCGCTCCCGGCGGCGCATGGAAGCTCAGCCCCTGCAGGGTGGTGCGCGCGGCGTCGAAGCTGAAGCTGACATTCTCGAACTCCAGCTCGGCGGGCGCTTTCGACGCCGCGCGCGTCTCGCGCGGTCGCCGCCCTTCTCCGGGCTGGGCGAGAAGACGCGAGAGGCTGGCGAGATAGGCCCGCCCCTGGCCAAGGTCGCGCACCGCAAAGCCGAGCAGTTCGAGCGGCCGCACGATCTGGAGAAGGTAGGCGTTGAGCATCACGACCGCGCCCAGAGAAACCTCGCCGCGCAAGGCGTCCCGCGAGATCGCGACAAGGCCGAACGCGAGCGTCGCTGAGAACACCAGGGCGACAGCCGTCCCTTGTTCCAACCGGCGACGGTGGAATATCCGCCATTGGCTTTCGGTGCGTCCCAGCGCCTGATCGTAGCGCTCTGCGTACTGGTCCTCGGCGACGAACGTCTTGAGGGCCTCGATGCTCATCAGGCTGTCGGCGAGGGCCCCGGCCGCCGCAATATGGGCGGCCGAAACGCCTCGCGCCGGGGCGTCCAGCCGCTGTACTCCTACGGCGAAAACACCGGTATAGGCGCCCAAGGCGGCGACCAGGATCAGCGCGCCGTTCGCACCAAGCTCGGAACCCACGACGACGCCGGCGACAGTCAGTTGCACGAGGACCGGAAGACCGGTGACGACCAGGTGGCTGAGGATGAGACGGATCCCCAGGACGCCCTCGGCCAGGGCTTGGGCCAGGGCGCCGGGCCTGGCGTCAAGATGGGCCGTGAACGGCAATCTCAGAAGGTGCTCGAAGGCGGCGACATTGAAGCGGCGGATAAGCGCCAGCTCGCCGCGGCCGTAGCAATAGGCCTGGAGTTGCTCTCCGAGCCGTTGAAGCAGGAGCGCGACCCCGTAAGCGGCTATTGGCCAGAAAATCGCGGCGGCCGGCGTAGGTCCGGAACCGATGGCGTCGACCAGCCGCTTGAGGGCCAGGGGCGCGAGCCCCGCAGCCACGCCCCCGGCGCTCACCACACAGACTGTCGCCGCCAACCAGGAGCATACAGGCCAGGTGCAAGCCCGTCCCAGAGCCGTCCACACGGGTCCGAACGCCTTCGCGGTCACCGGCCGGGCCAAAGGGCCGCTGTCACCATGGCGGCGATCTCCGCGGCGCTATAGCTTCCGTCATCGTCGATCAGGACGTCGGGCGCCTCGGGTTCCTCAATGGGCAGATCCACCCCAGGCACGTTGCGAACTCGGCCCGCGCGCGCCGCGGCGATCAAGCCTTTGGGCAGCCGACGGGCGAGCACGTCGAGATCGGCGCGGAGGTAGATCTCCCGATAGCCACCAATGTGGTGGCGGGCCCAGCGCTGGGCGTCGTGCACCAGGGAGACAGTGGCGCAGACAACGTCGGGACCCTGGCCGGCGAATTCGTGGCAGAGTTTGGCATAGGTCATCGCCATGGCGCGCCGGTCGGCGAGCCCGTAGCTGTAGCGTGCGCCAAGTATCGGGCGCAGCCGATCGCCGTCGAGGCGGATGACCGGTCTGGCGAGCTCGACGAGACGGGCGCGAAGCGCGCGGGCCAGGGTGGATTTACCCGCGCCAGGAAGACCGGTGATCCAATAGACGGCGCCGCTGGCGTTCTCTTCGGGTGAGACGCGTGCATCGGTGAAGCGCGCCATGGAATGTCCTCGGTGGCGGGGCTGGTGTCGGAGGCCAGCAGACCCCTGAGCGGCCGCGACGCGCGAGGCCTATATTCTATTGAGGATCGATAGGCTCGGCGTCAGGCTCGCTCATGGCGTGCTCGGTGACGACGGCGGCGCGGGCCATGGCCACAAGAGGCTGCTGAAGGTGGGGCGGCAGGGCGACAAACGCTGCCATGAGGTCGGGCCCCCCTGGCGCCGCCAGGAAGCGCTCCAGGCAGTCGCGGCGTCTTACGTCAAGGCGCGCGATGTCGCTTGGATGGGGGAGGCCCTCGTATAAGTCGCTGACCCGCACTCGAAGCGCGCCGGCGATGTCGTAGAGCATTGGGACTGTGATCCGACTGCCGCCGGTCTCGTATTTCTGAAGTTGTTGATGACTTATCCCAAGCCCCGCGGCCAAACCCTCCAGGCTTAGCCTCAGGCTTTTCCGGCGGCTGCGAATCCGCGCACCTACGTGGAGGTCCACGTAATGAGGGCCTTCGCCCCGGGGCCGTCTGGCCATCTGATGTGTTTCCCATGCATGACCGCGCCCGCCGACGACCAAGCCGGGCGGTTCGATACGTGCGAAGCACCGGGGTGAGCACGCCCCACGTATTCCCGCTCCGAGGCGTGGGTTCGCTCCGGGGCTGGTCTTGTATTTCGTGGGCCGCCCGACAGGTCGGGGAAGAGGCCAGCGCTTCAAACACGCATTTGCGCGGAAGGCCGACGGTATCGAGCCGCCAGCCTCTACCAAACTATGGCGCCAGGACGTGCTGTTGTACAGGCGTCATGGGCATGAATTTTCAATCTTCATCCCTGCAAATGCCGCGAGATAAGCGTATAATGCTCCTTTAAAGAGAAATAGCATGTCTATGTGGCGCTGCCGGTGGCAAAGGATGGTGGTGCGATCTTTATAAAAAAACTTCTCTATTAACTATTATTGTGTCTATGTTCTCATTGAGGGTGCAATATTGACGACTGACTCGCATTGACTGCTTATCAATCCAAGCTGGACCCTGGCGGCTTAACTTCCTCCAGGTTTCATCATGTCGGCGCTCCAACCCGTCGAGACGGCCGGACTGGCTCCGGCCGAGCTCGATCTTCGCTTTCGGCGACCGCTGATGGGCTACTTCCTCAACCGCGTCGGCGATCGCGCTGAAGCCGAGGACCTCACTCAGCAGACCTTCCTGCGACTATTGGGCGGCGATCGTTCGGAGGTCGCCAACCCAGGCGCATTTGTCTTTCGCGTGGCGGCCAACCTGCTGAAGGATCGGGCGCGTGAACTGGTGCAGGGTGCGGACCGCGCCGTCAGCTTCGATGATGAGTCTGCAGCGCCCCTGGCCCCCGCCGATCATCTGACGCCCGAGAGAGTGCTGCTAGGCCGAGAGAATCTCGCCTTGCTCATCGAAGGGCTCGATGAGCTCGGCGGCGCGACGCGAGACGCGTTCGTGCTCTTCCGTTTCGAGCACCTTAGTCAAAAAGAAATCGCCGCCCGCATCGGGCTCAGTCAAGGCGCGGTGGAAAAACGCCTTATGCGCGCGACCCTGCATCTGGCGCGAAAGCTGAGCGCGGTCCAATGACCGAGCGAGACGAAGACGTTCTGCGGGCGGCTCTCGAGGCGGCGGCGGCCTGGCGCCTGATCCTGACCGAGGCCGGTCAGGAGACCCTTCCCGCCTTCGAGGTCTGGGTGGCGGCGTCGTCAGCGCATGGCGATGCGTGGAGGCGGGTCAAATGCGCCTGGGCGGCGATGGAGGGCGTCGCGGCTGCGACAGAAATAGCCCAGGCGCGCCGGCGGGCCCTCATGCGTGCGCCCCGGCGATCATCAGGCCGGCGTCTACTCGCAGCGGCGGCGGCTTTCGTGCTTGCGGTCTCGACCAGTTTCTCCGGAGTAGGCTTTTTGTGGTCAGGCGACGTGGTTTCGACGCCTCAAGGGGAACGGCGGACTTCCCGGTTGGATGACGGCAGCTGGGTGACGCTCGACGCCGGCACTGTGATCAGGGTCCGTCTGTACGCTCACCGACGAGATGTGGAGCTTGTCCGCGGACAGGCCCGGTTTGATGTCGCCCCGGACCCCGAGCGGCCCTTCAGGGTCCGTGCGGGCGGCCAAAATATAACTGCCTTGGGGACGATCTTCACGGTGGATCGCGGTTCTGACTCGGTCGAGGTGACGCTCCTGGAAGGCCGGGTCGCGGTGGCGGCGGGACGCTCCATTGCGCAGGGCGGGGAGAGGATCGTGACCCTTCTCGCCCCTGGCCAGAGACTTGAAGCCGTGCTTGACCATCCTGCCGCCCCCTCGCGCGTGCGGCCTGTGACGCTCGCACAGGCGACGGCTTGGGAGAGCGGGCGGCTGGTATTCGACAGTGAGCCGCTGGTCCATGTCGCCGAACGCGTCAGTCGCTACAGTCCGTATCAAATCGTGGCGACCGATCCAGCTGTGGCCGGCCTGCGGGTGAGCGGCGTCTTCAACGCCGGTGATGCGGACACCTTCATCGAGGCGGTGAGCGCTTACTTCCATGTCCAGGCCGAGCGCAGGTTGGACGGCTCGATCATCTTGAAGGGCGCTGACGAGAAATCTCCGCCGCCGCGCGTCGGAAACCTCGAGGGCCGTCGTCTTACCCCCTGACGGCCGGTTTACGGCCTACGCAAAAGGGGGATTTCGATGGATCGGTCTCGGCAGTCGGCTTTCATCTGTGCGACGGCTTTGGTCACGGTGTTGGCCGCGGCGGGTGGGTGGTCACCAGCCCGCGCCGAGGCGCAGACCTTCGCTTTCGACATTCCGGCCAAGCCCCTCTCACAGGCGCTGAACGACTACGCACGGACGACCGGGGCGCAGTTGGTGTTCGCTGACGACAAGGTCGCCGGTCGCGTCGCCAATCCAGTTATAGGGCGGGCTGCGCCGGACGCGGCGCTTGCGCAGCTTCTGCGGGGATCTGGCCTGACTTGGGTGGCGACGCCCAACGGCGCGATCATGATCCTCTCGACGGACGATCCACGCCCCCAGTTGGACGCGGTCGTCGCCGCGGTCCAAGATGAGACGCTGGCCGAGGTCGTCGTCACCGGGACGCGCATCGCCGGCGCGAGCCCTGTCGGGTCCCAGGCGGTGGTTCTGGACCGCGCCGCGATGGATAGGGCGGGGCGCTCGAGCGCCGCCGATCTGATTCAGACCTTGCCTCAGAATGTCTCCCTTGGAAAATCCCAGGAGACCCGTGGCTCGGTGCAGGCCTCGCCCGATAATCTTGGCTTCGCCACGGCTCCGAACCTCGGGGGGCTGGGCGTCGATGCGACCCTCTCTCTGGTCAATGGCCACCGCCTGGCGCAGGCGAACTATGGCGGGTTCGTCGACATCTCGCAGATACCCCTGCTCGCGATCGAGCGTGTGGAGGTGATTGTCGATGGAGCCTCGGCCATCTACGGCTCGGACGCGGTCGGCGGGGTGGTGAACTTTATCCTGCGGCGGAATTTCGACGGGGTCGAAGCCAAGGCGCAAGCTGGATTTGGGGACGGCTTCGAGCGGTATAGCCTCAGCACGGCGGCCGGTGCGACCTGGGCCGGCGGCCAAGGCTTCCTGGCCGTCGAGTACTTTGAGCAAGCTCGCCTCCCGGCCGATGAACGCAGCTACTACACCGCCGACCTGCGCCGTTTCGGCGGGCCCAATCTGCAAAACCCAAACGCCAGTCCGGGCAACATTTCCGCTGGCGGGACCACCTACGCTATTCCGCGGGGACAGAACGGGGTGGGTTTGGGGCCAGGGCAGTTGGTCGCCAACGCGCCGAACCTTACCGAACGCTGGGCTGGCGCCGATATTCTGCCGCGGACACGTAAGTTCAGCGCCGCCGGCCTGATATCCCAGGAGCTGACGCCCGGCCTGACGCTCACGCTCGATGGGCTGGCGACGCGGAGAAAATCGATCCGACGTACCGAGGCGGCGGTGTCGACGCTCACCGTGCCAAGGATTAATCCCTTCTTCGTGAGCCCCGATCCGACGGCCCAATCGACGAGCGTGCTCTATAGCTTCCTTGGCGATTTTGGCCCCCAGGCCACCGGAGGGATCTCCGAAGACGTCACTTTGCACGGGGCGGTCGAGGTTAAACTGCCCGCTCAGTGGAGCGCCGAGCTCGACGGTTTGATCAGCCGCAACAGCGTTTCTTTCCGCAATGACGACCTGCCAAACGCCGCCCTGCTGAACCAGGCCTTGGCCGATCCCAACCCTTCGGCCGCCTTCAACCCGTTCGGCGATGCTGGATCAAATAGCGCCGCGGTCCTCAATCGCGTTCGGGGACGAAGCGACTTCTTCACGCGCGGGAGCCTCGAGGCGGTGGGTCTGCAAGCGACCGGACCGGTGGCGGCGCTGCCCGCCGGCGACCTGCGGCTCGCACTTGGCGCGGAGGTGCGTCGAGAGGAGCTACGCAGCTACAACGAGCAGTTCACCTCCGGCCTGGCGCCTGTCTTAATCAAGGCAAGGCTTTCCCGAACCATCGAGGCAGCCTTCGCCGAAGCCTATGTTCCGATCTTCAGTGAGGCGAACGCCTTGCCGGGGGTGAGGGACTTGCTGCTCTCGGCCGCGCTCCGCGCAGAGCGCTATTCCGGCAGCGGCTCGACCGTGAACCCCAAGCTTGGCTTCCAGTGGTCACCGGCCCCCGACTTGGCGGTCCGTGGAACCTGGGGAACGTCGTTCAAGGCGCCCACGCTTGCTCAGCAAGATGTCTCGGGAAACATCATCCTGGTTCGTCAGTATGTCGGCCAAACCCTTCCTGGGGGCCGCGTCAACGTGATCCAGCTCTCGGGCACGTCGCCCGGTTTGACGCCGGAGAAGGCGGAAACCTGGACCTTCGGTGTCGGATACGCCCCCCGCTGGGTCGAAGGGTTCGAGGTCAACCTGAACTATTTCAACGTTGAGTATCGGGACCGCATCCTCCGGGCGACATCGCAGGAACTCCTCTCGGCCTTGGGCTCCGCCGGCCCAAACCCCTTGGTGGTCAGCCGCTCGCCGAGCCCCGAGGCGGTCGCCGCCTACTACGCCGATCCGACTTTCAACGCCTTCGGTTCCGCCGTTCCGGCCTCGCAAATCTTTGCGGTGATCGATTATCGCCAAAAGAACCTAGGTGTCGTCCAACAGTCAGGCTTCGACGTCTCGGCCGCCTATCGGCGGCCAACCAAGTTTGGCGATTTCGGAGCGCAGGTGAACTTCGTCTACCTTGATCGCTACGCCGTGGCGCGCATTGCGACGGACGCTCCCGTTGATCGTCGCAATTCCAGCAACAATCCGGTCGACTTGACCGGACTGGCGCAGATCACATGGAGCCGGGGAGGGTGGGACGCTGCGCTTACCGCCAACTACGTGGGCGACTATGAAAACACGTCGCTTTCACCGTCCCAGCATGTCGCCTCCTGGACCACTATCGACGCCCATCTGTCCTATGCCGTGACGGACGCCTCGGGTCCTCTGAAGGGAATGAGGCTGGCGCTAGACGTACAGAACCTCTTTGGCCGCGATCCGCCGAGTGTGGCGAATGTGGCCGGGCCGCTGGGATACGATTCCGAACTGGCCAACGCGCTTGGGCGGATCGTTTCCATCTCCATCGACAAGCGTTGGTAGGCGGGCAAGCATGAAAGCCTACCTCGCCATGGCGCTCGCGGCAGGATTCGTCCTGAATTCGGGTGAGAGCGCGGCTATGCCGCATCTCGACGCGTCCAGACTTAAGATCGAACAGCCCAAGCAATCTGAGCGGCATGACGTCACCGTCGCCGATCTGATGAGTCTGCGCGATCTCAGTGGGCTCTACGTGTCGCCGGATGGTCGCTTGGCGGCGACCTTGCTCAATGTTCCTGATGTCGCCGCAGACAGCTACCAGATCGCTTGGTTCATTGTTTCGACCGCGCAGCCAGGCGCGGCGATCAATGTCGGCGACGCGGGCGATCCGCAGCTCTTCGACAATAGCGTGAGCCTCGACGGCACGCCGGTCCGCCATTTCAACCTTCCGGCCAAATGGTCTCCGGACAGCCGATTCATCGCCTATCTCCGCGCCATGAATGGGGAGGTGCAGGTCTGGCGCAGCGCCCGCGAGGGCGGCGAGCAAACGCAGCTGACCCATAGCAGCGCCGATGTCAGCGACTTCGCATGGACCGCTGACGGTCAAGGCTTGCTCTACGCGACAGACGCCTCGCGAGAGGCGCTAAAGGCCGCTGAACGACAGGAGGCGCGCGACGGATTTCTCGTCGGACCGGCCACCCGTTGGTCCTATGAGCACAATCGTCCCTTTCGTCGCCCGTACGCACTGACAGCTGGTGCGCCGAAGATCTGGCGTCTCGACTTGGAGACGGGCGTCGAAGGGCCCGCGGACGACGCGGATCGACAGGCCTTTTCGCGCCTGACAGACGCCGCACGCTCTCAATCGGAGGACATCCCTTCGCCAAGGGGCGGTTGGGTGGCCCAGCTGCGTCCCGTTGACCCTGATCAGCAGTATAATCGGCCGCCGCGGAGCCTCAGCCTGCTGCGGCCTGGCTCATCGCCACTTAGTTGCGGCGCGCTTTGCCAAGGGGACTTTCCCCCGGGGGTTGATGGGCGTGCCTCAATCTGGTGGCGCGCGGACGGCGGCGCGCTCTTTTTTCGTCGGCAGAACGGTCTCAACGAGGCAGGCTTTTCCATCTTGGAGTGGCGCCTGGGCCAAGCCAGTCCGCGTAAGGTGATGTCCTCGCGGGACACTGTTTCGTCCTGCACGCTGCTGGAAGGACGGTTGCTTTGCCTTCGGCAGACGCCTTCCACCCCGCGAATGGTCGTCTCCTATGAGCTGGGAACAGGCGCCGCAACAACCCTGTTCGATCCCAATCCGCAATGGTCGTCGGTCAGGCTGGGCGAGACCTCCTGGCTGAACTGGACGGACGATGAGGGACATCCGACCTACGGCCTGCTCGTCATGCCCTTGAACTACGTCAAAGGGCGTCGCTACCCGCTGGTGCTGATCGGTTACAATCCCGCCGACGCGCTGCGGGGTGATATCGCCGGTCGTTATCCGGCGCACGTCCTGGCCGCCCACGGCATGGCGGCGATCGTCTATAATCTGTGGGGGCCCGAGGCCGGTTCTCATGGGCCGGATTTTGTCGCCCAGAATTATCGAACGGCGAGCCAGGGCGTGGCCTTTCGTCAACTGGAAGCTGTGATCGATCTTCTGGCGAAGGACGGCTTGGTGGATCCCCAACGTGTCGGCGTGGGCGGTTTCAGCAATGGCCTCAACCCGGCGGCCTACGGCCTTATCCACTCAGATCGGTTCCGAGCCGCCTCGCTCGGCTGGCTGCGCTGGAACCCCACCAGCTACTATGCAAACCGCGATCCGTTCAGCGTCCTCTTGGAGGATGACGACCTTGTCACGCCAATGGACAAGCCGCCGTCGACGCTCATCCAAAACTTGTCTCTTGCTTTCAACGCCTTGCGCGTACGCGCTCCGATCCTGGTGAACACGTCGGACTCGGAGTTTCTCCGATTATCGCAAATGGAGCCGCTTCGGCGTTTCGCCGACGCGGGTAAGCCGTTGGAAATGCACGTTTTCCCGGACGAGACGCACGCTTTCTTCCACCCCGCGCATCGCGACGCCGAAAATCGGCGAAACCTCCAATGGTTTCAATTCTGGCTTCAGGACGTGGAGGCCCAGGATCCTCTGGATCCACAGCAGTACGCGCGCTGGCGCAGCTACCGGCCGGTGTCTGTCATCTCAAACCCTGCGGCGGGATCGCCCGAGATGGCGGCAGCGCCGGACTAGCCGGCTCGGTGACACGCGCAACAAACGCCTGCGCCTCAATGAGCCAGAGCTCCACAATCACGCACCGTACAAGTTCCATGAGGGAGGTGGAGGTGCGCAGCGCCGGCATCGTCAAGCGGGCCTCAAGCTTCGCGCGGTCGACGATACCTCGGCGAGACATCTCCCCGTCGAGGAGGACCCCACGTAAATACGAGAGGTTCGCCTCCATGGTTCTGACAAAGTGACTTGTGGTGCCGCTCTTGGTCTGGCGCGCGAGCACTGTGGCGGGCAGCAGGTCGGCGAACACGTCACGCTGAAGCTGCCGGCGGACCGTGGACGGGGCGAAGAGAAAGGCCGGCGTGCGCAACGCAGCTTCAAACATCGGCTGAGAGATAAACGGATGAATTTCGTCAATTTCAGCAGCACGGCCGATGCGATCATAGTGCCGCTGCAGTTCAATAATCTGACTGATCTGCAAAAACTTGGCGGGATGGGCTCGCTCCACGGCCTGGACGAGCCATGGATGCGCAAAGGCCATGGCGTCGCTGGTCTCAGACGCTTCGTCGGTGACAAGGCTGTTCGACCCGGCCATTTGGCGTGCGAGCTTCTCCGGGGCGGATGGACGATCGAAGGCGCGGCCGAGCACCTTGGCCACAGGTTCGCCGGTAAGGCGACTGGCGAAATAGGCGCAGCGTAGCCAGCCCAGGAGGTTCCCGGTTTCGCGGATATAGTCGGTCGCGGAGGCGGCTGGGACCTGGTCGAAGAACAGATGATCGCCGCCCCGACCGGTTACGTAGCCTTGAGCATCGGCGGCGCGCGCTAGGTTGAGCGCCGAGCGACCCAGGCCGATCCGCAGAAGCCTTGTCGAAGGCCGTGGCAACAGGTGCTCAGAACGCGTGTGTTCATAGTCGGCGATCTCATGCTCCAGAGAGATCTCAACCAAGGGAGCACCGTGCAACTGCGCTGAAGCGCGGGCAAATTCTCTTTCGTCGCTCTCCGGGTGACCGACAACGGCGTTGAGGCAAAGAAGGTCAGGGGGCCGCCGAGCCTGACTCAGCAGGCCGGCAATGGCCGAAGAGTCGAGCCCGCCCGACAGGTCGAGCGTCAGGCTCGAGTAACGTGACGTCCAAAGTTCCACCGACATCTCAGCAGCGCGGCGGAGAGCGTGGGCGGCCTTGAGGTAGCTCGGCGAGCGGCTGCTCAGGTGGTCGATCGGGCGCCAGGCCATGCGGCTTGAGGCTTCCCCCCGGGAAAAGGTGATCTCCTGACCCGGCAGGATCTCTTGGACGCCGGCGAACCCGGTCCGTTCCGCCGGCATGGTCTCGTCGAGCAACATGTGGGTGAGATAAGCCCAGTCGATGTCCCAGCCTCCATTTCGGTACGCGGCCAAGTCCTCAATGTGAGAGCAAACGATGTCGAGGGCCTCGGCGCGCGCCCAGTAGGCAGGAATTCTTCCGGAGCAGTCACGAAGCACGCTGACCGATCCCGTCCCCGGCTCGGCGCGGACAGATAGAAAGGCGCCCCAGGTGGCGGCGACTTCTGCGTAGGTTCGCGCGGGCCTGGCGGTGACACCGAAGAGGCGCCCATCGCAAAGCGTGTGGCCGGCAAGCCGATCATGGGCGTCGCTGCAGCCCCAGATCATCACTGCTCCGGGCGACGGGAGGACCCGCCAGCTTAACGCCGAGGGGCCAGGCGCCGGAACGTTGAGTGAGCTCCCGGGTCGATGCGGAACAAGGATGACGAAGCGCATCTGGTTCAGATCGCCAAAATGGGCGTGTATTGCCGCACCGCGTCGGGGGTCTCGTTGACTACGGCCTCTTCCACCTGCGCCCAACAGTGAGCCGCGAAAGGCCGAAGTCGCGCGGCGAAGACCAGTCGCGCGCCAAATCCATAACGGCGCAACAGCAGGCAGAGTGCAGGGGCGTCTAGCCGGCAGATGCGGCCATAATTGAACAACGGCCGCACCGCCGCGAAACTCGCCACCAGGTCTTCGACGCGTGGGCGTCGGCGACGCGCGGCGGGGCTGGCCTGCTCTATGTGTGTGACCAGTTCCGCGAAGGTTCGGCGCCGTAGGAGCCGGGAGACTGTCAGGAGGCAGAATAGCGCGTTGGCCGTCGCGCCTAGACTGCGACGCCCATCGGCGGCGTTAACGCTCGCCGTCGGCATGGTCCAGCCTGCCAGAACTTGTGCGGATGAAGCTCGGTCCTTCGTCGCTCGGCGCTCAAATTCAGCGGCGGTCCGCGCTGGACTCGGAACCAGGTAGTAGCGGTCTGCATCGATATCGAGAACCACCAGATCGCCCTCGATCTCGGCGGCGTGGCGGCGCAAGTCAGGAGAGCGGGTCTGCGACATGGCTGGATTCCGCGCGAAGTGGTGCGCGGGATTGGCCCGCGCACCGTCGGCTCAATTCACGATCTGGTATTCGTTTTCGAACTCGAGAGTCAGGCCGGGCGGACCGTAGGTTTCTTCCGAGGCGGCGCCGAGATCGATGAACTCGACCGTGTCGAGCTGAAGGATGTTGTCTTGGGTCATGATTTTCTCCGATGTAGTTCGGATTCTGGGGCACCTATTCGAGGTGATGACTGAATATTAGGCTGTCGGCCGGCTAGAGATACCAATATATTCTATCAAATACTTATGATCACTGGCGGTAGCGGCCTGTGATAGCGCCGGCACAAGAACAATATTCTGCGGGACATCGCGCGCGAGGGCGTCGAGTCGTTTATGGCGGCGGCGAGTTCATCGCGTCGAGCCCATCAGCGACGCATCTTTCGTCTTGTGCTCTCACCCGCATTCGCATGGAACTTCGCTCGCCCGGTGGGTTTCCCTGAAGGACTGACGGCAGGCTGAAATTTGGCATCGGTCGCCGCAGCGATCACAAGGTGAGCAGCCCTTGGCCAAGACGTCGTCTCGCAGGCTTAAGGTCTTCCAGGCCCAGTTCGGATTCTACGACAGCGTCGTGGCCGCTTCGAGCCAGGCGGCCGCCTTGCGAGCATGGGGTGTTCGTCAGAACCTTTTCGCCGATGGACGCGCGCAGATTACCGATGATCGCCAGGCCGTCGAGGCGGCCTTGGCGCATCCGGAAACGCCACTGAGAAGAGCCGTCGGCACGAGGGACGCATTTGCGCTCGAACCGACGAGTTTGCCGAGGGCGCCGGAGGCTCCCACACGGCCCGCGGCCAAGTCTGTGGCCACGCCAAGAAGCGCCCAGCCGCCAAAGCCGCCGGCGGACCGCTCGCGGCTGGATGGGGCCGAAGCCAAGCTTCGAAAGGTGGACGAGGCGCGCAAGGTTGAGGAAGCCGACTTCCGGCGGCGTGAAGCCGAACTTGAGAAGGCCCGCGAGGCGGCCCAGGTGCGCTATGTGGCCGCTCGCAAGACGGCCACGGCCGCAGTCGTCGCGGCGCGCGGCGCCTTTCGAGAGGCGGGGGGCGCCGATTGAGGCTAGCTTGCCTTGCGAGCCTTAGGCTTGGCGGGCGCAGACTTCCCGGCCTTGGCCTTGGCCTTGGTGGCATCGCCGGGGGGCCTGTCCTTGCCCGCCAAGCTTGCGCGTAGCGCCTCCATCAAGTCGACGACATTGGTGTCTTCCGGCTCGGCGACCTTGGCAGGCTTGTGGCCCTTCTTCTTGTCCTCGATTAGCGCCTTGAGCGCTTCCTCGTATCGGTCGACAAATTGGCTCGGATCGAAAGGGCCTTCCTGCTGCTCGATGATTTTTTCGGCTATGGCGATCATCGCCGGGTCGGCCGCCTTGTCGCTTATGCCGCCAAAGATTTCATCGGGCTGACGCACCTCGGCGTCGGCGCGGATGGTATAGGCTAAGATCCCTTTTCCTCGTGGTTCGAGCGCCAGGATTCTTTCGCGCGTCGAGATCACCACGCGTCCGAGGGCGATCTGGCCTGATTTTTCCAAAGCGGTGCGGATCACCCCGAAGGCTTCCTGGGCCAACTTGCCGTCCGGCGCGAGATAGTACGGATTGTCCCAATAGATCCGGTCGATCTCGTCACCGGGCACGAAACGCTCGATCTCAATCGTCTTGGTGCTCTCCAGCTTGACCGCCTTGATCTCCTCGTCGGTCAGCAAAATGTACTCGCCCTTTGCGACCTCGTAGCCCTTCACCAGCGACGAGCGCTCGACAGGCCCGGTGTCCGGGTCGGTGGTGATCATCTTGATCCGATTGTTGGTCTTCGGATTGATCAGGTTGAAGTGCACGTCGCCGCCAGCGTTCGTCGCGGTGTAGAGCGCGACCGGGCAGGTGACGAGTGAGAGCTTCAGGTGGCCTTGCCAGGTGGGGCGGTACGCCATGTCGACATCCTCGGACTACGCCGTCGCGGCGCGCCTAGACTCGACTCAACGGAGATCACGGAATTTCGTTCGCCCTAGCCGCAAGAGGCTGCTTCGCCGGAGTCCAGGTCGATCTTGAAACAGTGCTCCCGACCATCATCCAGGTCTTGCACGATGACGCTGACTTCATTGTTGTCGTCCACGGGCGGATGGAAATCCTCGACATAAGCGACCGCCGCGGCCTCGAACGAGGCTTCCTGGACAACTCGGGCCAGATGACTCTCCGCGTAGCGAGCGTGAACGCGGAACGGACGGGGCTCTCCGGCGACTTCGGTCATTTGCGGATCTCCTACAAGGCGAACGCACCGCTCCGGAAATGGATTCAGACGCGACATCCGACACTTCCGGATCAAGCGGTCGAAATGTTCGTTGATCAGTCTGACCTGAGTCGGAGCGATCATGGCCGCCACAAAGCTCGCCAAATACCAGCAGATGCGTGATTTCTCGCAGACCGCCGAGCCATCTGGCGAGGAGGCGCATGTCGCGCCGTCGCGCGCCCTGCGGTTCGTGATCCAGAAGCATGCCGCCAGTCATCTGCACTTTGACCTGCGGTTTGAGTATGAGGGCACGTTCCGCTCCTGGGCCGTACCCAAGGGACCCTCGCTGGACCCCCAGGACCGGCGGATGGCGATGGAGGTCGAGGACCATCCCCTCGACTACGGGGACTTTGAGGGGACCATACCCAAGGGGCAGTACGGCGGCGGCGTCGTAATGCTGTGGGACCGCGGCTATTGGGCGCCTGAAGCGGGATTTGAAAACATCGGCCAGGCCCTGGCGAAGGGTGAGCTCAAATTCGTCATGGAAGGCGAGCGCGTGCATGGCTCCTGGATCATCGTGCGCATGAAGCCCGGCAAGGCCAAGAACGCCTGGCTGCTGATCAAGCATCGCGATGAGGGTGCGCTCGCCGGCAATGTCACCGGCCCGACCGACGAGGATCGTTCCGTTGCGTCAGGCCGAACCATGATTGAGATCGCCAACGGTAAGGGCAAGGCCGCTAAGCCGTTCATGACCGCCAAGGGCGCGGTGGCCGGGGCGGTCTGGCGGAGCGATCGCGACGACAGCGCGCCGGCCGGCCTGGTTGCGCCCACCAAGGCCAAGGCCAGTAAGGGCAAGTCGAAAACCCTCGTTGCACTGCCAGCCTTTATTGAGCCGCAGCTGACCAAATCCTTGGAGAAGCCGCCGGCGGGTTCGGGCTGGGCCCACGAGATCAAGTTCGACGGCTACCGGATGCAGCTGCGCACCCTGAAGGGCTCAGCCACACTGCTCACTCGTAAGGGTCTCGACTGGTCCTCGAAGTTCCCGGAAATCGTTTCCGCCGGCGCAGGCCTGCCTGATGGGATCGTCGATGGCGAGGTGGTCGCGCTCGATCATACGGGCGCCCCGAACTTCGCCGCGCTTCAGGCCGCGATCTCCGATCGCAATACCAAGGGCCTGGTGTTCTTCGTGTTTGACCGGATGTTCCTGGGCCTGAAGGACTTGCGACCATTGTCCCTGGCGGAGCGCAAGGAGGAGCTGCAGGCCAGCCTGGAGGGCGCTCCGGCGAACATCCGCTTCGTCGACCACTTCATCACCGCCGGCGATGCGGTCTTGCAGTCAGCCTGCCGGATGGACCTGGAGGGGATCATCTCCAAGCGGCTCGAAGCGCCTTATCAGTCGGGCCGCAGCGAAAGCTGGACCAAATCGAAGTGCCGGCAGGGGCATGAGGTGGTGATCGGCGGCTGGACCACGACGGGTGACGCCTTCCGATCGCTGATCGCTGGCGTCTATCGCGACGGGACCTTGGTCCATGTCGGGCGGATCGGCACTGGCTTTGGCCGTGACGTCGTCGCCCAGATCATGCCCCGGCTCAAGGCGCTTGAAACCGACGCAAGTCCCTTCAAGGGCAGGGGCTCGCCAAGGAAGGCCGCCAACGTCCATTGGGTGCGGCCCGAACTGGTCGCCGAGATTCACTATGCTGGCTTCACCGGCGATGGTTCGATCAGGCAGGCGTCCTTCAAGGGGCTGAGGGAAGACAAGCCCGCCAGGGATGTCGAGGCCGAGACGCCGGCGCCGGCAGCCGAAACCGATCTGAACGAGCCCGGCCCGGCGACCGTTCGGCCAACGCATGTAGCGCCCCGCGGCTCGATCCCCGTGATGGGGATCACGATCTCCAATTCGGACAAGCCGCTGTGGCCCGACGCCGATGACCGCAAGCCGGTCACCAAGCTGGAGCTGGCGCAATATTACGAAGCCGTCGGTGAATGGATGCTTCCCCATGTGAAGGGCCGTCCCTGCTCGATGATCCGCATGCCCGATGGCGTTAACGGCGCCCAGAAGTTCTTCCAGCGGCACTCGGCCAAGGGGCAGTCGGCCTTGATCACCGAGGTGGAGGTCTGGGGTGATCGCAAGCCCTACATACAGTTCGATCGGGTCGAGGCGCTGGTCGCCGCGGCCCAAACCGGCGCCCTCGAACTCCATCCCTGGAATTGCGAACCCTTTGAGCCCGAGCAGCCGGGACGGCTAGTCTTCGACCTTGATCCGGCCCCCGACGTCCCGTTCGAGATGGTGATCGATGGCGCGCGTGAAATCCGCGACCGACTGGAAGAGTTGGGCTTGGTCAGCTTCTGCAAGACCACAGGCGGCAAGGGGCTCCATGTGGTCACTCCGCTGAAGGCGAAAGGGATCACATGGGGCGTGGCGAAGGGCTTCGCACGTGACCTCTGCAAAGTCATGGCCGCCGATGCGCCTGATCGGTATCTCATCACCATGGCCAAGAAGGAGCGGACGAGCCGGATCTTTCTCGACTATCTGCGCAATGACCGGATGGCGACCGCGGTCGCTCCGCTATCGCCCCGCGGCCGGCCAGGCGCTCCGGTTTCGATGCCGGTTAATTGGAGCCAGGTGAAGAAGGGTCTCGATCCAGCCACCTACACCCTGCGCACCGTCCCGCCGATCGTCGCGAAAATGACCGCCTGGGAAGACTACTGCGAGGGCGAGCGGCCCCTAGCGCCGGCGATCAAGCGTCTAGGCAAGGTTTAGGTCTGCCTTCACTTGGTCGTGGCCTCCAGCAATGCGGGCGGACCTCCATCATCAGGTCCCGGCGCAACCTGCGCTCGTCTTTCCAAGGGCGTATTCTTCAATCGTCACGGCCGCGACTGATTTAGGCTCACCGAGGAGCTGCGGCTTTCCCCGAGACGTGAACCAGACCCGACAAGGAACGTTCGCCTTCCAGCCACAACAGGAGATCACCATGCCTGCTAAATCCAAGGCACAGCAGAAAGCCGCTGGGGCGGCCCTATCGGCGAAGCGCGGCGAAACACCCAAGAGCAGACTCAAAGGCGCTTCCAAGCAGATGGCGCAGTCGATGAGCGAACAGCAGCTTGAGGAGTTCGCCCACACCAAACGCAAGGGAAAGCCTGAGCACGTCGCGCGATAGATATCGCCTCACGTGCGGATCGCCAGCTTCAACGTCAACGATATCAACAAGCGGCTGGCCAATCTGCTGTCCTGGCTTGAGGCTGAACGCCCTGACGTCGTCTGTCTGCAAGAACTGAAGTGCGAGCACGACGGATTTCCGATTGAGGCGATCAAGGGCGCCGACTACGGCGCGGTCTGGCGTGGCCAGCGCAGTTGGAACGGCGTGGCTATTCTCGCGAAAGGCGCAGAGCCGGTGCTGACGCGCCGGGCGCTGCCAGGCGATCCGTCGGACGAGCAGGCACGCTACATTGAGGCGGCCGTCAACGGCGTCTTGGTCGCCTCGATCTATTTGCCCAACGGCAATCCGCAGCCGGGGCCCAAATTCGACTACAAGCTCGCCTGGTTCGAGCGGCTGCTAGGCCACGCCGGTGAACTGGCGAAAGCCGGCGTCCCGACGGTCCTGGCCGGCGACTACAATGTGGTCCCGACCGAGGCCGACATCTTTCCTGGACACCGCGAGCAGGCGAACGCGCTTCTTCAACCTGAGGTCCGGGCTTCCTATCAACGGCTCTTGGAAGATGGCTGGACGGACGCTCTTAGAGCGTTGCAGCCGGAAGGTCCGCTATGGACCTTCTGGTCCTACCTGCGTCATCGCTGGCCGAACGACAAAGGCATGCGCCTAGACCATTTTCTCCTCAGTCCCGAGCTGAGGTATCGGCTCGTGGACGGTGGGGTGAGCGCGGGGCCGCGTGGTGAGAGGGGAGCGAGCGATCACGCCCCGGTATGGATCGAGCTAAACGCCGGCAAGCGCCGGGCGTCGGCGCCGAGCGCATCGCGCGCGGTTCCGAGAGCAGGGGGCAGGCCACGTCAAATCCCGCCGCGGTCGGAACCCCCGCCCTCTGCAAGGCGAACAACTTCTGTTCGCAGCAGGCCTCCAGGTTAGTATCGAGACTTCTCCCGAGACGTGGGAAGTGGGCCGCGTTTGGGGATGCGGGCCAGTCTCTCGCCTCCGATCTTGGAGGGCGATCTCCAGGCGCCTGATCCGGACATTTGAAACCGCAACGAAGATTGCGCGTTGGACGGCCGCACCATTCGCGCAGTCAGGTTTGCGTGCTCATCTGGTCAAGCTTGGACCTGGCCCACCCCGCCTTAGCCGATGAAGGCGTCGGGTGATGCATGAAGTCCTCCTTGGTCGCGCAGCGCTAGTTGGCAAAGGATTACCGAGCCTGCGCAGCGGTCATGCTGTGCGCGCGCGTAAAGGTTCCAGGCAAATACAATATATATGTGTATCTCGTAAATATCATTCAGGGTGGAACCAAGGGTTTGAATGCGGATTATTCTTCCGAATCTGGGAGAGATCAAGATGATCAAGCCGATATTGAGCGTTGCACTAGCCGCAGCTTTGCTGGCAGCTTGCAATCAAAAGACAGCCGAAGCCGACAACACCAAGGGACCTGTCGTCGCCGCCTCGGAGGCGCCGCGAAATGAAGCGGTCGACACCACGCCGACTTCAGGCGACCCCGGCCCCACGGCAGGGGCGAATTCCTTCACCGAGGCCCAGGCCAAGCGCGCGATTGAGGGTGCGGGTTACACGGCGGTGGGCCCTCTGACCCAAGACGCCAATGGCGTCTGGATGGGTAAGGCCACAAAGGCCGGCAAGGAGAGCGCCGTGTCTGTGGACTACAAAGGCGCGGTCACCGCGTCCTGACCCGCCGTACGTACAGCACAACAGGATTGGAATAAGCGATGAGCAAGACCATCACGCGGCTGTTCGACAGCCACACACAAGCGCTAAGCGCCGTTGAAGATCTCGAGCGTTCCGGCGTCGATCACGACAAGATCAGTCTCGTGTCCAACAATACGGACAACTGGCACGCCGGACATCGTCATGCTGGCGCGCCCAGGGAGGCTGGCGTGCTCGGCGATCGAAATGGTGACGGCGAAAACGATGTGGCCGAGGGCGCTGGCAAGGGCGCGGCGACCGGAGGCCTCATCGGCGGCGGAGCCGGTTTGCTCGCGGGCCTAGGAATGCTGGCGATTCCGGGTCTTGGCCCTGTCGTCGCGGCCGGTTGGCTAGTCTCCACGGCGGTGGGAGCCGCGATCGGGGCTGCGGCCGGCGGAGCGACCGGCGGCATCCTTGGCGCCTTGAAGGAGGCGGGCCATTCCGATGAAGAGGCCAATGTCTATGCCGAAGGGGTGCGTCGTGGCGGGACGCTGGTCAGTGTCAAAGCCCATGACGACGAAGTGCCCGCCGTGGAGGCGATCTTGAACGGCGCACGCGGGGTGGACGCCGTCACCCGCGGATCGGCCTATCGCCAGTCCGGCTGGTCGCAGTTCGACGAGACCGCGGCGCCTTATACGACGGAGGATATTGACCGTGAGCGGGCGCGATACCGCGTCGAGGAGCGCTCGTTCTCCGGGCAAGAAGAGATTGACCGCACAGGCCCGGCGGACGTGTCCGACGCCCGCTTCGGCGGCTCGTTGGGGGCTCGTCCCGACCGCTAGCCGGATCAGAGGCCTGCTCGGGAAACCGAGCAGGTCACCGATCCCAATCTGACCGGGCTGCGCCGCTCACCGCCGGGCAAGCGCCCGGTTTCTCGCGTTGGGCTGTCTTCAGGAGGCACTATTGGATCAGGCGGGGGACCCCTCTCAAACACTGGTCGGGGACCGGCCGGCCGCAGCCTCTGCGCGCGGTTTGGCGGACCGGATTGGATTAGCCTGTATTGCGGTCGAGCGGACGCGAATGCCGATGGTGGTGGCTGATGCGAGGGGCGGCCCAAATCACATCGTGCTCGCCAACCAGGCGTTCCTACGGTTGACGGGCTATGATGCGGACGAGGTCATTGGGCGCGACTGCAGGTTCTTGCAGGGCGAGCGCACCAGCCCAAGCGCCGTGGCGGAGATTCGCCGCGCGATCGTCTCTGAACAGGATGTCACCATTGAGTTGTTGAACTACCGCAAGGACGGAACGTCCTTCTGGAACCAGCTCTTCCTCAGTCCGATCCATGCAGAAGATGGCAGGCTGATGTACATTTTCGGCTCCCAACTCGACGTCACCGAAAGGCGCAGAGCTCAGGACCTGGAGGCCGTACAACGGAGGCTTTTGCGCGAAGTGGATCATCGGGCGATGAATGTCTTGGCGATTGTCCAAGGCATTGTCCGAATGACCCGGGCTGATGACGCCGCGGACTACGCCCACTCCGTGCAGGCCAGGGTTCGGGCTCTATCGCAGGCCCACAGCCTGCTGGCCTCGGGCGGATGGGCCCATGTGCCCTTTTCCGAGCTATTGCGCGTCCAGATCGAGGCCTACGAATCTGACCGTGTGGCGATGGCGGGGCCAGATGTCCTGGTGCCAGCTCATATCGCTCAGTCGGTTGCGCTTGTCCTGCACGAACTCATCGACAACGCTGCTAGGCACGGAGCGCTGTCCTCGTCGGGAGGCTCGCTGCACGTCCATTGGCACGAGAGCGACGGGCAAAAGCTCAGACTGCATTGGACCGAGCTGGGCGCGCCTAAGTCGATGGGCCCGATCGACGCAGGATTTGGTTTTAAGATGATAGACGCGATCGTTGAGCGGCAGCTTGGCGGATCCCTAACCCGAGATTGGCAGGGCGGGGCGATCAACACCCTCCTTTCCATCCCTTTGCGGGGCGAGGCTCCCGCGTTTAAGGCGGCTTGATCGTACGCCATCATCCGCCGCCGAGCCTCCTTCCGATGAGGGGCGGCATTCTCACCTGTCCAGGGGCGGCCGATGGCGAAACGGCCTCCATCACCCGCCCAGAACCAGAGATCGGCGGCGAAACTCTCGCCGTCGGGCGAGCCTGGAGGTTCCACCAAGCCCGGCCATTGACCACAAGATCGCTGGATACACGCTGGGGCAGCATAGAATATATGGTTCCCGCGTCGGCCTTCGGCGTACATCGTTTCGGACAGCGCATGGCCCTGGTCAAGAAGTCGAAGATTCCCGCACCAGTCACCGACCCGGCGCCCGCCGCTGGCGCGCCTGTCTCGCCGGCTCCGCGAACAGTTCGCGCCCGAGCCCCCGCTCCCCGCCGCGAGAAGGCCGCTGAACGCGTAGCGGCCGCCACCGAGCAGTTGGCGGGTGGATTGACGCAAGCCTCGGCCGCCGCTGAAGAGTTACGGCGCTCCATGGAACAGATCGCAAGCGGGGCGGAAGAAGCTGCTGGCGGGTCCCAGGAACAGCTCGCCGCCATTAGAAGCGTCGTCAGCGCATTGGGGGCGGCCCGGACCCAGGCTGATGCATCGCGTCGTCGCACCGAAACTGTGCGGCTGGTTCTGGCCGAGGTGGTTGCGCAAATAACCGGTTCGGTTCGCGCAATCGAACGCAACGCTCAGCGTCAGACGGCGTCGGTGAATTTGATCGACGAATTGGAGCGCCGCGCGCAGGATATTGGCGAGATCACCCAGACTGTAAGCGGTATCTCGGACCAGACAAATCTCCTGGCCCTCAACGCCGCAATCGAGGCCGCCAGGGCAGGAGAACAGGGGCGCGGGTTCGCCGTTGTCGCTGACGAGGTTCGCGCCCTCGCCGAGGTCTCCGAGAAAAGCGCCCAAGAAGTCGGGGGCCTGGCTGAACGCATAATGGTCGAGGTGCGCGGCGTCGCAGAAGAGATCCGCACGGCGGCCGAGGCTGCTTCAACTGAGGCCAGGTCCGGCGTCGCCACCGTGTCGACCCTCGACAAGGTTCGCGCTGACATGACGTCAATCGCCTCCAGCAGCGACGACGTCCTGATCGCGGCCGAGGAGGCCGAGCGGGCCGCGAGCGAGGCTCAGAAAGGCGCCGAGCAGGTGGCCGGCGCCGCCGAAGAACAGGCCGCTGCAACGGTCGAGGCTCAAACGGCCATTCAGCAACAGGCATTGGCGCTGGAACAGGGGCAGGAAGCCGCACTCGCTCTGGCCAGGGTCACCGATGCTCTGGGGACGGAACGCGGCGCGGCGGGCTCTGTTGACCAGATCGCGGCTACAGCCGAAGAATTGTCGGCGACCATTCAGGAACTCTCCAGCGCGGCGACGCAGATCATGGCCGCGGTGGACCAGATCAGCGCCGGTTCAGCGATCCAGGCTTCGGCCGCACAGCAGACCGCCGCCGGCCTAGCCCAGATCGAGGCTAGCGCGGGCGTCGCGCAAAGCAACGCCAATGCGGCCAATCAAGCGATCGCGACCGTTGACGACGCCCTCAACGCCGCGCGCACGACGATCGCGAGCTTGATGGCCGGCGTCACCGCCGCGGCTGAAGCCACGCGCTCCAGCCTGCAGACCTTGGTGGGACTCGAGGCCGTGGGGCGGCGGGTTGAAAAAGTAGTCGACGGTATCGCGCTGATCGGTGTCCAAACCACCATGCTGGCCGTGAGCGGTTCGGTCGAAGCTGCCCGCGCCGGCGCGGCAGGGCGCGGATTCGCCCTGGTGTCGGGAGACATACGCGGGCTGGCCAGGGAAGCGTCAGCCAGTATTGACCGCGCTAAGGACACAGTTCGAGGCATTCAGGACCAGATCGGTTCCTTGCGGCGTGATTGCGAGCAGGTCATCGCCACTGCTGAAATCGAAGTGCAGAACAATCGCGAAATCGTCGCAGCCTTGGAACGGCTGGACGCTGACGTCCAGGCCATGCGGGGTGCAAACGCGGCAATTTTGGACGGGGCGTCCGTGATCTTGAAGGGTTCAACCCAGGCGGCGAACGGGGCCAGGCAGATCGCATCTGCGGCCGAGGAGGCCAGCGCCGCGGCGCGGCAGGCCGCGATCGCGGCGTCACAACAGGCGCGCGGCGCCGAGGATCTGGCCGCGGCGATCGAAGAAATCGCCTCGCTGGCTGACGAATTGAAGAGCCACGATGCATGATCCCGCGCCGATGACATCGGATCTGCGTGGCTTCATCGCCTTTCGCGTGGGGGCCCAGAGCTACGCCCTTCCCGCAGACTTGGTGTCCGAAGTCATTCGGCCGCCAACTATCGCCCGGGTTCCTCATTCGCCTCGGGGCTTGCTGGGCATCGCGAGTTTGCGCGGATCGGTGCTGCCAGTGGCTAGCCTGCCGGGTTTGCTTGGGGCTCCCCCCCAAGACGCGACGGCGAGATCGCGTGTCCTGGTCCTGCGCCGAGCCCCGCCGCTCGGCTTGGCGGTCGACGCCGTCGACACCCTGGTGAACGTCGAACCCGAAGCCATCGAGACCGATCAGGCGATGATGGGCGCGCAACCTGGCGAACGCCTGACTGGCGTATTCCGCATCGCGGCCGCTCAGGACGTTACGAAGGTCCTAGATCTGGATGCTCTCCTGGCGGCGGCCTTCGTGCCTCAAGCGCGACCGCGCGCAGCGACCGGTCCGGGCGTCCCAGTCTTGGCCGAAACCGAGGCGGGCGGAGACGACACCCCCCGGCTGGTGGTTTTTGAAGTCTTCGGTCAGGACTATGGGCTGGCGCTCAACGTGGTGCGCGAGGTGGCGTCGCTGCCAGCTCAGGTCGCCCGCGCGCCTCGCAGCGAAGGGTTGGTTCTTGGGGTCGTCGACTATCGCGGCGGCCTGCTTCCGCTGTTCTCGCTTCGTGGCCTGCTTGGTTTGCCGATCGCCATTGAAGCCGACCTGAATCAAAAGGTCATCGTCACGACGATCGGGGGCGCGGTCGTCGGCTTGGTCGTGGACCGCTTGCGCGCCATCGTGCTGGCCGAGCCCTCGCGCCTCGAGCCGGTCCCGCGCGTGCTGGCCGCCCGAACCGGCGGAGAAACCCGCATAAGCGCCATTCTACGTCTGGAGGGGGAAGGAGGGCTCATTTCCGTCCTTTCGCCCGAGCGTGTGTTCCGCGAGGAAATCATGCAACGGCTTGGCCAATTCGTTGATGAGGGCGGCGCAGTGACCGAGGACGACGAAACCGTGTCGGAGACGTTGAATTTTCTCGTCTTTCGATTGGGTGAGGATGAGTTCGCCTTGCCGATCGACAAGGTCGAGGAGGTGACGTCGGCGCCAACTCGGACAACTCGTGTGCCCAACACCCCTGAGTTCCTGGAAGGGGTGATAAATCTCCGCGGAGAAGTGTTGCCGATTGTCGATCAGCGCCGCCGTTTCAACATGGCCCCGGCGGCAGAGGGACTGCAGCGTCGCCTTGTCGTCGTGCGGACCGATGAGCATCGGGCCGGGCTGATCGTCGACAGCGTTTCCGAAGTCCTACGCAGTTCGAAAGACCAGATCGAACCGGCCCCAGATCTTACGGGCCAAGCCGGCAAGCTCGTCAACGGTGTCCTTAATCTGAGGCGTGACGGGCGGATCCTGCTGGTCCTAGATCCGGCCGAACTGCTGACTCGCGCCGAGATCGGGCTTCTGGAGGGCCTCGAAGCAGAGGATCGACGGACCGCGCCTTGATCAAGCTGCTGGTGGTCGACGACTCTGCATTGGTGCGCAAACTTCTTGGTCAGGTATTCGCCGAAGAGTCCGATTTCGAGGTTCATTTCGCGGCCAACGGCGTCGAGGCCTTGGCGCGGCTCGCGAGCCTCCAACCTCATGTCGTGACGCTCGATGTGCACATGCCGCAGATGGATGGCCTGGCTTGCCTCAACCAGATCATGCTGGAGCAGCCGACCCCCGTCGTGATGGTGTCTTCGCTCACCGCGGCCGGGGCCGAGGCGACGCTGGAGGCGCTGCGCCTGGGGGCGGTGGATTTCGTCCCCAAGCCCGGCGGGGCGGTCTCTCTGCACATGGACGAATGGGCGCCTGAACTGGTCTCGAAGGTGCGCGCCGCCGCCGGCGTAAAACTCAAGTCCAGCACGCGCCTGCGCGAGCGCGTTCGTCATCGCGTCGGCGCGCAACCCGCTCGCCTCCACGCGGGGGCGGCGGAGTCGAGGCGGCCGCTCGCCGCCAGCGGCGACGGCCTGGTGCTGGTGGGAACCTCGACCGGCGGGCCACCGGCGCTTGAAGCCCTGTTGACGCCGTTGCCGGGCGATTTCCCGTGGCCGATCGTCGTGGCCCAACACATGCCTGCAAGTTTCACCGGCCCGCTCGCGCGCCGGTTGGACAATCTCTGCGCTCTCTCAGTCGTAGAGGTGGCGGGACCAACGCCGCTGACGCCCGGAAGCGTGTATGTCGGACGAGGCGACGCCGACATCATCGTCGCGCGCCGACCCACCGGATTGGTCGCCCTGCCTGCCCCCGGGCTGGCCGGATATCCGTGGCGGCCCAGCACCGATCGTCTGGTCCGAAGCGCTATGAGCCACCTACCGGCGGCGCAGTTGGTCGGCGTCCTTATGACGGGCATGGGAAATGACGGCGCGGACGCCATGGCTTTGCTCCATGCCCAGGGCGGGCGAGCCATCGCCGAGGCCGAAGAAACAGCGGTCGTCTGGGGCATGCCTGGTGAACTCGTGAGGGCGGGCGGCGCCGACTATGTTGAACCGCTTTTTCGGATCGCGGCTCGGCTTCGCGGGTTAGTTTCCTGACATGCCGCTGATCCGCAAAGACGCCAATCCCCCGGCGGTGGGTAACGTGGTGGAAGGTCCCGACGCCCAGGCGCTTTTGCTTGAGGGCGGCGTGGGCGATCGCTGGGCCGCTGCGCGGATGCTGGGAGGGGCGAGGGGAGACGTCGCGGCGTTGGCGGCGGCGCTCGCCCAAGAGCGCGATGGCCGGGTTCGCGAAGCGATCTTCACCAGCCTGGCCGCAACGGGGACTTCCGAAAGCTGCCGGGCCCTCATCGCAAGCCTTCGGTCGAACGACGCCGGCCTGCGCACCGGCGCTCTGGACGCCCTGAGCGCCATGCCGGCCGCAGCACAATTGATTCCGGACCTGCTTTGTGATCCCGATCCGGACGTGCGTCTGCTCAGCTGCGAGATCACCCGAAGCCTGCCATCGGGGGAGGCTCAGGCCTTGCTTTGCGGTCTGCTGGACACCGAAACAGAGGCGAACGTTTGCGCTGCGGCGATCGAAGTGCTCGCCGAATTGGGCGGCGAGCAGGCTCTTCCGTCCTTGCAGAGATGCGCGCAACGCTTCGCCCATCAACCCTTCCTGGTCTTCGCGGTTCGCCAGGCCCTGCGCCGCCTGGAGGGCGCGGGCGGCGACAGCGATGATTGAGGGCGGAGCGCTCACGGCGGCCGAGTTCAGTCGACTAAGTGAATTCCTCTATCGTCGCACGGGCATGGTTTTCAGCGAGTCCAAGCGCTACTACGTTCAGCGGCGTGTGAATGATCGCATGGCCGCCACCGGCGCATCGACTTTCGCCAGCTATTTCGCGAGGCTGCGAACCGACGTCGAGAACGAGGTCGAGCAGTTCATCAACGCCTTCACGGTGAACGAAACTTACTTCTACCGCGAAGAGCACCAGCTCCGATGCCTAACGTCCGATCTACTCGCCGAACGACTTCTGAGTAAGGGCGGCGGAGGCTTGCGTATTTGGTCGGTTCCTTGCTCAAGCGGCGAGGAACCCTATTCCATCGCGCTTTGGTTGCTGGAAAATTGGCCCCAGGTCGATGCTCACGACATCGAGATTCTGGGTTCGGACATCGACACCGCGGCGTTGGAGGCCGCGCGCGCCGGAGTCTTCAGTCGGCGCGCCCTCATGAAGTTGCCGCGAGAGGTTATCGAAACCTACTTTGAGCCGATGCCGAACGAGCGTTGGCGCATTGTCGCTGGATTGCGAGAATCTGTCGGCTTTTCTCCCGTTAATCTGGTCGAGTCTCGCCAGACCCGGCCTCATGGATTGTTCGACGTGATCTTCTGCCGCAACGTGCTGATCTATTTTGATGAGGCCTCCCGGCGGCTCGCGGCCGAAAACCTCTACGAGAATTTGGCGCCGGGCGGTTTCATCTGTCTTGGCCACACCGAGTCCATGAGCAGAATCTCGCCGTTGTTCGAGGCGCGGCGCTTCGCCGACGCCATTGTCTATCAGCGGCCGCGGGGGGACGGACGTGGCTGAAAGCAAACCCAGGGTTCTGATCGTTGACGACGCCAGCTTGGTCCGCCTCTATTATCGCGAGGCGCTTGAGGCGTCGGGCTTCGAGGTCGATGAGGCCTTGAATGGCCTGGAAGCGCTGGAAAAATTGCTGCTCGCGTCGTTCGATCTGCTGGTGGTCGACGTGAACATGCCGCAGATGGACGGGATCACCTTCCTGCGGGCTTTGCGTCGGCAGGACGAACCGATCGGTTCAATCCCGGCCGTGGTGACCAGTTCAGAAGGCGAGGCGGCGGACATCGCCGCGGCTCGCCAGGCAGGCGCCAACTTCTATCTCGTAAAGCCGCTCGGCCAGGAGACGCTGGCGGCCTATGCCGGCCTCCTCGCGGGCGTCCACGCATGAACGAATTTCTCGAACAATTTCTAATCGAAGCCAAGGAGCTGGTGGTCCAGGCCACCGACGATCTGCTCGCCCTCGAAGCCCGGCCCGAAGATCAGGATCAGCTCGAAAGCGCTTTTCGGGCCTTCCACACCCTAAAGGGCGCGGCGGGCATTATTGAATTCGCCCCGATGGTTCGCGCGCTACACGCGGCCGAAGATCTATTGTCGCGGGCGCGTGCCCGTGAGGTTCGCCTGGAGGCCGCGCGGGTGGGAGATTGCCTCACTGCGCTCGACCAGGTCGACCAGTGGCTCGCGACGATCCAAGCAACCGGAACGCCGCCTCACGCAGACGCCGCCGAAGCCGAGGCTGACGCGGTCGTAGCGCTTTTCGCGTCAGATAGCGCCCCGGAACGGCCAGACCCCAAGCCCGGCGACGGCGATTGGCTCGCGGCGATCCTGGCGCGTCGCGACCAAGCCCGGGGTCTGCCGGTGATCGCCATTCGTTTCCGACCCGCGCCCGATTGCTTTTTTCGAGGCGAAGATCCGCTGGCGATGATCGCCAGGCTCCCTGGCCTGGTGGCGCTGGAGCTGACGGCGACCCAATCTTGGCCAGTCTTGGCCCTTCTTGATCCCTTCGCTTGCCAGGTCGAGATCACCGCGCTTTCCATCGCCGCGCGAGGCGATCTCGCGGGAGCGCTGGCGGGCTTGAGCGGCGAGATTGAGATCGTCGAGACGGCTCCGGACGCGGGCCTGGCGGCCGCGGCGCAGGAAATTCTCGAAGCTCAGATCGCCGTCCTGGCCGTGCCGGGGGGCGATGGCCGGCAGGCGAGGATGAATTCGGTGGCGCGGGTCGCCGAAAACGTCCTGCGAAGACTTGGCCGGACCGGTGAGGCGGCTCAGTTCGATCTGAGCGGTTCTGCAAGCCAGTTAGACCCGCCGGCTTTGACCAGCGCGCTCCACGTCGTGGTCGCCTCATTGTCCGACGAACGTGGACGTCCCAGCCGTCCCGAGCTGCGAGCTGAAACAGCTACACGATCGCTTAGAGTGGATGTGGACCGTATCGACGCCTTGGTGCGGCTGACCGGGGAACTCACCGTCATCAAGAACGCCTTCGGCCACATCTCCGGTCTGGCCGATTCAGAGGGCGATCCGGCCATGGTCGGCGCGGCGCTGCGTGAGCAGACCGCCCTGCTTGGCAGGTTAGTGGACGACCTTCAGCACTCGGTGCTCAGTATTCGCGTATTGCCGATGCGACACGTGTTCCAGCGCTTTCCGCGCCTGGTAAGGGACCTCGGGGCGAGCCTAGGCAAGCCTGTGCGCCTGGTTGTCGAAGGCGAAGCGACAGAGGCTGACAAGTCGATTGTCGAGGGGCTTTTCGAGCCCATTTTGCATGTGATCCGCAACGCCCTCGACCATGGTTTGGAACCGCCGTCCGAGCGCGTGGCGAGGGGCAAGGACCCGCAAGGAGTGATCCGTATCGGTGCGGCCCGGCGCGGCGAGCACGTGTTGATCGAGATCGAGGACGACGGCGGCGGGATAGACCTCGAACGGGTAAGGGAAACCGCCGCGCGAAAGGGCTTGGCCGCTCCGGAGGCCCTGGCCTTGATGACCCCGGCGCAGATCACCGACCTGATCTTCACGCCCGGTTTCTCCACCGCGGCTTCGCTTTCGGAAATCTCGGGGCGCGGCGTCGGCATGGACGCCGTGCGCGCAAGCGTCGTCGAGCTGGGGGGGCGGATAGAGCTCGAGAACCGCCCGGGCCAGGGCGCCCTGGTGCGTTTAGTGCTGCCGTTCACCATCATGATGACGAGCGTCATGACTGTGGAGGCCGCCGGCCAGGTTTTCGGCGTGGCGCTCGAGGCCGTGATCGAAACCACCAAGGTCCCGCGCGACCAGATTTTCGCGATAGGGTCCGCATCGGCGTTTGTGTGCAGGGGCCGCACAGTTCCGCTGGTCGGTCTGGCCGGCTTGCTTGGCTCAAGTTGCGAACCGCCCGCGGCGGACGCAACCGTCGTCATCGTATGTGTGGCGGGTCAAGACGTAGGTCTGGAAGTCGACGGACTTGGCGGACGAATGGATGTCATGCTTAAGCCTATGGAGGGGCTGTTGTCGGGCATGAATGGCGTTTCAGGGACCACCTTGTTGGGAGACGGTCGCGTCATGATCGTGCTCGACCTGGCGGGACTGTTGTCGTGAGCGTCGTCCGAAACGCTCCTGACCAGATCGTCCTTACCGGTGAGTGCCCCAGCAGCGACGCTGAGGCCTTGCTGACCGCGCTTCTTGAAACGCCGCACGCACGCGTGGATTGGCGCGGGTGCGATAGCGCTCATACAGCCGTTATACAGGTCCTGATGGCGTCGCGGGCTGTGCTGGTGGGCCCGCCACGGAGCGAGTTTCTGGCGACCTATGTCGCCCCGTTGGCGGCCCTCCGTGGCGGCTAGGCGCAGAGCGGCCCCTCGGGCATAGAACATCCGCGAACGGTCGCGGTTTTAGTGAGTGGAAGTGGAGCTAAGACGAGATGAGCTATACGGTCCTGATCGTCGACGACAGCAAGCTGGCGCGCATGTCGGTGGCGCGGGCGCTGAGTTCGCTGCAGCCTGACTGGACCCGCCTGGAAGCGGCCAACGCGGACGACGCCCTGCTTCTGATGAAACAGTCCAGTGTCGATCTCACGCTTCTTGATTTTAACATGCCCGGTCGAGACGGACTTGAGCTCGCCGCTGAGTTGAAGGCGCTACACCCATCGATGCCGGTCGCCGTCATTTCCGCGAACAGCCAAGTTGAGATTGTCGCGCGCGCAGAAGCGGCCGGAGCTGCGTTCCTGGTGAAACCCCTGACGGAACAGGCCCTCGATGTGTTCTTGAAGGACGCCGTTCGCCGTTTGGAATCCCAAGTTCAGTGAGCGACCCGCTAATCAACGTGCTGGACGACCTGCAGCTCGATGCATTGACCGAGTTGGTCAACCTCGGGGTCAGCCGGGCCGCCAAGAGCTTGCGCGAGATGATCGGCGAACAGGTGCTTCTGTCTGTCCCCAGCATCAGCGTGGTCACCCGCAATCAGGCGGTGTCGCTGCTCATGGCGCGCGAAGAAGCCAAGCTTGTCGCGGTTCATCAGGTGTTTGAAGGCGACATCACCGGGCGGGTGCTGCTGATTTTTCCTGAGACCAAAAGCCTTGAGCTGGTTCGCGCCGTAGCCGGCGGCGAGCTTGCGCTTGAGGACATCATCGAGCTTGAGCATGAGGCGCTCGCCGAAACCGGAAACATCATCCTCAATGGGTGCCTGGCGACGATCGCCAATATGCTCGAGCGAAGCTTGAAGATGTCGCTCCCGGAGATCCTCCGCGGCGATGGGCCGGAGTTCTTCGATCTGGCGCCGCCTCCGGCGGCCGGCGATGTCGTGATGTTTCTTTATATCGACTTCGCTGTGCGCGAACGCGACATCAATGGCTACATCGTGATGTTGATGGACATGCCCTCGCTCACGGCGCTCAAGGCGCTGCTCGATGAGTTTATCGAACGAACAATCGGCCCCGCCATATCAGGGCCTAATGTCAAACCCTGACGATCTCGCGAGCCTAGACGTGCTCGACGCCCTGGACAGCGGTGTTGCTGTTCTCGACGAGCATGGTCACGTCAGGATCTGGAACGAGTGGCTGGCGTCGGCGAGCGGTATTGCGCCGAGCGCCGCCATCGGGCGGCGGCTTGCGGAGCTTTTTCCGACCGGGGGCTTGGAAAGGCTAGGCCAGGCGATCGAGGATGCGCTTGAGCTTGGCGCGTCGAGTTTGCTCACCCACTCGCTACACCCGCGAATACTGCCGTTGTGGACACGGGCCGGCCGCGAGTTGGTCCACGATCTGGCGGTGCGGCCAGTAGGGGCTAAGCCCTATCGCCGCTGCATTGTCCAAGTCGCCGATGTCACGGTGGCCGCAGAGCGGGAGAAGGTGCTGCGAGCGCGGCAGAACGCCCGCTACGCGGCGGTGGTCGACAATGCGCCGGACGCCATTCTTACCCTTGATGCATCGGGGGTGATCCAGATGGCCAACCGTGCGGCGCCATTGGAATTCGGATATGGCGCGCCCAAAGATCTGATCGGCCGCCCGGCGGCGGAGTTGTTCGTCGATCAGGATATTTGGGAATCGGCGTGGCTGGCGGCTAGGTCGGGCGAGATACAGCCGTCCCACGAGATCATCGCGCGGCGCGTTGACGGATCGCTGACCTACCTGGAACTGTCGGCTTCCCAATGGCAGACGGACGGTCGCACATTCGTCAGCGTCATCCTGCGGGACGTCAACGAGCGCCATGCGGCTGAGACGGCCCTTCGCGGACTGAACGAAACGCTTGAGGAGCGGGTCGCAACTGCCCTGGCCGAGCGAAAGGTGCTCGCCGACATTGTCGAGAACACCGACGCGCTGATTCAGGTGCTTGATCGCGATCTGAACTTGCTGGCGATCAACAAGCCGAGCGCGGACGCGTTCGAACGGGCCTTTGGTCGACGGCCCGAGCTTGGCGATAACCTCGAAGCCCATTTGGCCAACACCCCAGGCGATGCGGCCGTGGCGAAGGCGCGTTGGATGCGGGCGCTGGCCGGCGAAGCCTTCACGGTCGAGCAGGCCTTTAAGACCAAATGGGGAGAGCGCCATTTTGAATTGAAGTTCAACGCACTGCGCGACTCTTCGGGGCATCCCTTCGCCGCGTTCCAATTCATCTACGACGTCACCGAGCGCGTGGAGCAGCAACAGCAACTGGCGGCCACTGAAGAGGCGTTGCGGCAGTCACAGAAAATGGAAGCGATCGGCCAGCTAACCGGCGGTATCGCGCACGACTTCAACAATCTGCTCACGGGCATCATCGGGGCGATGGATATCCTCAAGCGCCGGCTCGCCGCCGGACGCTACGAGGACACCCAGCGGTTTATGGATGCGGCGACGACCTCCGCGAACCGCGCGGCCGCACTTACGCACCGGCTCCTGGCCTTCGCGCGGCGTCAGCCCCTCGATCCGAAGGCGACGGACGCCAACCAGCTCATTCGCGGCATCGAAGACCTGCTCCGGCGGACGCTCAGTGAGCGGATCAAGCTTGACACGGACCTGGACAGCGACATCTGGCCAGCGCTCACTGATCCCAATCAGCTTGAAAACGCCGTACTGAACCTGGCGATCAACGCGCGTGACGCCATGCCCGACGGGGGGACGCTGACCCTCACCACGCGGCGTGTCGAAATCGTCGAAACCGTCCGCTTCGGGCAAGATGAGCTTCAGCCCGGCGAATATATCCAGATTCGAGTGAGCGACACCGGATCGGGAATTCCTCCAGAGGCGCTCGGGAAGGTTTTCGAACCATTCTTTACGACCAAACCTCTTGGGAAGGGGACGGGTCTGGGACTCTCGATGATTTACGGTTTCGCCAAGCAGAGTCGCGGCGCTGTCCAGATCGAGAGCATCTTGGGCGAGGGGACGGACGTCACCCTGTTCCTTCCCCGTTATCAAGGGGCCTTGCAGATCGATGGCCGTCCGCAGGAGCGGGCCGCGCCCCAGGGCGCGGGCGAGACAGTGCTGCTTGTGGAAGACGATTCATCGGTGCGCCTGCTGATCGGCGAGGTGCTAAGGGATCTTGGCTATGCTTGCATCGAGGCGAGCGACGGCCAGACAGCGCTGCCGGTTCTTACCTCTAATGCTCGGTTGGATCTGATGATCACCGATGTGGGCTTGCCCGGAATGAACGGTCGCCAGTTGGCCGACTTCGCGCGCGAGCATCGGCCTGAACTTCAGATTCTCTTCGTGACCGGCTATGCGGAGCAGGTCGCTGATGGGGCCGCCTTTCTTGGCGCCGGCATGTCCCTGGTGACCAAGCCGTTCAACCTCGATGTGCTAGCTTACAAAATCCGCGAAATTCTTTCCGCTCCCAGCTAGGCCGCCGCCGCCGAAAGCGCAGGGTCGGGTAGAGCTACGTGCTTCAAGTCGCTCCTCAACGAAAGGCGGCGGCCCCGGATGGAGCCGCCGCTGCTCGTTTTGGGCGCCTTGGAGCTTACTCGCTGTGAGTGGAGCTTTGCATGCGGATTTCGGCCGAGCCGCCGCTGCCTCCGGTGCCGGTGCACTGATATTCCTTGGTGATGAGCGTGGTCATGCAACCCGAGCTGCTCATCGCAGTGCATTGAGATGTCACGCCGCCGAAGGCTTCGGCCCCGCTATAGCCCCAGGTCGCGCAGCGTTGACGGGCGATGCTCAATCCCTGTGCTTCATCAACCGTCGGCACTTCGAGCATGCCGACCTCATAAGAAAGGCGAACGGTTCCGTCGGATCGACTGCCGCCGGTGGCGGTGTAAGTCTTGGCCGTCGCGCAGGCCGCAACTGTGAGCAAGGCCGCGCAGGCGGCCAATGTGGCGAGCTTTTTCATTTGGATCCCCCCCGGATCATTTTCTCTCAACTTTCAGCTGAGAGCTGAGTGGCATAGTTACTCCTTTCGGTATTGTCGAGCGGGCGGCTCAGATCACCCCAAGTGATCGCCGAGAGTCTTTTGGGATTTGCTGCCTAGCTGATCCAACTGGAGGCGATTGGAGCGGCTTTTCAGCTAACGAATTGATTTGGTCGAGTGGTGGCTAGCTTTCTGCGCCAGTTGCTTCAATTCGGTCGTTCGAAACCAAGCGATGGGGAACATTCCATGTAAACGCTGATCGCGACGCCCCGGCGGAGCAAGCTGGAGCTTTATACGATTGGGCGACGTATGGTCGGCGCTGATCCCGATCGGGATGAGCATCAAGGAAGGTGCTCACGTGATGGTGTCGGGTCATCACGACGACGGCGCCTAGCTGGGCATAAAACTCGAACCTGATCGACAATTCTGCAAGCGACCGGGTCCATGCGCCATCGTCGGTCGGCATGACGGGCGGGCCGAGGAGGCATGGCCGGGGCGCGATCTTGCCACTTGGCATAGAAAGGAGCATATTGCGCCATATGGAGGCGTCGGCATGACCCTTTTACTTCCGATCGACACTGCCGTTCAGGCTTTCCGCCCCGATCCGATTTCGGACGAAGAAGCCGCCGCCATGTTTCGGGCCGTGGTCAGCCTGTTCGCTCGCTGGGAGCTCACTGACGAACAGGCCGCGACCTTGCTAGACATGTCGCTACGGTCTTACCGGCGATGGAAGGTCGGCGAGCAGGGTCGGGCGGATCGCGACGCCAAGGCGCGTCTGTCGAACCTGATGGGCGTGCACAAGGCGTTGCGGATCATCTTCCGAGAACCGCAGCGTGGATATGCGTGGATCAGGACGCCAAACGAGGCCTTTGGCGGCCGCTCAGCTCTTGAAATCATGCTCGGTGGGGAGCTGACGGACTTGATGCGGGTGAGGCGCTATCTCGACGCCGAGCGTAGCGGCTGGTGATCGATGTCGCCGATGCGCTAACCTCGCATGTGTCCTGGCGCGGCGCTGTGAGGATCATTCGCAGCGTCTATCCGCCCATCGATCTCTTCGAGGATATCGCAGATCCGGCTGATTGGGCGCTGCTGCTGTCGGCGGAGCAGAAGACCAATCCGCGGCTGATGGAGAACGTGGGAAATCTCGATCTGGTGACGCCCTCCAGGCGGGTCGGCGGACCAGGCGCGAGTTATTTGATGGCGCCTTTCACCCATGTCAGCCCAGACCGGCCGAGCCGGTTTAGCGACGGACGGTTCGGAGTGCTGTACGCTGGCGCGGCTTTCGATGTGGCTCTGCTCGAAACGATCCATCACCACGGCCGCTTCATGGCGAAGACGAACGAGCCGGCCGGTTGGACTTCGCAGTTCCGCGAGATCGTTCTCGATGTCGATGCAGAACTGCACGACCTCCGCGGCGAAGGGGTGTTCACTGCGGCGCTAGACCCGGCGAGCTACGTCGAAAGTCAGCGCCTGGCGGCCCAACTGCGGGCCGCCGGCTCTGACGGCGTCGTTTATCCGAGTGTTCGCAGGCCGGGCGGCGACTGTGTCGGGTTGTTCCACCCCGACCAGGCGGGCAGGGCGGTCCAAGGCCGTCACCTCGACTATCATTGGGATGGAGCCCGCGTGGATTTCTATCGCGAACCAGCGACAGGCGCCGTCTTCCGCATCGTCGACTGAGCAGGGAGACCCCGCCTGTCCCGGCGTTGTCATTCCAGCCGCCAAACCACGCGATCAACCCGCGAAGACCTGGACGTCGCGGTCTGTGCGGTTGGAGAATCCGTCCAGGCTCAGCGCGGATGGATTGGGACGCCGGCACTCGCGCATTGGGAGAGCTAGCTTGACTAACTAACGTCTACGGCGTCCCTAGTAACTACGACCTGAGGCTGCCGTCGAAGCAGCCTGGGGCGCTTCAGAAAACGATTGCTGCGCGTGCATCCCGGTATTCCCCGTGTGGTCACGTCTTGTGGAATATTCAATGACAACCCGATCTTACTGGCGCCAGTGGGCGGTCGCGACCCCGTGCGCGTTTGTCCTGTTGGTGGCGGCTCCAGCGTTCGCAGCTAGTCAGCTGGGGTCGTCGGAAGCCTTCGCAGTGCTCGGCTCATCGGCCCTAACTAATACCGGCGCCACAACCATCTTTGGCGACCTTGGCATTCACGCCGGATCCTCGATCACGGGAGCCGAAACCATCACCCTTCTTGGTGCAAGCTACCAGACCGACCCGGTGGCGGAGCAGGCGCAGATAGATGCGAGGACGGCACGGTCGACGCTGGCGGCGCTGCCCTCGACAACCGACTTGACCGGGTTCGACCTGGGCGCACTCGGCGTCCTGACGCCGGGCGTCTACACCTTTGCCTCGTCTGCACAATTGACTGGAACCCTTACCCTCGACTTTGCGAGCGATCCAGGAGGCTCCTTCGTCTTCCAGATCGGCTCGGCGCTTACCACGGCGAGCGGCTCGGCGATCTCGGTGCTGAACGGCGGAGCCGGAAGCGGGCTTTTCTGGAACGTTGGAACTTCAGCAACCCTGGGCACGAGCACGGTGTTCGCCGGCAACATAATCGCTGATCAGAGCATCACGTTGGACACCGGCGCGAAGATTCTTTGCGGGCGAGCGATCGCCCTGAATGGCGCGGTGACGATGGATGGCAACATCATCTCGTCAAGCTGCAGCGGCGAGGGCGCGCTTGGGTCAGGCGCGAGCGACTTCGGCAGCCGCGGCTACGCAGGGCTGGATCAAACGGTTGCGGGCGCGGTCCCCGAACCTGCGACCTGGGCGATGATGATCGCCGGCTTTGGCGCAGTGGGCTCGATCGCCCGCGTCGCACGTCGTCGGGAAGGCTTCAGCATAGCTTAGCCGGCGTCAGACCTGGCCCCCTCCTCCAGGCGGGGGCCCGGACCGATGTGCAATCCAACACGCGGGTCGCGTTGGCCTGACAAAGGTTCGATCAGGTCTAAGCGCGCCGTTCCACGGGCGGATCGCGCACATCAATTGGCACTGTCCCCGCCCGGCGGGAGGGCCAAGTATCGACGCTGGTCAGTTGTGCTTGGGGATTCTGGTCGTCATTTCGCCTTAGCCGGCAACTGACCGGGAGGCTGACCGTTAGCGTTGCCCTTGCACAGCGAAAGCGTCTTCATGAAGTACCTCGTCGTCGCCCTCAGTCTGGCCGTCTCAACATCTGCGATCGCGCAGACGCCACCGACGGCGTCAGCCCAATCAACGCGCCAGCAAGAGCGTGTGGACGCCATTCTGAACACGCTGTTCGGTGATCGCACTGGGCAGACCTCACTCGACACGCAGTGGTCGATAGGGCGACTTCCGCTGTCTCAGCAGAGAGCGCAATACGAAGCCCGCATCGACGCCGACATTCGCTCTGGGGGGCTTAGCGCATCGGCGGGGGACAGAGCCAAGTCCGACTACCGCGCCATAGTGGACCTGGAGGCTCGCTACGGCGCAGATCGCCGTTTCACTCCGCAGGAAAGGGCCGATCTGAACGCTCGCTACACAAGATTGACCCAACTGGTCGCCGAGGGCGGATATTCTGGAGGGGTGTCCGGGGGCAGGTCTGTCGCCGAGGAGCGAGGCGAGTTTGAACGCCGTGTCGATAACGCGGTCCGCGCCCGCCAGATAACCCGTACACAGGCGACCCAGTTGAAGTCGGACTACGCCAGCCTGGTTCGGCTGGAAGATAGCTATATGAGGGATGGCGCGTTAAGCGTCCGCGAGCGTGACGACCTCGAGACCCGGCTTGATGGCTTGGATGAGCGCGTGGGCGACATGCCCGTCGCCTCGACTCGACCAAGAGACTCATCGGCGCGCCTCGACGCCATCGCAAAAGCGCTTCCAGCTAGCGGTCTGCCATCGAGCGGTCAAACCCAGCTGCGGGTGGAGCATGAGGACTTGACCAGACTTGCTGCGGCTTATCGTCGGTCCAACCCAACCCCTGAGGAGTTAAGCTATCTTGATCGCCGGCTGAGCGATCTGGAACGGCGCGCGCGGGTGCGCTGGTAGGGCGCACGCCCTCGGCAAGCTCCCAACCTCCGTTAGGGCCGATGTCGGGGCCGCCGATTTAGCCTAGGTTTTACGTCAGCTGGTGGACTGTCGTATCCGCGGCAGGTTCGCACGTTGCGCCTCGGTGTTGTCATGAGCGCGTGGGAGAGGGTCCGCGAGCTTGTCGAAACGAGCCGAACGTGGCGCTGGCGCCCTTCTGAGGCCCACCGCCCCTTGCGGCCATACGAGCGCCACGAGCCCGACGACCAAGATCAGCCGCGCGCTCTTGACCCCTAGGTGAAGCTTACGGCGTGAAGAAATCACTTCGAACGCGAGGCCAATGACCAGCAACATGACTGTCGCGGCCGCGAAATCACTGGTGGTCCAAACGACCTGATTTGTGAACTGCATCGCCACAAGAGGGGCGAGAAGCACCGCGCCGATCGCGCCCCAAACGCTTGTGCGCAATGCGTTTAGCGACGGGCGGCGGCGGAGCATTAGCACTGGCGGCTCCTTCGTTCGCGCAGACGAGTATGAGCTGCTTCGTTGACCTGGGACAGTAATGTGAGCCGCCGCCGCAACCGTCGCCATCCTGTCCTGCGCGAGGCTGGTCGTGCTGCCCAAGCTGCGAGATGGAGGGCCGTCGCGCAGATTTGGTCGCGCGGTTGGCCGGTCTGATCGAGCTGCCTTTGCGACACGAGCGGAGAACAAGCATGGCGTGGCCAACCCTTCATCAGGCTGCTCAGGAGCCCCCATGCGTATGATCCGACTTTCATTGGTTGCGGCGATCGCCGCCACCGCCTGCATCGCAACATCTGCAAGTGCGACGACCACCATTAATTTCGATGAGTATGCCAAGGTGGGGGGCAAGACGAGCCATGGCGCCTATCCGACCTCGGGCGATTTTACCTTTTCAACGACCGATGTGAACGGCTTGGCGTCGTGGGGTTTGGATGACGTCCGAAACGCCGACTCCAGAGGGGCCACGTTCATGGGCGCCGGCGCAGGCCGAGCCTCATTCAACGCCTATCGCACCGACCGCGAGTACTTCCGCATCCAGTCGATCGATATTGGCGACGTGCAAAATCTTGGCCTGGAGAACACAATCACGTTCTTCTTCGAGGGCGTCGACGGCGTAAGCGACTCCATGGAGTTTACGCTCGACAATCTGGTCGGTCTTCAGCGCATCAACCTGGGCCGGGACGTAAAGTACTTCAGCTTCAGCGGCGGGCCGAGCGGCGTCCAGTTCGACAACCTGCGCTATGATGCAGTCGGCGTCTCGGCGGTCCCGGAACCGGCGACCTGGGCCATGATGATCTTCGGCTTTGGGGCGGTCGGAGCCATGGTCCGCACCACCCGGCGACGCAGCCTAGGGCTCGCCGCGTAGTCTTTGGGCCGCGGTTCGGGGTCTGCGCCGCCGCCGCAGCCCCGCCAATGGCGACGACCGACCACGCCATAGCGGTTGAAGATAGGGACTGACGCCCGATGGAGTTTTGCCCCTGTTCCCTGCAGCGGATGCCGTCGCAGGGTTCTTGCGCCGTCTGGCGCGCTATGGCTTGGATTGAAGGCCTAGCTGGGGAGTGAACCCAACTTTCTAGGGGCGGCGGCGGGCGCCTTTGAGTCATGCGAAAGTTTGGTGGTCCGCTGGAGGCTAAGATGAATAATGCAATGATCCCGATGGCTCCGACGCGCGTTGTCATTCTCAAGCTTCATGGAGAGACAGACGAGCGTGCGAGTGGGGTCAGAAAAATCAACCGTGGTCGGGACGTCTTCGGCAGCTGACGCTCGGTCTGATGCTTTGGCGCTGTTCGCTGGCCCCGGTGAGGTTCGTTCGATCGCACGCGAGCTCGACTGGTCGACGACCGTGCTCGGGCCGACCCCCCATTGGTCGCCGGCGCTTCGAACCATGGCCCGGTCGATGTTCGACTCTCCGTTCCCAATATGCCTCTGGTCCGGCCCCCAATACGCGCTCGTCTACAATGATCCGTACCGCAAGATATTGGCGGCCAAACACCCAGCGGCCCTCGGCCAACCAGGCTCACGGGTCTGGGCCGAGATTTGGGGGGAGCTTCAGCCCCAGTTCGACGGCGTTCGGGCCGGAGGCGAACCTGTCTACTTTGAGGACGCACCTTTTGTCATGGCGCGGCTCGAAGGCGGCGGCACGGAAACGGCCTGGTTCAACTACTCGCTCTCGGCGCTCCGCGATGAAGACGGCGGTGTCGCCGCGGTTCTGAACATAACGCCCGAGACGACCGGTCGCGTCGTGCTTGAGCAACGCCTCTACGAAGAACAAACCGCGCTGGCGATCAGTGAAGAACGCCTGCGTCTCGCCGTCGACAATGCCGATGTCGGCCTGTGGGACGTCGATGTGATCGGCGACAGCTTGACCTGGTCGACCCGGACCAAGGCCATGTTCGGCGTTTCCCCTGACACCCCGATCACGATGGCGCACTTCTACGACGGTCTCCATCCTGAGGATCGCGACGCCACGATGGCGGCTTATTTGGCCGCCGCCGATCCCGAACAACGCGCAGTCTACGACGTCGAATACAGGACCGTAGGTAAGGAGGACGCAGTTGAGCGTTGGGTGGCGGCAAAAGGGCGCGGCGTGTTCGACGCCTCGGGCCGGTGCGTGCGGGTCGCAGGCACCGCGCTTGAGATCACCTCACGCAAGGCTGCTGAAATTCGGCGGAGCGCCCTCGTCGATCTAACCCAGGCGCTTCGGGATCTGAAAGATCCCGCCGATATCGCCTACGCCGGCGCGGAGGTTCTCGGCCGAACACTGGGCGCGAGCCGAGTGGGGTATTCGGCGATCAAGCATGATGCGGAGACGCTTCACACCCAGCGCGATTGGACCGCGCTAGGCGTGGAGTCGCTTGAAGGGGTCTTGCCTCTTCGCGCCTATGGCTCGTTCATCGACAGCCTGAAACGCGGCGAGTTCACCGTTATCCGTGATGTCCGCACCGACGGCCGGACCGCCGGGCTGGCGGCGGCGGCGCTGGAAGGCAAAAGCACTCGAGCCTTCGTGAACGCGCCGGTCCTCGAGCGAGAAACTCTGGTCGCAGTGTTTTTCGTCAATCACGACGCCCCACGAAACTGGAGCGAAGGCGACCTTTCGCTCATCAGGGATTTTGCCGAGCGTACGCGCAATGCTGTGGAGCGCGCGCGTGGCGAAGAAGCTCTACGCGATAGCGAGGCGCGCCTGCGCGAGTTGAACGAGACGCTCGAGGCTCAGGTCGAGGCCCGCTCTGCGGAACGAGATCGATTGTGGAACCTGTCACAGGATATGCTGGCGCGGGCCGACTACACCGGCATGATGTCGGCGGTCAGCCCCGCCTGGACGCAGGTCCTCGGCTGGAGCGAGCGCGAACTGCTCGCGCGGGGCTACGCCACCTTCATGCATCCCGACGACGAAACTCCGACGCTAGAGGCCATTGGCCGCATGGCGCAGACTGGTCGGCCCACCCGTTTCGAAAATCGCATCAGCACCAGCGATGGCGATTGGAAGCACATCGAGTGGACGGTCGCGCCGGAGTCGGATGGCGCAAACTTCATCGCGGTCGGGCGGGACATCAGCCACGCCAAGGTGCGCGAGGCGGAGCTGGGGCAAGCCCAGGAGGCGCTTCGCCAGAGCCAAAAGATGGAGGCGATGGGCAGCCTCACCGGCGGCGTCGCGCACGACTTCAATAACTTGCTCACCCCGATTATCGGCTCGCTGGATATGCTGGTGCGCAAAGGCGTCGGCAGCGAACGAGAACGGCGGCTGATCGATGGAGCGTTGCAGTCGGCGGAGCGAGCCAAGACGCTCGTTCAGCGACTGCTGGCGTTCGCGCGGCGGCAGCCGCTCCAACCTACCGCTGTCGATGTGCGGCAACTTGTCGACGGCATGGTCGGCCTGCTCGGCTCGACCCTGGGCCCGATGATCGATGTGCGCGTCGATCTCGCAAACGATCTGCCCCCAGCCAAGGCCGATCCGAACCAGCTGGAGATGGCGCTCCTGAACCTCGCCGTGAACGCGCGTGACGCCATGCCTGACGGCGGCGAACTGACCATCACAGCGCGCATTGAGAGGGTGAGAGGCAAACACCCGTCCGGCGTGAAGCCAGGTCAGTATGTGCGATTGGGCGTGGCTGACACCGGCGGCGGCATGGACGAGGCGACCCTTCAGCGGTCCACTGAGCCGTTCTTTTCCACCAAAGGGGTCGGCAAGGGCACCGGCCTTGGTCTTTCGATGGTGCATGGACTGGCCGCGCAGCTCGGCGGCGGTTTGGCGATCAAGAGTGCGCCGGGTCGCGGCACGGCTGTCGATCTGTTGCTTCCAATAGGATCGGCTGTCATCGGGGGCGACGACGTCACGTATGCTCCGCCGCCGCCGAGCGGTGCACGCGGCGTCGCGCTCCTGATAGATGACGAGGAACTGGTGCGCATGAGCACCGCCGACATGCTGGCCGACCTAGGCTACGAGGTCGTCGAGGCGAGTTCGGCTGAAGAAGCGCTTTCACGGATCCAAACCGGACTGCAGCCGATCCTCGTTGTCACCGATCACCTCATGCCAGGCATGAATGGCGCTCAATTGGCGCGCAAGCTGAGGGTCGATCGGCCGCGGCTACCTGTGCTGATCGTTTCCGGATATGCGGAGGCCGAGGGCGTCGATCAGGATCTCGCCCGATTGACCAAGCCGTTTCGGAGTGCGGAGCTCGCTGAGAGCTTGTCCGCCATCCACGCCGTGTTCGACTGACACATTGTTCGCCTTTCCAGGTCCGAGTTTTGAATGAGGAGCTCCACGGCGCGCATCGTCCAGCGGCGTTTCAAGTGTCCAGGCCTTGCATAGCGCTCCAACAACCTCCCACCTTCACCGCCGACTAGGCGTCAATGGATTCGTACGCCGAGGATCGCTCCGCAGCTCCCGCATCGAGCTTGGACGGATGGGATAACCAAGTAGGCTCAAAATAGGGTTGAGCGCGCCGCGACTCGGTACCGTCGCCAGATGCGCTTTCCAGTCCGACAAACGTCGTCATCTGCGCCAGACGCTCTGAGACGTTGTTCAAACTCCCGCCAGCTACCTACTTCGGCAGACATGGCGTTCATGCGAATTTCGCGGGGGATCTCGCCGAGCAGGTCCCCATACTGCGAATAGCTGTCGATAAATTCGTGAAATTTGAGCCTTTGCATGGCGTCGTTCCTCCGAAAGCAGAGGTTCACGTTCGTCCAATGCGACGGATTGGCGTTCGTGCCTATTCACGGCAAATTTGATGGTGAGGAAGATCCGCCAATTGGGCGCCAGATCCCGCACAGTCCGAGTTGAGAGAGACCCACGCCGATAGCCTAGGTCTCCGGCGTGTCGCCATTGGTCAGAGCTGGCCTTCCCGGGAGCCGCCAAGCCGCCGTGACCCTAGCTTGGCGCCCAGTCCGTGAGTTCTTCGCCAAATGGGGAATACTAGCCTGGGTCGTGGTGGAAGCACGCGCCTTAGACGGTCTTCTTCTCTCCCACGCTGTTTCAGGCGCCGGTGTCGAGCTCGCACAGCACCGGAGAATCCCTGCGCTCGCGGAGTTCGTCATGCAACGCATCAGCGAGTTCGAGGATTTCGCCCTTGGCCATCTGGCGCGAAATTCGAACAATCGCACGTTTCAATTCGTCGAAAGAAACTGGGTCGTTGGAAAAAGCAGCAATATGAAAATTCTGGTTCATTCTCAAATGTCCTCACGCCAATACGCTTAAGCTGAACAACTTTTACGATTACTTGTTCCAGTCGCGCCAGCAGTGAAGCGAAGCCTTTTGATCACAAAGCGGAGACAGCCATGTCGGGCCTGAACAAGCGCGGTCGTGATCCTCTCGACGATCATATCGCCGCGAGACTTGTGATGCTTAGGAGGGCGCGCGGCCTATCGCAGCTGGCGCTGGGCGACGCCATCGGCGTCAGCTTCCAGCAGATCCAGAAATACGAAAACGCTCAAAACCGGATCGCGGCTTCTCGACTTCTACGGATTGCTCGCGCCCTCGATTGTAAGATCGCCGACTTCATCCCCGAGGAGCACCGCTGAAAAAGCCTGATCGCGCGCGTGCGTAGGTAGCAGCATGCTCGCA